>WNFD01000803.1_pt1 | contig 31300 bp, 30 predicted proteins | sample 5400491 | NCBI WGS metagenome assembly WNFD01 (sample SAMN13153343, study PRJNA577476) | soil metagenome | isolation source: 120 cm saprolite under Douglas fir tree site 2 hole 2 replicate 2 | place: USA:California | collected 2015-04-18 | reverse complement strand
GCTCCTGCAGCGAGGTCTTCCAGTCCAGGCCCGCGCCCAGCCGGGCCGACCTGGTGATGACCGGATCGAACAGGCGGTGCACCAGCGCGCTCGCCTCGGCCAGGCCGCAGTCGATGTACACCGCGCCGATCACCGCCTCCAGCGTGTCGGCCAGTATCGAGGGCTTGTTCCGGCCGCCGGTGACCTGCTCGCCCCGGCCGAGCCGGACGTAGGCGCCCAGGCTCAGCTCGCGCGCCACCTCGGCGAGCGCGCCCATCTGGACCACCGCGGCGCGGAGCTTGGCGAGCTGCCCCTCGGGCAGGTTCGGATAACCGCGGAACAGCGTGTCGGTCACGACCAGGCCGAGAACCGAGTCGCCGAGGAACTCGAGCCGCTCGTTGGTGGGCGGGTTGTCGTTCTCGTAGGCGTAGGAGCGATGCGTCAGCGCGCGCTCGAGCGACTTGGGCATGATCGGCGCGCCGAGAGCATGCCGGAGCTCAGCGGGATCTCTTCCGGCGTTCACACCGCCGTCCCAGGACCGGCTCACGACGCCCAACGCGTCCTCCTCCTAGCATTGGCTGATCATGCCCGGCCGAGCGCGATGTGTAACCCCCCGTATCTGGCCCGTAACCGGTCAGGTTCCTCAGGATGGCGTGATGACCTGGCGCCGCCGATAGGTGCCACAGGTCGGGCAGGCCACGTGCGGCAGCTTGGGCTCGTGGCACTGGGGGCAGCTCACCAGCGATGGCGCGGTGGCCTTCCAGTTCGAACGTCGGGATCGGGTGTTGCTGCGGGACATCCTCCGCTTGGGAACCGCCACGTCAGCCCTCCTGTAGGTCGATGGCGCCGGCGCGCCGGTCCTGTTGGTTAGTTGCCTGGTCGTTCAATTTGCTTCAGGGCCGCCCACCTGGGGTCGGCCGCGTCCTCGTGCTGGTGGCCGGGACCCGCGTCGGCGAGCGGCACGCCGCACTCGACGCACAGCCCGGGACAGTCCTCCCGGCACAGCGGTGACATCGGCAGCGCGAGCACTACCGCGTCACGGAAGGCCGGCTCCAGGTCGAGCAGGGCGCCGTCGAGATGGCGCTCCTCGTCGTCCTGCTCCTCGTGCTCGTGATGCTCTTGATGCTTGTCGTGCTTTTCATGCTTGTCGTGCTTGTCGTGCTTGTCGGTGTACAGGTACAGCTCTTGGAAGCCGGCGGTCACCGACGAGGTCAGCGGGGCCAGGCACCGCGCGCACTCGCCCGCGAGCGGCGCGGTCGCGGTCCCGGTGGCCAGAACGCCCTCCGACACCGCCTCGAACCGGACGTCGAGTGCGACGTCGGCGCCTACCGGGACGCCGACGAGCTCAAGGCGCAGGTCGTCGGGGGCCGGCACGGTCCGCGTCTGGGTCAGCGCGGACCCCGCCTGACGGCCGAGCAGGCGCGTGTCGAAGACAAGCGCCCCACGGGGTGCATACGTGCGTGTATTGGGCATGGCAGTGTACTCGTGTAGAGCTAATGGAAACCGAGCGCATAGCCTACCGGCGACGCGCGGTATTCCCAACTTGACGGCATCGGCCGGTATTCCTCCCGGCCTACGCTCGGCCTATTCTTCGGCTTCTTCGGCCAGGCGCTCGCGCAGCCGGGACAGGACGAGGTCGGGGACCAGCCCGCTGACGTCTCCGCCGTACCTGGCGATCTCCTTCACCAGGCTCGACCGCAGGAAGGAGTAGAGCGGGTTGGTGGTCATGAACAGCGTCTCGACCTTCGCCATCCGGTAGTTCATCTGCGCCATCTGCATCTCGTACTCGAAGTCGCTGACGGCACGCAGCCCCTTGATCACCGCGGTGATCCCGTTGGCCGCGCAGAAGTCCACCAGCAGGCCGTGGAAACGCTCGATCCGGACGTTCCCGTAGCGGCTGGTGACCTGGCCTAGCATCTCGACGCGCTCGTCGACCGTGAACAGGCTGTGCTTGGTCACGTTGATGAGCACCGCGACGATCACCTCGTCATAGAGCCCGGCGGCGCGGCCGATGATGTCGAGGTGACCGTTAGTGACAGGATCGAAAGAACCCGGACAGACTACGCGTTGCACGCGGTCCCACCCTTCTGCTCTTCGGCGAGTACTTGCTTGCGTCCACACCGGTCATCACGCTCGTTCACCGGCGGTTTTCGCGACGAGACCGTACCAGAAGGTTGCTTCCCCGTACCGGCGCGCCCGGTTAGGCACGAACCCGTCCGGCCAGCTCAGGGACCCGGATCTGGTGGCGCGCTCCACGATCACCAGCGCCCCCGGCGCCAGCCAGCCGTGCTCAGGGAGCAGGGCGAGGACCCGGGCCACTTCGGCGTCCGGCAGCGCGTATGGCGGGTCGGCGAACACGACGTCGTACCGGCCCTCCCCAGGCCCGCGGGCGAGCACCCGTTCCACCCGGTCGGCGATGACCGCAGCGCCGGGCAGGCCGATCGCCTCGATGTTCTGCCTGATAACGCGCGCGGCGCGGGCGCCGTGCTCCACCAGCAGCACGTGCTCCGCGCCGCGGGACAGGGCCTCGAGACCGACCGCGCCCGAGCCCGCGTACAGGTCCAGGATCCGCGCTCCGGCCAGCGGCCCCACGATCGACGAGACGGTGGCGAACAGGCCTTCCCTAGCCCGATCGCTCGTCGGCCGGGTATCCCGTCCGTCCGGGACCACGAGCCGACGCCCGCCCGCCTCGCCAGCGATAACGCGTGCCACCCCTTAAGTGTGCACGCCCGCGCCTAGGTCTTGTCGAGGTATTCGGCCTGACGGCCGAGTAGCTCGTCGATCGCCGCCCGCAGGGCGGGGTGCGCGGCCAGCTGGGGGTCGGCCGAGACCACCGCGGTGGCGTCCTCCCTGGCCTGCCTGATCAGGTCCTCGTCCTTGAGCAGCTGGAGCAGCTTCAGGCTGGACTGGCGGCCGGCCTGCGCGGCGCCGAGGACATCGCCTTCCCGGCGCTGCTCGAGGTCGAGCCGGGACAGCTTGAACCCGTCGAGCGTGGCGGCCACCGCGTCGAGCCGCTCCCGCGCCGGACTGGCGGGCGGCGCCTCGGTCACCAGCAGGCACAGTCCCGCCGCGGTCCCGCGGCCGACCCGGCCGCGCAGCTGGTGCAGCTGGGAGACGCCGAAGCGCTCGGCGTCCATCACCACCATCACGGTCGCGTTCGGCACATCCACCCCGACCTCGATCACGCTGGTCGCGACCAGGACGTCGATGGCACCCGCGGAGAACTCCCGCATCACCCGGTCCTTGTCCTCCGGGTGCAGCCGGCCGTGCAAGATGCCGATCCGCAGGCCGGCCAGCGGGCCCGCCTCCAGCGTCGCGGCCACGTCGAGCACCGCCAGCGGCTGGCGGCGGCCCCCCGCGCCCACCCCGCGGGGGATGGCGTCCCGGTCCCCGGGACTGCCGTCACGGAGGTCGCCGGCGTCACCGTAATCGACCGCGTCACCAGAATCAGCGGCGCCACCGGAATCACCAGCGCCATCGGAATCACCAGCGTCACCGCCATCAGCCGCGTCACCGATGCGCGGGCACACCACGTAGGCCTGCTGGCCCCGGCCGACCTCCTCCCGGACGCGCTCCCAGGCCCGCTCCAGGAACCTCGGCTTGTCCGCCGCGGGCACCACGTGGGTGGCGATGGCCGAACGCCCGGCGGGCAGTTCGGTCAGCGTGGAGGTCTCCAGGTCGCCGTAGACGGTCATGGCCACCGTCCTGGGGATCGGCGTCGCCGTCATGACCAGGACGTGCGGCCGGTTGTCCGCGGCCTTCGCGCGCAGCGCGTCGCGCTGCTCCACGCCGAACCTGTGCTGCTCGTCGATGACCACCAGCCCCAGGTCGGCGAACTGGACCTGCTCCTCGAGCAGGGCGTGCGTGCCGATCACGATCCCGGCGTCGCCGGTGAAGACATCGGCCAGCGCCGAGCGGCGGGCCGCGGCCCCCACCGACCCGGTGAGCAGGACGACGCCGGTCGCGTGCTCGGCCGCGCCGAGCTGGCCGCGCTGGGCCAGCGGGCCGAGCATGCCGGTGATGGACCGGTAGTGCTGCTGCGCCAGCACCTCGGTCGGCGCGAGCAGCGCCGCCTGGCCGCCGGCGTCCACCACCTGAAGCATCGCCCTGATGGCGATCACCGTCTTGCCCGAGCCGACCTCGCCCTGCAGCAGCCGGTGCATCGGGTAGGCGCAGCTCAGCTCGTCGGCGATGGTCTCGCCCACGCCGACCTGGCCCTTGGTGAGGGTGAACGGCAGCCTGGCGTCGAACTCGTCGGCGATGCCGCCCGCGATGTGCGGCCGGGGCATGGCCGGCATGGCGGCGGCCGCCAGCCGCCGTTGCGCCAGCGCCGCCTGCAACATGAAGGCCTCGTCCCACTTGAGCCGCTTCCTGGCCCGGTCCCGGTCTGCGGAGTCCAGCGGCCGGTGGATGGCCCGGATCGCCTCGGCCCGCCCGACCAGCCCGTACCGTTCCCTCAGCTCGGCCGGCAGCGGATCCTCTCCCGCGTCCAGCGTGGCGAGCACGGTCTGAACCGACTTGGCGATCCGCCAGGAACTGAACTTGGCGCTAGCCGGGTAGACGGGGATCATCTCCGTGGCGAACTCGGCGGCCAGCTCGGGCGTCAGGTCGGCATTAGGTGGCGCCCCGGGCAGCATCTCGCATTCCGGATGGACCAACTGGCGGCGACCGCGGAAGCTGGAGACGGTCCCCGCGAACATGCCGACCATGCCGGGAACCAGCGCACGGTGGTGAAATTGCCGCTGCGAGAAAAACGTCAGCACCAGTTTGGCGCGGTCATCGGTGACGATCACCTCGGTCCGGCTCCGGCGCCCCTTACCCGGCAGCGCGGGCAGCGGGTGATTGCTCACCATCTCTACCCGCGCCAGCACGGTGACGTGGTCGCCCTCGCGCAGCGAGGATAGGTCGGTCAGCTCGCCGCGGGTGTAATAACGGCGCGGGTAGTGCCGGAGCAGGTCGCCCACCGTGCGCAGGCCGAAGATGGCTTCGAGCGGCTTGCCCGTCCTGGGGCCCAGCACCTTGATCAGCGATTCGCTGAGCGTGGTCACACCTGGCAGCATAGAAGCGTCCCCGGACATTTGCGGTCTCGGTTCGCAGGCTGGCCGGGGCATCGGGTAAGCTTCGACGGCTGCCTGATCCGCCTGGACGGGCATCACCCACACGTACCGTAACCCTAATCAATGGAGCGAACCGTGGCTTCCGTCTGCGACGTATGCGGCAAGGGGCCGGGCTTCGGCAATAACGTCTCGCACTCACACCGCCGCACCCGCCGCCGCTGGAACCCGAACATCCAGCGGATCCGTACCGTGGTCGGCGGCACGCCCAAGCGGGTTAACGTGTGCACCTCCTGCATCAAGGCAGGCAAGGTCACCCGCTAGCGGGTCCTGGCCGGCCGGGGCTCGCCTAGGGCGGGCCTGCCCCTAGGCGAAGTGATCCCAGCCGGGGGCTTCGGCCCACGGCTGGCCGTCGACGACGACGCCATGACCCGGGCGCACCGCGCCTATCACCTTCCACCTGGGCGGCAACCGCACGTCCGGCGGGAAGGTGGCGGCGAGTGAGTGATCCTCGCCGCCGGTCAGCACCCAGCTCAGTGCGTCTGGCCAGGTCGGCGTGTCAGCGGGGTCGGGGCGTGAAGCACGGCCCGTTCGGCCCGAAGAAACGTGACGGGCGGGACCCCGGACGGCGCGCGCCGCGGTGAGCAGCGGGTCACCTGGGCGCAGCGCGTCAGATGCCAGCTCGATGCGCACGCCGCTCGCGTCCGCGACGTGGCCCAGGTCGGCCAGCAGGCCATCGCTGATGTCGATCATGCCTGTGGCGCCCAGGTCGGCGGCCTCGGGACCGGCGTCGTACGGCGGCGCGGGCCTCAGTTGGGCCGTCACCAGCGGGTCCTGCCGCAGGCCGGCCGACAGCAGGGCCAGGCCGGCCGCGGCGTGGCCGAGCGGGCCCACCACCGCCACCACGTCGCCGGGCGCCGCGCCCGACCGGCGCACCGGGGCGCGGCCGGCCAGGTCACCGAGGCCGGTCACGGCCAGCAAGACCGAGGCGGCGCGGGCGGTGTCCCCGCCGATCACGCTGGCCCCGGCCCGAGCGCACTCGGCCGCCAGCCCGGCCGCCATCTCCCGGGCCCAGCTGACCGGCAGGTCGCCCGGCGCCGCCAGCGCGACCAGCAGGGCAGACGGCTCGGCGCCCATGGCCGCGAGGTCGGCCAGGCTCCTGGCCGCGGCCTTGTGCCCGACGTCGGCGGCGCTCGACCAGTCCCGGCGGAAGTGCCTGCCCTCGAGCAGGAAGTCCGTGGTGGCCACCACCCGGCCGTCGGGCGCCGCGAGCACGGCCGCGTCGTCGCCGATGCCGACCAGCGTCCGCGGGCCCGGCGGCAGCCACGCCGACAACGCCTTGATCAGACCGAACTCTCCGAGCCCGGCCAGCGTCTGCGGGTCATGCCTGGTGATAATGGCCTCCGCCACCACGGGACATCTCTGTTACAGGTCTGGACCTCTACGGTAGCGTGATCCACGAGGGGCGCCTGTCCCGCAATGCCCTGGGAGGACCTCATGGTGGAGGCTTACATCCTCGTCCAGACGGAAGTCGGCAAGGCCGCCGATGTGGCCTCGAATATCGGAAAGATCAGCGGGGTCACGCAAGCGGAGGACGTCACCGGCCCCTACGACGTCATCGTGCGCGCCCAGGCGGAAAACGTCGACGAGCTGGGCCGGCTGGTCGCGTCGCACATCCAGTCCGTGCCCGGGATTACCAGGACGCTCACCTGCCCCGTGGTGCACATCTGAGCAGTTCGGCCGCGAGCGGCGCGCTGCGCGGGCCCAGGCCGAGCGCGACCGCGCCGCGCAGGTCGGCGGGCGTGTCCACGTCCCGGCGCAGCCCGGGGATGGCGTCCAGGTCGAGTTCGGCGGCGCCGCCCGCGGCGTGCCGCGCCCGTGACGCCAGGCCGAAGGCCGGCCGGAACGCCGCTCCGGGCGACGCCGTGTACAGCGTCGTGCCGTCACCGGCCGCGTCGGCCACGAAGGCCGTCGGCCAGGCCGCGGCGGCCCGCAGCGCACGCCCGATCTCGGCGGCCCGCAGCGCGGGCAGGTCGGCGGACAGGGCGGCCGTCCCGGAGCCCGGCCACCGGGCGCCGGCGTGCGCGGCGCCGTGGCGCAACGCGGCGTTGAGGCCGTCGCGCGGCTCGTCGGGCACCACCAGCGCGCCCAGGTTGGCCAGTTCGGCCCCCGCGACCTGGTCATCTGTGATGACAATCACACGGGCGGCCACATCGCATCCGAGCACCGCCGTCACCGTGTCCCACGCGAGCGCGAGCGCGAGCTCGCCCCGGCGCGGCCCGGCGAGCCCGGCGAGCCTGGACTTGGCCTGGGCGAGCACCTTGACGGGCAGCAGCACTGACCAGCTCATCAAGGCATTATCGGTCATGCATGTGATCCTGCCTCGACACCAGACCATCTGAACCAGGAGACTGAGCCCATGAGCTCCGCCAATAGCTCCGCCCAGCCTACGGCCAGCCGCGAATGGGGCTACTCGCCGGGCTGGCGGCTGTTCTCGGTGATCATCTTGCGCCCGCTGCTGCGGCTGCTAATGAAGCACAGGTGGCAGGGCAAGGAGAACTTCCCGCGGACCGGCGGCGTCATCTTGGCCCCGAACCACCTGTCCTACGCCGACTGGCCCACAATCGCCCTGTTCAGCGACGCCTACGGGCACCGGTACCCGGTGTTCATGATCAAGTCGGCGGTCTTCGAGGTCAAGGTGCTCGGGCCGCTGCTGTACAAGCTCGGCCAGCTGCCGGTCTACCGCGGCCGCGGCGACGCCGGCCTGGTGCTCAAGCAGGCCGAGCAGGCGCTGCGGGCCGGCGCTTGCGTGATCGTCTACCCGGAGGGGACCGCGAGCCGCGACCCGGACCTGTGGCCGATGGTGGGCAAGACGGGCGCCGCGCGGCTGGCGCTGACCACAGGGGCGCCGGTGATCCCGATCGCGCACTGGGGCGCGCAGGACATCCTCCCCTACGGCACCACCAAGCCCCACCTGTTCCCGCGCAAGACCGTGCGGATGGTGGCCGGGCCGCCGGTGGACCTGTCCGCCTACGCCGGCCAGCGCCTGTCCGCGAGCACGCTGCGCGCGGCCACGGCCGACATCATGGCCGACATCACCGCCCTGCTGGCCAAGATCAGGCAGGAGACACCGCCCGCCGTACCCTACGATCCCGCCGTCCCCGGTGGCCGCCTTTCTTCGGGCCGAACGGATGATGGTGCTCCTTCTGCCGCTGCTGCGAGCCAGGCCGGGGAGGCGCAGGCGGACGAACCCGCCTCCGGGCAGGCATGAAGGCCGCGGTGATGGGCGCCGGGTCCTGGGGCACCACGTTCGCTCAGGTGCTCTGCGACGCCGGGACCCGCACCGTGCTGTTCAGCCGCAAGCCGCAGCTCGCCAAGGCGCTGGCCGGCCTACACGAGAACCCGGACTACCTGCCGGGGATCGCGCTGACACCGGCGCTCGACGCGACGTCGGATCCGGGGGAGGCGCTCGCCGGGGCGGACCTGGTCGCCTTCGCCGTGCCCGCGCAGTCGCTGCGGGCGAACCTGGCGGTGTGGGCGCCGCTGATCCCGCCCGGCGCGCTGCTGGTCAGCCTGATCAAGGGCATCGAACTCGGCACGTGCCAGCGGATGAGCGAGGTCATCATCGAGGTGCTCGACGCGGACGCCGCGCGGGTCGCCGTGGTCGCCGGGCCGAACCTGGCGGCCGAGATCGTCAGGCGCCAGTTCACCGCCACCGTGGTGGCCTGCGCCTCGCAGGACGGCGCGCTGGCGCTGCAGGGCGCGTGCCACACGCCGTATTTCCGCCCGTACACGAACACCGACGTGACCGGCTGCGAGCTCGGCGGCACGGTGAAGAACGTCATCGCGATCGCGGTGGGCATCGCGGTCGCGATGGGACTCGGGGATAACACCAAGGCCACGCTGATCACCCGCGGGCTGGCCGAGATCGCCAGGCTCGGCTCGGCGCTCGGCGCGGACCCGCAGACGTTCGCCGGCCTGGCCGGGATGGGCGACCTGGTGGCCACCTGCAGCTCACCGCTGTCACGTAACAGGACGTTCGGGGAGAACCTGGGGCGCGGCATGACCGTGGCCGAGGCCGCCGCGATGATGAGCGGGACCGCGGAGGGCGTAGCATCGTGCGGACCGGTGCTCGAGCTGGCCCGATCGCACCACGTCGAGATGCCGATCACCGAGGTCGTCGAGGCCGTCATGCGGGACGGGCTGCCCGTCGCCCAGGCCGCGTCGATGCTAGCGTCACGTTCAGCCAAGCCCGAGTGGTACGGCCCTTGACGGCGTAGCCCGGACCCTGATGCCCAGAACGGTGAGAATGACATCGTGGAAATAGTGCGCAAGCAGACCGGCGAGAACACCCGGGCGGTGCATCTGCCGGCCCCGCCGACGCCTTCGCAGCCGCCGCTCGGCACGCCCGTGTTCCGGACCGCGGCGTTCGCGTTCGGCACGGCCGAGGAATACCGCGCCGTGCTGAACGACGAGATGCCCGGCTACACCTACAGCCGGATCGACAACCCCACGGTGGACGCCTTCGCCCGCGCCGTCGCGGCGCTGGAGGGGGTGAACCTGCCGCGGTGGCCCGCGGCGCAGGCGTTCGCCTCGGGGATGGCCGCGATCAGCGGCGTGTTCTGGACCTTCGCCCGGACGGGCGCGCACGTGGTCGCGTCGTCCGCCGTCTACGGCGGGACGTACTCCTTTCTGCGCAACGTAGCCTCCCGGTTCGGGGTGGAGACGGATTTCGTGGACATCACCGACCTGGACCAGGTCCAGGCGGCCATCCGCCCGACCACGAGGATCGTGTACGCGGAGACGATCGCGAACCCGACCACGGCGGTCGCCGACCTGCGCAAGCTGGCCGACATCGCGCACGAGGCCGGGGCGCTGCTCGTCGTCGACTCGACCCTGGCCCCGCCGGTGATCTGCCGGCCGCTCGAGCACGGCGCCGACCTGGTCGTGCACTCGGCGACCAAGTACATCGGCGGTCACTCCGACGTCACCGGCGGCGTGGTCACCGGGCGCATCGAGCTGATCAGCAACATCCGCAGCGTCCGGGTGGACACCGGCGGCTGCCTGGCTCCCGACGAGGCGTTCCTGCTCCGCCGCGGCCTGGAGACGCTGCCGCTGCGGGTCCGGCGGGCCTGCTCGACGGCTTCGGTGTTCGCCGCGGCGCTGACCCGGCACCCGGCTGTGCTGCGCATCGATTACCCGGGGCTCCCCGAGCACTCCGGGCATCAGCTGGCCAGGCGGATGTTCGACGCGGGGCCCGAGGGTGTGCGCTTTGGGGCCATCGTGACGGTCACCCCGCACGGCGGGCGCGAGGCGGGCATGGCGTTCGCCGACAAGCTGCGGCTCTCCCAGCTCGCCACGTCCCTGGGCGGGACGCATACGGTGGTGAGCCACGTCGCCTCCACCACGCACCGCCAGCTCGATGACCGGGCGCTGGCGGCCGGGGGCATCGACCCGGGGGCGGTACGCTTCTCCATCGGCCTGGAGGACCCCGAAGATCTTATTTCCGACGCGTACGTAGCCCTGGAAACCCTCAGCAGGCCGTGAGTGCAGGCCCTAGCCTGGGAGTTTCACTCAACGGGAGGACGCGTGGGGCAGCGCAAGATCCGGGTCGCCGTGGTGTTCGGCGGCCGCAGCACCGAGCACGCCGTGTCCTGCGCGAGCGCGGGCCTGATCTTGTCGGCCATCGACCCGGATCGCTACGAGGTGCTGCCCATCGGCATCACGACGGACGGGCGGTGGGTGCTCACCTCGGGTGACCCGGCCCGGCTCGCTCTGTCCGGCGGTTCGCTGCCTTCGGTCGAGTCGGTGGCTATTACGGGGACCGAGATCACGCCGCAGACCGGCCCGGGCTTCGTTTTCCACGTGACGAGCCCGGGTTCGGTACCACGGGATCTCGGCGAGGTGGACGTGGTGCTGCCGCTGCTGCACGGCGCCTACGGCGAGGACGGCACCCTGCAGGGCCTGCTCGAGATGACCGGCACCAGGTACGCGGGCGCGGGCGTCCTGGCCAGCGCGGCCGGCATGGACAAGGAGTACATGAAGCTGATCATGTCCGCGCGCGGCCTGCCGGTGGGCCGGTACGTGGTGGTGCATGATCGCGAGTGGCGCAGCGGCTCCGGTGGCTGCGGTGGCTCCGGTGGCTTGAGTGAGCGCAAGCGGGTACTTGACGAGATCGCCGAGCTCGGCTGGCCGGTGTTCGTCAAGCCGGCCCGCGGCGGCTCGAGCATCGGGATCTCCCGGGTCACCGGTCCTGGCGACCTTCTCGAGGAGGCGATCGAGGCGGCCCGCGCGTACGACCCCAAGGTGCTCGTCGAGGCCGCGGTGGACGGGATCGAGGTCGAGTGCGCGGTGCTCGAGGGCATCGACGGCGGGCCGCCGGAGGCGAGCGTGCCCGGCCAGGTCGTGGTGGACTCGCGATCGGCGTTCTACGACTTCGAGGCCAAGTACCTGGCATCCGCGACCACTATGCGGATCCCGGCGCCCCTCCCTTTGGAGGCCGCGGCGGAGATCAAGCGGCTGGCCTGCGCGGCCTTCGACGCCATCTCCTGCGAGGGCCTGGCCCGGGTCGATTTCTTCTACACCCCGGCCGGGAAGATCCTGGTCAACGAGATCAACACGATGCCGGGAATGACCCCGGCATCGGGCTTCCCGATGATGTGGACCGCCTCGGGCCTGCCGCTGCCGCAGCTCGTCGACCGGATCATCCAGACCGCACTGCGCAAGCGTCCCGGCCTGCGGTTAGCGCGGCCTGCGGTTAGCCCGGCCTGCGGTTAGCCCGGCCTGCGGTTAGCGCGGCCTGCGGTTAGCCCGGCCTGCGGTTAGCCCGGCCTGCGGTTAGCGCGGCCTGCGGTTAGCGCGGCGCAGACGGCCGCGGGCGGCTCCCGGATCCCCCGGATGCCGCCCGCGGCCGTTGGCCTGGCTGTGGCTACTTCTTGCCGCCGGGCTTCTCGCCGTTGACGAGCGCCTTGAAGTCGGCACCGGGACGGAACTTGGGCACCGAGGACGCCGGTACCTGGATGGTCTCGTTGGTGGCCGGGTTGCGGGCCGTGCGGGCGGGGCGCTCGGCCTTCTCGAACACGCCGAACCCGGTGATGGCCACCTTGTCACCGCTCGCGACGGCCGACTGGATGGTCTCGAGAACCGCGTTCACGGCTTCGGTCGCGGATTTCTTGTCCCCCAGCCGTCCCGAAATCGCGTCGATCAGATCACGCTTGTTCATTATTCACTCCTGCGCTTCCCCCACAGGTCGCGTGGGCTCCGATACGAGATCGCGACCTCTGACCTGCCCGAAAGTAGGCGATCCAGCGCCGTTGCACAATAACCATGGCCACATTGGCCGGCGTGTCGGCCAATATCACACGCCTCAGCATCCAGCAGCTATACCCAAAGTAACCAGATGCCCGGATATCTGCTGTTTGTGCGTCCGCCTGCGGGCTGACCACGCGCTCGTGAGCCCGCGCGACCGGCACGATGGAGCATCGAGCCGGTAATAGCCGGCTCGATGGAGCATCGAGCCGGCTCGATACCGGAAGCCACGCGGACGGGTGGGTCAGGCGGTGACGGGGAGGAAGGTGGGGCGGGAGTGCTCGAAGGCGGTGATGGCGTCGACGTGGCGGAGGGTGAGGCCGATGTCGTCGAGGCCCTCCATCAGCCGCCAGCGGGTGTAGTCGTCGATCTCGAAGAGCGCCGTGATCCCGGCCGCGTCGGCCAGCACGGCGCGGCGGCCCAGGTCCACGACGACCTCGGTGCCCGGGTCGGCCTCCACGGCGTCCTGCAGGGCGGTCACGGTGGCCTCGGGCAGCGCGACCGGCAGCAGGCCGGCCTTGGTCGCGTTCGTGCGGAAGATGTCGCCGAAGCGGGGCGCGATCACGGCCCGGAAGCCGTAGTCGGTGAGCGCCCAGACCGCGTGCTCGCGGGACGAGCCGGTGCCGAAGTCGGTGCCCGCGACCAGGATCGTCGCGCCGTCGTACCGCGGCTGGTTGAGCACGAAGGACGGGTCCTCGCGCCAGGCGGCGAACAGGCCCTCGCCGAACCCGGTCCGGCTCACCCGCTTGAGGTACTCGGCCGGGATGATCTGGTCGGTGTCCACGTTGCTGCGGCGCAGCGGCACGGCGCGGCCGACGTGAGTGGTGAACGGTTCCATCGCGAGACTCTCCTTACAGGTCGGCGGGCCTTACAGGTCGGCGGGCGCGGTGAGGTGGCCGGTCACGGCGGTGGCGGCGGCGACCTCGGGCGACACCAGGTGAGTGCGCCCGCCCTTGCCCTGACGGCCCTCGAAGTTGCGGTTGGAGGTGGACGCGCTGCGCTCGCCCGGGCTCAGCTTGTCCGGGTTCATGCCGAGGCACATCGAGCAGCCCGCCGACCGCCACTGCGCACCGGCCGCAGTGAAGACCGCGTCCAGCCCTTCGCGTTCGGCCTGCGCCCGCACCGCCATCGACCCGGGCACCACGAGCATCCGGACGGACGGGGCCACCCGCCGTCCCCGCAGCACCGAGGCGGCGGCCCGCAGGTCCTCGATCCGGCCGTTGGTGCAGGAGCCGACGAAGACCGTGTCCACGGCGATGTCGTGCAACGCGGTGCCCGGCTTCAGGTCCATGTAGGCCAGCGCGCGCTCCGCGGCGGCGCGGGCGCCCGGGTCGGCGAACGAGCCGGGGTCCGGCACCGACGACGCGAGCGGCAGCGCCTGCCCCGGGTTGGTGCCCCAGGTCACGTACGGCGTCAGCGTCCCGGCGTCCAGGATCACCTCGCGATCGAAGGCCGCATCCGCCTCGCTGGGCAGCGTGCGCCAGTAGTCGAGCGCAGCCTCCCACGCGGCCCCCGACGGCGCGTGCCGCCGACCCTCCAGGTAGGAGAACGTCACATCGTCCGGAGCCACCAGGCCGGCCCGGGCGCCGGCCTCGATGGACATGTTGCAGATGGTCAGCCGGCCCGCCATGGACAGCGCGCGGACGGCCGGGCCGCGGTACTCGAGCACGTAGCCCTGCCCGCCGCCGGTGCCGATCTTCGCGATGATGGCCAGGATCAGGTCCTTGGCCGTCACGCCTTCGGGCAGCGCGCCTTTCACCGTGATCGCCATCGTCTTTGGCCTCAGTTGCGGCAGCGTCTGGGTGGCGAGCACGTGCTCGACCTCGCTGGTCCCGATGCCGAAGGCCAGCGCGCCGAGCGCGCCGTGGGTGGAGGTGTGCGAGTCGCCGCACACGATCGTCAGGCCCGGCTGGGTCAGCCCGAGCTGCGGGCCGATGACGTGCACGATGCCCTGGTTGGCGTCGCCCATCGGGTACAGCCGGACGCCGAACTCCGCGCAGTTCTTCCGCAGCGCCTCGACCTGCGTGCGGGACACCGGGTCGGTGAAGGGGCTGCCGGGGCCAGTGAGGGGGGTTGGGGAGGTGGGTGGGGGCATGCCGGGACCGGTGATCCCGGTCGTAGGCACGTTGTGGTCCTCGGTGGCGATGGTCAGGTCGGGACGCCGCACCTTGCGGCTGGCCGCCCGCAGCCCGTCGAACGCCTGCGGGCTGGTCACCTCATGCAGCAGATGAAGGTCGATATAGAGCAGGTCGGGCTCGCCCTCCGCGCTGCGGACCACGTGGGCGTCCCAGATTTTCTCGGCGAGCGTACGGCCCATCACGCCCTCTCCCTTCGGCTTGCGTCTCGCATTCCGAGACGGCAGTATTCATAACATGAACAACTCTAGCGGAGTCGGCGTCCTCGACAAGACGGTTTCCGTCCTGTCGGCGCTGGAGAGCGGCCCGGCCTCCCTGGCGCAGCTGGTCAAGGCGACGGGCCTGGCCCGGCCGACCGCGCACCGGATCGCGGTCGCGCTCGAGAGCCACCGGATGCTGGCCCGCGACGCGCAGGGCCGGTTCGTGCTCGGCCCGAGAATCGGCGAGCTGGCCGCCGCGGCCGGCGAGGACCGGCTGCTGGCGATCGCGCAGCCCGTCTTGACCCAGCTCAGGGACATCACCGGGGAGAGCGCCCAGCTGTACCGGCCGCACGCCGACACGCGCATCTGCGTGGCCGCAGCCGAGCGGACGAGCGGGCTGCGGGACACCGTCCCGGTCGGCAGCGCGCTGCCGATGACCGCCGGCTCAGCCGCCCAGATCCTGCTGGCCTGGGAGGAAGGCGGGCGCATGCACCGCGGGCTGCGCGGTGCCAAGTTCACCGCGACCACGCTGGCCCAGGTCCGCCGGCGCGGCTGGGCGGCCACCGCGGCCGAGCGCGAGCCCGGCGTCGCGTCCGTGTCGGCCCCGGTGCGCGGGCCCGGCGGCCGGGTGCTGGCCGCGGTCTCGGTGTCCGGCCCGATCGAGCGCCTGACCAGGTCGCCGGGCCGGATGCACGCCGCCGCCGTGGTCGCGGCCGGGGAGAAGATCAGCAAGCTGCTGCGCGCCGAGGCGTAGCCCTGAGGTAACCCGTGGGAAATGGCTAGGTAACCTACGGGAAATGACCAGAGGCTAGCGTCGGGCGGACATAGTGGCTAAGGGCCCGGCGGACCGCGGCGCAAGGCCCTTACCTGCCTGGGCCATGATGGATATGAATATAGTTAGATGATTCCGGCAGAACCCGCAGAACCCGCAGAACCGGAGAATGGATACGAGGTCGCGCGAAATGAAGGCAGCTGTCGTCAAGGAGACCTCGCCGGGCGAGCGTCGCGTGGCCCTGGTGCCGGATGCGATCGCCAGGCTGCGTCCCGCCGGGATCGACGTGCTGGTGGAGAGCGGGGCGGGCGAGGCCGCCTGGCTGCCCGACGCCGTCTACGCCGACGCGGGCGCGTCGATCGTCAGCGCCGCCGAGCTGTACCAGGCCGCGGACGTCATCCTGACCGTCACCAAGCCGTCGGCTGCGGCGGTGAACGAGCTCAGGAAGGGCCAGGCGATCATCGGCATGCTGGCCCCGCTGGCCGACCCCGACCTGGCCGCCACGCTGGCCGCCAGGGGAGTCACCGTGATCAGCCTGGACGGGCTGCCGCGCACGCTGTCCCGGGCCCAGCCGATGGACGCGCTCACCTCCCAGTCCAACGTGGCCGGCTACAAGGCCGTCCTGGTCGCCGCGAGCGAGTTCGGCCGGTTCTTCCCGCTGCTGATCACCGCGGCCGGCACGGCCAGGCCCGCCAAGGTGCTCGTGCTCGGCACCGGCGTGGCCGGGCTGCAGGCGATCGGCACCGCCCGGCGGCTCGGCGCGGTCGTGAGCGGCTATGACGTCCGGCCCAGCTCGAAAGACGAGGTGGAATCGCTCGGCGCCACGTTCGTCGAGCTGACCTCGGTCGGCTCGGCGGCCGGCGAGGGCGGCTACGCGCGCGAGCTGACCGCCGAAGAGCGGCAGGCCCAGCAGGACGAGCTGACCGGCCATATCGCCCGGCACGACGTGGTGATCACGACCGCGCAGGTGCCGGGGCGCAGGCCGCCGCTGCTGGTGACCGAGGACGCGATCAAGGCGATGACCCCGGGCTCGGTCATCGTGGACATGGGCGCCAGCGCGCTGGGCGGCAACGTGACCGGCTCCCGGCCCGGCGAGACGGTCGTCACCGGCAACGGGGTCACGATCGTGGGCGCGGACAACCTGCCCGCCACGGTGCCGACCGCGGCGTCGAACGCCTACTCGCGGAACATCTCCGCGCTGCTGCTGCACCTGACCAGGGACGGTGCGCTGGCCATCGACCCCGGCGACGAGATCCAGGCCGGCGTGGTGATCGCGCACGACGGAAAGGTCGTCCACCCGGGCGTGGCCGGCCTGCTGCTACCAGCCGAGGGAGGCGCCGGTGTCGACGGCCCTAGTGACTGACCTGACCATTTTCGTGCTCGCGCTGCTCGTCGGCATCGAGGTCATCGGGAAGGTGCCGGCCACGCTGCACACGCCGCTGATGTCGGCGACCAACTCGATCCACGGCATCGTGCTGGCGGGCGCCCTGCTGATCGGGGTGACGGCACACAACGTCGTCGGGTACATACTCGCGTTCATCGCCTCGGTCTTCGCCGCGGCCAACGTGGTGGGCGGGTACGTAGTGACCGGGCGAATGCTGAAGATGTTCCGCCGGAAGGCCCCGCCGGAGGGCCCGGAAGCGCTTAACGGCCACAAGGGCCTCAAGGGGCTAATCCAGGGCGCCCGGCTGAAGGCGCGGCCGCGAGCGGGAGACACGCCATGAGCGGGTTCACCGGCGACATCCAGCTCGTCTACGTGCTGGCGGCGGCGTGCTTCGTGGGCGGCCTGCACCTGATGAACAGCCCGGCCACTGCGCGCCGCGGCAACCAGGTCTCCACGCTGGGCATGGTGATCGCGGGCTTGGCCACGCTCATCCTCATGATCCACTCCGGCACGGTCACCGCGACCGGCTGGATCGTGCTGATCTCCGGCGCGCTGATCGGCTCCGCCGTGGGCCTGTACGCCGCGCAGACCGTGCAGATGACCGCGATGCCGCAGCTGGTGTCGATGTTCAACTCGGTCGGCGGCGGCGCCGCCGCGCTGGTGGCGATCTACGGCTACATCGACTCCGAGTCCCACGCCGGCGGCGTGCTCGGCACCACGACCGTGTTCACGGTGCTCGACGTGATCATCGGCTCGGTGACATTCTCCGGGTCGATCATCGCGGCGGGCAAGCTGCAGGGACTCATCCCCGGGCGGCCGATCATACTGCGCGGCGGCCGCGCCATCAACGTGGCGCTCGGCGTGGTGGCCATCGGCGCGGCCGCGTTCATGCTCGGCACGGCCAGCCTGCCCGCGCTGCTCATCGTGGTGCTCGCCTCGCTGGCGTTCGGGGTGATGATGGTGCTGCCGATCGGCGGCGCGGACATGCCGGTGGTGATCTCGCTGCTGAACGCGTTCACCGGCACCGCGGTGGCGATGGCGGGCTTCGTGATCGCGAACTGGGCGCTGATCGTGGCCGGCGCGCTGGTCGGCGCGTCCGGTGGCATCCTCACCAAGCTGATGGCCGACGCGATGAACCGGTCGCTGGCCAACATCATCCTGGGCGGGTTCGGCACCGGGGACAGCGCGATCCCGCTGGCGGCGGCCGGGGACGCCCAGGTCCGCTCGATCGCGGCCGACGACGCGGCCATCCAGCTCGCCTACGCGTCCAAGGTGATCATCGTGCCCGGCTACGGCCTGGCCGCCGCGCAAGCCCAGCACGGCGTGGCCGAGCTGGCCAAGACCCTGGAGGATCGCGGCATCGAGGTCAGCTACGCCATCCACCCGGTGGCGGGCCGGATGCCCGGCCACATGAACGTGCTCCTGGCCGAGGCGAACGTCCCGTACCCGCAGCTGAAGGAGATGGACGAGATCAACCCGGAGTTCGCCCGCACCGACGTGGCCCTGGTCATCGGGGCCAACGACGTGACCAACCCGGCCGCCCGCCGTCCGGGCAACGAGATCTCCGGCATGCCGATCCTGGACGTCGACCAGGCCAAGTCCATCATCGTGATCAAGCGCTCGATGGGGCACGGCTACGCCGGCATCGACAACGAGCTGTACACCGACCCGAAGACCAGCATGTACTTCGCCGACGCGAAGAAGGCGATGGCCGAGCTGACCGCCGCCGTCAAGACCCTCGTCGCCTGACCCCGGCAAGGGGGTCGGGGGGGAGGGGTCCCCCCCAAGGGGGTCTGGGAGGCTGGGTCCCCCCCGGGGGGTCTGGGGGGCTCGTCCCCCCCAAGGGGGGTCTGGGGGGATGGGTCCCTCCAGGAGCGGGGGGTCTGGGGGGGTCGTCCCCCCGGGCCAGCAGAGCGTAGGGTTCGGAAAAGATGTTTGACTGGAGATCGGAGGCCGTCGTGAGCGAACGCACCAAGATCACCCTGGATGAGTCCGAGATCCCCCGCCAGTGGTACAACGTGATACCCGACCTGCCCGCGCCGCCGCCCCCGCCGCTGCACCCGGGGACGCTGCAGCCGGTGGGCCCGGAAGACCTGGCGCCGCTGTTCCCGATGGAGCTCATCCGCCAGGAAGTGGCCACCGACTCCTACATCGACATCCCGGCCGACGTGCTCGACGTCTACCGGCTGTGGCGGCCTACCCCGCTGTTCCGCGCGCACCGGCTGGAAAAGGCGCTGAACACCCCGGCGCGCATCTACTACAAGTACGAGGGCGTGTCCCCGGCCGGGGCGCACAAGCCGAACCCCGCGGTCCCGCAAGCGTTCTACAACGCGGCCGAGGGCACCAAGCGGCTCACCACCGAGACCGGCGCCGGCCAGTGGGGCAGCGCGCTCGCCTTCGCCTGCGCCCAGTACGGCATCGACTGCGAGATCTGGATGGTCCGCGCCTCCTACGACCAGAAGCCGTACCGGCGCACGATGATGGAGACCTGGGGCGCCACCGTGCACGCTAGCCCGTCCCGGGCCACCAAGGCGGGCGCGGACGTGCTCGCCGCCCACCCGGACACGCCGGGCAGCCTGGGCATCGCGATCAGCGAGGCGGTCGAGGCGGCCGGCGGCAGCGCGGACACCAGGTACGCCCTCGGCAGCGTGCTCAACCACGTGCTCATGCACCAGACGGTGATCGGCCAGGAGGCGCTCAAGCAGTTCGCCGCGTTCGGCGAGTCGATGCCGGACCTGATCGTCGGCTGCACCGGCGGCGGCTCCAACTTCGCCGGGCTTTTCCTGCCGTTCCTGCGGGAGAAGCTGGCCGGCCGGGGCAATCCGGTCATCCGCGCGGTCGAGCCGTCGGCCTGCCCGTCGTTCACCCGCGGGCGGTACGCGTACGACTTCGGCGACACGGCCGGGCTCACCCCGCTGCTGAAGATGCACACGCTCGGCCACGACTTCATCCCGGACCCGGTGCACGCCGGCGGGCTGCGCTACCACGGCATGTCGCCGCTGCTCTCGCACGCCTACGAGCTCGGCCTGTTCGAGGCGGTGGCCAAGCCGCAGCGGGAGTGCTTCGCCGCCGCCGTGACCTTCGCCCGGTCCGAGGGGATCATCCCGGCCCCGGAACCGTCGCACGCGCTCGCGGCCGTCATCGAAGAGGCCAAACGCTGCACCGAATCCGGCGAGCAGAAGGTGATCCTCACCGCGCTGTGCGGCCACGGGCACTTCGACATGGCCGCGTACGAGCGCTACCTGTCCGGCGAGATGATCGATTACGAGCTGTCCCAGGAGCGCATCGACGACGCCCTCACCCGCCTGCCAGCCGTCGGATAGGCCTGCCCGCTTCCATGATCATGTGCCGGAAGGCTCGGAAAATGACGCTCTCTGGCACACGATCATGGGAGACAGTGCAGCTGCGTTAGGCGGACGAGACACCCCGGTCCGTTCGGAATAAATATCTACGGCGGGTACGGACGGCGGCGGCCAGGTTGTCTAGTACGGCGGCGGTGGTCTCGAAGTCCATGCACGCGTCGGTGACGCTCTGCCCGTAGGTGAGCGTCGCCGGGGGGCCGGGGTCCTGCTTGCCCTCGCGCAGGAAGCTCTCCAGCATCACGCCGGTCAGGCCGCGCTCCCCGGCCGCCACCTGCTCCGCGATCGAGGCCGCCACCACCGGCTGGCGGCGGTGGTCCTTGCCGCTGTTGCCGTGGCTCGCGTCCACCATCAGCCGGCGCGGCAGCCCGGCCGCGGCGATCAGGTCAAGCGCCTTGGCGGTGTGGCTGGCCTCGTAGTTCGGGCCGGTCCGGCCGCCGCGCAGGATCACGTGGGTGTCCGGGTTGCCCGCCGTGGTCACCACCGCGGCGACACCGTTATGGGTGACGCCGAAGAACGTGTGCCCGGCGGCCGACGCCTGGCAGGCGTCCACCGCCACCTGGACGTCTCCGTCGGTGCCGTTCTTGAACCCGACCGGCATCGACAGGCCGGAGGCGAGCTGGCGGTGGACCTGGCTCTCGGTGGTCCGCGCGCCGATCGCGCCCCAGGTCACCGTGTCCGCGATGTACTGCGGCGTGATCGGGTCGAGCCATTCGCAGCCCACCGGCAGGCCGAGCGAGACGATGTCCAGCAGCAGCCGCCGGGCGGTACGCAGGCCGCGGTGCACGTCGTGGCCGCCGTCCATGCCCGGGTCGTTGATCAGGCCCTTCCAGCCGGTCACCGTCCGCGGCTTCTCGAAGTACACCCGCATCACGATCAGCAGGTCCCCGGCGCTGCGCTCCCGTACCTGCTGAAGGCGGCCTGCGTAGTCGAGCGCGGCCGCCGGGTCGTGCACCGAGCAGGGCCCGGCGATCACCAGCAGGCGGTCGTCGGAACCGTCGAGCACGGCGCGGATCTCGGCCCGGCTCTGTTCCACCGTGGCCGTGGCCTCGTCGCTCAGCGGCAGCTCATCGAGCAGGGCCGCGGGGGAAAACAGCGGCTCGTAGCCGGTGATGCGGGTATCCCTGGTGCGCGGCATCAGGCGCTTCTCCTCCCGGGCGGGCCGCTGCCCGGGCACCGGGAGCCAGCACACCCCTTAGCGTTACAGGGCGGTCTGTCGTCTTACTGGCTCCAGGCGGTGATAAGCGCAGGCACTGGCGCCTGGCTCCGCCGGAAGCCAGGGTAAAGCGCCGATACCGCTGTGACACGCGACCGATGCTACACCCTGCCGCCGGCGGCCCAGCCGAACCCTGTCGCCGGCGGCCCATCCGAGGGTGCGGGCGGCCGCCGGCCCCGGCTGACATGCGGTGACAGCCAGCGAGTTCTTGGCGTGGACACACGATCCGCCGATCTAGTTCTCAGCCTGAACCACCACGCTGGTCCTGCGCGCGGCCACGCCGCCGGTTTCCGGCGTGCGCTGGGAGCGTAACGCCCGGGGCCAAGGCCGGGACCATCCTTCGAGACCAGGGAGGCATCAGCCTTGGCACGCCTGCTGATCACGCCGGGCACCAGGGACATGGCGGCGCCGCCCCGGAGCGCGGGCCTGCGGTGGGGCCTGCTGCTGGTGGCCGGCTGGCTGGGCCAGGCCGGGCTGCGCGCCTGGTTCGGCCGCATGCAGGTGGTGCCGCTGGCCAATCCGGACGAGACCGCGTACCTGATCGCGGCGCGGGTGCTCGCGGGCGGGCCCGGTGCCGACCTGTCCGGCTCGACGCTGTACCCGGGCGGCTATCCGCTGCTGATCACGCCGGTGTACTGGTTCACCAGCAACCCCGTCACCGTCTATCACGCCGTGCTGATGATCAACGCGGCGATCAGCGCCGCCGTGCTGCCGCTCGGCTACCTGGCCTGCCGCAGGCTCGGTCTGGACCGCCCGGCCGCGTACGGCGTGGCCATGGTGGCCGGCCTGGTGCCGGCCGGGTTCTTCTACAGCGAGTACGCGATGACCGACGCGGTCTTCCCGGTCTTGGTGCTGGCGTGGCTGCTCGCCGTGCACAGCTGGCTCACCGCCTCGTCTGTCCGGGGCAGGTACGCGGCGGCGGCGGGCTCCGCCCTGCTGGCCGGATACGCCTACGCGGTCCACTCCAGGGGGCTGGTGATGCTGGCCGGCTACGCCGCCGTGGGCGCGTTCATCGCCTGGCGCCGGCCCGTCGCGCGGGGCAGCGTGGCGGCGGCCGCCCTGACTGCGCTCGTCACCGTCGGCGCGGGCTGGACCCTGAACCGCTATCTCGCCTCGGCCATCTACCCGGACGGCACGCGCAGCCTGTCCGATCAGCTAGCGACGCGGCTGGCCAGCGTGTACGGCGCGATCCACGTGTCTGAGATGGCGGCCGGCCAGCTGTGGCGGCTGGTGCTGGACAGCTGGGGCATCGCGGGGATCGGCCTGGTCGCCGCGGCGGCCGTCGTGGCGCGCCGCGGCATCCGGGCCGACCTGCGGATCATGGCCGGGCTCTCGGTGGCGGTCAGCGCGGGCATCGCCTGCACCGCGCCGGCCGCGCTGCCCCCGGACCAATCGCAGACCTGGGCGTCCGGGCGCTACCTGGACGGCATGGTCATCGTGTTTTTCCTGGCCGGCGCGGTGGTGCTGCTGCGGGCGGGTATCCGGCCGATCCTCGGCTGCGCCGCCTGCGTCGCGGGCCTGTTCGTCGTGGCCGCCGTGACGGTGGCCATCTACGCGGGATCGTCGCTGCCCACGGCCGGGTTCGGGTCAGGGTTCAATTTCGCCGAGCCGGCCGTGCTGACCCAGGACTGGACCCAGGCCAGCGTGCCGGTGGCCACGGCGGTGACGCTGGGCTTGCTCGCCTGCTGGGTCGCCTTCGCGCTCGCCGTGCGCCGCTGGCGGGCCGTCGTCCTGGCCTTCGGGGCCTGCGTGGCCGCGGTGAGCCTGGTGGCCGTGGCCCAGATGACCAGCCACGTCTCGCGGGCCGCCACCGCGGCGGCCCAGGCGGTGAACGTGCCGGTGAGCGCCAGCGGGGTGCGGCCGGGCGAGCAGGTCGCCGTCGCCTCCGACCTCGGCTGGCAGGCCTGGGTGCCGCTGGCGTACCAGGTTTCCTGGACGGAGCTCACGTTCTTCAACCCGGCCAGCCAGCCACCCCCGGCCGGCGTGACGGTAGCCGAGATGCCATGGCCGGCCGGCCAGCCCGCGCAGGCCAGCTGGCCACATGCCCCGGCGGGCTGGCGGGTCGTCGCCTCCAGCCGGGACGGCGGCTGGGTCGCCTGGCGCGGACCTTGACCTGTGACAACTAGCATGAGAAGGAGCAAGGATCGGAGGTCGGCTAGGGTGGCCGGTGCATGTGAGCACGGCGCGGAATTCCATGACGGGACGGAGTCTTCGGCGGCTTCGGCGCCGGAGGCGTCCCGGGCCTGGCTGCTGATCGAGCACCCGGGGCCGTGGCCGCATGAGGCCGCCGACGCCGCGCTGCCCGCGCCGCTTCGCGCCCTGGTCGGTTCCGCTGTCGGGTTCGGCATCAGGGTCCAGATGATCCGCAGGCCGGGCCGCCGCCAGGTGGGCGACGTGCGCAGCGTGCTGGTCGGCTGGACCGCGGGCCGCGAGCCCTGGCTGCGGCGCGGGTCGGTGTCCGCGGGGTCGCCTGCGTTGACCGAACTTGACCTGAAGGACCTGGCGGCCGGGATCGCGCTGACGTTCGGGTCGCCGGCCGCCGAGCCGGTCTTCCTTGTGTGCACGCACGGCCGACGCAGTGCCTGCTGCGCGCGTTTCGGCGGCCCGCTCGCGCAGGCGCTGGCCGCCCGGCATCCCGGGCAGATCTGGGAGACGACGCACGTCGGCGGCCACCGGTTCGCCGCCAACCTGGTGATCTTGCCGCACGGCCTGTACTACGGCCCGGTCGGCCTCGACGCGGCCACCGCCGCGATCAGCGCCTACCAGCGCGGCGCGGTCGCGCCGGGACGCTATCGCGGCCGGGCGGGCCAGCCGAAGCCGACCCAGGAGGCCGAACACGCCCTGCTGACTCGCACCGGATCACTCACGGTCGCCGCGCTGGCGTAACCGGGCTCACGCCCCGGACGTGGCTCACGCCCCGGACGTGGCTCGCGCTCTGGACGTGGCTCGCGCTTCGACGTGGCTCATGCAACGGACGTGGCTCATGCTTCGAACCTGAAGCGGGGCGAGGCCGGGGTCAGCACGGCCGACGCGGGGGCGGCAGACCAGACGGCGGCTAGCTCGCCGGCGATGGCCGCGGTGAGCTCGCACACGTCGGACGCGGCCGAGTCGTGCAGCGCTTCGGCCACGATCAGCACCGCGGCGGTGGAGTCCCGGACCGCGGAAAGGCCGCTCTGCCGGTTCGTCCAGCGCCGGGCGTGCGCCCGCCCGGCCTGGTCGGCGAAGATCACCTCGCCGGCGGCGGGGTGCTCGATGTCGCCGGCGAACGTCAGGTAGTCCTCATCGCCGGCCGCGTACCGCACCTCGAGCGGCCAGGTGATCTTCGCGACGTCCAGGACAGCGACCGGGATGGCGAAGGCCAGCGAGACGGCGTTGCACAGGTCGACCAGGGGGTGAAGCCGTGGCAGGCTCCCCTCCTTGCGGAAGCGCCGCAGCAGCGATTCGGCGGCACAGCGGTACTGGGTCGGCTTGAGGCCCATCGTGGCGAAAGCTCGCCGCCACGCCTGGATCTCCGGCAACTCGCCCTCCGGGCCGTCCGCCAGCCGCGCCTTGGCGATGGCGGCGAACCTGTCGGCGCGGGCCCCGACCGCAACGTCGCTGCTGATTCCCCCGGCGTACAGGACCCCGGGGACCAGGGCGGGGAAGTCACGCCAGATGTCGGCGGAATGCTGGAAGTGCATAAGTCCTCCCTGGCGAAGCCGAGCGTCAGGCCGGCCGCGACGACGGCGATGCCGGCCCAGACTAGCGGCCCGGGCGCCGGGCCGCCGAGTAGGACGCCGGTGGCTGCCGCGGCGACCGGAGCCACGCCGGTGAGCAGGCCGGCCCGGCTGGCCCCGAGCCGCCTGACGCTGGAATACCACAGGACGAAGGCCACCGCCGTGACCGCGACGGCGAGGTAGCCGACGGCGAGCCAGTCCGGCCGGCTCAGCCGCGCCACGGCGGCTGGTCCTTCCCGCGCCATCCCGAACACGGCGAACATCACCGTCGCGAGCCAGGTGGCGTGCACCGACACCCCCCACGGGCCGTGCCGGCCGAGGACCGGTATGGCCAGCAGGGTGAACGCGGCTTCGCAGCCGAAGACCACGACGGCCCAGGCCACGCCGGTCGCGTCGGTGCGGCCAAGACCTTGCACCAGAGCGGCGCCGCAGGTCACCACCAGGGCGGCGGCCACCAGGGACGAGCGCGGACGAGACCCCTCGAGCAGCGGTCCGACCACGGCCAGCAGCGAGGGGACGCAGGCCACGGCCACGCCGAGGACGGCGGGTTCGGCGTGCCTGGATCCCTCGACCAGCGCGAGGTTGAACACCACCAGGCCGGTCACGGCGATACCGGTCAGCCACAGCCACTCCGCGCCGCGCGGCATGCTCAGCCGCCGGCCGGTCAGCCGGGCGAGGGCGACGAGCAGCAGGCAGGCCACGGCGTACCGCACCGCCTCGGCGGTGAACACCGGCGCCCCCGCGAGCACCGATGAGACCGCGACGCTGCCGCCCACGCAGACCATGGCCGTGGCTCCGGCGGCCACGCTGATCGCCGTGCCCCGCCGGGGGGCGGGCGGGGCGGCCGGAGCAACGGGCACATCGGGCACATCGGGAGCGCGAAGACCTGGCACGACGCTACGGTATGAGCCTGATGGTCCAGCGAACAGGGCCAATGGAACGACTTTATAATGGACCAATGACGGTCGCAGGCAGCGGAGCGGACTTCCTGCAGCTGAGTCCGGCGGCGGCGCCGGCGCGCGGGCTGACCGGCTGGCTGGCCGACGCTATCCGGGCCGCCATCATCGACGGGCGGCTGCAGGCCGGGGCGCCGGTGCCCGCGACCCGGCTGCTGGCCGATGACCTAGGCGTCTCGCGGGGCGTGATCGTGGAGGCATACCAGCGGCTCGCCGAGGAGGGGCTGGTCAGCGCGCGCCCAGGGGCTGGGACGAGGGTCCTCGGGGTCTCCCGGATGGCGCCGCAGGCGCCGTCAGCGCCATCGCCCCGGCCGGCGCCGCGGCCCCGCCCTCGGCCGGGGCGGCCGGATCCCGCGCTGCTGCCGCAGCGCTGGCGGACGCGGGCGGAGATCGACCTCTCCCCCGGCGTGCCTGACCTCTCCGGGTTTCCGCGCGCCGCCTGGCTGCGCGCCGAACGGTTGGTGCTCGAGCAGGCCAGCGTGGCCGACCTCGGCTACGGCGATCCCCGCGGCAGCCAGTGGCTGCGGACCGAGCTCGCCGACTGGCTGGCGCGCACCCGCGGGCTGCGCGCGGATCCTGACGACATCATCGTGGTCACCGGGGTGGCCCAGGCCCTCGCCCTGCTGGCCCAGGTGCTGCGGGCCCGGGCGGTGAGCGAGATCGCGATCGAAGACCCGGGCTCGCGCGGGTCCCGCGACGAGCTCGCCTACTGGGGCCTGCGACCGGTGCCGGTCCCGGTGGACGAGCACGGGCTGCAGGTCGATGACCTGGTGCGCGGCGACCTGCGGGCGGTGCTGCTCACGCCGGCGCACCAGTTCCCCACCGGAGTCGTGCTGGCCCCGCGGCGCCGCCGCGACCTGCTGGACTGGGCCGCCGGGGCTGATGCCCTGGTCATCGAGGACGACTACGACGCGGAGTACCGATACGACCGGGCACCGGTCCCCGCGCTGCAGGCTTCGGCGCCAGGCCTCGTCGCTTACGCGGGTAGCACGTCCAAGACGCTGGCCCCCGGCATGCGCCTGGGCTGGCTGATCCCTCCCCGCCGGCTGCACGCGGACCTGGTCGAGGCCAAGCATGCCAGCGACCTGGGCAGCCCCGCGCTGCCGCAGCTGGTGCTGGCCCGGCTGATCGCGAGCGGCGAGCTCGAGCAGCACATCCGGCTGGTCCGCAAGCGGCAGCGGAGCCGGCGCGACGCCCTGCTCCGGGCGCTGCGCGAGCACCTGGCCGCAGCCCGCGTGCAGGGCATCGCGGCAGGGCTTCACCTGCTCATCACGTTCCCCGGGCTGGCCGGCCCGGACACGGATCTGGCGGAGGCGATCCTGCAGGCGGGGGTGCTCGTCCACCCGCTGTCCTGGCACCGTCAGCGGCCGGGGGTACCCGGGATCGTTCTGGGATATGCCGCGCACACCCCTGACCAGCTGCACGAGGCCGTGCGGCGTATTGCGCGGGTCGTGAACGCCAGCCGCTGAGCGAGCCTGGTCCTAGCGGGCGGGGCCCGCCGGTCCCTCCGCGGCCTTAGCCGCCGCGACGTGCTTCGCGTCGGCCCGCCGGTGACGCCGGGCCACGGCCCGGAGCTGGCTGATGCGCGCCGCGCCGGCCAGGACGACCAGGAACACGCCGCTGACCGCCGAGAGCAGCAGGGCCACGCCGAGCGGGAAATGGCCGTGCGCGCCGAGGTAAGAGACGTCGACCGTCTTGCCGTTCTGCAAGATGAAGATCAGCAGGAGCAGCAGGACGACGGCGAAGAAGCCCACGCTCACCCAGAGGCCGCCGATCCTGGTGCGCCTGATCCTGTGCTGCGGCAGCGGCGGGGCGACAGGCGGCGCAGCCGACTGCGGCGGAACCGTCGGCCCCTGGCCCGGGCTCCCCGGGCTCCCCGGCGCGAGCTCGGGCTGCGGCGAGGGGGCGGCCGCCGGAGTCGGCGTCGGCTGCGGTTCCTTGGTCATCTGACCCCCCGTCTGCGGTAAGAGTATGCGCCCCAATACTGCCCAGCCACGGAGAGGTTATGCATCCCGGGGACGCGGCCCGGCCGTGGCGCGGCCATGGCCGGCAGGCGCCGCCTGGCGTCAACCGCCCAGGTAGGCGAGGACGGCGAGCACCCGCCGGTTGTCGTCGTCGGAGGGCTGCAGGTTCAGCTTTGCGAAGATGGAGGCGGTGTGCTTGGCCACGGCGCGTTCGGTGATCACGAGCCGCTGGGCGATGGCGGCGTTGGACCGGCCCTCGGCCATCAGGGCGAGCACCTCGCGTTCGCGCGGGCTCAGTGCGGCCAGGTTGCCGTCGCCGGTGTTACGAGCGAGCAAGCGCGCGATCACCTCCGGGTCCATCGCGGTGCCGCCGGCCGCCACCCGGCGGACGGCGTCCAGGAACTGGGTGCTGTCGAACACCCGGTCCTTGAGCAGGTACCCGATGCCCCCGCTGCCACTGGCCAACAGCTCGCGGGCGTACAGCTGCTCGACGTACTGGGAAAGCACGAGCACCGGCAGGCCGGGCACCTCACGCCGCGCGGCCAGCGCGGCCCGGATGCCCTCGTCGGTGAACGTGGGCGGCAGCCGGACGTCGACGATGGCCACGTCCGGCTGGTCCGTGGCGATCGCGGTGAGCAGGTCGGCGCCGTTGTCGACGGCGGCGGCGATCTGCAGGCCATGGGCCTGCAGCATGCGCGTCAGGCCGTCCCTTAGCAGGAAGAGGTCTTCGGCGATGACCACGCGCACGGGATCTCCATGGTGACAGCCGTCGGGCCGCCCGGCGGGCTGCTGACGGCCAGGACGCCGTCGAACGGAGCCAGCCGCCGCTCGATCCCGCGCAGTCCGCTGCCGCGGGCCGGGTCGGCACCGCCGTGGCCGTTATCGGTGACGCCGATCCGCAGCATCCCGTCGGAGTGCCGGATGTCGATCCAGGTCTGCCGGGCTAGCGCCCGGATCGCGTCGGCCAGGCCGCGGTCGGCCAGCACCGGCGGGTGAATGCCGCGGACCAGGTCGCGCAGTTCGGCCAGGGCCTTGACCGAGGCGTCGCGGGCCTCGAAGAGCAGCGCCCGGGCGGCGGCGGGATTGGTGTCGATGATCTGCCCCGCGGCATCCAGGGTCATGCCCATGGCGACCAGCCTGGCCTGCGCTCCGTCGTGCAGGTCCCGCTCGATCCGGCGGATTTCGGCGGCCCCGGTGTCGAGGGCCTCCGTGCGGGTCTGCGACAGCTGGCGGACCCGCAGCGCGAGCTCGGCCTTCCCGGCCGGCGCCAGCATCGAGCCGGCCAGCAGGCCGTAGCCGCGCAGCAGCCACGGAGCCACCGAGACCCCCAGCACCGTCATCGCGGCACCCAGCACCGCCAGGGTCGGCTTGGTATTTCCGGGGAAGGCGGGAGGCGGGATCGTATGAATCAGCGTAGGCCCGATGAACACCACCATTCCCACCACTACCAGAACCGCGGACGCGGCGGCCAGAACCCACCCCAGCAGCACGTTCGCGGTCACCCACAGCAGATCCCGCCAGGTCGCGCCGTCGGTGAGCAGCCAGCCGAGCCGCTCCGAGAAGCTGAGCCTGCTATCACCGGAACCAGGCGGCGTGCGGTAAGAGCCGACGATCGGCACACCGCACCACTCGCCGGCCAGCCGCCTGGTCAGGTTGGCCAGCCGGCGCATGGCCAGCAGCGCGGCCGGCCCGTAGAACCGGCCGATGCCCAGCCCGGCCGCCAGGACCAGTACGACCAGCAACGCCCGCTGATCACGAGGACCGCCGTTGCCGATGATGAGGAGCCCGGCGCCCAGCGCGGTCAGGCCGAGCGCCGCCAGCAAGACCAGCAGCAGCCCAGGCCGGCCAGCATCAGCCCGCAGAACGCGAGTCCGCGCGCGGCGGCCACCAGCCCGGCGCCAAGGCCGAGCCCGGGTCTGCTGCGCGGCGGCGAGATCGCGGTGACCATAGCAGAGCCTCCTTCGCCGCATTCCGTCCCTGTCAGTCTGCCCGGCGGCGGCCAGGGTTGTCAGTGGCGCTGGACCCCGAACCCCAGGTGTACCTAGGTCTACCCAGGAACGCCGCTCAGCCGTATGTCGTGACCGGACGGCCGACTCTTATCGGCCTGGCCACCGCGACAACCGGCGCGGTGACCGTGCTGAACGGCACGCCCGCCGGGTCGCCGGGCGCCCTGGACCGGATCGCCTTCGTGGCCCAGGACGCGCCGCTGTATGCGAACCTGCCGGTCGCCGGCATGTTGCACGTCGCCCGCAACCTGAACCGGCGCTGGGACCAGCAGCGGGCGCAGGCCAGGCTGGCCGAGCTGGACATCCCGCTGAAGAAGAAGGTCGGCCAGCTGTCCTGCGGCCAGAAGGCGCAGCTCGCGCTCACCGTGGCTCTGGCCCGGCGACCCGACCTGCTCGTGCTCGATGAGCCGCTGGCCGCTGCTCGGCGTGGCCTTCGCGGCCTGGACCCTGGTCGCGTTCGCGATCGCCGCCTTCACCGAGGCGCTCTTCCGGCGCACCCTCCCCGCGATGGCCGTTTCCCTGATCGTCTGGATTGTGCTCGCCATCGGGACCGCCACCCAGCTGCGACCGCACTACGAGGCGGCGATCGTCGTCAAGGGGTGGAACGTCAACTCCGGCTGGGTGGTGAGCCAGTGGATCACCGCTCCGGATGGCAAGGCACTGAGCCAGGGGGCGCTGAACAGCCTGGCTCAGCACGCTCCCGCCAGCGTGCAGAATTCGCAGGCCCCGAACGCCTTCCAGGACTGGCTGACCCAGCAGCACTACACCATGTGGACGGCTTACCAGCCCGACACCCGGTTCTGGCACTTCCAGCTCATCGAGGGCGGCTGGCTGCTCGCGCTGTCCGCGATCCTCGTCGCGGCCGCCATCTGGCTGGTCCGCCGCCGCGCCGCCTGATCGCTAAAGATCAAAACCTTTTTTTGGCCGAACGAGCCGAGGTGCACGCCCCTCCGACCAGCTTTCATCACATTAAGTAGTCAAGATGGTTACGGAACGTTGAAGCGGTGCATAAATGCCGCGTGCACTGTATACACGGCCCGGCGACCTGCGAGAACGCCGGAGCGAGCCGACGCGGGCACCGGGCGGCGACGCTGGCCGTCGCCGTGCTCATGCTCGCGGCGGCGGCCCTGCTACCGGCCAACGTGGCCACCGCGGCCAGCCCTCCCAGGCTGGCGGCCATCCCGGCGCGCTACCTGACTTGGTACAAGCACGCAGCCAAGACCTGTCCCGGGCTTTCCTGGGAGGTGCTCG
>WNFD01000801.1_pt1 | contig 31345 bp, 25 predicted proteins | sample 5400491 | NCBI WGS metagenome assembly WNFD01 (sample SAMN13153343, study PRJNA577476) | soil metagenome | isolation source: 120 cm saprolite under Douglas fir tree site 2 hole 2 replicate 2 | place: USA:California | collected 2015-04-18 | reverse complement strand
CGGCCGCCAGCCCGTCATCAGCCAGGACTACATCCACCGCTCAATCCCCCGCTTCCTCGCCACCGCCACCACCGCCACCACCGCACGATGCTGGACCCTCGCCCACGGCGACCTGCACTGGGCCAACCTCACCGCCCCGGACCTGACCATCATGGACTGGGAAGGCTTCGGCCCCGCACCCCACGGCTTCGACGCCGCCAACCTGCACGCCTACGCCCTGCCCCAGCCCGCCACCGCCGCCCGCATCCGCCACCTGTTCGCCGACATCCTCAGCACCCCCGACGGACAACTCGCCGAACTCACCGTCGCAGCCATCATCATCCAGGCCGCCGGACGCGACCCCGTCCACGCCCGACTCGCCCCCCTCGTCCGCGCCCACGCAGACTACCTCCTCACCACCCGCTCCCACCCCTAGCGCCCCCCGCACCGCAGCCCACCCCAAACCACTAAGGCGCCCTCCGGGCACTCACCCGCAAGCGTGGACGCCCGCGAACCGTGCACGTGCACAGGCACCGTGAGGTGGCGGCGCACGTGGCGTAGGCTCCGGGTAGGCATGCCCGGTAGTAAGGGGGTCGCGCGTCGTGCCCGGTTCGGCTTCCGCCCGGATGATGGAATTCAGCGACGAGGTACGCCGCCTTGCCGCAGAAAAGAGCCTGTCCCTGCGGGAACTGGCCCGCAGGTCGCACTACCACGTCTCCCACCTGTCCAACGTCCTCAACGGCCACAAGCGCCTGACCCCGCAGATGGCCGCAGACCTCGACAAAACGCTCGGCGCGGACGGGAAGCTGGCCGCACTCGCCCCGGTCACGCCCCCGAAAGACAGGCCAGGAGATTTTCATGGCATAGCTGATCCGGATTTCGGTCCCATCCGCATCCCGGACGCAGAATGGAGGACACCGGAGAGCATCCGCGCTCTGCGCAATTACGACTTCCGCACGATCTTTCACCTCGCGTACCGTCACGGGATCAGCCCGGCGCACATCGCGCACGCTGCCCGCCTGACTGAGGACCTGGTAAAGGCTGTGATGAACGGTCATGCCGTCATAACGGAGTCCGGGCCGGTCAGCCACATCGCAGACAGTTTCAACATACCCCCCAGCGCACGTATCGCGCTCTGTCATGCTCCGGCGAAGAAAATACTGCGGGGAATGCCGGCTGCCACGCCCGTTCATCCTTCCCGGAACCCTGAGCAGCCTGAAGGCGACGCTGCTCCGTGGCATCCCCCGGGCATCGATATCGATAGCGCACTGACTCCGGGCGACGGGAACGACCATCCGGCCAGGGGAAGCGACAACAATTTCGCGGCTCCCTCGCTATCGCAGCCTGCGATTTATGCCGACGCGGGCGATCTGGAACGGCGCGAGTTCTTGATGGGCTTGGCAACATCTGCCGGGCTGGCTGCCCTTACAGCGCGCGAATCGATCCGGCATGGCCTGGCCCGCTCCCTCTCGGAAGAGCGCGGAACTGCCGACGTTGATGAATGGCACGAGATTGCCCTGGAATATGGGGATAACTACTGGACGACGGCACCGGCCGTGCTGCTTGAATCGCTGATGGCCGATATAGCCGGCCTGCAAGCAGCCTTGCACAGATGCGCTTCCAGTGCGGATGCGCAACGAGAATTGCGATCTGCAGGCGCGCTACTTGCGGCATTCACCGCTCAGACAATCGCCAACCTGGGTTCTACGCGAGAAGCACTCCGATGGTGGCGCACCGCACGTCGCTCGGCCGACGAATCGGGTGATCCCTATACAGCGCTCTGGGTACGCAGTCGCGAGATTGTGAGAGCGGGATACGAACACCGTCCGACTACAACGATCATGCGCCTTGTCGAGGAGGCAGAACACTCGCTGGGGAAAGCAGGCCAAGCCCCAGCGCACCCACTGCCTCAGCTACTGTCAGGCAAGGCGCAGACCCTGGCCTTGATGGGCCGCCGCGCGGAAGCTGAGACGACACTGGGTGAGTTGCATGAGTGTTTCGAGGCGCTGTCCGCCTCTTCCGTCAATTATGGCGGCGCGCAATTTCCCTGGGGTAAGGAAAAACTGCATTTCACCAACAGCTTCGTCTACTCGCACCTGGGCGACTTCGAACGAGCAGAGCAGGCACAGCGCGCGGCGCTTCCCTTCTATTCATCGCAGGATCTAAGGTCGCCGGCGCAACTCGAATTGCATCGCGCGCTATGCCTCGTGCATATAGGTGATATAACTGAGGGTATCAGGCATGCACGAGAAGTGATTTCCGGTTTGCCGAACGAGCACCGGATCGTGATTGTTGATCTTGGCTGGGACATCCTGAACACGGTGCCGAAACCCGACCAGCAGCGTACGGATGTCATGGAATACCGGAACTGGCTGAACGCTTCATCCGCTTCGCAACCTAATAGGGTTGTCAGCTCATGACAGATCTGCATTTCCGTATTGAATGCCACGACGCGGAACGTACTCTTCAGCTGCGCGAACCGCTGATGGCCGTATACCTGAGAGCCCATCTTCACCAGCAGGACAACCCATGGTACAGCCCAGACAAATTCTGGGAACGCTTCGTAAGATTGTACGCTCCCAATCGTGATTTCGGCTCGGTGGCTGGCCGGATCGGCGATGCCATGATTGGCTACGCCTTCGGCAGCCCCAGCGACAAGATACAGGACGTCTGGCAGATGGTCAGACACGCCCTGCACGATGTTCCCATGCCAGCGGAGCCAGAGCCCATGTACATCTTCCGCGAATTTGCGGTTGATCCCGCGTATCAGGGCAAAGGATACGGCCGGATGCTCCATGATGCGCTGCTGCGGACACGACCGGAACGCATGGCCAACCTGGCCGTACGGACAGATAATGTTTCTGCCATTTCGGCCTACCGATCGTGGGGCTGGAAGACCGTTGGCCAGGGACGGCCTTTCCCGGATGCGCCAGTTATGGAAGAGATGGTGCATGAACTGCCGCTGGCGTAGCGCACTCGCGCGGAAAGCCATCAGCTCACCGCCAGCCCGTTACTATAAGTCCTGCCTAGCTCCCTCCGCACCAGCACGAGCCGACAAGGCAAGGACATTAAGGTGCCCTCCGGGCACTCACCCTCAAAGAACGGCGCCTGACGGCGCAAACCTTCACAGCCCCCGCACACCCCCAAGACAACGGCGCTGCGCGCCGTCCGGCCGCTGCGCGGCCCCGTTTTGCCGTGATCATGCAACCCCGCCTGCGCTGGCGCCGCCTGGACGCTGCCCCACAGCGTTCCTGACCTAATGGGCACATGAGCAGGTCACAGCCCCCCGGTTTCCCCGCAGGCTCCCCCCAGACCCCCCTCCTGGCCCCTTCCGCCCCACCCGGTGCCCCGCTCCGCGCGGCACAGCCACCCCCCGCTGCGATGTGCCGTAACGGCTCTTCCGTGCGTGGTCTCAAGGACGGGGTAAGCCCGCTGGCGACCTATTGCACGATGGTCCCGCTGTCACCGGCTATGCGGCGGCCGCAATGGCCCGGACAAGCACGGTCACGACTTCGGCCGCAATCCTCGCGACGTCATAGCCGCTTTCGGCCCAGTAGTCGCATTCCCAGTTGACGACGCCGTCGTCGCTAACCCAGACCTTCCCGCATTCGCGCCGGTTCGGATTGGTGACTACCAGTTGGGCCGTCACATCGTAGAAATCCTCGTCTTCATATACGGCCATGTGTACCGCTAGGCCAATGGCCGTAAGCGCCCGCCCGACAGTGCCCCGGAGTGGCAGATCGGGCACTGAGTGGGTACCAGCTATGGCCTGGGAGCTTTGCCCGTTAGCGTCGAGCACGCTTGTAACCAGGCTCATGATCTTTGCTGCTTCGATGCTACGGTCGGCCTGTGGGCCGTAGTCGCACTCGATATACCCGTCGTCTTCGACCCTGATCTCACACCGTACGTCTTTCAGGTTGGTTATCGCGAGCCGCCTGCTGCCCTTGGCGTCGGGCTCGCGGACATGGAACCCCCGTGTGGCTAGCTCAGCGCTGACGGCGCGCATTAGCTCGCCCGGCTTGTACTGCTGGGTTATTCCGCTGCTGGTTGCGCTCATGGTCTTTTCTCCTAACGGGTTGGTGGGGCCGTGAAGATGAGCATGCCGGCGAACAAGCGATCCGGTGAGAGCCGCTGCCGTTCAGGGAATGGAGGATTGTTACCGCCTCCTCACTCACCAGCGGTTCCCCTCAAGCCGCTGGCAGGTGAGGCTATGGGCCTATCGCCGTATCGTGATGAGCCGGTGGCCGCTCGGACGGCTTCGGTACCGTGCTGGTGAGCGGGATAAGCCCAACCTGGTTGTTGGCGGCCATGCCTGGCGCAAGAGCGGGAGCCGTGGCAGCGTTAACCACATCTCGAACCACACGATCTTGCATTCGCTTGAGTAGTAGTAACCCCACCTGCTACTAAGGGCTTTGACCAGGATGAGGCCGTGGCCGGACTCGGCCCCTTCGGCTGCGTGCTGCAAGACTGGCGGGCGGTTGCCGGTGTCGCGTACTTCGGCTAGGAGCCGCGCCTGGTTGCGGTGAAGCCGCAGCCAGAACCGGCCGGCCCCAGTACGCGCGAGGTGCGGACATGGCGGCGCGGGGTCTTCGGCCTGGCCGTGGACGACGGCGTTGGTCGCGATCTCGGATACCAGGAGTACAGCCGTCTCGATGAGGTCATCAGGGAGCGACCACTGGCGCAAGGTGCTGGTCGTATGGAGGCGGGCCAAGCCCACGGCGTCGGGTAGGGCGGCCAGCTCTAGCGAACTGGCCTGTGCTCGGGGTGAGGTTTCCACGTGCTTTGACCCCCCTAGGGTCGTGCGTGGTGACCTGCTGTGCCGCCGGTCTTTAGCCCGTGACACACGGGGGTTGCCTCGGACTCTCCCCAATGGCACAGCAGGGGTCTTTATTTGAAAGGTCCGGCCAGGGCCGGAAGAGCGAGCCTCACTGTTCGACTTCCCGCAGTTGCCCGCATTGGCTCGCCAGCGGCTTCTTCCGGCGCCGGACAATGCTGCTCATGATGGTGTGGTTGTCGGTGCCTTTATATCCGCGGTGATCGTGAGCCCACAGGCGCGACGGCGTTTCACCCTCATGCCACAACCGAAAGAACGCTTTCCTGGCCGCGCTCAAGTCTTTGTTGTACATGGAGCGCGTGATGCCAAGCGCCGCCGCCGCTTTATTGTGGTCATCATGTGTTGCCAGCGCCAGCAGCGCCCGCTGGTACCGTGGTGCCAACTCATCCCAGATTTGCCACAGCGCCATCTTGTCGATAACGAGTTCTTCCGGCCCCAGGGTTGGCTGGGTGTGCCACAACCAGAAGCGCCAGAAGTTCGGCATCTCGCCGTATTTGTTCTGCTTAGAAATACCGCGTGTGCTCAGGTCGGTACGAACAGCCTCACTAATGACTGACTGCGCCGCGCTGATCAGGTCATGCCGCGTGGGTACGTCCTGGCGCTCATACAGCCGTTCGACGATGGCCGACCACGCCAGCTCCCGGCGGTCGCCTATGTCCATGCCCTGATGCCAGAAGTCCTTGAACACGGCAAGCATGGTGAGCTTGTCGATACCGGCCAGGCTGTAGCCGTGGCGTAGCTGGGTGTCCTCAGCGCGGACGGGTGGGGACGCTGGGGGCGGAGTCACGTTGCCCCGCACCGCTGAGCGCTTACCGGCGGTGATCGGCTCGGCCGTGATGTCGACGCCACTCACTGACCCGAAGTCGGCCCTGTCGCCCTGGCCTTGTGCGGGCAGGCCGGACGGTTCGTGCACTACTGGTTGGTCTACGCAGACCCTTGCCGTCACCTCAAGCCCCTCACCGTCAAGCGTGTTCAGCCTGCGACCCAGCTCACGGGCTGGCATGCTCTAGAGCTAGCATGAACCCGCACACCCCAAACATGCAACATCTAACTCTAGAACATGCAGATCAGGGAAGGATTGAGGCTGATATGCCCGCTACGCCGAGCCCAACCGCCCGCGCGAGGCGACTCCGGCACGAGCTACGCCGCTTCCGCGAGGAGGCGCACCTCACCCACAACGAGGTTGCCGGACGGCTGGAGTGGTCGGCCTCCAAGGTCAGCCGTATCGAGACCGGCCAATCACGAGTACAGACTGGTGATGTGCGCGACCTGCTTGACGTCTACGGCGTCAGCGACGAAGCCGCGCGTGAAGCGCTCGTCCAGCTCGCTAAGGAAGCCCGCCGCCGTGGCTGGTGGACGCGCTACACCGACGTACTCGGCAGCGGCACCTATGTAGGACTTGAAGCCGAAGCCTCCACGCTCCGTACCTATGAGTCACAGTTCGTGCCTGGCCTGCTCCAGACCGAGGACTACGCGCGGGCCGTCATTCAAGGCGGCCAGACCCGGCCGAACCCCGAGACTGTCGAACGCCGCGTTGCCGCCCGCATGGCTCGTCAGGAGACCCTTACGCGGCCGGATGCTCCCGAGATCTGGGCGGTACTTGACGAACCGGCGGTGATGCGGCCGGTTGGCGGCGCCGACGTCATGCGTGAGCAGTTGCGCTACCTCATTGAGGCCAGCCAGCGCCCGAACGCCGCGCTCACGCTTCAGATCCTGCCGATGTCGGTCGGGGCGCACCCCGGCATGACGGGCTCGTTCATCATCTTGAGCTTCCCAAGTCCCAGAGACCCGCCGCTCATCCACATGGAGACCGCAACCGATGGGCTGTATTTGGAAGAGCCTCCGGACATCGAGCGGTATACGCTGACATTCAGTCACCTCGTCGCGCGAGCGCTCGGCCCCGACCAGTCCCGAGCGATGATCGCCGACCTAGCGCAACGCATGGCATGACCGGCGTCACCATCAACCCCAAGGAGAGCGCAGATGACCGCACCAGCACCGCGCATCGACCTAGCGCGTGCCCGGTGGCGCAAGAGCACGTGGAGTTCGCCCGAAGGGCAGAACTGCGTCGAGGTTGCGACCAACCTTCACGGCCTGGTGGCCGTACGGGACTCTAAGGACCCGGCCGGACCGGCGCTCACCATGACAAGCCATGAGTGGACGGCGTTCGTGCACAGCGTGAAGCGTGGCGAGTTCAACCAATAGTAGCCAGGCCGTTACTGAGGATGGCCGTTGGCTCGGCCGGGGTGAGGCCAGGGGGTAGGGGAAATCCGTGCCCACGTAGCCTCAATGTGTCAAAAGTGTTTCGGGTCTTGACATTCCTAAAATATTCCCTATAACGCGTCACGGTGATTTTCGTAAGCACCTGTCCCTTTCCGGGTATGAGTTAGAGGCTTTCAGGGCTTTCGCGGCATGGGCGCACTGCTGGTTAATGAAAGGCTTGCGCACCGCCGGGGTCATTAGGGAAGAGCCTTGTATGCCCGCGGCTCTCCTGGAGTTACGCCTTACTGCGAATGGCCGGGCAGCCCGTAAGGACTGCCGGTAACAGCTGCCCAGGCTCCTATAGCCATCGACACTCATACTTACACGTTTGCGCCCGCGACGCGGCAGGGTGACCCGCAAAGTAGTTTGCGCAGGTCACCGGCTATCTCTTGAGTGACGGGTATCTCTGGTGCGGTGGCGGCTCGCCCGGCGCCTGCAGCCGGGCCGGACTCGCTTCTGGCTGCTCTGGGTAGCAGTCCCGCAGGCTGAGATGGCGGCAGGGATTCCCGGGATTGATTACCGGTCGTGACCGCTGGCCCGGGGCTTGTCGCGGTCAGGTCACGGTAGTCGTATTGCCGCGGGAGGGCAGCGGGGTCCCGGATAAGACAGGGATTGCTGATGTCGCTGTCCGTTCCAGGGAGCCCCGTTGCCTTCTCCTGAGTCTCGCATGCCCGTGTCCGATGCCGCCAGGGAAGCCCTGGCGGAGCTGGTATCCCGTGCCGCCGCGCTGTGCACGGCGTCGGGCGGGAACCTGCTGGAGTGCCTCGCGCTGGTTCCGGACCCGCGAGACCCGCGCGGGATCCGGCATGCGCTGGCGTGCGTGCTGGCCCTGTGCACGGCGGCGGTGCTGCCGGGGGACACCAGCTTCGAGGACGTGGCCGCATGGGTCTATCACGCGGGGCAGGAGGTGCTGGCCGCGTGCGGCGCGCGGCGGAACGGGGCCGGGATCCTCGTGGCGCCGCACCGGACACGGTGGAGCGGATCTTCCGGGAGCTGGGCGCGCCCACGCTCGCGCACCGCGCCGGGGCGTACCTGGCGCTGCGGGAACGGCGCGGCCCGGTCACGTTCCCGGCCGCAGGGCCGGGCTGGCTGCCGGCCGTGGCGGTGGACGGCAAGGCGGTCCGCGGCGCGGCCGGGCCGGACGGGAAGATCCCGTTCCTGCTGGCCGCCGCCACCCATGGCTCCGGGATCGTTCTGGCCGGGCGGCTCATCGGGGACAAGGCGAACGAGATCCCGGAGTTCGGCCCGCTGCTGCGGGAGCTGGATTCCTGTTACCCGCTCGCAGGTCAGGTGATCACGGCCGACGCCGCCCGCACGGTGAAGGCGCACGCGCGGCTGATCTGCGGGGAACTGCTGGCGCACTACGTGCTCACGGTCAAGCTCAGCACCAGGAAGCTGTATGAGGAACTCGACGCGCTGGACTGGGCGCAGGTCCCCCGGCTGGTCCGGGAGGAGCGGGGCCACGGCCGCTGGGAGCGCCGCACCATCCAGGTCATGGACGCGCCCGCGCACGTGAAGAAAGCGGTTCCCGCACGCCCGCCAGGTCGCTCTCGTCGAGCGGTACGTCACCCGCATCATCCGCATGAAGACGGGAAAGCGCTGGGCCCGCCGGGCGGTGAAGTCCGCGGTCGCGGTGCTCATCATCACCAGCCTCAGCGCGCGGGAGGCGTCCCCGCATCACCTGGCCGCCTATGTCCGCGGCCACTGGACGATCGGGAACAAGGTCCACTGGGTCCGTGATGTCACATTCGGTGAGGACTCGTCCCGGGTCCGGACCGGCCCCCGGCCCCGCATCATGGCCACCCTCCGTAACCTCGCCATCGGCCTCATCCGCCAGGCCGGATACACCAAAATCGCCGCCACCATACGCCGCATCAGGTACGATACCGGCCTGCTCCTGGCCATCCTCGGCCTCAAAGATCCCGCATGACCAGCAATAAAGACTTTGCGGGATGCCCTGGCGAGGCACGACCGAGAAGGCGCCAGCCCGACCGGCTCGTCTGCCGTGTATCGCACGGTTCGGGAGACCTGGGTCGTACAGGGCTGGATCGTCGCGGCCTGCGACCGCGGGCCTGAACAGTGACCTTGCGATGCCTGGGGCTGATAACCTCAAACCCATGCCTGACACTGCCAGCACGGACGTCGCAGTGATAATTCCAGCCAGAAATGAACAAGCTAGGATAGCCGCGACTGTGACGGCGGCCACAGCAATAAGTAGCCTCGTGGTCGTCGTTGACGACGCGTCACGTGATAGGACGGCTCATCTGGCCCGTGAAGCTGGCGCACTGGTTGTCAGGAGGCGCCGAAGCCACGGCAAGGCGGCTGCAATGATGACGGGTGCGCGGGCAGTAGCCGAATTTGAGGTACGGAACTCGTCGCGCAACCCTAGGCACCTGCTGTTTCTTGACGCAGATCTTGAACACAGTGCCAGCGCAGCCCGGCAGCTAGTGACGCCAGTATGCGAGGGCGAGGCGGACATGACCATAGCGATACTGCCCCCGCAGAGAACGACAGGCGGCGGTCATGGCATGGTAGTCCGGCTGGCAAAGTCGGGAGTCCGGCGCCTTACCGGATTCAGGCCCGCTCAGCCTCTTTCCGGAATGCGCTGCATCTCACGGCAGGCATTCGACGCGGTCCAGCCTCTAGCCCGGGGCTGGGGCGTAGAGACTGCGCTCATTGTCGATATATTGCGCAAGGGCTACAGGATCGCCGAGGTACCTGCGGAATTTCATCACCGGGTCACCGGTCGCAGTTTCGGGGCGCAGGCTCACCGGGCAAAGCAGTTTCGCGATGTCGCAATTGCTCTCACAATACGGTACCTTCGCGGATTCGCAGGTTCAGGATAATCGCTGGCCTCGGTCCATGGCCAGGCGCCGCAGCTCGTCCAGGTGGCCGTAGACTTTTGAGAACGCCTCAACGTACTGATCAATAAGAGCAAACGGCTCATGCGTAAACGTCGTGTGGTCAAGAACCCTGCTCAGAAATGATTCGCAGTTAGGGAAGTGCTCGCCTTCGGTGCCGCCACTAAGCAGCCTTCTATCGCCTGACTTGTTACAGCGCCGGGTGCCATAGTGGAACAAGCCCGCGCTCATATCCGTGTACAATGCAGATCTGTGGATCGGAGTGGTACCGGGCATTTCCACCGATACGCCTTCTGCACGGAGGGCCTCAACGTACAGCCTCTTCGGGACTCCGACGCATTCGGCTTCGGCAAAGAATGGCTTATATCCATAGAAGGCTCCGCGGCTCACGTAATCCCGGGTTATCGGTGGTGTCACGCCGTGTACTTCTGCTAGGCATCTGCTTAGATAGCTGAGCCGGCCGGTCCTGGCGTTAATTATCTCATCCAGGCGGCCGAACTGGCTGGCCGCCAGTGCTGCCGCAAGGGGATGCATCCGGTAGTTCAGGCCCAGGCCGGTATCTGCAAAGTCTTTGTAAGTTTCGCTCACTACACTGTCAGATGACCGCTTTCGATAGTGCCCGAGCAGAACCGCGCGCTCGTAACACTCCTGATCGCCTGTGATCATTACGCCACCGGTGCCGCCAGTGACGATCTTCTTCGCCTGAAGGCTAAAGCACGCAGCGTCGCCGAAGGTGCCAACTACTCTGCCCCTGTACCGGGCGCCGTGGGCATGCGAGCAGTCCTCCACCAGCCGAAGACCTCGCGCCCGCGCCAGAGCGGTCAGTTCATCCATCTCGCAAGGGTGTCCCCACATATGGGTAACTACGACGCCCCGCGTCCTGTCATTTACCTTCCTCTCTACTTCAGCGGGAAGGATGTTGCCTGTCTCGGGGTCACAGTCACATAGACACGGAGTAGCGCCGAGCTGGAGCAATGGGGTTACGGTGGTGACAAAAGTATAGGTGGGAACCAGGACCTCATCGCCGGGCCCGAATCCGAGTCCGAAAAACGCGGAGTGCAGCGCCTGAGTCCCGCTGTCGACAGCAAGGGCAAATTCGATGTCATGATATCTGGCGAACCGGTCCTCCAGCTCTCTCACCCAGCCGTCGCGTCCGTAATATGCCACTTCACCTCGGTCGAGAGTCGATATCACGGCCTGGCGATCCGCTGGCGTTATCAGCGGCCACTTCTGCAACACATGGTCGCCGCGTACGGCCTTCTCCCCGCCAAGCAACGCAAGCCCACTGCCCATCTCGCTACCATCCCATCCGGCTGAGGGAAATGCCGTGCCCGTCGAAAGCACTCTTCAGGAGAAAGGCGAAATCCAGCACACGGGCCGCGTCAGATTCATGAAACAACGACATAGCGGTCCAGTACTTCGCGGCCATCTCTGGCCGCGACCGCTCCAGTGCCGGCATTAACCATTTCTCCTTAAACAGCAGCTGTCCTTCGTGTGCGCACCAAGCCATGGTGGCATACGTAGCCGCCCTGCGGGCTGTCAGCAGCCCGGCTTGCCAGTCGCCTGCGGACGCGAATCCCTCGTAGCTCCTGATTTCGTCGTCCATGAGCAGGCTCAGGCATGTTATGACTGGCCGCCGCAACTGGATGCCGCCTACGACGCTCCTGACCCCGCCGGATTGCGGAGGCTTCAGCGTTATCCCGGCCTGCAACCGGTGCAGGACTTTCAGGTCGTCCAAACGTGCCCTACAGTCCTTCGCTGCGCCACAGATTCGCACAACATTGTCTATATCCCACCACTCGATATCCAGCCTTCCCTGTGGAGCTACTTCGCCTGCCGAAACGCGCAGCGTCGTGCCGTTCTCGTGACTCCCGCTTACGTCGCGTATGGCATAGACATCTAGATCTGACTTTGGCGTTCCCAGTCCATCCATTGCCGAGGAGTACACTATAACCTCGCATGCTCCCCTGGTAGATATGTCTAATTCCTCCCTCGACGAGCCGCTAGCCGAAAGATACTTATCCAGGGCTTCCTCTGTCATTCTGAGTCCATTCAGTGCTTGCGTACATCTCGGGTTCCGTGAACGTCCTTTGCCAGCGCGAGTGGTATCTCAGGTATCTGCCATAACGGCAAGGACTTCCCTGGCTGTCGTAAGAAGGTCTTTACCGTCGAGGTTCCGGACCTGCGCCCACCGCAGCCTCGTAGCGATCGCACGCAGCTGTTTCTGCATTTCGTCAGTGAAGTCACCGAATTCCGCCGGGTCTTGTGTGCAGGAGCCGTGCCGGTCGTAGACGGCCTGCCTTACCCGCAGCAGGCTATACCAATTAGCCCGGTCTCTCTTCGAGCTGTCGATTAGGACATTCACGACATCGGACTCGCGGTCTGCATAAGAGTACAGGAATAGATTCGCGAGCCAGTCATCAAACTGCTGGTGATCCGCTTCACGCCAGTCCGTGCACCGCCGCGCCTCCACCGCGAAGCGGACGCGTGTCTTCGTCCACCGGCTGTCAGCGATCACGTGGGCGCCATCCTCAAGGGCGGGGCGCACCTGGCTCTCGAACATGGTGGCGTGCTGCATGGCGGCGCCGAGCGCGAGGAGGTGCAGGGGTGAGCCCACGTCATCGGCCGCCCGGAACATCTCTGCAATACCGGCTACTATGTCGGCGTAAACGGTTCTTCCGAAAGGACTGACGCGTGAGACGCGTACTACTGCATAGCCGCGTGCCCGCAGCTCCGCGCAGACTAGGTTAGCGATCGTCGACTTGCCTGAGCCGTCTGCACCTTCTAGCACCACGAATTTGCCAGGTGCGTGTTCTGACTTCGGCGCCTCTGCACGTTTCCTTTCGCCCCGTACCTACCGTGCGGCACGGCGCCGCCACTTGTGGGCTGCTCCGCGCGGGACTGGCTCCGCCGGCATTGTCATTATCGGCGTCGGTCACAGTTCACAGAGCGCGGATGGCGGCCTCTACCAGGCGGTCGATCGCCGCGCCGCAACGGCGATCGACGGCACGGCGCTCACGAGTGCGCTCCCGCAGGATATCTGCTATGCCAAATGCCGCTCCCACCTGTATATCGCGGAACTGGCCAACAGCGAATATTCCCGCTGCCTCCATGTCCACTGTCAGGACATTTTCGTTCCGGTACAGGCTGACTTCATGGGCGGTCTCCCTGTACGGTGCATCGGTGCTCCAGCTCGTTCCTTTGTAGAAATTCTCATTATTAGCTCGCAGCCTGTCGCAAAGCCGTCTCGTCAGCCTGCCTGACGGGGTGCAGTACTTTGAATCAGGCAGATAATGATACGAGAGGCCCTCATCGCGTATCGCGCGGTCACAGATTACCATATCGCCTATTTCCAGGTATGGGGCGAGGCCGCCTGCGGTACCTATCGAGATGACCTTGCTCGCTCCCAGCGCGGCGAGCTGTTCGAGGACCAGGCCCGCCGCGGGTGCTCCTTTCCCGAAGCGCCCGCAGACGGCGACCGGGCCGGACCGGGCGTGGACCACCCACAGGTCGCCGGATATCCATCCCTCTTTTTTCTGCCCTGGCAACCGGGCCAGTGCACGTTGTAGCACCGTGCCCTGATACAGCATCACAGCCCTGCCGATACTCACCGGCTCACCACTGTTGTATGTGGCACGGACATATTCCGCATGCTCGTCCGGGCTGACAAGGGCCGGATGGACGTGCTTATCAGATACGCGAGGATACGTCACTTAGCTGGTTCTTTCCCGGCATTCTTGCGCCTGCCTCCGCATTGGTGTGGTTCTCCCTCATTTCTAGCTCGCTCATCAGCGACGCCTCGGCAGCTGAGTCCACGGAATTGAGAACCTCCCAGGGAAGGACCTCTGCGGCGGGGATCTCTCTTGGATAGTGCTCGTGACTGACGCCCGCGGCGGCAAGCGCACCGTTCAGGGTGCCCGAATCGATGTCGTTGAGATCGATGTCAGAGTCGTGCAGGAACTCTAGCACATATCCGATTCTCCTGTCACCTCTGAGGCAGACGCTTTCGAGCAGAAGTCGGCTGGACTCTCCCCAGAGAACGCGGAAGTGCCGTTCATACCGCTCATTTCCCACCAGTTTGCGGAGCCTGGTCCTGATTCGCGCGATACGGCCCTCCGTTAGCGCCGGGTCCACCATGGCCAGCCGCTGGCTTACGGTGTTAGGCTTCGGCATGAACTGCTGTATCTTGACGATAATAGTCGTGTCATTTTTTGACAGTTCATTGAAGACCCTGACGGCGTAGTCGGCGATCGCGAGGCGGTCACTTTCGGCTTCCCCTGGTGCCCCGACGATGAAGTACAGCATGACATTGCTTATCGCTTCGCTCTCGCGGAGAAGCCCGATCGCTTTCTGAACGCGCTCGGGTGTCAGGGTCTTGTTGTATATCCGTACCAGGTCCGCGCTGGCGAACTCCGGGGCTATCGCTATCACGGCCCGCGTGTTCGGAACCCTGAGTTCCGTGAACAAGTGCCCGAAGTCCCCCAGCTCTGCTACCGCGTCCAGGTAGCGCGCCGAAAGCTCATCAGCGCGCACAGAGCCGATAATTGTCGATACGCGCGCGTCCGAGCGCCGCGCGTACGCCTTAAGGTGCTCCAGCAATGCGTAGCGCTTACCGTATTGCGTGAAGGTGGGCGAGCTGACGACCACTTGCCGGACACCGAGTGCTTCGAGCTTGTCAATGTAAGACATGAGCAGGCTCAGCGGAGCTTGCCGGAATGGCGGGACGCCGAGGGTGCAGAAGTGGCACTCCCAGCGGCATCCAAGTGTTGGGACCATCATTCCGCGGCGGCCGTCTGTGATCGGGGCGGCAAAATGCGCGTTAGTGAACTGGTCCGCCTCCAGGTATTGTGCGGCGACCTTGCCGGGCACGCCGTCCCTGCCGGGTCGTATGGAAATCACGCCGCCGCCTGGTGCCAGGTCACAGTTATACATGGCAGGTACGTAGCTCCCTGGCACCTTAGCCAGCTCGAACAACAGAGCTTCCCGGGAGACCGAGTCTCGCAATGCACCCGACACGACCTCGATGATATTCTTCAGCACTGTCTCGCCTTCGCCGATCACGGCTACGTCGATATAGTCTGCCATCACCTCGGGGTTGGCGAAGCCAGCATTACCCGCTATTACCAGCGGATGAGAACCGAGGACGCGCTCGGAGCTCCGCCGGGGGATCCCGGCGAGGTCCAGCAGTCTGAAGAATGATGGCAGGTCCGCTGAATTTGTAATGCTAACACCCACGATGTCCGCGTCAGCCACCCGGGTCTCAGACTCAATGGCGCGGTATGCTTCGTTATCCGGAAGGACAAGGCGGTTTCCCTGCCTCCGGAGGCAGGAATAGATGATTGCCCGCTCCGCGACCGCCGGTATTGTCACGTCCCGGTTGATGGTGTCGTATAGCGCTAACGTCCCCATGCACATCAGCGAATATTCGTGTTCATACGGTATGAGCAGGACCAGCCTGAGGGAGCCTGGTGGCTTCAGCATGAGGGGATACGGCCCGTCCAGAAGGATCTCCCTCGCGCGGATGGCTTTGATCTCCGCCGCCAGCGCTGACGTTCTGACCCCGGCTTGCGCGTGTCTTACTGGCGTGCTCCGGCGGTTCATGGATTCCTTTCCGGGCAGTCAGGCGCGATCGTGTGCCAGTTCGCCTCCCCAGCCTGGCGCCCGGGGTTCACCAACGGGTCACTGTCGCGTCCGCGTCATGGTCAGGTGCACGCGGGGGGTTCGGCTCTCCGTGCGGCGCCGGTGAGGCTGGGCTCATCGTGCGCGTTACCGCGAGTGTCACTCCCTGTACGCCGGGATGACTGTCTCATGATGGCCTGGCCTACCATCGTCGTGCAACAGGTTATGGTGACCTGGTTCATGACGACCTGGTTCGGAGTGCCTCCGGGCATGGTTTTCACGGGGGCCTTGGACGTGCTGGCGTGCGCGCATGAAAGGAAGGGAAGGATGATGGCGGACCGTTCCGGCGAGCGGGGCCACGCGCCCACCGTCCGGCGCCGCAGGCTGGGTACGGCGCTGCGCGACCTGCGCGCCGGGTCGGGGCTATCCCGTGAGGGCGTGGCAGGCCAGATGGAGTGGTCAGTCTCGAAGGTGTACCGGCTGGAGCACGGCAGGACCGCGGCGTCATGGCGCGATGTCCGGGACTTGTGCGACCTGTATGGCGTGCCCCGTCCTGGCAAGGACGCGCTGATCCAGCTCGCGCGGGACTCCCGTCAGCGCGGCTGGTGGACTGAGTATCAGGACGTCTTTACCGGCAGCTACGTCGGGTTCGAGAGCGAGGCATCCACCCTGCGCAACTACGAGGCCGAGCTGATTCCCGGCCTGCTCCAGACCGAGGACTATGCCCGCGCCGTGATCCGCGCGGTACGCCCGGCGGCTGCCGGTGACGAGGTGGAGCGCCGGGTCGCTGCCCGCATGGCACGTCAGGCCATGCTCAGCCGGGACCAGCCGCCGCAGTTCTCGTTCATCCTCAGCGAGGCGGCGCTGCGGCGCTGTATCGCCAGCGGGCGCATCATCGCATCAGGCCAGCTGGCGGCGCTCGCCGTCATGGGCGAGCGCCCGCACGTCTCGATCAGGGTTCTCCCGTTCGCTGCGGGCTTCCACGTCGGCATGGAGGGCTCGTTCGTGATCCTCGGTTTCCCGGCATCAGCGGATCCCGATGTCGCCTATATCGAGGGCCTGATGGGCGACGTCTACGTGGAGAGCATCGAGGGTGTCAGCAGATATAACCTGACGTGGGAACGGATGTCCGGTTCGGTCTTGTCGGCAGCCCAGTCGGCAGACCTGATCGGATCTGAGCTGAAGGGACAGAAGTGATCAGCGAGACGGACCTCGCGCGTGCGGTCTGGCGCATGAGCAGCCGCAGCGGCGGGGGTAACAACTGTGTGGAAGTTGCCAGGGCCGGTGACATCTGCGCCATCCGCGACTCGAAGAATCCGGCCGGTCCGAAGCTGGTCCTGGCGCACTCTGAGTGGAAGGCGCTCGTCGCCAGCGTCAAGGACGGTGCGTTCGACCAGTTGTGACGCGCTCGCGGTATCCAGTGCCAGAGGGCATCATCAAAGCCGCCCTTCCCGTGCGCATGTCATCTGGTCGCGGGGCGGCGCGCCCGGAGTGTCACTCCGGCTGGCTCCGGGCGGCGGGAGTCGGCGTCACCGCGCTCTCGTTCGGTATAGTTGGCTCCTTGCTTGTTCATACTGTGATGGCGGTGGGGTGCTGTTGCACCGGGGTTCTTGGTGACCGGGCTCTTGCGCCCGCGAACGCAGAGAGGATCCGGCGTGAGCGATCCGGCCACGTCCGCGCCGTCCGGTCGGATCCGCCCGCGCGAACGGGATTCGATCGTGGCGTCGCTGCGGGCCGGGGTCGTCCCTGGCGTCGGGCAGCAGCACGTGCAGGTCGGCAGGATCGCCGAGGTGCAGGCTGTGGTCACCGACATCACGCGGATCGCCCAGGGCGGAGCGAGCAGCCGGTTCGTCATCGGCGAGTACGGTTCGGGAAAGACGTTCTTCCTGCACCTCGCGCGGTCGGTTGCGTTGGAGAAACGCCTGGTCACTATGCACGCCGATCTGTCACCTGATCGACGGCTGCACGCCAGCGCCGGCAAGGCCCGCGCGTTGTACGCCGAATTGACCCACAACCTGGCGACCCGTGCGCGGCCGGAGGGCGGCGCGCTGACCAGCGTCGTCGAACGGTTCGTCACCCGCGCGCTCGCCCAGGCGCGCACGACGGGCGCGGACCCGGAAGCGATCATCCAGGATCGGCTGGCGGCGCTGACGGAGTCGACGGGAGGTTACGACTTCGCCCACGTCATCGCGCGGTACTGGCGGGGGCACGACGGCGGCGACGAGCGGCTCAAGACCGACGCCGTGCGCTGGCTGCGCGGCGAGTTCACCAGCCGTGCTGACGCATCCCGGGCACTCGGCGTCCGGACGATCGTCGATGACGCCACCTGGTACGACCACATCACGCTGATGTCCAGGTTCGTGCGGATGGCCGGCTACGACGGGCTACTGGTCTGCCTCGACGAGATGGTCAGCCTCGCTCAGCTGACCAATGCCCAGGCTCGCGCCGCCAACTACGAGCAGATCCTGCGGATCCTCAATGACAGCCTGCAGGGTTCCGCGGCCTATCTGGGATTCCTGCTCGGCGGAACGCCGGACTTCCTGCTCGACACCCGGCGCGGACTGTTTTCCTATCCCGCGCTGGCCGCCCGGCTCGCGGAGAACAGGTTCGCCACCGACAAGCTGGTCGACTACTCGGGACCGGTGCTGCGGCTGGGCAACCTCTCAGCGGAGGACATCTACGTCCTGCTGACCAAGCTGCGTCACGTGTACGCTTCCGGCGACCCGGCCGCGTACCTCGTCCCGGACGACGCGCTCATCGGCTACATGCGACACTGCGCATCGCGGATCGGTGACGCCTACTTCCGCACCCCGCGCGAGACCATCAAGGGCTTCCTCGACGTGCTCGCGCTGCTCGACCAGAACCCGGGCCTGGACTGGAGATCAGTTATCGACGCCGTCGACCTCGCACCTGAGCCCGATCCTGCCTTCACCCTCCCCCCCGATGACGAACTCAGCTCATTCCAGCTCTGAACCGGTCCTCGGCGAGCGCGAGCGCGGCGCACCTGACCGGGGCGCCGCAACACCGTCCGCGGCGTACGAGCTTTATCATCCGAGTGTCCGGCGGTGGATCTACGACTCTGGCTGGGAGCGGCTGCGTGACGCCCAGGAGCGGGCAGCCGCCCCGATCCTCGCGGGTGACCATGACATGATCATCGCCGCCGCGACCGCGAGCGGAAAGACCGAGGCCGCCTGGCTGCCCATCTGCTCGGTTCTGATCCGCCAGCGTGCTGCTGGCGAGGCCGGGCCAGGTGTTCAGGCGCTGTTCGTCAGCCCGCTGAAAGCCCTGATCAACGATCAGTACGACCGGATGACCCGGCTCTGCGAGCGGCTGGACATCCCGGTGCACCGCTGGCACGGTGACGTGGCGGTGTCCCGCAAGTCGCTGCTCATGCGCGCCCCCGACGGAGTCCTGCTGATCACCCCTGAGTCGATCGAGGCGATGTTCGTCAACCACGGGGACCGCATCGGCCGGGTCCTTGGCGACCTGCGCTACGTGGTCATCGACGAACTGCACTCGTTCATCGGCACGGAGCGCGGTGCGCAGCTCCAGTCCCTGCTGCACCGGGTCGAGCTCTGCGTTCGCCGCGGCGTTCCGCGGATCGCGCTGTCCGCGACACTCGGCGACTTCACCGCGGCGGCGGAGTTCCTGCGCCCGGGGAAAGGCTCATCGGTGGAGGTTGTCTCCTCCGGCGACGACGCCGGCGAGGTCCGGCTCCAGTTGCGCGGGTACCGCATCGGCGCCCCGCCACGGACCGGCTCGCCGACGACCGGCCCGTCGGCCGGCGGCCCGGCCGGACGGGCGGGCACCGATCCTGGGGACAACGTCGAGACCCGCGACATCGCCCCGATCGCCGATCACCTGTTTCTTACCCTGCGCGAGCACGACAACCTGATCTTCGCCAACTCCCGGGCCGCGGTCGAGACGTATGCCGACATGCTGAATCGCCGCAGCCGCGCCACCAGGATCCGCACCGAGTTCCTCGCTCACCACGGCAGCCTCGCCAAAGAGATCCGTGAATACGTCGAGGAACGGCTGAAGGACCGCTCGACCCCGGTCACCGCTATCTGCACATCCACCCTGGAAATGGGGATCGACGTCGGCAGCGTCGACTCGATCGCCCAGATCGGCGCTCCGCCGACCGTCTCCAGCCTCCGCCAGCGCCTGGGCCGCTCCGGACGGCGCGAGGACCAGCCAGCCGTGATCCGCATCTACGTCTCCGAATGCGAGCTGAGCGACCGGACGCCGCCGCCAGACGCCCTGCGCGACGAGCTGTTCCAGACCATCGCCATGGTCGAGCTCCTGCTCGCCTCCTGGTACGAGCCGCCGCACGCCGCCGGGCTGCACCTGTCCACGCTCATCCAGCAGATCCTGTCTGTCCTCGCCCAGCACGGCGCCGCCAGAGTCGCCCAGGTCCATCAGGTCCTCTGCGGTCAGGGCCCGTTCGCCCACGTCGGGAAGTCCATGTTCGGCATGCTCCTGCGGGACATGGGCCGCCACGATCTGATCAGGCAGGACTCCCGGGGGTTCCTGCTTCCCGGCGGCCTGGGCGACCGGCTCGTCAGCCACTACAGCTTCTATGCCGCGTTCAACACCTCACAGGACTACCGGCTCGTCGCGGACGGCCGAACCCTCGGCTCTCTCCCCGTGGAGCGCCCGATCCTCCCCGGCACCCTGCTCATCTTCGCCGGACGCCGGTGGCGGGTCCTCGGGGTCGACATCGCGCAGCGGGTGATCGAGCTCACCGGCTCCGGCGATGGCCAGCCGCCGACTTTCCCTGGCAACGGGGGCGAGGTGGCGGACAAGGTCCGCCGCACGATGCGCGCCCTCTACCAGTCCGAGGAGATCCCGCGCTATCTCGACGCCGCCGCACGGACTCTGCTCGGTGAGGGCCGGGAGGTCTTCCGCCGTTTCGGTCACGCTGACCAGAGCATCTTCGGCTGGGGCAGCGAGACCCTGCTCTTCCCGTGGCGGGGAGACCGGATCATGAATACGCTGCTTGTCACGCTCGCCAGCCAGGGACTCAGCGTCGGCCAGGACGGGGTCTGCCTCACCGTGAAAGGCACCACCCCGAGCGGACTGTGGGCACTTATCCACGAACTCGCCGCGGCACCGCAACCCGATCCGCTGGCCCTCGCGGACAGCGTCCGCGCCAAGGCCCGCGACAAGTACGACCGGTACCTCGGAGAGGACTTGCTCAACCTGGCCTACGCCACTCGCGCCCTCGACATCCCCGCCGCGTGGGCCGCCCTCGCCGACCTAGCGAACCTGCCCCGCCCCCGCGACCCGCCCGGTTAACCGCCGGGCTCGCGTGCCCTGCCACCCCGCTCCCGTTAGGCTCAAAGATCTTTATCTGCCCGAACGGGAGCGGAGTGGCAGCTCTTCCTCCTGCATCACCTCGGCGCCGGCCAGCTCGGTGAACCGCGAGCTGAACGACCCAAGCGACGAGCACCCGACCGCGAGGCAGACCTCCGTCATCGTCAGGTCACCACGGCGCAGCAGCGCCTTGTGAGAGCACGACGCCGGTCAGCCCGGCGCAGGCCGCGAGCAGCGCCTCCTGGAGCGCGACGTCGTACGCCGCCGGGTTGGCGCGCAAGTCCCGGCGGCGCTTGAGGTAACGCCCGGTTACGGTCGCGGCTAGTTCGTCGCTGGTGGCAAGCCAGACCTGAGTCTCCGCTCCCTCTGGAAGCTCATCGGTGGCGTTCGGGCCACCCAGCCGGGTCTTGATCCACCCCGGATCCACCGCGTTGCTGCACACCCGCGGCCAGCGCCGCGCGACGGCGAAGGCCAGCATCACGTCGTAAAGCTTCGAGTCGCTGTAGGCCTGCATGCCATCCCAGGTCCTGCGCTCGTACTGCAGGTCCTCCAGGTCGGCGCGGCCCGCCGACTCCAGTCCGGACGTGAGGTACACGAGGCGCGGCGGCAGCGGCATCAGCGCCGTCAGCAGATACGGGGCCAGCACGTTCACCGCGAAGATGTGCTCTAGCCCATCTCCGATCTCGCGCCGACCCGGAGCGCCACCTACGCCCACGTTGTGGATGATCGCATCGTACGGACCACCGTCGGCGGCAGCCTGCGCGACCGACCGGGCCCCGGCGAGCGACGACACGTCCCCGGCGACCACGCCTACGGCTGCCGGCACAGCCGCGGCGGCGGCTCGCCCCCGGTCAGCATTACGCGCATGCAGAACGACACGGTGGCCGGCGCCGGCCAGCTCCCGGGCCGTCTCCAGGCCAATTCCGTCCGCCGATCCGGTCACAAAGATGCTCGCCACACCGGCACGCTACCCCCCGCCCAGGAACAACGCGGCCACTCATGGACGTAGTCGAAGAGTTCCTCCGTCCACAATCTCGAGCGGCTGCCCGCCGGTCCGATGCGATCCGTAGGTCCTTTTAGACCAGGATCGCCTAGCCTGGCATCTTTTGTGGTGCAAAGTCTATATAATGCGTGAGAGGTGGTAGCTAATAGCTGCGGCGGCGGACAGCAACGTACCCCAGGAGGCAACCGTGTCCACCGACATCGAGTTCGAGGCCGTGGCTCGCGAGGGCCTCGCGAGCGTACTCGAATCCGGCGTCGAGCCCGCTGACCTGGACCTCGACCTGGACATGGCCGACGGGTACGGGCTGACCTCGCTCAACAAGGTGGTCTTCCTGATGTCGGCCTGTGACGACACCAAGGTAAGCCTCTCCTCGTTCACTGAGCCCGACGTGGCCGGGATGCGCACGCTCCGCGACGTCGTCACGGCGCTCGCCAAGCACGCGGGAACCTGACATGAGCTGGGCTGAAATCGCGGCCACGCCGCTCGAGAACGAGCACGTGCTGCTGCGGCCCGTCCGCCCCGGAGACCGCGCGTCGCTGCGCTCCATCGCCATGGACCCGGAGATCTGGCGCTATTTCGTCATCAGGGTCGAGACCGATGCCGACTTCGACGCCTTCTTCGACGCCGGCATCGCCGACCAGCATGCCGGGCGCAGGGTCGTGTACCACATCACCGACAAGCAGACCGGCCACGCCGCTGGCAGCATGAGTTTCTGCAACCTGGCGGAACCCGACGGGCGCCTGGAGATCGGCTGGTCGTGGCTCGGCCGTGCCTGGCAGGGCAAGGGCGTCAACCGGTGGGCCAAATTCCTCATGCTGCGGCACGCCTTCGAGCGCATGGCCGCGGAGCGCGTGGAATTCAAGACCGACCGGCTGAACATCCAGGCCCGCCACGGACTGCGCAATATCGGCGCGCGCGAGGAGGGCACGCTGCGCAGCTTCAGCCCCATGCCGGACGGCAGGCGCCGCGATGCCGTCTACTACAGCGTGCTGCGGGCGGAGTGGCCGCAGGTGCGCGAGCAGTTGCTTGGCACGCCGAAGGTAGCGGGAGTCTAGGTGGGTGTCCCGCTCGTCCATGCCACCGGCGACCCCTTTGACGTCGGGTACCAGCACGGCGTGGCACGCGGCGGCGTGCTGCGCGCGTTCATCGACGACGACCTCTGCCGGATCAGCCGGCTCGCCCCGGCACCGGTTTCGCCCGAGTCGCTGCGTCCGGCGCTCGCCGCGTACGGGGCGGCGATCGCGGCCGCCACGCCGCGGCTGAGCGAGGAGATCGACGGGCTCGCCCGCGGCGCGGGCGTCTCCCGCGAGCTGGCGGTGCTGTTGCAGGTACGGCGCGAGATCATCGGATTCCAGCGGGTGCCCGCGCGCGGCGACTGCACCACCTACGCCAGCCTGTCCGCCGGGCCCGGCGGCGGTCCGGTGCTGGCGCAGACGGTCGACCTCAACGGTGACCTCGACGACCAGATCGCGGTGCTCGATACCGGGCTGTCCGGTTCGGCGCGACGGGCGCTTGTCCTCAGCTTCGGCGGCCTGCTCGGCTACCTTGGCGTGAACAGCGACGGCCTCGCGATCGGGCTGAACCTCGTGCTCGGCGGCGAGTGGCGGCCCGGCCTGCCGCCGTACCTGGCCATCAGGCACCTGCTCGACAACGCGGGCTGCGTCGCCGACGCGCTGCGTATCCTTCGCGGCCTGCCGCTTGCCAGCTCACGCTCGCTCACGCTGTGCGACCCGACGAGCGTCGCGTGCGTCGAGATCCTCGACAACGAGCTGCGGCTCGTCGAGGCGGCCCAGGCTGCGAGGACAGCGCAGACAGCGCACACCAACCACTTCCTGCACCCCGACTTCACCGCCCTCGACGTGCTCAACGTGTTCGCGCGCAACTCGTCGCTGCTCCGGCTGAAAGCCTGCGAGGCGGGGCTCGCCGGGTTCGCCGGGCGCGGCACGGGCGCCGGCGTCGAGGAGCACTTCGCCCTGCTCGCCCAGCCCACGATCTGCGTCGCCGGCACCGGCGACATCCGCCGCGAGCGGACCGTGGCAGCCGTGGTCCTGCTGCCCGATCGCGGCGAGCTGCACGTGCGGCCTGGCAACCCCTCGCACAGCAGGACCCGGACCTTCAGGTTTTCCGGGACGGCGCGGCAGACACCGGCGGTGGCGGTGCCATGAGCGGCACGGCGGACTGGTTCGTCAGCCGCGGCGGCGGCGCCCCATGGTCGGCGCGGGTCTTCTGCTTTCCGCACGCGGGCGGTAGCCCGCGAGCCTTCCTCGACTGGCAGGACGGGCTGGGCGAGGATGCCGAGATCCTCGCGATCTGCCGCCCTGGCCGCGAGCACCGCGCGGCGCAGCCAGCGCCGACGATCGAGGAGCTCATCGATGGAGCCGCCGCGGCCGTCACCGCCGTCACCGAGGCCGACGGCCGGCCGTTCTACCTGTTCGGGCACAGCTTAGGCGCGCTCGTCGCCTTCGAGGTGTGCCGCCGGCTCCCTGGGTCCGCGGCGCCTGGCCACTTCGTCGCGTCCGGCTGCTCCGCGCCATCCCTGCTGCCGTCGCAGCGCGTGAGGGAGATCGCGAACCTCACCGGCATCCAGTTCGCCGAGGCGATCGGCTTCTTCGGCGGCCTGCCCGCCGAGGTCATCGCCGACGAGGAGATGCGTGACCTGCTGCTGCCCGGCGTGATCGCGGACTTCCACATGGCCGTCGGGTACCGCTACCAGCCGGGACCGCGGCTCGGGGTGCCCGCCACCCTCGTCGTCGGGCGCGACGACCCGCACGTCAAGGCGGCGCAGATCGAGCCCTGGAGCGACGAGTTCACCGTGCCTCCGGACCGCCACTGGGTAGACGGCGGCCACTTCTACTTCGAGCCGCGGCCCGCCGCGGCCGTCGACATCCTCCGGTCGATCGTGCGGGCCGACCAGCATGTCGAGCTGATTTAAGAGAGAAGATATGCCGAACGGGTACGTGATGGCAGTGCTCGCCAGGTCGCTTCCGTTCCGCGCGTCCGCGGCGACCGAAGGGTGACGGGCATGAGCGGTGGCACGGCGTTCGTACGCGGACCGAGCTACGTCCTCGGCGAGCGGGAGGCGGACTACACCACCATCGGCAACCTGGGCGAGCTGGCCGACCGGTTCCGCCTGGCGCCGAACGCCGGACTCTGGGGCTGGGGCGGCATCCGCACGACCGGGCGTGATCTGGCGGAACTGGCGGCCGAAACCGGAGTGGCCACGCTGCGGGCGGCCGGGGTCGACGCGTCGTCGATCGACGCGCTGCTGCTCTGCTCCAACAGGATCCCCGGACCCGCCGAGGGCCACGGCAGCTTCGTGGCGAACGTGCTGACCGGGATCGGCCTCGGCGATATCCCCTGCTACGGCCAGAGCCTGAACCGCTGCGTGAACCTGCTCGCGGGCCTTGACGTCTCGCGTGCGTTCGTGACAAGCAGCCGGTACCGCCGGGTCATGCTCATCACGACCGACAGGGTGGCCGACGGGGCGGACCGGATGTCGCAGTTCGCCCTGTTCAGCGATGGCGCGGCGAGCTGTGTCGTCACCTCCGACGCTGGTGATCGCAGCAGCTACGAGCTGCTTGGCTGTGCGATCGCGCAGGACACGGCCTCGCTCGAGTGGACGAAGGAGATCAGCTCGGACCTCGCCAGGGAGGTCAACGACCGGCTGCTTTCGCCGGCCGGGCTGAAGCTCGGCGATATCGCGGCGCTCATGCACGCGAACCTGTTCAAGCCGCTGGTCGCGATGAAGGAACGGCAGGCCGGCTTCAGCGCGGAGCAGCTCTACCTGGACAACATCCCGCGGATCGGCCACTGCTTCGCCGCGGACCCGCTGATCAACCTCGTCGACCGCGCCGCGCTCGGGCACGTCGGCGAGGGCCGCTACTGCCTGCTGGCGTCGAGCGTGCCCGGATCGAGGATCGGCGCACTGCTCAGGAGAGTCCGTTAAAGCTCTGAAGGGGTTTGTCATGGCCGCGGCACCAGCATCATCATCGGCGCTCGCGTTCGAGCTACCCGACACGATCGCCGCGCTTCCCCTCCGCGCGTTCGAGTTCAGCAGGAAGGCAGGCGAGGAGGCCGGCGCGATCATCGCGCAGCAGCCTGACGCGCTGTTCCGGCGGCTGCTGCGCGACCAGGAGTCCGAGGCGGTGCTGCTCGTCGCGCGCCGGGTGATCCACGCCTTCCTGCGGCCGCACGCCGCTCCCGGGGGGCTGCCGGACGATGCCAGCGCCGGCGAGATCTCGGCGCACGTGGCCGGGACCCGCTCCGGCCTGGCCGCTGCCATCGAACGCCTGTCGCACATCGAGCCGGACGCGCGCGACGCCGTCCTGCGGCAGCGCGCACCGCTCGGCCTGCTCGGCGGCTGCTGGCTCGACGTGCTCTCGCAGCCGGCCACGCAGCCGTCGGTGATCGTGAACCGCCTCTTCTCGCAGCACTTCACGCAGCGTGGTGGGGGTAACCCGCGGCGCTCCCTGCACTACCTGCGGCGGCGCCAGCTGGAGGAGGCGGGCGTTTACCTGCCGGAGATCGGCGCCGCCGACTTCCTGTCACGAGCCGGCGCGCGACCGCTGACCGCACTGCACGGCAGCTTCTACCTGGCACTGTCGCGGCTGCCTGCCAGCTTCCTGCCGGAGCTGGTGGGGGTGCACTACGTCTTCCACGCACTCGGCGTCGACGACCTGCTCTCCGGCATGGCGCCGATGCTGCCCGAGCCGGCCCTGCGTGACGTGCTCGCGGCCTACCTGGAGCTGGCCGGTCCAGCGGAGCGCCGGCGCCTGCATGCGGGTATCAGGCTCGCGGCAGCCCTGGAATGCGAGCACGTCGCGATGCTGGCCGAGCTCGCCAGCTGGCACCAGGGCGTGTCGCTTGAGTCGAAGGTCGCCGCGATCGTGGCGCGGCACGCCCCGTTCGCGGGGGGCCACCATAAGGACGTGCGCGTCGGCGGGCGGCGGCTTGCCGACACGTTCAGCGATCCGGGCCTGGATCTCGCGGCGTTCCTGCGCGAATTCCGCGAGTCCAGGCAGCTCCGGCCGACCAGGGACGGGCTCTCCAGGTTCGTCAGGGCCTTCAAGTTCGGCGGTCCGATGTTCGGCATCTTCGACGAACGTGAGGCCGCCGTCTTCGGCGCCTGGGTGGAGTCCGTGCAGGCCGGCGAGCGGCCGGAGATCGTGATCTCGGCCAACACGGTCGGCGACACCCGGGCCGCGGTGCGGGCATCCGCGGTCGCCGCCTCCGGGCCGGCCGACGTGGTGATCGCGGACGCCGGCACGCCGGGCGACCGCGAGCTGCTGTACCGCCTGGTCAACATCGAGAACTTCGCCAGCACGCTGCCGCTCGCCGCGGAGCGCGCGGCGGGGCTGTTCGCCGAGGCGGAGATCCTGTTCACCCGGGGCGCCGGCGGCAGGTATACGGACGCGAGCTACTTCGACTACAGCCCGGAGGCCCTGTACGAGCGGTGCGAGCGCGTCTATTTCGAGAAGCTGGTCGAGCCGTACCGGCCGCTTGAGGAGATACCCGACCGGGACGAGGTGGTGTTCCTCCAGGCCACGTACGCGCTCGGCGCGCTTGTCGACGCCGCCTGGATACACCGGGTGGCGAACCTGGGCCGGTCAGAGCGGCACTGCGACGCTGCGCTGTTCTCCATCTACGCGGACGAGATGGGCTACGGCGACCTGCGCAAGAACCACATCACGCTGATCCATCGGGCACTGCGCAGCATGGACGTCAGGCTGCCGCATATCCGCGAGGCCGCGTTCATGGGCCAGGGCGACCTGCCCGACGATCTCTACGGCTTCTCGCTGCACCAGCTGTGCATGGCGCTGTTCCCTGACACCTACTACAACGAGATCCTCGGCTACAACCTGGCGATCGAGATGTTCGGCCTCGGCGAGCTGCGCCTGCACGAGATCCAGAAACTCCGCCACTACGGGTTCGACGACTGCTACGAGCAGGCCCACCTGACGATCGACAACATCTCCGCCGGCCACAGCAGGCAGGCCGCCGACATCATCGTGTGCTACCTCGACGAGGTGCGCCGTTCACTCGGGGAGGCGGCCGTGCAGCGGGAGTGGCGCCGGGTGTGGCGCGGCTATGCCTCGCTCGCGTACTTCGTCGAGCACGCCCTGCTCAAGCAGCTCAAAACCGACCCCATAGACCTGATGATCTAATCTCGCTAACGAGGCACTGGGGAACTGCCGGAACGACGGGGGCGTCCCGGCGCTTGGGTGCACCAGCGGGCGGTAGCCGGCCGCGAGCACCGCGACGATCGACGGCGGCGTCAGCAGCTCGACCCGCGTGCGCGGGCTCACGGGTGCCGGCGCGCCGTAGCCGTCGAACGACCACGGCAGCAGCGCACCCTCGCAGAGCAGCGCCGACGCGCCGTCATGCCTGACCATCGCACCGTCAGGCAGGTCACCGGCCGCCGCGGGACGGGTCACCTTGCTCCGCGTGCGCCGGTCGACCCGCTCGGCATGCAGCCACACATCCAGCTCGGCCGCGCGCGGGCGGGCGGCCATCCCCCCGGCGGCACGCCAGCTCTCGGCGAACCACAGGTGATCGGCCCGGCGGCAGTACCCGCACGGCCGGTGGCCCGCGGAAAGAGCCGTCACTTCATCGAGGAAGAAAAGCGCGGTCCAGCGCCCCGGGGGCATGACGTCGCGCCGCCTGCCGCGCCAGTAGAGCACGCAGGATATCCACATCCTGGTGCGCCAGCGCGTGACGCCGAGCGTGCGCTCGGGATTGTGGATGCAACCCCGGTTGCCCATCAGCATGCCGCGTGCCGGGTGGGAGATGATCTCACCCGTGGGCGTGACGCGGTTCTGCAGCGGCGACGTCCTCGTATCTGTCATCACGTCCATATCTATGCCTAACGTGGCCACTGCGGGGGGTCTTGGGGGGTCGTCCCCCCAGGCGGGCAGGGCGATGACGGCCCTGACCCCGAATTTTCCCTGACAGTTGACTCATCGGAGCCGCCATGCCACTTGAGGATTGACGTGCCTATCTCCGTTACCAGCGGGGGCCGCAGGAACGAGTAGTGGTCGCCGCCGGTACGCAGCGTGGCCACTGGACCGCCGAGCACGCGTGGCCAGTGGGCGCTGGCCGGCGCGTTCGGTGAGTCGCTGGCGCTGACGATCATCGTCGGCGCCCGCACGGCCGGGGCGGCGGGCTGGTATCCGGCGAGCATCCGGGTGTGCGCCTGGAAGACGTCGAACCGGTGCCGTATCCGCGCGGCTACTGCGTCCGCACTGCGGGAGGCGCTGTGTCCCCCCAGGCTGTGCCCTTCGCCGACGGCGAGGCGTCTTGCTAGCCAGGCGAGCTGGTCGGCCGCGGTGGAGGTGGCGGGGTCGGGCAGGCTGACGGTGTCCCAGCCCAGGCTGTAGGTCGCGTCAGCCAGGAACTGCGCGGCGAGCTGCGCCTGGGCGGGCAGGTGGGTGTCCGGCAGGGCGAACGGCGCGTCGAGCAGGGCGAGCAGCGAGACCTCGGCGCCGACCTCTTCGAGTTGCCGCGCGATCTCGAACGCGACGGTGCCGCCCATCGACCAGCCTGCCAGCCGGTAGGGGCCGGCCGGCTGGGCCGCGCGGATCCGGTTCGTGTAGTCGCGGACCAGGCCGGCGAGCGAGGTCATGGTGGCGCCTGCCTCGTGCAGGCCCGGCGCCTCCAGGCCGTAGACCCTGAACGTGCCGGCCAGCTCGCGGGCGAGCTGCGCATAGGCGAAGACCGTGCCGGCGACCGCGTGAATCAGGAACAACGGCAGCTCACCGGTGCCTGCGCTCAGCTCGGCCAGCGGACCGGAGCCGGCGGACCGCGGGGGGCTTTGGGGGGCGCGAAGCGTCGTCCCCCCAGGCTGGTATTGCCGGGCGCCGCTCCTGATCGCGTCGATGCTGGCGGCGAGCTGCCGGGGGGTGGGATGCAGGAAGATCTCAGTGACGCCGATATCGACGCCGACTTCATTGCTGATCATGCTGATCAGGCGCATGGCCTGCAGGGAGCTGCCGCCGATATCGAAGAAGCTGTCGGTGGCGCCGACCTGCTCCCGGTTGAGTACGGTGGCGTAGAGGCCGGCCAGGATGGTCTCGCTGAAGCCGGCCGGCGCGGTGTGCCCGGTGGCGGCCTGGACATGGTCCGGCGCCGGCAGCGCGGAGCGGTCGATTTTGCCACTAATGTTGATCGGGAACGTGTCCACCGTGATCAGGTATGCCGGGATCATGTAGGCGGGCAGCGTGCGGGCGAGATGGTCACGCAGCTCCTCGCCGCTGACCTGTGCCGCGCCTGGCTCGGGCCGCAGGTAGGCGGCGAGCTGCTTGTCCCCGGCCGGGTCGGTCACCACGGTGACGACAGCCTGGGCGACGGCCGGGTGCGCGGCCAGCGCCGCCTCGATCTCGCCCGTCTCCACCCGCAGCCCGAGGATCTTCACCTGCCCGTCGGCGCGGCCGGTGAATACGATGCTGCCGTCGGGGCGGCGGCGGACCAGGTCGCCGGTCTTGTAGAGGCGGGCGGCGGGGTCGGCGCGCAGCGGGTCGGGGATGAACCGCTGCGCGGTCAGCTCAGGCCGGTTGAGGTAGCCGCGGGCGACGCCGGCACCGCCGATGTGCAGCTCCCCGATGACCCCGACGGGAACCGGGTTCAGGTCCGCGTCCAGCACATACGCCCGGCAGTTCGCCATGGGCCAGCCGATGGGCGGCGGCAGCTGCGTACCGTCGTCCAGCTCCATGAAGGTCGCCGTGATGGTTGTCTCGGTCGGGCCGTAGTCGTTGACGAACCTAAGCCCGGGCCGGGTCCAGTGGCGGGCCAGCTCCGACGGCAGTTCCTCGCCGCCGCACATCAGCACGCGCAGGTCCGGGAACTGCTCCTCGCCGAGGAGGCTGACCACGGACGGGGTCAGGCAGGCGAAGGTGACGCGGCGGTCGCGGATCAGCGCGGCGAGCCGGGGCGGGGAGTGCAGTGTCCCGGTGGGGGCTAGTATCACCCGCGCGCCGCCGAGCAGCGGCATGAACATTTCCTGCACGGACGCGTCGAAGCTCAGCGAAGCGAACTGGAGCACCCTGTCCGACGGGCCGATCTGCCAGTGCCCGATCATGCCGTGCAGGAAGTTGATCGCCTGCCGGTGCTCCACCACGGCGCCCTTCGGCTGGCCGGTCGACCCCGAGGTGTAGATCACGTAAGCCACGTTCGACGGAACCACCCCCGCATCCGCCAGGCCGGAGTCCTCCAGCGCGCTGATCGCCGCCCAGTCAGCGTCCAGCGACACCACGGTCACCGCGCTGCGGGCCTGGGCGGACAACGCTTCGCGCCCCCCCGCCGGGGGAAACCCCGGCAGCCGCCCGGCGCTTGGCTCGTCGGTGAGCACCACCGTCATCCCGGTGTCCGCCATCATGAACGACAGCCGCTCCGCCGGCAGCGCCGGATCCAGCGGCACATACCCGCCCCCCGCCTTCCAGATCCCCAGCAGCCCCGCCAGCCGCCGCAGCCCCGCCT
>WNFD01002060.1_pt1 | contig 31382 bp, 27 predicted proteins | sample 5400491 | NCBI WGS metagenome assembly WNFD01 (sample SAMN13153343, study PRJNA577476) | soil metagenome | isolation source: 120 cm saprolite under Douglas fir tree site 2 hole 2 replicate 2 | place: USA:California | collected 2015-04-18 | reverse complement strand
TGGTCCACGACGGCCACGGGCGGCGCTTGGCCGTTGTCGGTTGAGAGAAAGCTCCGGCCGCGAATCAGCGGTATGCGCAGAGTGCGAAAATAATCGTTGCCGATCGTGAAGTAATCCGCTCGTCCTCTTTCCGCGCGCAATAGCGCAGCCTGACCGGCGATGCTGAACGTCACAACCCGCTCCGGCTCACCGGGCACCAGCTTATCTGTCGCACTCGCCGAAATGACGCCAGGAAGCGCATCGAGGTTTTGGATGACCTCCTTGAAGAAATCCGCTTGCTTAGCAGGTTCCTTGTAGTGCGTGCTCGAAAGAGAGAGGTTCGCCGTCAAAACCTGGTTCGGATCGACCCCGTAGCCGCCGTAAGCCTTGTACAGAAAATCGAGCGCAAAGATGCCGGCGCCGACCAGTAACGGCAACGCCAACGCGATTTCCGCAATAACCAGGATAGTATGTGCCCGGTTACGAGCTCTGCTCTGTGAACTCGCCCGGCCACCCTCTTTGAGTGTCGAGTGCAGGTCCAGAGCCGTCCCGTGAAGGGCCGGCGCCAAACCGAAAAGGATGGCCGCGCAAACCGATGCGCCGAGCGTGAATGCCAACACGGTTTGATCAATGGTGACCTCAAGCGCCATCGATCTGACGTAGTCGGTCCAGGTGAGAGCGCTACGCAAGAGATTCACACCCCCACAAGCAAGCAGCAGGCCTAGTCCGCCGCCAGCGAGAGCGATAAGTAGGCTCTCGACCAGTAATTGCCGAACCAGGCGGAAACGCCCCGCGCCCAGAGCCGCCCGCACAGCGATCTCTCTCTGGCGCGCAGCGGCGCGGGTAAGCTGCAGGCTCGCGATGTTGGCGCACGCAATGAGCAGGACAAAGATCACCGCTCCCATGAGCATCCGCATGGCGTATTTAAATTCATCGGCAAGATATTTCTGGATCGGCCACGCCGTTGCACCCCAACCCTTGCTCGTGCCTGGGTAAGTTTGCTCGGAGCGTTGCGCGAGACCCGCTATTTCAGCTTTTGCCGTTTCAACGCTTACTCCGGATTTCAGGCGGGCCGTGACGGCCAAGCTGTGGTCTTCGCGTGCGGCAGGGAGAATGCTCTCAGGAGAGAAGACCAGCGGCGTCCACAATTGCGGGCCGTAGTACCCTAACCGATAGCCCTTCGGCATGACCCCAACTATCTCGTAACTGTCGCCGTCGAGCCGCACAGCTTCCCCAATCACCTTTGGGTTGGAGCCAAACCGTCGTTGCCATAATCCGTCGCTCAGGATGACCACTTGATCGTGACCACGCTGGTCCTCACCGGGCAGAAAGGTCCGTCCCAAAGCCGCCGGCACGCCTAGCACTTGGAAATAGTTTGCGGACACACGCGCCCCGTCGCACCATTCCGGCTCGGTTCCTCTGGTGAGGGCGAAATCGCTCCCATGGCTCGCAACCATGTCCTCGAAGGCTTGGCTCTGCTCCCGCCAGTCAATGAAATCAGGGACCGAGACAGGATTCTGGTCCCATCCATATCCCCCTTTCGCCGGGTCAGTGCTCAAGATCACGACTACTCTGCCGGGATCTTTGATGGTCGGCGGACGTAACATCCAGCCGTTCACCGCGCTGAAAATGGTCGTATTGACTGCGATTCCAAGCGCCAGCGTCACAATGGCTACGGCCGCGAACCCCGGGTTCTTGCGCAGCATGCGCGCGCCAAATCGGACATCCATGAAGAAATCTTCAATCGAGGGCCATTGCCAGACCGTTCGGCTGTCTTCCTCCGTCAGCCTTACATTCCCAAACTCGCGCCGCGCCGAGTACGTTGCTTCCTTCCTCGACATACCTCCCGCAACCAAGTCCTCGATCTTCTCTTCGAGGTGCTCCCGAATCTCTTCCGAGAGATCGTTGTAGAATCCGCGCCGCGTAAACAGTTGTTTTAGCCACATCATGATTCACCTGGTGCCAAGACGCGTGTAATGCCTTCGAGCATTTTTTCAAAACGCGACACCTCATGCTCCAGATGCTTCGCTCCCTTGGCAGTCAGCTTGTAAGTACGAACACGACGATTGGTGGACGAAATGCTCCACTCGGCTTTCACCAACTCTTCCTTGAGAAGACGCTGAAGAGCCGGGTAGAGCGAGCCTTCTTCAATCTGGAGCAAATCATTGGAGGTGCGCTTGATGTGCTGCACGAGAGCGTAGCCATGTAGGGGCTGGCGCTTCAAGGTTTGGAGAATCATCATCTCCAGAGCGCCGGGGAAAAGGTCTCGCTGCGCGGGGTTTTTCATGAGAAGGGTCTGCTCCGACCTTTTCAGTCGCAGGCCGTTTGCGACAAGGCCTAGAGCAACATAGTATAATGAATGTTCGAAGTCAAGGGCTATTTTTGAGCGAAGATCAGGATGCAACGAGGATTTGCCGCTAGATGTTGCATTAATGTTCTGTTAGCATCGCGCCGATTCTGACAAGGAGGCCCTCATGACAACCGTCAAGCGGATCGGTCCAGGATCAGCATTCAAAATTGGTCTCGTTACGTACGCGATCCTGGGACTGGTGCTGGGGATATTCATGGCATTCATTTCCATGGTGGCGGGGACGCTGGGCTCTCTGGGGCAATCAGCAGCGCCCGGTGCGAAACTCCTTGGCTTCGGGATGGGATTCGGAGCGATCATTTTCTTTCCCATATGTTACGGCCTCATCGGCGGAATTTTCGCCGCCCTCGGCGCAGTCATCTACAATCTCGTGGCGGGGTGGGTGGGGGGACTAGAAGTCGATATCAGATAGTCCTATACGTCCTAAAGTCTTTAGCTATCTGCAGGCGGCCGCCCTGAATCGTCAACTCCTGTGAGGCATCCAAGAGAATGGTGATTTTTGATGCGCGGTTGAGTGTGTTTGGACGAGCAGTCAGGGAGGGACTCTAGCAAAGATGGCATTGTTTGGAGATGGCGGCCGGAAAGAACTGGAAAAGAAAGCGAAGGCAGAGGGGCGGCTGCCGCCGGGGCAATCACTGACGTTGACGTGGGAAGAATTTCGGGCGCTGCCACAGACAGAGGTGACTTCGGATTTTCATTGCGTGACGCGCTGGAGCCGGCTGGACAATCGTTGGAAAGGCGTGCTGTTTACCAACGCGCTGAAGCTGGTGAAAATGAAGCTGGGCGCGGAGTTTGCGCTGGTGTTGGCGGAAGAAGGCTACACGGCGAATGTGCCGCTGGCGGATTTGCTGCGGCCAAGTGTGCTGTTTGCATTCGAGCACGACGGCGAGCCGTTGACCGCGGAGCACGGCGGGCCGCTGCGGCTGATCGTGCCGCACCTTTATGCGTGGAAGAGCGTGAAGTGGGTGCGTGGGTTCATGCTGCTCGACCACGATCGCCTGGGATTCTGGGAGCGCAACGGCTATCACGCCTACGGCGACCCGTGGAAGGAGCAGCGGTATTCGGGAGGCTAAAGTCTGGAGTCCGAAGAAAGACGCCCGCGCCAATCCTTACGCAAAGGCGTCTCTCGGTCCGCTAGTCGGCGGCGGCTTGGGATTTGGCCGGGTCGATTTCGATGCGGCCCTTGAAGTGAGCGCCGTCCTCAATGCTGATGCGCGCGGAGGAAATATCTCCGATGATGGAGCCATCCCTTTTGATCTCGACGCGGCCGCGAGCGTGGACATTGCCCACGACATGGCCCGAGACGCTGACTTCGCCGGCGTGAATTTCGGAATGAAGATGGGCGGTGGAGCCCACGGTGAGTTCGTGTCCGTGCAGCGAAATCGGGCCTTCCACTTTGCCGTCAATCTGCAAGTCTTCGGAGCCGCTGATCTGACCCTTGATTTCGAGAGTGGAGCCCAGGCGCGCGGAACTGCGTGCAGCGGGGCTACCGAGTCGGGACGCCGAGGGGGCGTTGAATGCAACAACTGGAGACGATGAAACCGGCGGTGGCGAAATCACGGGTGGTTCCGCTACGCCTTGCTGTTTAGACCACATAATACCTCCCTTATTCGAACATTAAGAATGGCTGAAGCTCCGGGTGGGGGGAGCAGCGTGCATTCACTCTAGACGCGCATTACAGCGCGAAGCAACCATGAAAAGGGATAGGCATGCGCAGATCGGAAACTGACCGTGAGGACAGGTGGCCGGTGAGAACGTCAGGCGATTCCTTGGACGCGATTGAGGAAGCCGATCAGGTATTTCCAGGCGAAGTAGTAGACGAGGAGCGCGACAGGCGCGGCGATGGGGAAGGCGTGCACGGCGAAAGAGGGAATGGGAGAGTTCAGAATGCTGACAACAACGATGCCGAGCGGCGCGAGCAAGATTGGCAAGAGCGCGCCGTGGAGGCCAATGGAGAGTTGCAAGCGGGAGCGTAGCGCCACGAAGAGAACATTCCAAAGTCCCCAGGCGTTGGGCACGACGGCCATCGGGAAGACGATCACGCGCTCCACGGGAACGGGGATATTGTAGACGTAACGGGCGATGGTAAAGACGGTGGCGACGATCAAGAGAAAAATAGTGGGCACAACGATACCCGCCATGTACGCGCGTAAATAAATGTGCTGACTCATAAGGCCTCCAGCTTCACAGGTGATACAACAGCGCCGGAATGGAACCGGGAAAGAAAACGAGGACCGCCCCCAAAATCGCAGCGAGGGCCCAATCGAACCAAGGGACACGGATTGCAGTGGCTGATTGCTCATCGAGCTTGCGGAGCATTTGTGGCCAGAGGTCGCGGCGAAGTTCAGCGTCCTTTACGGGCGCGATCGCTTGCTTGAGAATATTTTTTATCTCTTTGTTATTTTCTTCGCGGCTCATATTGCGCTGACCTCCACGCCCAAAGTATTGAGTTTCTTGCGCAGCATTCGAACGGCCCGGAACACGCGGACTTTGACGAGCGCAACGGATATGCCCGCGGCTTCGGCGATGTCGTTGTAGGGTTCCTCTTCGATCAGGGCCAGGGTGGCTACCAACCGGTATTTTGCCGGCAGTTGAAAGAAGGCCTGTTTTAGGCGTTCTCGAGTCTCGCGGCGGATTACAGGATCCGCAGTGCGGGCGCTGGGCAGATCTTCCGGGAGTTCAGTTTCGTGGCGCGAATGGCGGAGATGGTCGAGAGCAGCATTAGTTGCGATCCGGCGCGCCCAAGCGCGGAAATTGCCCGCGGGGTCGAACCGCGCACGAGATTTGTAAATGAGCCAGAAAGTTTCCACGGTGAGATCCTCAGCAATTCCGGTGTCGCGAACGATGCGGACAATCCAAGCGTAGACTTCCTTCTGGTGCTGTCGAAACAGCGCCTCGAAGGCTTCCAGATCGCCCGATGCGAAACGCTCCAACAGCTCCATCTGCCACTCTCTATCACTACTTACTGATTCTTGGCGCCTTTGGTTACAGTTTTTTGCGGTTCCCGCCTTTACGTCCATGGGGGAATTCAGTCGGGTGGCAGCCAGAAAGAACTGCAAAAGAAGAAGGCCCAGACGGTTAAAGTGTCCGGGCCTCCTGGTTTCTGCTAAACCGAGATCAGTAGATGTCGTACTGCTCCCAGTGGAGGGTGGCGTCGGACTGGATGATGATGTGTTTGTGCGAAGTTTGCTCGAGTTCGTCGATGAGCATGGACTCGCGGGTCTTCAGGGCTTTGGCGATCTCGGGATTCACGCGGACGGTGAGGTTCGGGCCTTCGTGATCGGCGGTGGCCATCTTGCGCGCTTCGGACTGGATTTCGTAGCAAAGCGTAGGGATGGATTTCACCATGCCGGAGCCGGTGCAATACGGGCAAGGCTGGCAGAGAACGCGCTCGAGCGCTTGCTTGGTACGCTTACGGGTGATGCACACGAGGCCGAATTCGTTGAAGGACAGCGCTTTTGACGGCGCTTTGTCTTCTTCGAGGGCCTGCTGCAGAGCGGACAAAACTTTTTCGCGGTTGCGGCGCTCTTCCATGTCGATGAAGTCCACGACGATGATGCCGCCGAGGTCACGCAGACGAATCTGACGGACGATCTCCTTGACGGCTTCGAGGTTGGTCTTGACGATGGTGTCCTCGAGGCGGATGGAGCCTTTGCCGACGAACTTGCCGGTGTTGACGTCAATGGCCACGAGCGCTTCGGTGTGGTTGATGACGATGTAGCCGCCGGACTTGAGCCAGACTTTGGCGCGGAGCGCTTTGTCGAGCTCGTGCTGGATGCCGAATTCCTCGAAGATGGGGGTTTCCTTGGTGTAGAGCTTGACCTTGTTGACGAGCTTGGGCTGGAAGCGGCTGACGAACTCGACGATCTTGCTGTACTCCTCTTCGTTATCGATCCAAATGCCGATGAAATCGTCGCTCACGTAATCGCGGAGAATGCGCTCGACGAGGAAGCAGGGCGGGCGACTTGCGCTGCTCGCTGCGTTCCTTGATTTCGCTCCAGGTCTTGCCCAGGAACTCGATGTCGGTGCGAATCTCGTCGTCGGTGGCGCCACCGGCCGCCGTGCGCACGATGAAGCCGCCGGGATAAGCGCCGCCTGCTTCGCTGACGAGGCGACGAAGGCGGGAGCGGTTTTCGGCGGATATGATTTTGCGGGAAACGCCGGTGTGATGAACCGTGGGCATGTAGACCAGAAAGCGCCCGGGCAAGGCGACATGGCTGGTGATGCGCGCGCCTTTCTTGCCGAGAGGCTCCTTGGCGATCTGGATGACGACATCCTGGCCGGCCTTCAGCATTTCCGAAATGAGCTGCGGGCGGCGCGAGGGGCCGGAACGGCCTCCCTGGTAGCCGCGATCGTGTCTTGGGCCGACGGGACCACGACGTTCGAAACGAGGTCCGCCTCCGGGGCGTCCGCCGCGGTCGGGACGTCCACCGCGGCTGTCCCTGTCTGGGCGTCCGCCACGATCAGGGCGTCCACCACGGCCATCACGTCCACCGCTACGATACGGCCGCTGGAAGCGCGAACGCGGGTTGCCGCCGATGCGCGCGGAGTCGCGCGGAAAGTCTTCAGGAGGAGCCGCTGGGCCGCCAACGCGCGGGGCACGGGTCTCGCCCGGAAGGAGAATCACATCCTCCTCGATGGCCACAACGCCTTCGGCGATGGGCTCGCCGGGGGCCGCCGAGATCACTTCCTCTTCAACGTGTTCAATCTCAACCTCTTCGTGCTCGGTTTCTTCGTGTTCAGCGCGCTCAGGCTCGGCGTTTTCATGCTCGATATCTTCGTGTTCAGCATCTTCATGCTCACCGTGCGCTTCGGCGTGCTCGGCGCTCTCTTGTGCGACGTCCGCGGCGAATTCCGCCCGGTTGGCTGCGCGGCCCGCTTCGACTTCCTCGGTTTCTTCTTCGCTGAGTTCCGAAACCGCTTCGGGGTGAACTTCCTCATGTTCATCTGTTTCTTCTTCGGCTTCGTCCTCTTCGAAAACGGCACCACCCGCCAGAGCATCCGCTTCCGCTTCTGCAGTGGTTTCTTCGTGCTTGGCCTCTGCAAAATCAGCGGAGAGTGCCGCAACTTGATCTTCGCTTAGATCGGCTTCGCTATGAACAGGTGCGGATTCTTGCCCGACAGGAGCTTGCGGCGCTTCGGCCTCAGGACCGGCTGCTGCGGCAGGCGCCTCGGCTTCAGGGCCGGCATCAGCCAGGAGCCAGCGGGGCAGTCCGCCAGAGAACCTGCGGGGAACGCCGCCGCTGCTCGGAGAGGCCGCAGGCAAATTACCGGTTGCGCGCGGGGCAGGTTCTTCGATGGGCGTCTGCTCCGCGCGGGCTTCGTGCTCGATGCTGGGAACCGGGGTGGGCGCAACGGCAGGCTTGCCGCGGTATTTTGCCAGCGATTCTCCGGGAAGGATGATCTCTTCCTCAGTGGCATGGGACTCGGAGGGCGCCGAGCTGTGCGGAGCTTCCGGGCGGCGATTGTCGTAACTGCGGGGCGGCACACTGCGATTGTCATATCCGCGGGACTCGCCGCCCTGTGGCGACGCATATTTCGAGGGCGGCAGATTGCGTCCGCCGGGGCCGCCCTGCGGGCGTCCACCACGATGGCGTCCGCCACGGCGTCCCCAACGGCCGCGATCGCCGCCACGGTCGCTGCCGCGGTCTCCGCCGCGATCATTGCCACGATCGCGGCCGCGGCCATAGTTCTGACCGGGACGATCGTTACCGCCGCGGGCAGGATAGTTCTGCGTGGGATTGTAGTGTGGCGCAAAGTTCTGAGGCGCGGAAGCATTGGAATCCGGCTGGCGTTCGTCACTGGTGTCAGCGTGCTGGTCTTCCGTAGGAGTGGACGGAACCGCGTCGGCGTGGTGTTCCTCTTGCTGTTCGCCTGCCGCGGCGTGCGCTTCTTGGTGTGAAGCGTGTTGCTCATCCGCAGAGTGAGCTTCGTCATGATGGAATTCTTCGTGGCGCGATTCTTCGTGGTGTTCGCCGGCGCGAGCCAGGGTTTCACCCGGAAGCAGTTCGACCGGAGAACCAATCGCGGGTGGCAGGGACGGAGCAGAGGATTGATGGTGCTCATGCGGCTGGCCGTGATCGTAGTCCTCGAGGTTTTCGAAAACGTCGCTGACGTAGAGGAAAGCGTCGCCATCGAGGCCAATGTCCACGAACGCGGATTGCATACCGGGGAGGACGCGGGTGACTCTTCCTTTGTAGATGCTGCCGACGAGGGCGAATTCTTTTTCGCGCTCGATGTAAATTTCGACTAACTGACCTTCTTCGAGAATCGCGGCCCGCCGTTCGTGGGAGGCCGCGGAGATAACCAATTCTTTCGACATGAAAACTCCTTATGCGTGACCACGGCGTAGCCGGGATCACCCTTCTGTGCGGCCCCGGCTTGGCCGGGACCGGCAGGACGCATCGCCGCGAGTTTTAGCCCGTCGGAGTTCCAGAAAAACGCGCCGTCCCGGTTGAAACCGGGACACGCTGGCCACACTTGCAGGGAAGTGGCTTGGCGTTCGAAGCCAGAGGGGTTGGCCCCGAGCAAGTCGGAGCCGCTTAGAAGATGATTCCTCAGTCTTACGAGGCTGGTCCGTCGCCGGAAACTAGCCGGGCGATCGGCGGACGATGCTGTCCTCACTCTAAAATCCTTCTACCTGGTGATCCCGGCCTTTCCGGGATCAACAATTCCAGTATCTTTCCGGTGCGTTCCGCCGAAGCAGGAACGTCACACGGCACTGACGGCTCGGTCAGTTGACGAAGCGGCGGAGCCGCACATTCATCACCAGGCCAATCGCCAGGAAAACAAACAACGTGGCGGAGCCCCCGTAACTCATCAACGGCAACGGGATGCCGGTTACCGGCATAGCGCCGATAACCATCGCCACATTCACCAGTACATGGAAACCAAGCGCCGCTGCGACGCCCATGACCAGAAACATTCCCGCGCGATCTTTCGCGCGTTGAGCATTCTGCACTAAGCGTAACAGAAGCGCCATATACAACCCAAGCGCCAGAAGCACGCCTTTAAAGCCCTGTTCTTCAGCCCACGCCGACATGATGAAATCCGAATAGCGGACGGGGATGTAGCCCAGTTGGTTCTGGGTGCCGTTCCCGAACCCCTTGCCCCAGAATCCGCCTGAGCCCACGGCAATCTTCGACTGCAAGAGTTGATAGCCGGAGCCCTTGGCGTCCTCCTCCGGATGCAGGAAGGAGGTGATTCTTTCCCGTTGGTACGGCTTCAGGATACGCCGGCTAACGGGGGGATAGAAAACAGCGCCCACCAGTAAGATTCCTGCCAAAGAAAACACCGCCGCGTGTTGCCACTGCAAGCCCGCCAGAAATGCGCCAACCACCAGCAAGGGCATCAACACTAGAGCCGTGCCTAAATCGGGCTGCTTGAGTATCAAGACCAGCGGAACACCTACCAGCAAGCCTGCCTTGATCAAATCACGAAGATCAAGCTGGTCGGAGCGCACCTCCGCAAAGAAGCGCGCCAGCACAATGATTATAATCAATTTAACCAATTCTGACACCTGAAGAAGCTCCCCGATACCCGGGACGTTGATCCAGCGCTTGGCTCCGAAGCGGGTGTGCCCAACGAGGAGAACGGCGACCAAAGCCGTGATGCCGAGGAGATAAAGGAGGGGAGCCTGATCGAGAATCACGTGATAGTCCAAGCGAGAGAGCGCGAACATCAGAGCGAAGCCAATCACCAGCCAGCGCACCTGCTTAATGTGCATGCCGGCGAGCGAGCTGCCATGGGTGGCAGAATATATTTCGAGCACACCCAGCGCGCAGATAGCCGCCAGGATGGCCAGCAACAACCAGTCGTAATCCCGTGTTCCCGGTGCGTCTTTCATGAGAGAAGTTGAAAGTCCAAAGTTGAAAGTTGAAAGAGGGGGAAGAGTCCGGTGGTGCGGAGAGCATGGACTCGAGAGTTTCGCCTCTTTTGAAACAAGATCATGAATTCCCTCACTGTTGTGGCTCCGCGCTAGCGCGCGCAGGCACGACCGCGGCCGTTTCTTCCGGCTTCAATGCGGCGCGCGGAGCATTCACCAGCGGCCGAGTGCGTTTCTCAGGGCCTTCGCTCTTGTTCTCGGTGGTCAATTGCCCTTGTGTCTTCTTGCTTTTCTTGTCGTAATAAGCCTTGATGATATCGCGCACCACGGGCCCGGCAGCTTCGCCGCCGTGTTTTCCGCTTTCCTGCACCAGGACGGCGACAACTATTTCCGGATTGCGGCGCGGCGCATATCCGACAAACCATGCGTTGTCTTCGAATTGTTTTTGTTTCCCAACGCGCGCGCGTGTGTCGTAGCCAATGACCTGTGCGGTGCCGGACTTGCCGCTGAACTCAATCCCGGCGAGCCTCAACTGGCCACCGGTGCCGCCGCTTTCGTTGACGACGCCGTACATTGCGTCGGTTATTTTTTCCACTGTGGGTTCGGAAATTGCGAAGCGCTCCTCTCCCACGTTCGGTGCGTCCATGCGGAGGTGCGGCTGCTTAAACACGCCACCCATGGCGATTCCGCTAATCATACGGGCCAGTTGCAGGGGCGTGGTCGTAACGGCCCCTTGACCGGTGGAAACCGAAATTGTTTCGCCCGCATACCATTTGCGATGAAAGACTCTTTCGACCCATTCGGCCGAAGGCATCAGCCCAGGCTCTTCCGAGGGGAGATCGATTCCAGTCTTGTGTCCGAGTCCGAATCTGTTGCCGTAGTAAGAAAGCCGGTCAATGCCCAGGTGCATCCCGACGGTGTAGAAAAACACGTCGCAGGACTTGAGAATGGCCTCGTGCAGGTTTGTGACGCCGTGTGATTTTGCCCCGGTCTTCGCATAGTAAACCCAGCACTTGAACTGGCGGCCGTAGAACGTCCCGTAGCCCGGGCAAAACGTCGTGAAATTCTCCGGGGGGACGTGATCTTCCAGCATTGCCGTGGCAGTCACGATCTTGAAAACGGACCCCGGCGCGAGCTGCGCTTGAATCGCGCGATTTAGCAATGGTTTCTGCCGGTCTTCGTTAAGAATCTTCCATTCGTCGGTCGAGACGCGCACGGCGAAATCGTTGGGGTCCATCGAGGGATGGCTGGCCATCGCCAGAACTTCACCCGTCCGCGGGTCCAGGGCGACTACCGCGCCCGGGCGGGGTCCCAAAGATTGCTCCGATATTTGCTGCAAGTCGTAGTCAATCGTCAGCTGAATCTGCTTGCCCGGAACGGCGTCCTGGGTGGGAAGGGGTCCGACTTCCTTTCCCACGCTGTTCACGATGACACGGCGCTTGCCGTCGGTGCCCATCAGGATGTCGTTATATTGCCGTTCGAGGCCAAACTTGCCGGCAAAGTCACCCATGCGCAGCTTGCCGTTGCTGGCTTCGATTTGCTGCTCGCTGACCTCACCCACGTAGCCGACGGCGTGCGCCAGAAATCCGTTCGGCAGATAGCGCCGTCGAGAAACCGAGATCATCTCGAGGACCGGGATGTCCGAATGGTGCGACTCGATGAAGGCCAGGTCCGCTGGCGAAGCGTCGGGCTTGATGATGATCGGCTGGAATTTCGGAAGACTCTTGGTGTTGTTGAGCTGGTCTTTCAAATCATCGAGTGGAATGCCGAGACCGTCGGCTATGCCGGGAAGATATTTTGCGACCAGAACTGGATCTTCTCTCAGCAAAAGCACGCTGAAGGCAGGACGATTATCAACCAGCACGCGGCCATCGCGATCCAGCATGCGGCCGCGCGGCGCGATGACGGGAATTTCACGCACGCGATTGCGCTCGGCCATTGAGGAATACTTATCAGAATCGACGACCTGAAGTTTCCAGAAGCCGAGCAGCAATACGCCGACCATGCCCACAATGATGTAGGAGGCGATGGCCAGCCGCCCTTGCGGCAATCGATTGTCGTTGCGAAACCAGTACGACACGAAAACCCCGCGCGCGAGTATTTTTGTCTCAGGGCTCCGCGCCCGGTCCGGACCTGTTTCACTCAACTGGCCGGACTAAACTCGCGTCACGAAAAATCCACAGCGTGGGTTTCGAGTGGACCCTGAAAACGAGCAGGATCACGCCGAAAATGTCCGCCGAAAATTTCCTCGAACCTGGGAACCGAAAAAATCTCCCGGAGCTCCCGAATCACCGCTGGACTGAAGCTGCGTGAAGCAGCGAAAGTCTTTTCAAACGTACCACCTGCATAAGCGGGCCGCAAGCCGTCCTGGAGAACAGGTTCCAGGAGTGCATTGGTTTTCTTGCGCGCCAGCAGCGTTACGCTTGTTGCTGTAGCTGCGGGTATCACGCTATCGTAGGCAATTCACTTATGGCCGGCGAAACGAATATGGAGAGGCCCCTGCGGCTGGCGCTGATCGGCATGTCCGGCGCCGGGAAGACGTTCTGGACAAAGAAGTTAGCCGTGAGCAGGTATGACATAGTTTCCTGCGACGACTGCATCGAGCAGAAGCTCGCGCCGCGTCTCGCCGCGGATGGATACGCAGGCATTAACGGGGTAGCGGCGTGGATGGGCTGGCCGGACTCCGAAAGATACTGTGGACGCGAGTCAGAATACCTGGCCGAAGAAATTAACGCGTTGGATGAAATATTGACGGAACTTGGCAAGCAGCCGCAGAAATCCTTGGTGCTGGATACCACGGGAAGCGTCATCTACACCGGAAACAATTTGTTGATGCGCTTGCGGCGCCAGATGACCATCGTGCATCTGGCGGCTTCCGCAGAAGAGCAGCAGCTCTTGATAGAAAGATATTTGAACGATCCGAAGCCGGTGTTGTGGCGAGGAGCATTTCTGCCGAAGCCGGGCGAAAAACCCCGCGATACGGTTGCGCGTTGTTACCCAGCGCTGATGGCGGCGCGGCGCCAAAGCTATGAAGCGCTCGCGCACTGCACGCTGCCGGTCGCCGCGTTGCGCAATGGAGCGCTGGACGCCGCGGCGTTTCTGAAAATGATTCAGGACAAAATGCAACGCACGCGGTGAGCGAATTTCATTGAGATACCGAAGCACATCGCGAAAAGCTCCGCTCACTTCCCTGCGCGGTGCGGTGCTGCGCGGGCTTGCTCCCGACGGCGGCTTGTATATGCCGGTGGAAATTGCGCGGCATTCGCCGGAGGAATTGGAGGAATTTCGCCGCCTGCCGTTCACCGAAGTTTGTTTCCGGGTAGTGCGGCCCTTCGCCACCCCGGATGTTCCGGAAGAAGTGCTGTGGCAGATAGTGAGCGAGGCGATCAATTTCCCCGTAAACCTGGTATCGCTGTCGCCTGGGCTGCACATCCTCGAGTTGTTTCACGGGCCGACATTGGCGTTCAAAGATTTTGGCGCGCGCTTCATGGCGCGGCTGATGGGTTATTTCGTTCGAGGCGAAACGCGTCTTCTTACGGTGTTGGTGGCGACGTCGGGAGACACAGGCAGCGCCGTAGCGCATGGATTCTTGCGTGTGCCCGGGATTCGCGTGGTAATTCTTTATCCTTCGAAGCGCATCAGCGAGGCGCAGGAGAAACAGTTCACGACTCTCGGCGAAAACATCATCGCGCTGGAAGTGACGGGCACGTTCGACGATTGCCAGCGGCTGGTGAAGCAAGCTTTTTCCGACGAGGAGCTGAACAAGCGCGCATGGCTGACGTCCGCAAACTCCATCAATATCGGCCGGCTGTTGCCGCAGATGTTTTATCACGTGGCGGCATATCGGCAGTTGCCCGTGGCTTCGGTGCCGCTGATTGTTTCCGTGCCCAGCGGAAACTTCGGCAACCTGACCGCAGGGATTTTCGCCAAGCGCATCGGCTTGCCAGTGGCAAAGTATGTGGCCTCAACAAACACCAACGACGTCGTGCCGCAGTATTTAAAGACGGGAGAGTTTCACCCGCGCGCGGCCCAGGCCACGTGTTCGAACGCCATGGATGTGGGCAGCCCGAATAATTTTCCGCGGTTGCTCGATCTGTGCCGCAGCCGCCTGGAATACGTGCGGAAGGAAATCTGGGGCCACGGCGCGACGGACGAAGAAACGCTTGCTGCGATGAAGATGCTGCACGATAAATTCGGCTACATTGCCGATCCGCACACAGCGGTCGGCGTGCTCGGCTGGGAAGCCTACAAAAGCCAACATGTGGAGCCGGCGCAGGGCCTGGTTCTGGCGACAGCGCATCCAGCGAAATTCGCGGACGTCGTGATGAAGGCCATCGGCGCCGCGCCGCCGTTGCCGGACCGCCTCGCCGCTTATCTGAAGCGCGAGAAACTCTCCGTGCCGATATCGAGCGCTTACGACGACTTCAAACAGTTTCTTCTCACGCTATAAAAAATGAAAGCTCCACTACCGATCCCGTTTGGGGAGAATTGCTAATTCCTGCGGAGGCGGTCGAGGAGGAGGAAGAGGAACACGGCGACAAGCGCGTTGACCAGCGCCGCGACGAAGAGGTGCATGTTCAACCATGGTTCCGGCTGCGACAGTAACATGCGCCGGGTGAGAACGATCACGCCTTGATGTGCTACAAAGAAGGCGCCGGTGAGTGCAAAGCGCGCGGCAGGATGCTCGGTGTCCAGGCGCGCCCCGATGGAGGAAGCGAAATATCCGATGATGGTCTTTGCGATTCCATAGAGCCCCAGCGGAACTGTGGGGCCGCTGAGGCTGTCCTGAAGAAGACCGATAGCCATGCCCAGGAGAAGTCCGGTCGAGGGATTGCGCCGGCTGAGGCCGAAATAAATCGTCACGAGCAAAGGCAAATCCAAAATCGCGGCCTTTGAAAAATGGATTGGAGAGGAGGACTGAATCGCCAGCGCCAGCAACGTGGCGATGACGATCGCGCCCGCGCGAAACTTGTGAACTTCAATGTGCGATTCGCCGCGAATATCAAAAGCGCTGTTCATCTTCTTACCGCCGGTGGAGTAGCAGTTGCGCTGGAAGCTGGCGGCTGCGGCGCATTGGCCGGAGCCTGATCATTTTTCGTCTCGAGAGGACGGAGGGACAGAAGAACCAGCACTTCCTCCAGGCGCTCCAGATTGGCGGCCGGTTTGACGCGAATCTGTTTGAATGTATTGCCGGGCCTGATCTCCGAGACGGTGCCGACGGGAAGATCGCGCGGGAAGATACGGTCCATCCCGCTGGTAATCACGCGCTCGCCGAGATTGACGGTCTCATCGTTCGGAACGTATTTCATCACTAACAGAGGCTCACCCTGCCCTCCAACGGGGCTCTGGATGCGGGAATCGGCAAGCATGGCCCCCACGCCGCTGTCTCTGTCGGTCAGCAAGAGCACTTGTGATGCGTTGGGATACGCTTCGACGACTTTGCCTACTACGCCGTCGGGAGTGATGACGCCCATATTTCTTCTGATCCCGTCGTGTTCGCCGCGGTCCAACTGAATCGTCTGGCTCGCGGCTCCAGCGCTCGCCCCAATCACTCGTGCGCTGATCATCGGGACATCCGCGTTCGATCGCCGGAAATTGAGCAGTATGGCCAGGCGGTCGGCTTCAGCCGCTTTGCCCTGGAGCTGTGTGATTTGCATTTTCAGTGAATCGTTCTCACGGCGAATCTGCTCGTTTTCCTTCGTGGTATTTTGCAGCGCGAAGTAGTGGCGCCAGGTGTCGCGAACCCAGCCGAAACCGGAGGAACTTGCGCGCTCAAACGGCGAAACGGCGCCGACGGTCCATACGCGGATGAGCCGTCCCTGCGAATCGCGTTTGATCTGCACGGCCAGCAGAAGTAGCTGCAGGATGATGACTCCTGCGAGCAGGACCAGTGACTTGTGGCGAGAGGGAATGGCGACCATTGGGCGATCTTCTTTTCGTATTTGCCGAGCGACCGGTGACAAGCGGCTGGTGGCTAGTGACTGGCAGCTCGTGATGTCAGTAATCAGTCTTCAGTATTCACTTGGAGTTTACTGCCGCGAATCTTCCAGTCGTTCACGTCCTTCGAGAATTAGACACCCACGACAAAATCCAAAAACTGAAAACTGAAAACTGAAAACTGAAAACCTTCTCCTAATCGATGCAAACTTGGCGGAGCAGCTTGAAATCACTCAGCATTTTTCCCGTGCCGAGCACCACCGAGGCCAACGGATCATCCGCAATCGAAACCGGCAAGCCGGTTTCTTCGCGAATCCGCTTGTCGAGGTTTTTAAGCAGTGCGCCGCCGCCCGTCAGCACGATGCCGCGGTCGCTGATGTCGGCGGAAAGCTCCGGAGGAGTGCGTTCGAGGGCCACGCGCACGGCGTTGAGAATGGTTGCGACGCATTCGCTGAGGGCTTCGCGGATTTCGCTGTCGTCAATGGTGACCGTCCGCGGCACTCCTTCGATCAGGTTGCGCCCCTTCACTTCCATGGTGAGCGGTTTTTCAAGGGGATACGCAGAGCCAATCTCCATCTTAATCTGTTCCGCTGTGCGTTCGCCGACCAGCAGGTTGTACTTGCGCTTCAGATACTGCATGACCGCTTCGTCCATTTCGTTGCCGGCTACGCGCACGGACCTGGAATAAACAATGCCGCTCATGGAGATAACGGCGATGTCCGTGGTGCCGCCGCCGATGTCCACCACCATGTTGCCGGAAGGCTCTTCAATGGGCAGGCCGGCGCCGATGGCGGCGGCCATGGCCTGCTCGACGAGAAAAACTTCGCTAGCGCGCGCACGATACGCGGAGTCCTGCACGGCGCGCTTTTCCACGGGCGTAATCTCGCTGGGTACCCCGATGACGATTCGCGGATGCACCAAAACGCGCCGGTTGTGCGCCTTCTGGATGAAATACGTCAGCATCTTTTCAGTGACTTTGAAGTCCGCGATGACGCCGTCCTTCATCGGCTTAATGGCCACGACGTTGCCCGGGGTCCGCCCAAGCATCTCTTTTGCTTCGCGGCCCACGGCCACAACTTCCCCGCTGGATTTGTTGATGGCCACAATCGAGGGCTCGTTAACGACAATGCCTTTGCTGTGCGCGAACACCAGCGTGTTTGCGGTGCCCAGATCAATGGCAAGGTCGGAAGAAAACAGACTGAACACCGACCTCATGTTGTAACCGTTTTTATTCATCCCTACACCCCCCGCGGAGAAGGACTCTCCGCTGTCCGCCCGGCAACAGCGCTGACCTTACGGCGGCCAGCCCCTCCAACCATTGTCCACGGACACCGCGACCAGCGCAAAGGCGCTTCGATCTTTCTTCGGATCCCTTACTTCGGAACCACGATGGACACCTGCTTCATGTTCGTCCCTCCCCGGCGATTCGACCCGAGAATCGAAATCGTGTGTTGCCCGGGTTCGAGCGGCTCCGTGAAATGCCGGAAAACTCCGTCCGGTGAGACGTTGGGCACGGACTGACCGTTGACGATCAGCGCCGCTCCCGGTTCTGTCCGGCCCACGATCTCCGCCACTCGGCCATGCAGCTGGGTTCCATCAATCTCAAGAAGCATCGATTGCGACTTGCCTTGTGCCACGAGCGTAAACTTGAAGATCTCGCTGACTTCACTCGTTTGTTTCTTCGCGTCGGTTGCCGTTACGTTCCAGAAGTAGTCGCCGGGATCGAGCCCAGTGATATCCACGGCCGTTCCGCGTACCGTGGCGTCCTGCGCCATTTTTGTAAACATGCTCGTGGTGCTGATCCGCAGGGTATAAGATACGGCGGCTTGCACCGGCTTCCACTCGAATCGAACTGGCGACGTCTTCGGGTTTTCCAAGATGATCGGAGCCAGGTTTAGCGGCTCGACGAGCTCGGGAGGCGCCAGGACGTTTGATTTCTGAATGGCCCCGCCCTTCGGAATTGTCGCCTTTTCACCGGGTGCTAGGTCAATTTTTTCTCCGCCACGTTGCACCTGCGCAATTCCGCTCGAAACTACGAATTCACTGGTTTTTGTTTGCGGATCGGCTTTCACGGCTGCGCGGCTGTTGGCCCTCAGTTGTGCGACTGCATCTTCCGCGCTGACCGCCGCCTTCGAGTCCGGCGAACTCCAGTTCGGCGTTGCAAGATCGACTTGACCGAGATTGATGCGCACGGCGACGCTACTCGGCTTATCGTTCTCGGTGGAGTTTTCCTCCACGGTAACCAGCGTATCCGGCTTCACCGTGTACGTCGTGCCTTCGCCGAAGGTAATGCGTGCGTTGGCGTCGGGGCCCGTTTGCACCAGATCGCCCTTGTCCAGCACCGTACGGTAGTCCGCTTCTACCCACTGCACCGAGTTGACTTTCTTCACTTGAACTTTGCCATCCAGATTGACGAACTTGGCGTGTTTCTGATCGCCGGCCATCGACTCGCTATCCGGATCGCTCACCGCCTTACTGAATTTCTTAATGATGATCGAAGGTAAGTCGGGCTTGGCCAGGTAGATCCCCGCGGAAATGATCACCAGGGCCAACAACACGTAAAGGATCACCGTCTTGTAGGTGATCGCCGTCCAGTACACTTCAACGCGGGGCGTCTTTTGCTGGCTCTCTGTGTGTCTCGGATCGATGGGTGCTTGTGTGGTCATGGTCGGCGCTGCCGCGAATGCTCCAATTTTTCAATCTAACACAGCGGTTTCCTGGCGGCTAAATTGCGGACGAGGGCGTAGTCAAACTGCAAATACCACGGGACAGCTGGCCAATACAGCGGCGCCTGCTCTTTGGTGCAGGTCTCTCAAGACTGATTCTCAACAATCCCCTTGAACTGGCGCTGGAAGACGATTGTATTTGAGGCGCGTGCCTATATCTCCTATAATCCTAAGTTTGTCTACTGACTCGGGAGATTCATGGGATGGCCGGCGCAAACGATAAAAATAAACTTGGGGTACGCATCCTCCTGGGGGCAGTCGTCCTGCTCCTCGGGGGCAGCATGCTTCTCTACCTCGTTCCTCAGTCGCCCGTCGGCGGCGAGCTTTCCACAGATACAGTGGCCAAGGTTGGGGATGAATCGGTCAGTGTTCAGGATGTGCGCCAGCAACTGAACCAGATCGAGCAGCGGAACCAAGTCCCCAAGCCCCTTGAGGCTCTCTACGCCGAGCAGATCCTGAAACAGCTCGTATTTCAAAAAGAGATTGAATACGAGGCCAAGCGCCTGGGAATCACGGTTTCCGATCAGGAACGGGCTGATCGCATTCGTCAGTACGTTCCGACGGCCTTCAATGGCGGCACGTTTGTCGGCATGGAGCGCTATTCGGCCGAAGTCCAAGCGCGCTTCCAAAAGACCGTGCCTGAGTTCGAAGAGATCATTCGTCAGTCCTTGCTCCAGGAAAAGTTCCAGAAGCTCGTTACCGACGGCATCAGCGTGGGACCGGCCGAACTTCAGGATGAGTTCCGCTACAAGAATGAAAAGGTAAAGCTGGACTACGCGCTGGTCAAGCCGGAAGACCTGGAAGCCAAGATATCACCGGATGATGCTGAAATCCGGGCGGCCTACGAAAAGAACAAGTCGAAATACCAGGTGCCCGAACGGCGCGTGGCACGCTATGCGGTCGTGGACGTAAACCAGATCCGCCAAAGCGTTCATGTCTCCGACGACATGCTCAAGCTGCAATACCAATCCAACATTCAGCAGTATCAAGTGCCCAACCGCGTCCATCCCCAGCACATTCTCCTCATGACCGTCGGAAAGACGGACGCCGAAGTCGAGGAGATCAGGAAGAAGGCTGAGGACGTTCTAAAACAGGCGAAGAAGGGCGGCAAGTTCGAGGACCTGTCGAAGAAATACTCCGAGGACCCGGGATCAAAAGAGAAGGGCGGTGACTTGGGCTGGATCACTCAGGGCCAGACCGTCCCGGAGTTTGAGAAAACAGCCTTCAGCCTCAACCCGGGCCAAATCTCCGATCTTGTCAAGACGCAGTACGGCTTCCATATCATCAAGGTTCTGGAAAAGGAGACTGCCCACACCAAACCTTTCGATGAAGTGAAGGAATCGCTGCGCCCAAACCTCCTGCTCGATCAGGCTGAGAAGCAGGCCAGCGACACGGCGAACCAGTTGTCCGCGGCTCTCCGGCAGTCACCCAAGCTCTCCCTGGATGATTTGGCGAAGCAGTTTCACCTGACCGTGAGCGAGACGCGTCCCGTCAGCGCGACGGACCCCTTGCTTGAGCTTGCCAACTCGCAGGAAGCAAGAGATGCTATTTTCCGCTTGAAGCCGGACGAAGTGAACCTTCCGGTCCGGACCGATCGCGGCTACGTCGTTTTATCGGTCAAGTCCGTCCAGGCGGCGCACCTCGGCTCACTTGAAGAGGTGCGCGAGCGCGTCATCACCGACCTCAAACGCCAAAAGTCCACAGAACTGGCGAAGAGCAAGGCGGACGAACTCTCCCGGCGCGTGAAGGCGGGTGAAAAGTTCGATTCCGCCGCGAAAGCCCTCGGCCTGGAGCCAAAAACCAGCGATTCCATTGCGCGGGACGGATCCATACCCGGCGCCGCGAGCGGCAAGCAAGTCGGTGCCGCCTTCAGCCTGAAGGCTGGCGACGTGGCTCCTCCTTTGAACCTGGGGCAGAACTGGTTTGTATATCGCGTGGCAGAGAAAACAGAGGCCAACCCCGCCGAATTTGACAAACAAAAGAAGCAGTTGACAGAAACGGTCCTGCAATCGAAGCGAAAACTGGCATTTGAAGCCTTTCAGACGGGCTTGGACAGTCGTCTGAAACAGAATGGCACACTGAAACTCATGCCGGAGAAACTGAAGAGCTTCGGGAGTCTTGGCTAGCGTAAGCTAAACAAAATAAAGATGTTATAAAATCACCGGTGTGCCCTTGCCTTTCGCACCGCACCCCGTTACCCTATTAGTGTCTTCCTTGAATCCGAATTCGCGCTCCAATCCTGTTTCCGGGCTGGCTTGGGATTGTGCACCGGTCGCGAATGCGGAGCAGAAGCCATCATGATCACCCAGCCTCAACATTCTAAGAATCGGTGATACGAACATGCCTGTCCGAACTTCCTCTGCTCGCAACGACTACCGCTGCACCATCGAACGAAACCAGTCTGGAAAATACTGTGTCCGCGTCCAAGTCCACTACCCCCGGCACGCTTGGAAGCTAAGCACCTTTTTCCTGGCCTCCTCCTTCGACCGTGCCATGAAAAAACTCGAAGAGGCTCTGGACTTCCTGCAGCGCCAGGAGGAGAAACTCTGGTTTTGGGGTGTGGACCGCGCGGAAGACTTGGGCTTTTCGGCTGAGTTTCTCAAAGAAGCGGGGTTGCGCTTGGACCGCCGCACCGAGTTCCCGCGGAAGGCTACCAGCGTATCCTTGACTCCGGAGCGCGATGTGCCTGCCTTCGTTCTTGGTCCGATGCGCCGGGGCTTGGCCGAATCCGTCGAACTCTCGCGAAGCGCCGCAGCCGCCGGCGACTGATCCTAAACCTCCTGTTTTGAACTGCATCTCTCCAAGAAGACTCGTGCCCGAGGTGGCTCAATCCGCCGCTTTGCTCGGCACCGCTGACGCTGCTTCGCGGATCAACAGAGGAAACCGCGGGAACGAAAAGCTTCCCGCTACATCGTCAATCACATTCACTTGGCACAGGTACAGGCCCGGCTTCAATGCCTGAAGTGGCAGATCCATTTGGAAAATGACCGCTTTCCGCTCCGGAGCTGTGACTTCGTTTGCCACAACTTGCTTTGATTCGTAGATCTTCGTGGCACCTTGCAAGAACTCGATACTCGTGAAAACGCGGATACTGTCCTTCCGTGGCTTTGCCACTACCGGCGCATCCTTGGCTGTCCCGCTCTGAGCATTCGCTGCCGCAGGCGCCGGGTTCTTGCCCTTTGCTGCATCGTACACCTCGTACTGCAAGTAAAGGTGCTGGTCTGGCGCGAACACATGCGTAATGTTGGGAACCAATTCCATCTGGTCCCGAATCAGCGGATTCGGCCCGTTCTTCTTGCTTGTAGCAGGGGCGCGCAGGCTGCTCAACACCACCGAACTCATTTTCAATGGCGCTTTGCGGAGGTCGGGGATTTGCACGTCCGTTTCGAATGAGCCCATGCGCCCCGTTCGATTCTCACGAATCACAAATTTCAGGTGATAGCTGCCTGGAGCAAGCACGAACCCGGTGTTGTACTGCACGTTCTTCCGTCGAACCTGCTGCGTGCTCTCAACGGCCAGTTTCATGGTGTCGCGCAATTGCCCGACAGGGAATTTTCCCCCTTCGCGAACCTCTCCGATGATGTCGATTGTCGCATTGTCCTTTTCTTTTTCCGTCACAAAAGGAATCTGCGACCCCGGAATCAGCAGCGAAACCGCCAGGTAATAATGCGAATCGTCCTGGCGGAAATACGCCGCTCCCGCGTAAACGGGCACATCCACGCGAGGCAACTGCGCAGCCAGTTCGTCGTCGAGCTGCTGCTCGCGGTCGGCGCGGTTCAAGTGTTCGAAATCTCGTCCCGCGTAATATCCCGAACGAAAATCGAGCTTCAGGTCGGAGCGGTTGGCCTGCACCTTCAGCCGGCGGAATCTTCCGTCCTTCAGCGGATTGTTGCTCGTGAAGCCTAGAACGTAGTAGGCCGAGCTGTCTTTCTGAACCTGCGCGAAGACTCCGCTGAAATCGTTCGAATCGAAGAACGCCTTGCCGCCCGTGTCCGAGGAAAGCGTCGCCAGTGTCTCCTGGGAAGCGGCATTGCCATTTAAATCGTTCAGCACCGAGGCGCCCGAATAGGCCGATTGCCCGTGCAAGCTGGCCGATTGCGCTTCTCCTCCCGGCGGAAACGCTTGTAAGCCGCGGATGTCCAGCGAATAGATTGCTACGTTTGCTTTCACCGCCGCGGCTGTCGTGGCCCGCAGGGCCGATTGGTTATCCACCCCCGACTGGCTGATGCCGTTGCTGAAGTACACCAGGCTCTTCTTCTGCGGCAGCTTACCCAGCGCCTGCATGAGCGATTGCAGCGCCAGGAGTTTGCGGTCGGAGCTGAACGTGTTGAAATCCGTATCATCGGCGGAAAACGCTCCGCTCGTTTCCGCGGCGCCCTCCGTGCTTCCGCTGCTCCCATTTTCAAAGCCTTGGCCTTCGCTGGAATTGTATGCGGAAAGCGCCGCCAGCAGTTTCGTCTTATCGTCGGTGAAATCCAGGTCCACGCGCATGTTCGTCGCCAACGACACCAGCGCCATCAAATCGGCGGCCTGCATCTTCGTCTCAACGAATTTCTTCGCGGCATCCACGGAGCGGTCAATCTGTTCCGGATCCATCGCCGAAAAATCAAAGAAGAGCAGGATCAATCGGCGGTCGCGCGCGTCCAGCGATGGCGGTGTTTTTTTTCCGGAACGCAGCAGCGTCCCTTGTCCGGCAACACCCGAGGTCGTTGCTTCCGGCGCTCCAGCGGTAGCCATCTGGTCGACGTTCTCGAAATCGAAAGTGGAAATCTCCTGTTTCTTGCCCTCCTCAAAAAGTGTGAAGTCTTCCTTTTTCAGGTCGCGAACCAGGTTGCCCTTCTTGTCGTGCGCCACCACATTCACCAGCACGAGTTCGCTTGTAACCTGAATGCGCGCCTCGCTCCCTCCGGTTTGTCCCGTTTGCTGGGCCAACACCGGCGCTGCTTGTAATGCCAAGCCGGCCGCGGTGAGGATCGAAAATGCTTTTCTCGGTAGCCGCATGTTCATCTTCCTTCAGAACCGGAAGCGCGCTTGCATCGTCACGCGCCGCATCCCGCTCGTCCCCGTGACTTCCCCAAAGGTAAACGAGTTCACCGCCGTGTTAATCGAGGTGAAGTGGACGACGTTGAAAATATTGTTAGCCGAAATCCGCAGGTCGAGCGCGCGAAATTCCTTGATCTGGAATGTCTTGTTCAGCGTCATGTTCATCGAAACTTGCCCTGGCCCCTCGATGATATTTCGCCCCGCGTCGCCGAAGCTCGAACTGCTCGGATTAACGCATGTGGCGCTTGGGGCGCAAAACGCGGCTGTATTGAACCATTTGAGCGTCGTCGGATCGCTGATGGCAATGGATTGCCCCGCAATTTCGTTTGCGCGGAGGGAGCCGCTCACGCCGCGGCTGATGTCCAGCCCTCCGCCCAGCACCCGCGGTGTGAAGTACAGCCCGGAGCCCACCGTGAAGTCGCCGCTCCACTGCCATCCGTTGATTACGTGGCCCCATGCGCCCTTAGGCACAAACCGCCGGTTCTCGCCGAATGGCAAATCGTAAATCCAGTTTCCTGTGAACTTGTGCCGCTGATCGAAGCTCGAGAGCCCGCGGTCCGCCGAGATATCAAACGGGTTTTGCGCTACGACGCTTCCCCCGCCACCGATCGATGACGCGTCATCGATGGACTTCGAGAAAACATACTGGGCGCTAAGACCCAATCCCTTCGCCATGCGCTTGCGCACGCGCACCGAGGCCGCATGCAACACCGAGTTCCCCTCCGAGGACTCATAAATGAACGGTTGGTTGGTGGACGTGACCAGCGCGCGCTCCGTATCCAGCCGCGTTCCCTTGGCACCGTTGTAGCCCACGTTCAATATCACACCACGCGGCAATTCACGCTGTGCATCGAGATTCCAGACTTGCACGTATCCCAGGCGGTAGTTCGGGTTGACCGCAAAGTTGTTCGTTGTCGTGGTCTGGGAGGCAGCGGCAAAACCACTCGTGAGCGTGAGCGGGTTGGCGCCCACGAGGCCATTTACATCCGTGCTGTTCGTCTCCGCTACCGCAAACGGCGGCTGAAACGCGAAGTTCTGGATCATTACGCCGTATTGCGCCAGGTTGTAGTTGATGCCGTACCCTGTCCTCACCACCGTTTGCTTTTGCGGCTTCCAGGCAATTCCGATTCGCGGAGCGAAGTTGTTGCGGTCCGGTCGCACGAGCGACGCTGGAAATCCGCCATTATAGGGTCCTGCATTGCCGGGCAGTACCGGGGTAGCCGCGGTGAAACCCGGCGCCACATCCAGATTTGCGATGCGATTGCTCGCCTCAGTGTACGGACCGTTGTACTCGTAGCGCAGCCCCAAGTTGAACGACAGATTCGGACGGAACCTCCAATCGTCTTGCACGAAGAAATCAAAGGCATTGGCGCGAAAATCGTAGGAAGTGGCGCCGGATTGCAGTGAGGTCTGTTGCGGGAAACCAAGGAGGAAGTCCGCAAAATCGTACCCCGTATCGGTCACAGGTTGGGTGCCGCCAGTCGCGTACTGCGATGTCGCGAATCCTGTAAACACAAAACTGCCTTCGGCATTCCTTGCCGAGCGGAAACTCTGCAAGATGCGGCGGTAGTCTCCGCCAAAACGCCAGTTGTGTTTTCCGCGATTCCAGGAAACTGTTTCTGAAAAGGAGTAAGTCTGGTCGAGTTCCCGGCGCGGCGTCGGGTCGCTCAGCCCGCCGAACGACGTAAAGCTGATTCCTGGCAATCCCCAGTCAAAAGGATCATTCGAAATCCCGCCAATCCCCGCGCCCCCCGGGCCGGAAACGTCCGTGACGTTCGAATACAGATTGGTTGTGGAAACGTGATTGTGGTTGTAGTTCACGCGGAAGATGTTCGTGACGCGTCCTTTTCCATAGGTCCATCCCGCGCTGGCGTTCAAACCTTGCGTTCCCGTCCCACCCGCGAGCGAAGGGAAGGGATTCACGATATTGTTCGAGCTGCGCGACCAGTTCAAACCAAAATTAATGTTGTTCTGCGAACGCCGCCCTCCCCCACGACCGCCACCTCCTCCTCCACCCCCGCCCCCGAATGGTCCAAATCCCGGACCGTTGGTTGCCCCGAAGTTGTGGATCAGCCGCAGGATCACGGTGTCGGAATTGCTCTCCGCCGATGTTACGTAGTGGAAGTTCTGGCCGGACGCCGTCGGTCCGATATTCGGCATGGGAATGAACTTCAAGAGCGCGGTCGCCGCCGGACTAATCAACGATGGATCGATCGCGTTCAGCACTCCGTTGAACTGATATTGCTGCCCGGTCTGAGGATTGAATATTTGCACGGACTTGCCATCATTATATGTAGCCTTGGAGAAATCACCGTTGCGTTCATCCGCCGTCACATCTGCTGTCGGCACTGTGGAGAACGCATCGTACGGCGAGCTCCCGCGCGACCCGTTCCACCCGCCGAAGAAAAACCATTTGTTGCCCCCGTTGAATATCTTCGGGATGTTTAGGGGCCCGCCTAGATTCACGCCAAAACGAGCCTGGTTGTAGTCCGCTTTTGGCGATTCGATGCCGTTCAGCGAATAGGGGCGAGCGTCCAATCCCGCGTTGTCGTCGGAGAAGTACAGCAAGCCGTGCGGTTGGTTGATATTGAAACCTCGCGGCATCCTGCCCATGGCGATGATTCCGCCGCCCGGCCCGCCAAAGCCGCCCCCACCCGCGAAACTCCTGAATCCGGTCTTGCAGATCCTGCTCGTTCCCGCCGCCAAAATCCTGCGTTCTTCCTTGTGCGCCGCTGACGCTTACCGACTCTGTCGGCCCCTCCGCGCCCGCGCCATTCATCGGCAAGCTCGAAAGGTCGCTGCTGCTCTGCCCCCCGCCGAGCCCGCCTCCTCCGCCGAGGCTTGAATTCCCACCGGCAAGCGTGGAGAGTGCGCTGTCCATCGCCAGGCTTTGAAATCCACGACCAGCCGCGGCAATCGCCGCGTTGTTGATGTTCGACTGTTCCTGCTGGCGAGAAGCCAGGATCAATTCGGCGTCTACTTTCGCGGATGGATTCTCTGGATTCAGCACCACTTCCTGCGTGAAAGCCGCGAATCCCATGAACTCAATGCGAACGACGTATCTCCCGCGGGGTATACCTGAAAAATCAAATTTGCCCTCGGAATTCGTCGCCGCAGCGTATTTCTTTCCCGTCAGTGTGTTCGCCGCGGTAACCGTCACCCCCGGCAGCGGGGTCTTGGCGCTACGCGCCGAACCGTTAATTTCATATGCCGGGGCTGCGGCGGGAGCCGTGGTGGATGTCGGCGGCGGGGCAGGCGGCGGGGCATCCTGTGCACGCAACCACGGCGCAAAAAGAATTACAACTGCATTGCATACGAGAATGCCGCGGGCAATGGACTTCAAATGTTGGTCTCCCAGAATCACTTATGGTTGCGGCGGATTGCTCTTTGGCGCAGTTGCGGGCTTGTTTATGCCTGCCCCATTCCCCGTAGGCCCAATTCCAGCGCTCTTGCGCATTTCCTCCATCTGCTTCCATTGCTCGGGGGAAAAGAGCATCAGGTTTTTTGGTACAAACACATTTTTTTCCACCGCGCCCCGCACCATCACGTGATCGCCCGGCTGGATGTCTGCCATCGTGATGCTTTCACCCCCTCTGCGCAGCGAGGTATCTTCGTTCAATTCCAACGTTTGCATGACATTATCCGGCCGCAACACGGTGAGCTTTGGCGCATCCACTGACTTCACTTCGCCTAGAACATAATCCTTTCCGAGCTCAAACCCTGTGCCGCCGACGAATCCTCGGCCGGATCCCGGCCCCTTGCCGGAGCGCCCACCGATGATCTGCGCGGTGACGCTGTGATCTGCGTTCTCCTCCCCGCGCACGAACACCATGTCGCCGACTTTGAAATCTGCCAGTTTTGCGCTTTGCCGGTCTCTGCGGTATTCCGTCTTATCCGTGAGCTTCACGGAAACTGTGGTGCCGTCGATCTTTGCCAACTCCAGCGCCCCTTTGTTGATTGCCGTAATCTTCCCAAGAAGGGGCTGGCCCGGCCCATCATTTGGCATTCGCCACTGGCCAGACGCTGGAGGTGTACTCTGGTCTTGACCCTGTGCAGCCGGCGCCGGCGTTTGCGCTTTGCCGATCGTCGCGATGAACAAAAGGCTCAAACTCAACCGCCACAATTTCTTCCCGTACGTCGTCATGATTCTTCCCCTCACCGAAACCTCTCATCCTCTATGACGCAGCCTCGAGGGCCAAAGTAACGCCGTCTCAGGTTCCCGGCCAGCGGAAATTCCCACGTTCTAATTTCCCTCTAAGCGGCAGTAAAGTTCCCACCCTGAAGCTGCCGCAAGCATCCCCTCGTATCCCGTCCAGACCTCATAACTTCTTTATTTATTGACACCTTTTTTGCCCTCTGACATCATGCGCCCAATTACCGAGGAAAGGATGCGCTGCGTACCTGAAAAATGAAGAGTTTGAAGTCTTTGAACATCGTCCTGCTGGCGGCCCTGTTGATCGTCGCCAGTAGTGCAACCGCTCGCGCACAAACCACGCAACGGGCAGGCGATCAGAGCCAGTCCGATGCAAACGCTCCCAAGAACAAGAAGAAAGCCGCAGCGGATCCGGCCGCTCCGAAATCAGAGGGGACAACTGCGCCCGCGTCAGCCTCGACTCCGCCAGCTTCTCCCGCCTCGGCAGAGAAGTCTGCCGGGGAGCCCGCAACGCAACAGGCCCCGCCTGTGAAGGGGGCGAGTATGGTCTGGGTCAATACGGATTCAGGGGTTTACCACAAGCGCGGAACTCGCTGGTACGGCAAGACCAAGAAGGGTAAGTATATGACGGAAGCCGATGCCATCCGGGCGGGCTATAAGGCAGCAAAGAAAGAATAAGAAGAATTTTCCGCTTCTACAGGCGCCCGGGGAAGGGAGGCTCTCCTGAGATTTTTCTTTGCGAAAGATTCCTTGCTTCGCGTCTCTGCGCAGCAGCTATTTTTCGCGGAGGATCACTTCGCCGTGGCCCACGAGCTGGTCGTTCAACCAAAGTCGGTATTTGTACGTTGCTGTTTTGCTTCCGGGGCGCGGCGGGCCGCTCAGCAGCCGCATGCCTGCCGGCGCTTGAAAAACGTTCGATGAAAACGGGCAGCGGTTCACATCGAATTCCACGCGCAGATTGCCCGCGTCGGAGATCCAGGAAACTTGGTCGCTTTCATCGATTACGACGACTTGCGGAATGAGTCCAACGAGTACGGGACGTTCAGCCATTTTTCCGTCTGCTCCGATGCTGTATCGGAGCCGATGCTCCTGACATTCTGGGTGCACAGGGACGATAACATATTCCCCGCGCAGTATTCTCGTGGGCCTGCACCGCAGCGCCACAAACCAACGTTCGCGAAACTTAATCTGTTCTTTCCCACAACCAACCCGTACCTTTGGGCATCTATAATTTATGTACCCTGTACTTCGCTGCTCTTGACCGCTTCTCAACGCGACCGTACACTGCAATCGTGGATTCGTGGCGCGAAGTTCTGGCTGGACCTCTTGCGCTCGCGGAAGATGAACTGACATAGCGTCTTACCCTGGACGCGGAGGATTTTGCCGGATGGCTTCAGCTTCTCGATATTTGTCCGTGCCGCTGCCCAATGGCTCGCGGATTTCCCTGATCCTTTCTTTGCCTTTTGCGATCATTCACTTCGCTTCGCTGCTGATTTTCTTCATCCCCTTTCACTGGTATTACCTGGTCACCTGCCTGGTCCTGCTGGTCGTGCGCATGTTCTTCGTTACTGCTGGCTACCACCGCTATTTTTCGCACCGTTCGTTCAAGACCAGCCGCGTGTTCCAATTTGTCATCGCCTTCATGGCCATGACCTCTTCGCAGAAGGGCGTGCTCTGGTGGGCGGCGCATCATCGCCACCATCACCGGCATTCTGACCAGGAACTTGATCTGCATTCGCCGACGCTTTTTGGTTTCTTCTGGTCGCACGTCGGCTGGATCATCTCCGATAAATATAATGACACGCGCCTCGAATACATCGGCGACTTCGCCAAGTTTCCCGAGCTGCGCTGGCTGAACAAGTACCACATGGTGCCGCCTGTCGCTCTGGGCGCGACGCTTTGGCTGATCGGCGGATGGCACCTGTTTGTATGGGGCTTCTGCCTGAGTACTGTGCTCCTCTGGCACGACACGTTTACCATCAACTCGCTCTCGCACCTCTTTGGCTCGCGCCGCTATGAGACCACCGATACCAGCCGCAACAACTGGCTGCTCGCTCTGCTCACCCTCGGCGAAGGCTGGCACAACAATCATCATCACTTTATGGCTTCCGCGCGCCAGGGTTTCTTCTGGTGGGAAATCGACATCACCTATTACACGCTGAAGGTTATGTCCTGGCTCGGCATCGTCTGGGACCTCCGCAAAGTCCCCACCCACTTGCTGACCCAGCAAATCATCGCCGCGTAGCGCAGAATCCGTTCGTGGTGCCGATTTCGCTTCGCCAACTGTTCGAGTGTCCTTAGTCAGCTTCGACTCCCTCTGACATTCGACCGGAGTCCGTGGAGATCTGCAAAAATCCTCTGGACATTCCGCGAATTTCCGCGCATAACGTCTACACCAATCGGCCCATCCCAAACATCCCCACACGGAGGTCAAATATGCGAACCAAGAGGTTTGCCATTTTCACAACGACATTGCTGCTCGTAGCTTTTGTTCTGACCGTAGCGGTAGCAGCTGCCGATCAACAATCCGGCACCTGGAAGATGAACCCCGGTAAATCGAAGTACAGTCCAGGGCCGGCCCCGACGAGTACCACCGTAAAGGTCGAAGCTGACGAAAACGGCGTCAAGATCAACGCCGAGGGCACTAACGCCGACGGAAGCGCGCTTCACGTTCAGTACGACGCAAAATTCGACGGCAAGGACTATCCGGTTACTGGCATTCCCTACGCCGACACCGTCTCGGTAAAGCGAGTTGGCGCCGACACGATAGAGTCCACCCTGAAGAAGGGCGGCCAGGTGATGATGACCGTCACCTCGAAGGTCTCTAAAGACGGAAAAACGCGCACCTCAACCTTCAAGGGCAAAGACGCGGAGGGACACGACGTACTCAACGTCGTGGTCTCCGACAAACAGTAAGACTGCTTGTTCAAGTCTAGACGATTTCACTAGCGACGCTCTGACAGCCTCTTTTCCAATTGAGCGGCTGCCATCTAGCGTCAAACCACTTTGTCTGCGCGGGACAGACAGGAATGTCTGCCCCACGAAATCGGAAGTAGAATGGCCCAACCGATGGGGGTTCCATGCGTCCGCTGACTGTTCTTACGCTGCTTGCTGTTTTCTTTGTTTGTTCGTCTGCTGGCGGCGACGCAAAGCCCACCGCCGGACAACCGGATATCAGTAGGTCTGGTAGTGACTTCTTGGAACTCTGTTCAACTATAGGCAGCGAATCGAACAAAAACCCAGCCCGCATCTACAACGATGCTACCTGTCTGGGCTGGGTTGAAGGCTTCGAAGATGGCTTCACCGTCCATGATGAGCTGCTAGGTGTCCCGCGAAAGGATAGGATGGTCT
>WNFD01000796.1_pt1 | contig 31414 bp, 35 predicted proteins | sample 5400491 | NCBI WGS metagenome assembly WNFD01 (sample SAMN13153343, study PRJNA577476) | soil metagenome | isolation source: 120 cm saprolite under Douglas fir tree site 2 hole 2 replicate 2 | place: USA:California | collected 2015-04-18 | reverse complement strand
GCCACAGCCAGGACCGCGAACAGGATCGCGTGGGTGGTGTGGTGGGCGGCGTGCGAGTCAGAGACCGCGATCTGCAGCACGCCTTCGTAGTAGAGGCCCGCTACAACCAGGAACACGACCGCGAGGATCACCAGGGCGATCGCGAGCTTGTCTCTCACGCTCGCAACGTTAGCAAAGCCAGGCTGGCGACCCCGGCGGCGATGCAGTACATGCCGTACGGGTCCAGGCGTCCGGAGCGGAAATACCGCAGCAGGAAGCGCGCGCTCAGGTAAGCCGCGATACCAGCCAGGACCGCGCCGGCCAGGTATTGACCGATTGGCACTCCTCTCGTGAAAAGTTGCGGCACCTCGAGGACGCCTGCGGCGAGGATGACTGGGGTCGCGAGCAGGAACGAGAAGCGCGCCGCTTCGACGTGGCGCAACCCTGCGAGCAGGCCGCCGGCGATGGTGACACCGGAGCGCGAGATGCCTGGAATCAGCGCCAGCGACTGGCACGCTCCCACCAGGACGGCGGCGCGAAAGCTGACGTGCTCGGCGTCCCCGAAATGCTCCTCCTGCTCGCTGCGCGCAGTGCCCGCGACTGCTGCCCGGCGTTCCGAACGGCGGCGGAGGAGCTCGGCCCCGAGCATCAGGAAGCCGTTCACGATCAGAAAGGACGCGGCGATCCTCGGCGTCGCGAACAGGACCTTGACCTGGTGCTCGAGGTAGACACCGACGGTCGCGGTCGGCAGGGTGCCGACCATCAGCAGCATCGACAGCCGCTCAGGCTCGGTGCGGATGCGGCCGCGAAGGGCGGCGGCGAAGAAGCCGCGAATGATCGCGATCCACTGGTCGCGATAGATGACCAGGAGCGCGCCGGCGGTTCCAAGGTGGAGCAACGTCAGGAATGGCACGAACGATGGATCCGACTGCTTGAAGGCCCAGTGCAGAAGACTCGGTATGAGCACGGCATGCCCGAGCGAGGAGACCGGGAACAGCTCGGTGGCGCCCTGCAGCAGGCCCATGAACAGCGCCTGCGGGAACGTCAACTAGACGAGTTTTTCCAGCGCCTCGGCAAGCAGCCGGCGCGACGAATCGAACTCGCGATGCACGGCGAGGTCTTCCGCCCGCTCGAGCGATATGACGGTCTCCTGCCATCGTTCGGCATCGCGCTCCTGCAGGGCTGCGCGCACCTGGCCGATGGTCTGGGTCGCGAACAACAGGCCCCCGCCCGGGTTGTCGAGGATCTCGCCAGCCAGCTCGAGCTGGCGCCGGGCCCAAGGGATCACCTCGTCTCCTGGATGCGTCTCGAGCGGCTTCGGGCGCAGGACCTCCATCGCAGGTCTATTGTCGGGCAAGGTCGGTGAGCGCCTCGCCGGTGAGGCGGTACACCGTCCATTCGGAATTCGCTTTCGCCCCCAGGCGCAGATAGAAGCCGATGGCTTCGCGATTCCAGTCGAGCACGGCCCACTCCAGCCGGCCGCACCCGCGTTCAACCGCGAGTCGGGCCAGGTGCGCCAGCAGCGTGCGGCCGATGCCGCCGCCGCGGTGCTCGGGGAGCACGAACAGGTCCTCCAGGTAGATCCCCGGCCGTCCGAGAAAGGTCGAGAAGTTGTGGAAGAACAATGCGAATCCCACCGAGCGGCCCTCGTCCTCCGCCAGCACCACTTCGGCGTAAGGCCGCTCGCCGAAGAGCGCGGTGTCGAGGAGCGCCTCCGTCATCACCACCTGGTCTTCCAGCTTCTCGTAGCGGGCCAACCCACGGATCAGCTCGGCGATCACCGGGACGTCGTCGCGGATGGCGGGGCGAATGCGCACGGTCACTTCGGCCGGTCGCGCAGGCGGTAGACGAAACGCATGGCGCCGTGGGTGTCGGAATAGCTCGCGATCTTGTTGTCGACCAGGCCGGCGGCGAGCCCGGCGTCGATGAGGTCGGTATCGCGCAGCTCGCTCCGGCCGCCCTTGGGGCGGACGACCCAGATGGCGCCGTTGGGCTCGATCCATTTCTTGACCTCGTTGAGCCTTCGCAGGTCCGCGAATGTTCTCGCGCCCATGAAGACAAGGTCGCATTTCGACCGCGGCCTCCCGATCACCACGTCGGTGGTGCGCTCACGAACCTGCTTGATGAAGCCCGCATCGTCCAGGTCGACGATCGCCACCTTTGAGCCGGGCTTCACGCCCAGCTTGTCGAGCAGTGGCCGCGTAGACGGTTCATCGCTCTTGCGCTTCGCGTCCATCGCCCCCGCCCCGAATCGCTCCGAAAACGATCACCCCGACCAGCCAACCGGCGTACGCGCCGGCGACGGCGAGGACGACGACGGGTACCGCGCTCGCCACGCGGCTGGTGAGCATCAGGCCGAGGCCGATGAACCCCGCCAGCACGACTGCGCCGGCGATGATCCCGATGACGGCGCCGGCTACCTGCGCGGGCTTCAGACCTCGACCACCTGCAGGTCGGTCACCGCATCCTCGACCGTGCCGGAATAGAGGTGGTTGAACATGAACCGGGTCTTCGGGTGGCGTCGCTTGAGGTCGGCCGCGGATTCCCAGCTCATATGGCTGAAAACATCGCCCGGCCCGGTGGCTTCGACGATGGCCACGTCGGCACCTTCCACGAGCGCGTCCAGTGGCGCGGTCGCCTCCGTGTCGCCGGAATAAGCGATGAGCCGCCCGTTGACGTGGATGCGATAGCCGTTGGAGCCGCTGGTGCCGTGGTCGAGCTTGATCGATTGGTACCTGTACCCGGCGGCGGTTCCGGTCGGCTTCGCCGTGAGGTAATGGACCTTGAACTTCGGCCGCATCACCCGCTTCCAGTCCGGGCCCCAGCTCACGTCCCAGAGGGCCTCGAGCCTCTCCTCGACGCCCTCAGGCCCGACAAACGTCAGCGGGCGCTGGTCGACGAAGACGCGGTGCAGCACGAAGGGCGGCAGGCCCAGCGTGTGGTCGCCGTGGAAGTGCGTGAGGAAGACGGCGTCGATCGCGCCGGGGTCCACCCCGACGCGTTTCATGTGGGGAAGCAGCGGGGCGCCGCCGTCCAGCAGAAGGCGTCCGTTGACCACCACCGCCCCGTTGTAGCGGTCGGTGGAAAAGGCCGCCCCCGTACCGAGGAAGGCCAGCTTTAAGCGATGGTCACCGTCGGATTCAGGTACACGTCCTGAATTGCGTGTAGTAACTCGACTCCCTCCTTCATCGGTCGCTGGAACACTTTGCGGCCGGAGATCAACCCTGTGCCCCCGGCTCGCTTGTTGATCACGGCGGTGCGCATGGCTTCTTTCAGGTCGCCGGCGCCATGGGACTCGCCGCCCGAGTTGATGAGGCTTGCCCGGCCCATGTAGCAGTTGATCACCTGGTATCGACACAGGTCGATCGGGTGGTCGGTCGCCAGCTGGTCGTACATCCCGGGCGCGGTCTTCCCAAAGCCGATGACCTCGAAGCCGCGGTTCGTGTCGGGCAGCTTCTGCTTGATGATGTCGGCTTCGATCGTCACCCCGAGGTGGTTCGCCTGCCCGGTGAGGTCGGCGGCGGTCTCGTAGTTGACGCCGTCCTTCTTGAACGCCGAGTTGCGCGTGTAGCACCACAGGACGGTGGCCATGCCCAGCTCATGCGCCGCGTGGAAGGCGACCGCGATCTCCTGCAGCTGGCGGTCGGACTCCGCAGAGCCGAAATAAACCGTCGCCCCAACCGCGACGGCGCCCATTTCCCACGCCTCTTTTATGGTGCCGAACAGGATCTGGTCGTACTTTGTGGGGTATGTCAGGAGCTCGTTGTGGTTGAGCTTGCAGATGAACGGGATTCGGTGGGCGAAACGGCGCGCTACGGATCCGAGCACCCCGAAGGTCGACGCCACCGCGTTGCAGTGGCCCTCGATCGCGAGTTCGACGATCTTCTCCCCGTCGAAGTACATCGGGTTGGCCGCGAACGAGGCCCCCGCGGTGTGCTCGATCCCCTGGTCGACCGGCAAGATCGACAGGTAGCCGGTGCCGCCGAGACGGCCGTGCTCGAACAGGGAGTAGAGGCTGCGCAGCACGCGGGTCGGTCGGTCGCTGTCCTTCCAGACCCTGTCGACGAAATCGGGACCAGGCAGGTGAAGCTGCGAAGCGGGCACCGTCCCGCACCTGTGCCCCAGGAGGTCCGCCGCGTCGGCGCCCAGGATCTCCTCCAGCTTCCCCAACGACCCCTTGGTGACTGTAGCCATCAATACCTCTTACACATTTGGTTAGTGCGGCGGACGGGTGTTCATGAGTTCGCCGATCCGCTCGCCTCACTCTATAGTGCACCGAGATGACCGAACGGGCTAGCGAACTCCTCAGCGAGCTCGCGGACCGGCTTTCGGCCGACTCCCGCGACAGCGGCCAGGTGGTCGTCGAATCGGTGCGTTCGCTAGAGCCCGAGCTGCTGAAGATGCAGCAGGGAGGCGGGTCGATCGACGAGCTCGTTCGCACGTCGGTGGGCTTCCTCGAGATCCTTTTCCGCTCGCTCCACGGCGACTCGCGGGTCCCCTGGCAGCAGTACTACACGCTCGCCCGCGAAGCTTCCCGGCGCTACGCCGAGAAAGGCATCCCCCTGGAGTCGGTGATGGAAGGCCTGGCCGTATTCCGCCGCTCAGTGCTCGCGCGCGTCACCGAGGAGATGGCCGGCCAGGAGCACGCCGACGAGGTCTTGCTGCTGGCGCAGAGCCGGCTCGGCGACGTTGTCGAGCACCTCAACTCGAGCTTCATCCGAGGCTACCTCGACTTCACCGAGGCGCGGCACCGCGCCCGCCAGAGCGAGCTGCACGGGCTCTACCACATCGCCAGCGCGCTCGGCCGCTCCCTCGACGTGGCCGAGATCGCCGAGGTCGGCCTTCGCGAGACGCTCAACGTCCTGCGCCTGCAGGCGGGCGCGGTCTGGACGCGGGAAGGGGCGCGGCTGATCTTGGCCAAGACGCTTGGCCTACAGCCGGGCGAAGAGGAGGAGTTCGAATCCGGGCGTTCCGGTGCGCGCGTGCGCGTGGTGGAGATTGCATCCGGTCAGGCCGAGTCGCGCGTCGACCGCATCACGGGCGAGTGGAGCGCCATCCGCGCCGAGCTGCGAACGAAAGGAATGCTGCTCGGCGCGATGACTGTGGCGACACGGCTGCCTCGAACATTCGAGCCGAGCGACCTGGAGTTCGTCGCCGCCGTCGCCGACCAGATCGCCGTCGCCCTCGACCGCGCTCGGCAGCACACCAAAGAGGCGCGGACCGACTTCCTGACCGGGCTTGCCAACCGGCCCGAGTTCGAGCGCGCGATCGACAGGGCGGTTGCCGGCGCGCAGCGCCACAAGCGGCGCCTGGCCCTGATGATGATCGACCTCGACAACCTGAAAGAGATCAACGATTCGCACGGTCATCACGTCGGCGACGAGGCAATTCGCGTGCTGGCGCATGAGATGCAGCGAGCCGTGCGCGCCACCGACACTTGCGGCCGGCTTGGCGGCGACGAGTTCGGGGTCGCCATGCCAGACGCGGACGAGCGCCACGCCCGCGAGGTGGGCGCTCGCGTGCGCGAGTCGCTGGAAGAGCTCAACCGGCTCGCCAAGACGCCGGTGCCCGTGCAGTTCAGCATCGGGGTCGTCGCCTGGCGGCCGGGGATGGACTGGCAGGCGATGTACCAGCTGGCGGACAAGGCGCTCTACGTCGACAAGCGCCGCCGTCACGCCCGCCGAAAGAAGGATGGGGAAGGCCAGGCCCAGGGCGCCGGCTCTTGAGGGGTCCCCGCAAAATCGCAGATTTTGTGGGGCATTGACGTCGGCAGCCCCGACCGGGCGCGGCAGGGTGCTCGGGCCCGAGTTCTTCGATAGCGACACCATCGCGGTCGCGCGCGCCGTGCTGGGCAAGATCCTTGTGCGCGAGGTCGGCGGCGTGAGGTTATGGGGCCGCCTGGTCGAGGTCGAGGCCTACCTCGGACCGGACGACCTGGCCGCGCACTCGGCGGGCGGGCGGCGCACCGCGCGCACGGAGGTCATGTACGGACCGCCCGGCCATGCCTACGTCTATCTCACCTATGGCATGCACCACTGCCTGAACTTCGTCACCCGGTCGGAGGGCACGCCGCAGGCGGTGCTGGTGCGCGCCCTGGAGCCAGGCCCTGGTGTTGGAAGATGCGCCGGTCCTGGGTTGGTGACGCGCGCGCTGAGAATCGACCGCGCCCTGAATGGCGTCGCGCTGCAGCCGCCCGATCTCTACGTGATTGACGACGGCGCGCCGAGGAGGCGCGTCTTCGCTACGCCGCGGATCGGTGTCGAGAACTCAGGCGACTGGGCGGGCCGGCCGCTGCGCTTCTGTTACGACTCGCCTTTCCTGTCGAGAAAGTTGAAGAAGAGCTGATCCTCTAGGGCCACTTAGGCTGGGATGGCGCTCCCCGCTTTAGGTCCGCCCAGTCCGCGCGCACCGGAGCGAAAGCGTCCGCCACAGTCGCGCCTTCCGGTCCCGCCGCGGCCTCGTGCGGCACGTGGCTCGGGATCACGTACATGTCGCCGGCATAGAGGACGCGTTTTTCGGACCCGATGCGGAAGTCGAGCGTTCCCTTGATCACGAAGCCGAGCTGCTCGTTCTCGTGATGGTGCTCGGGCAGATGCGCGTTAGGGTCGAGGTCGACGACGGCCATGGTGATGCGCTCGCCCTCGATCGCTCGGGCGGTGATCCCGTCACGCAGAAGATGCGGCCGCACGTCTCTGATCGCCTCGAACGTCTTCATTCGACCACCCGGTCGATGATCGTCGCCGTGCCAAGCCCGCCTCCGCAGCACATCGTTTCGAGGCCGTAGCGGAGGTCTCGCCGCTCGAGCTCGTACAGCAGCCGGTTCATGAGGATCGCGCCCGACGCCCCCAGCGGATGCCCGACCGCGATGGCGCCGCCGTTGACGTTGGTCTTGTCGAGGTCGGCTCCGGTCTCCTTCTGCCAGGCCAGCACGACCGAAGCAAACGCCTCGTTAACCTCGAAGAGGTCGATGCTCTTCAGGTCGAGGCCGGCACGCTTCAACACGGCGGCGGTGCCGGGGATGGGCCCTTCGAGCATGAGCACCGGGTCGGTGCCGACCACCGCCTGCCCACGGATGCGCGCGCGCGGCTTCAGCCCCAGCTGCTTGGCCTTCTCCAGCGACATCAGCAGGACGGCCGCGGCGCCGTCCGAGATCTGGCTCGAGTTGCCGGCGGTGATCGAGTGCTCAGGGTTGAACGCCGGCTGCAGGGCCGCGGTCGCCTCGTAGCTCGCGTTCGCACGGATGCCCTCGTCCTTCGCGAAGACCACGGAGTGGCCGTTGCCCTCGACAGGCACGTCCACCGGCATGATCTGCGATGCGAAGTAGCCCTTCTCGGTGGCATCGTGGGCCAGCCGGTGGCTGCGGACGCCGAACTCGTCCATCTGCCGGCGCGAGATTCCGTACTTGCGGGCCATCAGCTCGGCGGAGATCCCCTGCGGGACCAGGTCGTACAGCTCCATGAGCTCGGGCGGAAAGGGCGTACCTGGCGACACCGCGTTGGATCCCATCGGCACCCTGCTCATCGATTCCACGCCGCCCGCGATCGTGATGTCGCACACGCCCGACTGGATGAGGTTGGTCGCGAAGTGGATCGCCTGCTGGCTCGACCCGCACTGGCGGTCGACGGTGGTGGCGGGAGTCGTGACCGGGAAGCCGGCCGTGAGCCATGCGCTGCGAGCGACATTTAACGACTGCTCGCCGACCTGGCTCACGCATCCGAACACAACATCGTCCACCTGGTCGGGCTTGATGCCGGCCCGGTTGATGATCTCTTTCAAAACGAGCGAGCCGAGGACGACGGGGTGGATGTCCTTGAGCTTTCCGTTGCGACGTCCGATGGGGGTTCGCACAGCCTCGACGATCACGACTTCTCGCATGTTCAACGTCTCCTTACGCCCTTGGTGGTGCAGATTCTACGACCGCCCACTAACGCTCACCCGATGTGCTGTCAACCCCCAAAAAATTTGCCTGGCTGTCTGATTTTTTTATCTGTTGACGTGCACTTAGGCTGCTGTTAACTTTCGCGTCGCCCCAAGCGGCTGAGTACGGTAAACCTGAGGATACCGAACGTCGAGTAGGTGGAAGGTGCGGCGCAAGCCGTGGCTGGAAACCGAAAAACGCATAGGGGACTTCAGGGTAAACAGGAAGGTCTCTTGGGGCATCTCTTTTCCACAGGGCTTGCACAGCCCGCTTCTCAATTCGAAAAACCCCACTTGCGCCCTTCCGCGCACGCTTTGTCCACAGCGTCGGCGTCCAAAGTCGCACCCTCCCGCAGCAGCCTCCGCACGCCGTCCGCGAGGCGCGCGACAGGCATCGGATCCTCGTAGTGGAGCCAGCGGTAGGCGATCGGCTCCGACCAGGGCTTGCCAGTCGCCGCATAGAGCCGGCGGTGGCTGTCGAGGACGATCAGCTCGACCCGCCGCAGCAGGCTCGGGTTGCCCGTGGCGAGCTTGTTGAAGTCCTGCAGCGCCATCCACGCCAGCAGGCCCTGGAGGCGATCGTCGGCTTCTACCTGGTCTCCTCGGGGGTGGCCGGCTCTTCGGGGCGGGCCTGCGCCCCGGCGTCGAGCTCGATCACGCTCGGCTTCAGCGCACATATGAAAGGAAGGTTGCGGTACAGCTCGCGGTAGTCGAGCCCGTAGCCGACGATGTAGTCGTTCGGAATCTGGAACCCGACATAGCGCACGGGCACCTCCACCAGGCGCCGGGTGGGACGATCCAGCAGCGTCACGACCTCGATGGACGCCGGCCCTCTTCCGCGCAGCTCCGACAGCAGGTAGTCGAGTGTCAGGCCGGTGTTGACGATGTCCTCGACCAGCAATACGTGCCGGCCCTCGATCGGATAGTCGATGTCGCGCACGATGCGAACACGCTCGCGTGGCTGCGCTCCCGCGAATCGCTTGAGGTCCAGGTAATCGATCACGAAAGGCGCCTTGATCTGACGCGCCAGGTCGGCGAGGAAGAACGTGACCCCCTTGAGGACGCCGACGAGCACGATCGATCGCCCGTGGTAGTCCCGCGAGATCTTCCGCGCGAGCGCCCGCACACGTGTCTCCAGCTCGACAGGTGAGATGAGGATGTTGCCGATGTCCTGCTTGCGCAGGTTCTGGACCTCGACCGCTCCGTAGCCCGCCTTGGTGAGGAGCTGCTGGTAGTCCTTTCGGTAGAGCAGGCGGACGTTGACGTCCGGGTAGATCTCGCGCAGCATCCGCAGCTTGCGGTTCTTCGGAGTCACCAACGACTGCTTCATCGTCGTGAGCTCGACATAGAGGTCGTGCTCGGGGAGGTAGAAGTCGGGCGTGAACATCTCGGACACCCGCGTGCCGTCCCACGCGATCGGGAACGAGACCGGTTCGTACACCCAGCGGATGCGGTAGTAATCGAGGAAGCGCGCGAACTCCTGCTCGGAGGGGTGCGCAAACTCTATGCGTGAATGTGCCGGGCCGGATCGCCTGACAAGGCGGGACCGCTGCCTGACTGGCCGGCGCCATTTCTGCGGAACGGAGGGATGGACGGACGCCAAGGAAACGCCGAGATTGTACTCTCACGAACCAGAGGGAGAGATGAGCACACCGGCGGAGCGAATGGTCGCCGAGCAGCTGCTGCCCAACGGCGTCGCGGATCCTCGCGTCATCGAGGCGATGTCGGTGATCCCGCGCGAGGAGTTTCTCTCCGGACGGCTGCGCCGCCACGCATACGAGAACCGCGCCCTCGCCATCGATTGCGGCCAGACCATCTCGCAGCCCCTGGTCGTCGCGCTGATGACGCAGGCCGCGGCACCGAAGCCGGAGGACCGCGCGCTCGAGGTCGGCACGGGATCGGGCTACCAGGCGGCGGTGCTGAGCCGCCTCGTGCGCCATCTGGTCACCCTGGAGTTAGAGCCCTCCCTCGCCGAGCACGCGTCGGAGACGCTGGCGCGGCTCGGCTACTCCAACGTCGAGGTCGCGGTCGCCGACGGTTCGCTCGGGTGGCCCGACCAGGCGCCTTACGACATCATCCTGGTCGCCGCCGCCTCCCCCGAGGTGCCGCCCGCGCTGATCGAGCAGCTCGCCCCGGGCGGGCGGCTGGTCATCCCGCTGGGAAGAGCATCCGACGAGCACCAGGACCTGCGCGTCTACGAACGGCGCGGCGATGCGGTGACTTCGCGGTCGCTTTTCCCGGTGCGCTTCGTCCCCTTACGGTGAGTGCGATGGCGTCGGAGAAGCGCGGCTGGATGGTGTCGGTGTTGGCGATGCGCCGGGCGTAGTCGTCGTCGACGTGCCCGTCAGCGCCTGCAGCTGCTGCAGGATGGCGCCGACCTGGGTCATCTCGTTTGCGTAGCCGGCGAAATCTCCGTTCTTCAAATCCGCGATGGCGGCGGCGTAGTGCTGGTTCGCCTGCGTCACCAGGTCCCTGATCTGGATCAGCACCGCGGGCGTGATCGTGGTCGGTGGCGTCGTCGTCGGTGGCGGCCCGGTCGACGTCCCCACGAGCTGGTCGATCGCCTGCTGGAGGGTGTCGGTGTAAACGACCTGGGTCTGGTCGGCCAGGATCACCTTCTTCAGCTCGGGGAGGCTCGAGCCCGACGTGGCCTTGAGGTAGATCGGCTCGAAGTAGAGGAACGAGTCGCCGACCGGCACCACGAGCAGGTTGCCCTGCTGCACCTGTGACCCGGTCCCGTGGAAGAGCGTGAAGTCGCGAGAGATGGCAGGGTCCTGGTTGATGCGGTTGGCCACCTGCTGCGGACCGAATATCACCTTGTCCTTCGGGAGCACGTAAGACACGTACTCGCCGTAATGAGAGCCGTCGCTGCGGGCCGCCATCCACGACACGAGGTTGTTCTTGCCGTGCGGTGTGAACGGCATGATGAGCAGGTACTCCGGGTTCTGCTCACCCGGCAGCCTGAAGAGCACGTAGTACGGCGACACCGGCGTGGGCAGGCTGCCCGGAGCCGCCTGCGCGGTCGGGAGGTCCCAAACGTCCTCGCGGGCGAAGAAGACCTTCGGGTCGGTGATGTGGTACGTGGCATAGATCACGACCTGGGTGTTGAAGAGGTCGACGGGCACGCGGATATGGGCGCGCATGGCGGGAGACATGGCTTCGAGCGGGGTGAACAGGTTCGGGAACGTGGCCTCATACGCGCTGATGATCGGATCCTTGGGATCGAAGACATAGAAGACGGCCGTGCCCTCGTACGCGTCGATCACGACCTTGACCGAGTTGCGGATGTAGTTGATGTCGTTGTTCTGGAACGACGTGGTCTGCGAATACGGGTAGCTGGCGCCGGTGGTGTAGGCGTCGACGATCCAGTAGATGCGGCCGTCGACGATCACCACGTAAGGGTCGGAGTCGAAACTGAGAAATGGTGCGATCTCGCTGACGCGCGTCACGATCTGCCGTCTATAGAGCATCAGCGTCTGGCTGTTGACCTGCCCCGAGACGAGCAGGTTGAAGTCACCAAGCTTGAGCGACCAGAGGGCGCGGTTCAGCGGCGTCATCGGCACGCCATGCGTGCCGGTGTAGTTCGTGTAGGCATCCTGGCTGCCCGCCGGATAGTCGAACTCGCGGTTGGCGTTCGGCGCCAGCGCATAGCTGGTCGTTACCTCACCGAAGTAGATGGCGGGCTGGGTCACCTGCACGCTGCCCGTGGGCGGGATGTCGCCGACTACATAGTCCGGCAGGCCCTCGCCCACCACCGCGTTCACCGGGCTCGCGGCGAGGCCGTAGCCGTGGGTGTACTGCAGGTGCTGGTTGACCCAGTTCTTGGCCGCATCGGGGAGCTTGTTGAAATCGAACTCCCGCGCGCTGATCTCCAGTGACGTGTACTGGTTGTTCACGGTGTACCGATCGATGTCGATGTCGTAGAAGGTGTAGTAGGTGCGGATCGTCTGCTGCTGCTCGTAGGTGTCCTTGAGCGGCGCAAAGTCCCAGAGCCGAAGGTTGTTGATGGTGACCTGGTCGTTCTGGACGCTCGCCAGCGTCAGCGGCTGGTCCCCGTTGAAGTTGCTCACGGTCACGTTCGACAGGCCGTACGCGGCGCGTGTGCCGGCGATCTCGCGCTCGATGTAGGGGAGCTCGTACGACCGCGCGTTGGGGGTGACGAAGAACGACTGCACGACGGCCGGGTAGACCTGCCCGATCAGGAGGAGCGCCACCCACACGCCTGCGGCCGTCACCGGGAGCCAGACCCGGCGCATCCAGACGTTGACGAGGAGCGCCCCGGCGAGGACCACCGCCGCACCCGACTGGAAGGTGATGATCGGCAGCCGCGCATTGACGTCCGTGTAGGCGGCGCCCCAGACGATGCCGCTGTTGTGCGCGTACAGCAGGTCGTAGCGGCCGAGCCACATCCAGGCGGCGATCACGATGGCGAAGACCGCCCCCAGCGCGGAGAGGTGCGCGATCGCCAGCGGGCTCAGGTTGAGGTCGAACGTGTCACCGCGCCACGCGTAGACGAGGCCGATCAAGAGCGCGCTCAGGAACGTCAGGCCGAGCGCCCAGTTCACGACCGAGTGCAGGAACGGCAGGGTCAGCAGATAGAAGGACACGTCCTGCCCGAGGACGGGGTCGGTGATCCCGGTGGGCCTGGCGTGCTGGAACAGCGCGAGGCTCTGCCACTGCGTGCCCGCTCCGCCCGACAGCAGCAGTGCGACCAGGGCACCCGCCCCCAGGGCGGCGCCCCCGGTGGCGCTCCGGATGCTCGAACGCCTGATCCCGACGGCGCGCAGGCTTGGTCCCGATCGCACGCGAAGCGCGATGACGACGTTGATGACCATGTAGATGAACGCCAGCGCGAAGCTGCCGATGAATAGAAATGCTTGTAGGGACAGGCGGGTGGTGAACACGTCTTTGAATCCGAGCGCGTCGTACCACTGCAGCTCGGTGAAGAACCAGACGATCGGGCTGGCGATGAAGAAGATGAGTACCGCCAGTCCGAACAGCCCGGCGCCGACCCAGAAACGCCGAGGTGGGCGAGGGATACGGATCTCTCGCGCATCCAACGGGCCGCCGCGCTCGAACGGATCAAACGGCCGGTACCGGCGGGTCATCTGCCTGGAAGCTTAGACACTTCCCAGGGCATGGTCGTCGGCGCTGAAATCGCTATCGGCTTCGGGCGGCGGGTTGTCCAGGTGCCAGCGCACGGTCGTGCGAAGCGTCTCGGCCGGATCGGAAGTGGTCCAGCCGAGCAGGGTGCGGGCACGGCGGGCGGTGGCGGCGATGTGCTGCGTCATCGTGCCGGTCGGCCTGAGGTCCTCGGGCAGCGCTGAATCCGCCACCCTCACCAGCTCGGCGTCGGAGCCGGCGGCGTCGAGGATCATGCGCGACCACATCGTCATCGAGAATGTGCGGTCCTCGCAAAGGTTGAGCGCCAAACCTTCGGCGGCGGTGGACTCCAGCGCAAGCCGGGCGCCGCGCGCGACGTCGCGCACGTAGGCGCGGCAGGCGAGCCACATCCCGGCACCGAACGGAATCCGCCGGCGACCGGCCCGGACCCGTCGGAGCATGTACTCCTCGCGAAGCTGGTAATCGTGCTCGCCATAAACCATCGGCAACCGCAGCGACGTCCCGCCGCGCGCAAGGTAGGCGTCCTCGACGTCGAGCTTGTCGTAGTCGTCCATGCCGGGCAGCTTGCCGCGATATGGATAGCGCTCGCTGCGGACGGGCGCGTCCTCGTCGAGCGGGACCGGATCGGTCTCACGGTCTTCGTTGAGGGCGCCGAACGCCCGGTACACGTCGAGGCTCGAGATCACGACCAGCCTTAATCCGCCGGGCAGCGAATCGAGGGCGGTCTGCGCATCCACGTGGGTGAGCGCGCGGCAGTCGATCGCCGCTTCCGGCTCGAATGCGGCCAGCTCGGCACGATGAGTCGGGAGCTCCGCGCGGCCGGCATGCAGGTGTCGGGCCGGCGGCATGCCTTCCGGCTCGAGCACGCCACGATGGACGATCAGCAGCTCGTGGCCGGCTGCGACGAGCTCCTCGACGATCGCGCGTCCGATGAACCTCGTCCCGCCGAGGACGACGATCCTCACGCCACGGGTTTCGCCGCGGTCGGGCTCTTCTCCACGATCAGGTCGACGAGTCCCCATTCCCTGGCCTGCTCCGGAGTCATGAAGAAGTCGCGCTCCATCGCCCGCTCGACGTCCTCAATCTCCCGATGGCAGTGCTTGGCATATATCCGCGCGACCTGTTCACGCTGGCGAAGGATCTCCTGCGCGTGGATCTGGATGTCGGTCGCCTGGCCCTGGATCCCTTGCGTGAACGGCTGGTGTATGAGGATCTGCGCGTGCGGCAGCGACATGCGCATCCCGGGGTCGCCGCCGGCCAGCAGGATCGATGCTCCGCTCGCGGCCAGCCCGGTGCACAGGGTTGCTACCTTCGGTCCGACGTACTGCATCGCGTCGTATATCGAAAGTGCGGCGGTCAACGAGCCGCCAGGACTGTTGATGTACAGCTGGATATCGCGGTCTGGGGTCTCGTTTTCGAGGAACAGAAGCTGTGCCGTGATCGTGGTCGCCATGTCGTCGTCGATCACGCCACGCACGAAGACGACTCCATCCTTGAGCAGCCGCGAGTAGATGTCGTACGCGCGCTCGCCGCGCCCATCGTTGGTGATCACCGTGGGAATCATGTGCATTCGATTACTTCCTTGGTTCAAAACCGATTCGTGGTCGGGCCCTGGGTGGCGGATTGGCCATCGCGAGATAAGCGCTGAAATCGGCCACGCTGCGCAGGGCCTCGAGCGGCAGGCCCGCGGTCGCGAGCCGGAGCTTGGCAGGCGGGTCGTCGGGCCAGGCCGGGCGCTCGGAGTCGGCGCCCAGCAGCCGGGCGAGCTCGGCGTAGAGGTCGGCCGGCCGCACGCCGAGCGCGTGCGCCACCGCCAGCAGCCGTTCCGTGGAGACCTCCTTGCGGCCCCTTTCCACCTCGGACAGGTGGGCCGGCGACAGGCCCGCTTCGGCTGCCACCTCGGTCAGGGTGCGGTGGACGGCCTCCCGGCGCTGGCGCAGCACGGAGCCGAGGGCGGCTCTAACGACATCGGCGGATTCGCTGTAGGCGAACGGCATTCTTCTGTGGCGAAGCATACGCCTCCACAGCAAACGTTTTGAGCAGGCAATCGCTTGGCCGCTGCGTCGCAACTCGCCGCAATAGCAGAGGGTCATCCATCGTTAAATTCGATTAGTAAGTGGCACGGCTGATTACCCTGGATTACTGGGGCCTCTTCCGGGCCTTTTTGCGGCTGGCGCTGGTGGCGGTCGCCTATTGGATTGCCGCTCGCCTGAGCCTGACTCTGGCACTGGTGCATGGCCAGGTGACGCCCATCTGGCCGCCGACGGGGATCGCGCTTGTGGCGATCCTTGTACTTGGACGCAGGGTCTGGCCTGCTATCTTCGCCGCCGCGCTGGCGGTCAACCTTCCAATCGGACCGTCCCCTCTGGGTGCCGCCTTCATTGCCACCGGTAACACGCTCGCGCCCCTTGTGGCGGCAGAGCTCCTCAGGCTGGTGCATTTCCGACTCGAGCTCGACCGCTTGCGAGACGCTGCAGCGATCATCGGGCTCGGCGCCCTGGTGAGCATGTCGATCAGCGCGTCAATAGGAACTTCTGTGCTGGTGCTTTCCGGGGTCGTGTCTCCAACCGACTTCTGGCCAACCTGGGCCGTCTGGTGGACCGGAGATGCGATGGGCGTGCTTCTCGTCGCTCCTTTTCTTCTGAGCCTGATGCCAAACTCGGCGGTCCTACCGTTGACTCTGCGCAGCGGGGCGGTGCTCACCGGCCTTCTGGCCGGAATTGCGCTGGTGACCCTGGCGCTCTTTCAGAACCGGTTGCGGCTGGAATACTTGGTCTTCCCGTTGATCATGGTGGCGGCCTGGCGCTTCCGCCTGCGAGGCGCGGCTCCGGCCGCCCTGTTCGCCTCGGGAGTCGCTATCTGGTCGGCAGTCCACGCAACCGGTCCCTTTGCCACGGGGACGCTGGTCGAGAAGATGATCACCCTGCAAGTCTTCAACGTCTGCGTGGCTCTCACGTCGTTTGTGCTTGCCACGTTCGTCGCGACGCGGGAGCGTCAAGAGGAGGTAACGCGACTCTATGCGGCCACCAACGCCGCCAGCGAGGCGAAGAGCGCGTTTCTCAACATGGCCGCGCACGAGCTCCGAACGCCGATCACCGTGTTGGCCGGATACCTGTCGATGATGGACGACGGATCGCTTGGCCCGGCGCCAGATTTGTGGGCTGTGCCACTCCAAACTCTTAAGGCAAAGACCGGCGAGCTGAACAGAATCATGGAGAGTCTGCTCAAGGCGTCGCAAATCGACGCCAGGGTAATGCCCCTGAAGGCGCATGTGATCGACATGCGAAATGTCGTCGAAGACGCAGTCGGGCGCGCTCGCCCGCGGGCGGATCTGCTACACGCCGATATCTCCACAAGGCTGGCCGTTGGTGCGGTGCCGGTGAATGCTGACCAAGAAGAACTGGGTCGAGTGCTAGACAACTTGATCAATAACAGTCTTTCGTATTCAGTCCCGCCAGCGCGCCTTCTCATCGACGTGTCGAGGGACTCCCAGCGGGCCTTGGTTCGTGTGAAGGACGACGGCGTTGGCATCCCCGAGGACCAGCACGAGCAGGTCTTCGACCGTTTCTATCGGGGCGCGAACCCCACGGTCGCCAAAGTCCCAGGCGTCGGGCTCGGCCTATACATCAGCCGCCAGCTGGCGGAGCACCACAGCGGCAGCCTCGTGGTTGAGAGCAGTGCGCCCGGAGAAGGTACGGTGTTCACGCTCGCAATCCCCCTCGCCAGTTCAGCGGTAGCGCGACCCAACGAACCTGAGAAGACTGTCAGCGGGTCCGGAGCGGTAAGTGGGTAAAACGCGCCGGAGCTACGAGTCCTTCAGGTTGTTCGGGTCGAGCAATTCCTGCTTCGGCCGCTCGATGCGCCGGCGCGCCCGCATGATCTCGATGAGCTTCTTGCGGCCCTTGGGCGGCCCGATCATGATCGCGCCCACCAGCCTGTCGTCCTTGAAGAAGAGCTTGCGGTAGAACTTCTCCTCGAGGCTGAAGGTGCGCACCGACTCCAGGTCGGGCTGCACATCCGGCGTCACGCCCATGACCGCGAGCGTGGATCCGAACATCGTCGTGGTGTAAGTGGGCACGTCGAAGAAGTCCTCGTCTGCGCCCGCCATGTTGCGTGCGGCCACCTTTCCGTGCGCCTCCGCGTTGTCCCAAGTCCCCATCTGGTTGTGGCGCTCGACCATCAGGTCATAGAAGACGGCGATGTCGCCGGCCGCATACACGTCCGGCGCCGAGGCGCGAAGCTTGGCGTCGGTGACGACGCCCTTGTCGAGCGTCACCTTCGAGTCGCGCACCGGCTCCGTGTAGTAGTCGAGCCCGACGCCGTACGTGAGGAGGTCGAACTCCACGCGCTTTCCGTTGACCGTCTCGGCGAGGAACCGACCGTTGATACGGCTGAACTTCTGCACCTCGTCGGAACAGATGAACTCGACGCCTTGCGCCTCTCCGAGCTGGCGGCATAGCTGCCCACCCTCCTCGTCGAGGACGTAGCGCAGGAACCACGGACCGCGCATGATCCAGGTCAGCTGCGCCTTCTTGCGGAAGCTCACGCCTTCCGCGAGCTCGTAGCCGATGAAGCTCCCGCCCATCACCAGCACGCGCTCGGCCGCATCGGCCTTCTCGATGATGGCGTCGGTGTCGTCCAGGGTCTGGAAGCCGATCGTCTGCGAAACCTGGTCCGACCCGGGCCACGGCGGCGGCTTGGGACGTCCGCCGGTGGCTACCAGCAAAGCGTCGTACGCAAACTCCTGGCCTCGATTCGTGCGCACCACCTTTCCGGCCACGTCGACCTCGGTGGCCCATGTCTCGAAATGGATGTCGAGATTCTGCTTCGCGTACTCCTCCGCCGTGCGCATGAAGACCTTTTCCCGGCGCACCTGGCCGCGCAGGTAGCGCGGCAGCGCGACTCGGTTGTAGAGCGGGTGGCGCTCGGCGGCGATCATCACGATCGATGCGTCGGCGTCGAGCTTGCGCAACTCCTCCGCGGCCGTCTGCCCGGCAATCCCGTTGCCGAGGATCACATACCGACGCACTAGACCACTAAAGCTTCAGGGCGTAGATGTAGCTGTGGTCGTCGTCATTCGCGAAATCGTATCCGGAAGCCCGCATGTCATCGGCGGCCGGGTGATCGCGTGGCAGGCTGACCACCACGTCGTCGAGTCCGTCCGCATCGGCCTCGAAACGGAGGGCAAGGAGCAGCTCGCGGAGCGCGCCGCCCGCGCCGGCGATGAAGCCGACGGCGATGTTGTCTCCCCACGGACGCCGCAAGCCCGCGACGGCGCGGCCGCCCGGACCGACGCGGAGCATCCCGGTCTCGGCCAGCCTTGCCAGCTCGGCGGCGCCCAGGTCGCGCGCGCCGTTGAAGTCGGCCATCACCCCGTGGTAGAGCTCGATTCCCGGGCTCCTGGCCACCATCGGCCACAGCTTCTCGGCTTCGGCGGCGGCCGGGATCCGCGCCGACTCACCGCCCTCGACACGAGATCCCCTCCACCAGCGGACGTCGAGCAGCCGCCGGAAGCCGGCTGCTTCGAACAGGGCAACCGCATCGGCGTTGCCGGTCGCCAGCCGCATCTCGCCGTGGCCCTGCTCCCTCGCCTCGGCGATGGCCGAAGCCAGCATCGCGCGCGCCAGGCCCTGGCGCCGGTGAGTCGTCGCCACCCGCAGGCCCTCGTACCAGACCAGGCCGGGCGCGTAAGGCCGCACCCTGTGGAGCCCGACCAGCACGCCCTCGACCTCGACCGCCTGGAACGCCGAAGCTGAGTCGGCGACCCAGTCGTCGAACACGTCGGGGATGTAGTCGTGGCCGTGCCAGACGTCCTTCGTCATCTCGATGACACGATCGCGGTCGGCCGGCCGTACCGGCCGCAGCGTCAGCTCGGGCGCGGTTGCCAATGCACGATCCCCGACAGGGCGACGCCGCTGTCGATCATCAGCTCGTCTCCGTCTTTAGTGATCATCTCCTCGAGCAGAGTACGGGCCCTCTCCTCGTCCCAGGTGGAGCCAAACAGCATGCGGCAGTCGGCGAGCGCCTCGTCCATATCCTTGTAGCGATTGACGACCGGGTAGCGCACGAACGAGACGTCCGGCGCGATGCCCATCTGCATCAGGAGCATGAACAGGTCGCTGAACTGCGGAACCGGCGGCTCCGGGCCGGCGGTCATCCGCGCGCGAAGCTGTGTTGCCGGATGGGGCACCGGGCCCTCGCGCATCATGATGAAGACGCGCTCTCGCGCACATTCCTGGAGCTTGATGATGAATGGGACCGGCTCTTCGATTCCGTACAGGACGTGACAGCAGATCACCAGGTCGGCCTTCGCGACCTCGGCGTCCTGCCACGTGCTGGCGACGATCGTCATGTTGTCGCGATGAGGAATCTGCGCGCGCATGCCCTCGGACGGCTCGACCGCCGTCACCCATTCCAGCTGCTCGGCGAGCGGGACGGCGTGACGCCCCGCGCCCGCGCCCGCATCGATCAGTGTTTTGTGAGGCGACAGGTAAGCCTGAATCACGCGGAGGAAGTCGTCCTTGCGCTGCCGGGTGGTCCGGGCAAAAATTGGGGCGCGACGGTCCCAGTACTTTGGGCTCGCACCGCCCGTCGATTCGGCACGCTGCCGGACCGTGGCGCTCCAGCGCTCGGCCCAGTCGATGTCCACGATCGCGCCGGTTGTCCCCACCCCTTCAAACCTAGCTTGTTAACACCATTGGGGACAACTGGGGGACAAGTTTCGGGGGGCTTAACCAGATGATGGGGTCGCGCAGGGCGGAGCCCCAAGATGTTGAGGCCGGTGACTAGGATAGGCGAATCCATGACCGTCGAGCCGTCGCCGGAATTCAACCGCGCCGAAGCCGCAGTTCTGGGCCGGTACTTCACCAACCTGGACCGCCCGGTGTTCGCGCTTCGCAACCTCCCGGAGGTGGTGAAGGGAGCGCTTTTCTCTCGCTACTCGCGAACCGAGAAGAGCCTCCGCCGGGTGCTCCTGGATGAGTTCATCAACCAGCCCGACTCCGGCTTCGAAGAGCTGACGGGCTCCACCGGCGCCGCGGACGACATGGTCGCGGTCCGGCGCGCCGAAGAGTTTTACGAGAGGGTGCTGGTCGGGTACGGAGACGACTCCGTCGCCGAGCTCGCGGGCGCGCATGTGGCGGTCGAGCGCACCTCTACTCTGGCCGCGAAGGCGCTGGAGGACAGCCGCATCGGGATCTCTCCCCTCGAGAAGTCGACCCGATACGTGAGATTCGACCGGCCGGGCCCAGACGGCCGGTTCCTGTACCACCGCGGGCCGGAGCTGGCGCACCCCGACTACGAGCCGGCGGCCGACCTTCTGTTCCAGACGTACAGCTCTCTCATCGAGCCTCTGACTCAGGCAATACGTGATCGATTCCCGATCGAGGCAGATGAGACCGAGAGGGCGTGGAAGTCCGCGACCAGGGCAAAAGCGCTGGATATGCTGCGGGGCCTCCTACCCGCCGGGACGCTGACCAACCTCGGGCTGTTCGGAAACGGGCGGGCCTTCGAGTACCTCATCACCAAGCTCGCCGCGCATGAGCTGCCCGAATGTCAGACGCTGGCCACAGACCTCCATCGCGAGCTCGCGCTGGTCATCCCCGCCTTCGTGAAGCGGGCGCTGGACGGGCGGTATGGCGCGCCCGCCGCCGAACGGCTCGCGAGATTGCGCGTCGCGACCGCAAAGCTGGCACGGCGGAGCGGCGGCTTGGCATCAGGCCCATCCGTCCGCTTGATCGAGCACGACCCGGAGGCTGAACGCAAGGTTGTCGCGGCGGCGCTGTTCCCGCACTCGGACGCGCGCTGGGTGGAGCAGCAGGGCGACCCGGGCCAGGTGCTGGACGCCCTGTTGGCGGACCGCGCCAACCGGCGCCAGCGCCCCGGCCGCGCGCTCGAGCACGCCCAGTACGCATTCGAGATCGTCGCCAACTTCGCCGCCTACCGGGACCTGCACCGCCACCGCATGCTCACCCAGGACCGCCAGCTGCTGGGCACCGGGCTCGGCTTCGACATGCCGCCTGGCCTGGCCGAGCTGGGGATGAAGGAGCGGTTTACAACCGCGATCGAGGCCGCGGCCAGGGCCCATGCCGGCCTGGAGCGTGACCTGGGTCCGGCGCTCGCCCAGTACGTGGTTCCGCTCGCCTACCGGGTGCGCTGGTACTTCCGCGTCAACCTGCGCGAGATCTACCACCTGTGCGAGCTCCGGACGACCCCCCAGGGCCACCCCGACTACCGGTGGGTCGCCCAGGAGATGTTCCGGCTGGTCGCCGAGGTCCACCCGCGGCTGGCCGAATATGCCCGGTTCGTCGACATGGGACCCGGCGACGAGCTGGAGCGACGGCGGTCGGAGCGCCGGCTCGACCAGAAGCTCTCCGCACTCGATAGCCCCACGAAGTCAGAGGCAAAGCCGTGACTTCGCGGGGACCCTAAACGACCGCGGAGTGCTATAGCATCGACCAGCGCAGTCAATAGAGGGAGGGTGGCATGGAAACCAACGAGATCCTGGTTGAGCGTGGCGCCGAAAGGCGCACGACGGTCAGGCGCGTGATCCCCGACCGGCGATTCGGCGAAAGGCGATCGATCGATCGCTCCAGCGCCGGCCGGCGGGTCGAGTTCGTCCCCGACCGGCGCGAAGTGGAGCGCCGCGGGATGGACCGCCGGGCCTTTCAGCCGGCCTAAGGAACTGGCCCCTCCCGCGCTCATAGTCCACGGTGGCGCGGGACCGGTGCCGGCCGCCGAAAGGCGGCTCCGCCAGGCCGCCGTGGAGCGCGCCCTGCAGCTGGGCTGGGCTCGGATCGATAATGGCGCGCTGGCGGCGGCCGTCGCCGCGGTGCGGCACATGGAAGACGAACCACTGCTCAACGCCGGCATCGGTGCGTGCCTGAACGCGGACGGCGAGGTGGAGCTGGATGCGGGGGTGATGGAGGGTGCGGCGCTGCGCGCAGGCGGCGTCGCCTGCCTCCGTGACATCCGGCATCCGGTCGACCTGGCGTCCGAGGTGATGCGCGACGGCCGCCACGTACTTCTGTCCGGGTCAGGGGCGTCGCGCTTCGCTCGCGACCACGGGATCGAGATGTGCGATCCGTCGATCTTCATCAACAACCGCAAGCGGCAGCTTCGGCAGCCGGGTGGGGATACCGTCGGCGCGGTCGCCCGCGATTCCGGGGGGCGGCTCGCGGTGGCGGTCTCGACCGGGGGCATCAGCGGCAAGCTGCCAGGCCGCATCGGGGACGCGCCCATCCCCGGCGCCGGCATCTACGCCGACGATCTCTTCGGCGCCGTTTGCGGGACGGGACACGGCGAGGCCTTCATGCGGTTGGCGCTCGCCCACCTTGTCGTGGTCGAGCTGCAGCACGGCATGGAACCAGGCGCGGTGGCGCGGGGCGCGGTCGATTTCCTGGGCAAGTCGTTGAAGGCCCAGGGTGGAGTCATCGTCATCGGGCGAGAAGGCCCACCGCACGCCGCCTTCAACACTCCCGCGATGCCGTGGGCCATGGCTCAGTAGATGACCGACTCGGCGAACACAGGCGAGCTCGTCGCGCTCGCGCTCAAGCGCGCCGGCGTCAGCAACCTGTTCACGATCAACGGCGGCCACATCTGGCCGATCCTCACCGCCGCCGCCGAGCACGGCATCCGCATCATCGACGTCCGCCATGAGCAGTCGGCTGCCTTCGCCGCCGAAGGCTGGGCCAAGGTCACGCGCGAATGCGGGGTCGCAACCGTCACCGCCGGCCCAGGCGTGACCAATTCGATCTCCGCGCTCGCCCAGGCGCAGGCGAGCGACAGCCCGATGTTTCTCATCGGCGGCCGGGCGCCGGTAGCGCGTTGGGGCATGGGCTCGCTGCAGGAGATGGACCATGTCGCGGTCGTGCAGAGCCTGACCAAGAAGGCAGTGACGCTGGCTTCGGCGGAGGAGGCTTATGGCCTCGCGGCGGAGTGCATGCGGACGGCGCTGAGCCGGCGCACCGGCCCGGTCTTCATGGACGTCCCGATCGACACGTTCATGTTTGGGGCCGCCGACATGCCCGAGGCGACCGAGCATCTCACCCCCGACCTCGGGCCGCTCCCAGATCCCGACACGGTTGCGCGGGTCGCGAACCTCATTCGCAGCGCGGAGAGGCCGGCGGTGATCGCCGGGGGGAACGTGTGGTGGGCGCACGCCGAGGAAGAGCTCAGGCAGCTGGTCGAGGTCGCGCACCTGCCGCTGAGCGTCAACGGCATGGCGCGGGGAGTGCTCCCGGCCGGCCACCCCCTGTTCTTCCCGCGCGCAAGGGGCCCTGCCCTGGCCGATGCCGACCTCATCCTCGTCGTCGGCGTGCCCCTCGACTTCCGCCTCAATTGGGGCCTGCCTCCGGTCTTCGCGGAGGGCGCCCGGCTCGTGTACGTCGACGTCGATGCCCATCGCAAGCACCGCCCGGCCGAGGCAGGCCTGTACGGCGATCTGCGGGCGGCGCTCGCGGCGCTGGCCGCGGCTGCGACCGGGGCGCCGGAGCGGCCCCAGTGGCTGGCGCATCTGCGTGAAGCCGACGCCGCCTCCCGCGCGCGCGACGCCGCCATGACCGAGTCGGACTCTTCCCCCGTGCACCCGGCCCGGTTGATCGTTGAGGTCGACCGATTTGCCGACCCTGACGCGATCTACGTTGGCGACGGCGGCGAGTTCATTTCCTTCGCCGGCCGTCTCATCGAGCGGCCGAAGCCAGGCCTGTGGCTCGACCCGGGCCCGTTTGGGTGTCTCGGCTCGGGCCCGGCGTACGCGATGGCCGCCAAGCTCGCCCATCCCGACCGGCAGGTGATCCTGCTGTCCGGCGACGGCGCCTTCGGCTTCTCGGCGATGGACTTCGACACGATGGTCCGGCACCGGATCCCGGTGGTGTGCGTGGTCGGCAACAACGGCATCTGGGCGCAGGAGAAGCACCCGATGCAGGACATGCTCGGCATGAGCGTCGCCGCCGACCTGGCGCCGCGCACCCGCTACGACAAGGTGGTGGAATCGCTGGGAGGCTACGGCGAGATGGTCGATCGCCCCGACGAGATCCGGCCGGCCCTGGCCCGGGCGTTCGCCTCAGGCCTGCCCGCCTGCGTGAACGTTATTTGTGATCCGGCGGTGGCATATCCGCGATCATCGGTGTTGCTGTGAGCACCGCCGAGCTCCAACCCATCGTCGAAGCGGATGAGTGGCGCACGGCGCAGTCCCAGTTCGACACCGCGGCCGAGATCATCAAGCTCGAGCCGTGGCTCCGCGAGGTGCTGCGCGAGGTCCAGCGCGAGTTCACCTGCAACTTCCCGGTCCAGATGGACGACCACCACCTGCGCGTGTTCACCGGCTACCGGGTCCAGCACAACATCAATCGCGGGCCGGCAAAGGGCGGCATCCGCTACCACCCGGACGTCTCCCTCAACGAGGTCAAGGCGCTGGCGATGTGGATGACGTGGAAGTGCGCGGTGGTCAACATCCCCTTCGGCGGCGCCAAGGGCGGCATCATCGTCAACCCGAAAGAGCTCTCCCTGAACGAGCTGGAGCACATGACCCGCCGCTTCGCGACCGAGATCTCGATTCTCATCGGCGCCGACCGCGACATCCCGGCGCCCGACGTCAACACCGACGGCCAGACGATGGCCTGGATCATGGACACGCTGTCCATGCACCTCGGCTACTCGGTGCCGGCCTCGGTGACCGGCAAGCCGATCGAGGTCGGTGGGTCGCTGGGCCGCGTCGAGGCCACGGGCCGAGGCGTGACGATCTGCTCGATGGCGGCCCTCGAGCACCTGGGCCGCCCTCCTCACCAGACGCGAGTGGCGGTGCAGGGATTCGGCAACGTCGGCAGCGTCAGCGCGCGCCTGCTCGAAGAGGCGGGCTGCACGGTGGTCGCGGTCAGCGAGGACTACGGCGGCATCTACAACCCGCTCGGGCTGTCCATCAAGCGCGTGCAGGAATATCGGGCTCGCGAGAAGACGCTTCGCGGTTTCCCTGGCGCGCAGGAGGTCGGCAACCAGGACGTGCTGACGGTCGACTGCGACCTGCTCGTCCCCGCGGCAATCGGAAACCAGCTCACCTCGCGCAACGCGCGCGACGTCAAGGCCAAGCTCATCGTCGAGGGCGCCAATGGACCAACCACCCCGGAGGCGGACGCCATCTTTCGCGAGCGCGGCATCTTCCTGGTGCCCGACATCCTCGCCAACGCGGGCGGGGTCACGGTGTCGTACTTCGAGTGGGTGCAGGACCTGCAGTCGTTCTTCTGGTCCGAGCATGAGGTCAACCAGAAGCTGAAGGCGATCATGTCGCGCGCGTTCTCCGAGGTGCTGAAGACCAAGCTCGAGCTCAAGCTGGACATGCGGATGGCTGCGTACGTGCGGGCGGTGGTTCGTGTCGCCGGCGCGACTCGGGAAAGAGGCCTGTACCCCTAGACGATTCGACTCTGGCGCACGTGATTAGGCACGCCTGACGCCAACGGTGCGCATCACACCGTCCCATATGGTTTCGCTGGCGCCAAACGTGCGGAATTCCCTTAGATCTCTCGGGTCCGGAAGCTCCAGATGCTCAGGCCGAGCACGAGCGCGAACCACACCACGACCCAGGCGAGGAATGGCACCGGTGGTGGGTCCACCGCGCTGAACGGGTTGGCCCGGCCGGCCGTGCCTGCAGCGCGGAGGGTGGCCAGGATCACGTCCGGCTCCATCGCGTAGACGGCGCCGCGCCACAGCCCGTCGGTGGGCAGGAGAAGGTGGCTGATCGTGCCCACGTTCTGGAGAGCCGAGTTCTGCAGCCCGGTGCCGATGTCGCCCACGACGCCGGCGATCCAGGCCATGAGCCAGGCGACGAGGGCGATCACGCCGCCGGTGATGCCAGACAGGCGCGTCGACAGCAGGAGTCCAAGCGAGAGCAGGGTGAGGCCCTCGGCGGCGACGTAGACCACGAGCTGGATGGGATGAGGTGGCAGGTAGCCGGTGGCCCAGTTCACCGCCGTCAGCTCGAGGAGGGCCGACCCCGCCGCGTAGATCGTCACCAGCACCGCCAGCCCTAGCCACTTGCCGATCACGACCTCGCTGCGCCGCACGGGGTGCGCCAGCATCGACAGCAGCAGGCCGCTCTCCACCTCGCTCGATATGAGCGGTCCGGCGACCACCGCCGCACTGAGCGCGAGCACACCGCTGTACATGAAGGTGACGACGATCAGCAGCTGCGAGGTGATCAGCGCCACCTGGTCCGGGGGGAGCGTGGAGCCGTCGCTTCGTGTGACCGTCGTGATCTTGTTAAAGCCCCACGCGGAAAACCCGACCACGAGCAAGGTGAGGATGAGGAGGGCGAGCAGGAGGCGGCGCCGTGATGCCTCCTGCACCGTGAGCCGGGCGAAGACGAGAACGGGGGGCACTACTTCTCGTCCTCGTGGAGCAGCTGCAGGAAACGGTCCTCTAGCGTCTGGTGCCGCGGCGACACCTCGTAGATCCTGCCGCCGAGCTCGACGATCGCCGCCACCAGCTCGGGGACGCGCTCGATGTCGAGCTTGGTGAACGTCAGCTGCGCGCCCTCATCGTCCATCGGTCCGTAGGCGGCGAGCTTGCCCCTGGCGGCGTCGTCCAGCCCGCTCACGCGGACCTTGACCGCCGTGCCACTGAGCAGCTCATCCATCGTCCCGGACGCGATCACCCGGCCGTGGTCCACGACCGCCACCCGGTCGCAGACCTGCTCGACCTCGCTCAGGAGGTGCGAGTTGAGGAAGACGGCAGTGCCCCGCGAGGAGAGGCCGCGGATGATCTCGCGCACGTCGTGACGGCCGACCGGGTCCAGCGCCGACGTGGGTTCGTCGAGGAAGACCAGCTCGGGCTTGCCCACCAGCGCGGCCGCGAGGCCCAGGCGCTGCTGCATGCCCTTCGAGAACGTGCTCACGCGATCGTCCGCGCGCTCCGAAAGCCCGACCGTGTCCAGCGCCGTCCCGATCTCCTCCTTCCAGATCGAGCGTGGCAGCGGCGCCAGCTCGCAGTGGAGGGCGAGAACCTCGCGCGCGTCGAGCCAGCCCTGGTAGCGGAAGAGCTCCGGCAGGTAGCCGATGCGCCGCCGCGTGTTGAGGTCGCCGATTGGCTCGCCGAGGAGCCACGCCTCGCCCGAGGTCGGCCTGAGCAGGCCGAGCAGGAGCTTCACAGAGGTCGTCTTCCCGGCGCCGTTGGGACCGAGAAATCCGAAGATCTCGCCACGCGGCACCGTCATCGAAAGGCCGGCCAGCGCAACCGTGCTGCCGAACCGCTTCGACAGGTCGATGGTGTGTATGGCGGGAGAGTCGGCGGCCACCCCCACCTTTGTAGGAGTGGCCGCTGTGGAAACAGACGCGGGTTCAGCCACGCATGCAGGCTATCAACTCAAGTGGTTGGCGACGTCCACCACGACCGACTGCTTGAACGGGCCGGCGACCACGAAGACGTTGCCCTTCTTGATCCAGATCACACCTGCGCCGAGGCCGGTGTTGTCGCCGACCGCGACGCCCTGGACACCCTGCACCGTCACCTTGCTCGAGGTTGCATAGTCGATGGGGATTGGGATGGGAAGCGTGGTGCTGGGGTCGCCGATGGCCTTGATCGCCGCGGCCAGCTGCGGTGACAGTCCGGGCAGGGACAGGATGTAGTCCTCGAGCTGCTTGGCGGTCACCTGCGTCGACGTCACCACAGGCGCGGCCGACTCGGCGACGATGAGCACGTGCGGCAGGTTGATGTCCTGTGAATTGCCGGTCGAATTCGCATTGAGGTTGCCGAACACTTCGATCACCGCCGGTCCGACCGTCACAGTCAGCTTCGCGCCGTCGATGCCGGCGGGCAGCTTGGGCAGCGATTTGCCCGTCTGGGCCGCGGCCGCCGCGGCCTTGCTCGCGTCGAACGTGAACACGGCCACGGCCTTGGGCATCGCCGCGTAGGTGATGGTGGACGAGACGCCGGCGGGCAGCTTGGCGACGACTGGAACGTGGAGGCCCGAGACTGCCTGCGCCTCGGCCGCGGACAGGACGACCTGCGCATTCGGCTTCTGGGACCAGGTCAGCGTGCCGTAATCGCTGAGCGCCGACAGCGCTTGCAGGTCTGCGACCGTCACCGGGACCGCCTGCACCGTCTTCGGCTGGAAGAGCGGCAGGATGTTGGCGAATGCGGTGACGACGAGCGCGACGACCACGGCCGCCGCCGCGAGCCCCGCGAACATCGGGCGCGAGGCCGGGTTGAGGATCGGGATGCTGAAGCCGAAGCGCAGCTTTGCAGCCGGCGCGGTCTGCACACGCTGAAATGCGGATGCCACGTCGAGCTTGAGCTCGGGTGTGGCCAGCAGGGTGGTGGCCGCGCGCGCGTCATCCGCCATCCCGCTGTAGCGGGCCTGGCAGTCGGCGCAGTCGGCATAGTGCCTGCGGTCCGTGCCGGTGAGCGCGTCCGGGTCGTCGAACATCCGGCGCAACGTTCCTTCAGATAGATGTGCCACGGGTGACCTCCTTGCGCAGCGCGGCTTCTGCGCGCCTCAAAAGTGTTCCGATCTGTCCGGTTCCAACTCCGAGCGCCTGCGCGACCTCTGCATAGCTGAGGCCGCCGGCGCGTAAAACGAGCACGGCTGCGGGTTTCGGCGCCATTCGCGCGAGCGCGGCACGCACCATCCGCCGGTCCTCGCTCACCTCGAGCATCCGCTGCGGATCGAGGGCGCGAGAGGCTTCCTCCGGCGCCTGGGCCAGCTCGCGCCGTTCCCGCCGCTTGCGTCCGCGAAGACGGTTCAGCGCGGTGTGCGCCGCGGCTCGGTGCAGCCACGCGGGAGCGAACTGCGCGGTGGCCGAGTGTAGGCGGTGGAAGTTGATGAAGACCTCCTGGGCCACGTCCTCGGCTTCGTGCGGGTCGGCCAGCACGCGGTTGGCGATGCCAGCCACGCGCGCGTATTCACTTTTGAACAGCGCCTCGAACGCTTCATCGCGAGTTTTCACGAATGGCGTCGAGGCCTCAGCGGTCGCCTCGAGATGCATGCTCACTACTCTCCAAGCACCACGCCTCTCGGCTTTGTGACACCGCGCTCAGGCTGCCTTTCGGCGGAAGACCTTGAAGAGCTCCCGAAACACCTCGCGTAGGAATGGCCCGCCCCAGATGCCGACCGAGAGCAGCGAGGCGAAGATGATCACGGCGTCCACGCTCTGGCGACCGGCGCGCTCCCAGTAGACGTCCTGTAGGTTGAGCCACAGGGCGAACTCGTCCAGGGTGAGAGCGGCGGCCACACCGTAGGCGATGGCGGTTACGCTGGCCACCCAGCTCGAGCCGACAGCTTTTTCGATCAGCCATACGTAGCCGACCAGCAGCAGGATGAGGATCCCCCAGACCAGGTGATGGATGTGGAGGCCGCCGCTGCTGACGTTGTGAAACGGACCCACACCGATGCGAATCAGATACGTGATCCCGCGCACGATCCCAAAGGTGAGTAGGAACGCGACCGAGGCCAGGAAAAGCCGCTCGCGCGCCTCGTTCTTGAAATGAAAGCGATAGAGCTCACGGAGGACCTTTATCAAGTGAAGATCAGCCGGCCAGAGATCGTTTCAGCCGTGCGCTCCGAGCGATCTCGTCCTCGATGATCCCGAAGTCCGTGCGCGGCAGGGCGTGGATGTGGCCCTGGAACGCGAGGGTCCAGTGCTCGGGTGGCCACTTACGCACGTAGTCGAGGCGGTAGGCGAGGTCCTTGGCCGGGATCCAGTCCGGGTCCTCGAGCACGATGTCCGGCCGGATGTGCACGCGCCACGGGTAGTCCTCGTCGCGCCTCGCCGAGCGCCACGTCGGGGTGTGGTCCTCGTACATCGGTGAGGCGATGGTCACCGTCGCCGCGAACCCCATCCGTCCGGTGACGTAGTAGAGCAGCCGGTCGCCGACGCGCATCGTCTCCACGCGGCGCCGGTGGCGGCTCTTCAGACCCTGGATGGTGAAGCCGAGCTCGCGCGTCTTGCGGAAGTTATCCGGTGAGCTGACGAGCATCCAGTACTGGAGGGACCGGCCTTCTGAGCGCCCGGACTTGCGCTTGCGGCGCGATCGCCCGGACTTCTCCGGGCGATCCCCTGTCGGGGCGGGAGCGGTCTGTTCCTCGTCCGTCACGGGTTGACATCCTGCGGCTGCAGCGGGCCGAGGTCCTCCGGCTCGGGCAGCAGGACGGTGAGGTTGCGGATCTGGGAGATGTGAGCCATCTCGTGGCGGGTGACCAGGCGGCACACTTCGAGGAGCGAGAAGGCCCCGCCGCGCGGATCGACAACGGTTCGCTCCCACTCGGTCTTGCCCCAGCCGTGAAGCAGGTCCACGGTCCGCCGGCGGACGCGCGCGAAGTCCTCGAGGGCCTCACGCAGGGGGCGGTCGAGCTCGTGATCGTGCGTGGGGTCGATGGTGGCGCGCACATCGGCAGTGTCGAGACCGTCGAGGTGGGCGTGCCGGAGGAGGGCATCGACCTTCGATCCCGACTCGACCAGGTGCCCGATAAGGCCGCCGAGCGTCGGGAAAGCAGGCCCGTGGCGGTAGCGCAGCCGCGCCTCGTCCAGGCCGTAGACGAGATCGCCGATACGCTCGGGCACCGAGCTCATCAACAGCACGGCATCCGAGGCCGAAAGGTCCTCCTCCAGGTCCACAAAATCAACGATAACGAGTGGCCGAACGGCGCACCGATGCCGCAAGATGAGCCGCCATGTCTGCAGAGGTCGGCCCCGACGGGCAACCACCACGGTTCGACGGCGCCGCGTGGGTCTCCCAGGACGGAAGGTATTTCTGGAACGGCGTTGCCTGGCAGCCGATCGCCAGGCCCGGGTTCAGGCCCTCGGGCCTCGTCATCGGGCTCGCGATAGTCGTGGTCGCGATCGGAGCTGTTGGCATCTATGTAGCCTTGAAGCCGCACCCCTTTGAGGGCGAAGGCGTGTCCAACGCCAAGATCGACTCACCGACCGAGATCGAGTTCGACTATCGCCGGGGCTCTTCGTGCGCCAACCTCACTTTCGAGTACAAGTTCTTCGACAGCTCCGGCAAACAGGTCGATGACCTTGCGGACACGAAAGGCGACGCGGTCGACGGCGGCAGGGACTACCACTTCGACATCAAGGCCAGCCCAGGCGAGCCCGCGATCGACTCGCGCGCGGTGCGATTCGAAGCCGACGCCACCTGCGTCAACTGAAAGGGCCCGTCCATACTGGAGTCAATGTCGGCACAGGTCGCGTGCGATGCGTGCGGCGGGGAGCTCGTCCCCAACGCCGCCTACTGCGAGCGCTGCGGCGCGAGGACGCGGAGGGCGCGGCGCCTGGTCCGGGTGGCGATCAGGGTCGAGCTGCTGTTCTTCTTGATGGTGGTGGGGCTGGTGATCGGCTTCACGTGGATCTACGCCGCGCAACGCTGAGAGCCGCTAGGTGATCGCAGGGTTGCGCAGCCAGTA
>WNFD01000795.1_pt1 | contig 31422 bp, 27 predicted proteins | sample 5400491 | NCBI WGS metagenome assembly WNFD01 (sample SAMN13153343, study PRJNA577476) | soil metagenome | isolation source: 120 cm saprolite under Douglas fir tree site 2 hole 2 replicate 2 | place: USA:California | collected 2015-04-18 | reverse complement strand
GTGAGGACGTTGAGGCCCGAGGTCGCGCGACGTTTCTCTGCTTCACTCGAACTCAACCCCTCGGGCGAAGTATGCAGTTGCTCAAGCGCCTGTTGCGCCGGTAATACGGCGATTGCTTGTTTGTCCATACTGCTATCCTTCTTAGTAGAGACATTCACGAGGCTTCATGGGAGCGTTATGAAGCAATATTACTCGATTTGAGTCTACCAATCGCGCGTGAAGAAATGCGTTTGCCGGAGCGTCAAAAAGCACTTTGCTCCACTTATGCTCGCTTTTTGTAAGGCCGACATTCTGATGCTACTATAGCACACTCTCACAGACAGGCATCCTTACGTCATGTTTGTATCAGATAGCGGCTGTCGATATGACGTTCCCAAAATGCGAGAAACGATTTCCTATACTTTGGAAGTCTAGCCCTTCCACGCCAGGTTGACCTATCCGCAAAGCTTTTGATTTCCGCTGAAGGGGCAAAGTAGGCAATGGCATTGTCAATAGATAAGACGAAAGGTGGAAAGCCGTGATACACTGTAATCCAATTCGCGATCAACGAACCTGTCCGATGATTCCCCTCGATATATAACTGCGGATAGCCAAGAATACTGACATAGATTTCAGCAGCGAGTTTCAGGGGATGATCGCCCTGTTTTTTATGCCGCTCATACCACTCTTGAAGCGGTCCGATGTGTTGATAGAATTTTTCCGCCGTCGCTTCACGTGCCGTGACGTATTCTGAGAGAAGAAGTTGGTCTGTTCCGTAATGAACTCTCTGATTCAGAAGCAGCATATGTCCGATGCTTTCTGATGAAAACGGCGGGATTTGCTGCGAGAGCAGTGTATCCAAATAGCTATATGCACTCATCATTCTCATTCTTATCGTCGCTGTAAAAGGCGTGTCTTTGCGACCGATGCCTCGAAGCTCGAGCTCATCATCAATTTCCTTCCAACGCATCTCGACCATCTTGAGAGACGCATCAATTTCTTCTAGTTGTAATCTTTCAGGGCACGGTTTCATTTTTTCCTGTCTCCCTTCTTCGCGTCGCTTCCAACGGGGACACGCATTCCCTCCGCCCGGCCACCTCCCGCGCACAGTGTATCACAGGAGGTGGAAGCGTCCGTGTAGCAGAGATGTCTGCGTGAAACGCAGACGGTGTCTCTCACTCAGTGTCCGGTGGTGAACTGGGCGGTCTTGACCACAGCAGGATGACGGCGATGAGCAGCACCAGGAAGACCGTAGCGCTCGGAAGCAAAATCCCCGCCAGTGCCTGCACTGCAAAGGTCAGCAGCCCGAGCGGTGCATTCGGGATCAGCACACACAATGGCCCCAGCTAGCATGATGAACCCGGCATAGCTGTGGTAGAAGAGCTTCGCTTCGTTCAGCTTGCGATGCAGTGAGTGATTGACCTTGAAGACATCCCCAAAGGCATAGGAATAGGAGGTCGAGAGCGAGACTGCGCAGTTTTCTGTCGAGCAGGAATATCCAGCCAGGCGAACAGGGTACGCATATCAGCACGACTCAACATCAGTAGCGAATGCCCAATGGGCTCATGGGTGGTGAGAGAGATGTGTTCTTGCGCTAACCATTCCAGTGCATACATGAGCACTTTCGCATACTCATACCCCGTACCGGGAGCATATCCTGTGTCTGCTTCAATCGTGGTCAACCAGGCATTGACAGATTCATGGGGCCAAGACGGATGAAGATTCGACGTTCCGAGGGCGTTACGTCTTCGGCTAGACGCTCCTGAAAATCAAATCGAACTTCACATCTACCAGATGCATGACGATGAACTCGGAACATCGTATACCTTTTCTTCTTTATCTGGTCTTCCCTCGTCTCATGGCTTCTAGGGCAACCTGAAGGAACGTGTCTTGTATCTCTTCACTGAACTCGACGGTGTAAATATGCATCGCACGTTCCGCCAATTCGATCTCCTGCATATCCTTTGCATTGTCAAAGCCAAAGGGCTGTGGCCTGGGTCGAAGTTTCCGAGGATCAACGAGTGCGCTATGATTTACCCGGCAAATCTTCCAGACTCCATAGAGGTCATCTGCACCGTCTCTACAAAGAAGGTAATTCAGCCCAGCTTTATCAGCATCCTGGAGCACTGCCGCGTATCGTACCTGTCCTGCTTTGAGCGTGAGTGGTGGATCAATCGAAAAGAAACGGAGCGATATGGTTCCACTAAAGGGAAGTTGCCAGCCAAAACCTCCATTCGCTAGTATTTCTGTGATTCTTTCCTTGAAAGCGCAGTGCTCGTTGTATTCTGCTATCTGAGCATTGATACTTTCAACCAGCCTTCGTTGCTGAACAGCGTCTAGTTGACGGTGTTCTTCTTGCTCCTCTTGACGTTGCTTCTCTTCAAGTTGCTGTCGCGTATATACCTCGTGGTGCTGCTCCGCTTCATGTAAAAGTGACTGAACAATTCCACGAGGACTCGCTCCATCTCCCATGTACATCTCCCAAGCCTTGTCGAGTGCTCGCCTGACCTCAAGCCAGTCCGGGAAGCGTTCCTGGGGATTTTTCTCCATAAGGCGAGTGATCACATGGCAAAATCCTGGTGGCAGATCCGATCGGAGTTGCTGGAGAGGTTGTGCTTGTTTGTAGAGATGCATTTTCCGTAATGCTTCAACATCAGAAGGGTCTTGCGGGAGCTGGTATGGGAATTGCAAGGAGGCTATCTCGTAGAACACGATGCCCATCGCGTACATATCTAATTGAATGGTGTTTGTCTCAAACTTCCACCCTTCTGGTGCCATATACCACATGTGCTGACCACCTTTGAAGGTTCTGCTACGCGTCAGCATACCGATGACCTTAGAAAGTCCGAAATCCCCAATCTTCGGTGTATCATCATCCAGAAGAATGTTATCCGGCTTGAGATCACGGTGCAGCATCTTAGCATTGATGGCGGCGATTCCCTCGATTAACTCGTTGGTCCACATTTGAACACTGTCGAGATCTACCAGGCTACGAGAAGCACGGAGAAGGTCGAGTCGCGTTTTGAGCGTTCCGCCAGCGATAAACTCCATGACCAGATAAGGTGGGAATTCAGGTGAATCTACCTCTACATGAACCACACGGACGACATTGGGATGTTGAATTTCTTGTGATGCTCGTAATTCATTCAAGAAGGCAGTTCTGTCAGGTTCTCCGCCAAAGACAGCATATTGAGGGAACTTCACAGCGTAAAGCGTTCCATCTGTGATATGTCGTGCTTTAAATACCACACCAAAAGCGCCGGCACCTAAAGGTTCTTCGAGGAGAAGATGGCCGTTATTTGCACCAGCAATGAGCATCCCTGAGGTTGGGAGTATCATGTAATCGCTCCTCGTACTAACGACATCGTTGTTTTGAAAATGCTTGATCACAGGGCATGGAACGATGAATGACTGTTGGTGGGGTGACCAGACGGGCTACTACTGTTGAGGTTTAGGATCCCTTCCAACCATACACCAGATTCACGCTTTGCTTGTAGAACGTATATACGAGTATGCAGTAACGCGAATGCAGAAGAATATTACAGGGTGTTGCGGGGTAAGAATGATACTTCTTTACATTGCTTATGAGACCATCTTATACGCAGAGCATTGAGGTAGATCCAAGCTTCTTCTTTGCAAAAAGTTGGCAACCCAAGAAAATATGTAAAAGATAAAGTTATTGGCCCCATTCCAGTTCTCAATGTCATTGAGACCCTCGTGAATCTCCCGGCGCAGGGCTTCTGATTGTAAGTACTGACAGAGGAAAATTGTTTTTATGGCCGGATTAGAAATTCTACAGAAAACCCTGCTTACGACAGTCTTCCAGAAGCTTCTCGAGCGTTTCGATATAATGTTCACACACCGGGATGACTTCTTTGTTTCCCGTGAATCTGTTCGTATCGAAAAACCATATATGTTCAACCGTGACTTCCGTAGGCTTGGTTGGTCTAGGTGGCTCAGGGGGTGATTCAAATGCTACTTCATCTGTATCGTCCTCGTGATGGACAGTTATTTTGATACTATCGCTCACTGAAAGATGTTCAGTGATTGAAAGCCTGGAATCATGCCTATAGTGAATATCGCTATAGTTGTAGTGGACCGCGATATTTCGTTCATCGTGCAAAAAATGCATAATGGCATCTGATTGGAGTTCCAGCACTTTTTGGTCATACCAGCTTTCAAAGCCTGGTTTTTGTCCAAGCTCTTGTTCCAGGAACCATGAGTCTCTGTAGTTTCCCGTCTTGCTATCTTTTTTTCTTGCGACAGGTAGGTTTGTAACACTCCTCGCATGCATGAGGAAAGATTCGAGTTCGCATAGAAAGTCGAGATAGTAGGGACTGTCCTTCGTCTCTTTCATGCGGCGTAGGTAATACCCTGCTTTTTGCAATTTTAGCTCAGTAGCTGTTATCAATTTCAACATCCATGTTTTCTCCACTATTAAATTTAGGCACTAACATGCATAACTTACCAAGTATATTAGTAGAGGGCATTTCATAACTCGAAAATGAAGTGGATTTCAGAACCCCCACAGATTATGACGATGAGGCCATGCGAGTCATGTGACGTTTTTCCATCCTTTTTCTGCCGCAACTGGAGCGTAGTAGTACATCTCCCCATTTCTTCTATAATACATCTCAATATAAGACAAAGCCGCCTTTCGACTCTCGTCTACATATTCTTCCCATGTTAATGTTTGCTGATTCAGATACCAACTGTCAAATGTTGGAACAAGTGTCTCATGCTCTTTCCTATACACATCCCCACCTAAAATGGCATACTGAGCATCAACAAAGGCATGGATAGCTTTGATTGCATCCTCATAGTTCCAGGCGACTCCTCTGATGTGCAAAACCTCAAGCGAATAGGCAGTCTCCAGTAGCTCCTCTGGGAAATGTTCTGGCAGTGACTCACATATCTCTGGCTGCAATTGTTCTCTCCTTTCCCTGGGAGGATGGCGCTTCCTCATGTCACCCAAGCGCGTCTTGGCCCACACTTGGAAGAACTCTTGAGTTACGAAATGCCCTCTTAGTACATTTCAGGGCTTATAACCCACCCATTTGGATCAATATCCTTCGCGCAAGGTAGGTCTGCAATCTTAATTTCTACCTCTTCCAAGGTTGAGTATTCTCCAATGAACTCGCCAGTGGGAACTTGCGCTTTCCGTGGTTCATTCACTATCAGTACATAATGGTTCTTATCAGAAAGAAACTTCACAATAATTTCTTTGTTACCAACATGGGTACCAATGGTCTTCGTCTTATCTGTCCAGTGTGCTGTTACTTCTTTAAATGTCATCGATGTTCCCTCTCTTCTTTAGTACAAGGTGAGTCACATATATTGTTGCCTAAATTTACTATAGTGCTCTATCTAGGCGTTGCTGTACCGTTGCTGTATATGGTAAAAAATATCAGAAAAGAAAATGCCTCAAGCCGCTTCTTTCCTAGCTTGAGACATCATCTAAGTAGTAGTGGGTGCCGAAGGGGGGACTCGGCAGGATTCCGGATATCACATATCCTCGATTGGCTCTAGTCCTTGCTTCACTTACTTTCTCAAACCACAAATATCACCTCTGACAGCAAAACTGACAGCAAAAGCCAAAAATCTGTTGATTTAGCGGCTCTCTGGAGAGGTCCGACATGGGTCGCAAATTAAAAAACAAGCTTGACTTCGACTGCTTGGAAGGTCAGGGTTCAGCAAATCATCATCAGTGGACGGATCGGAAGGAAACATAAGGCTATCTTTGAGCCCATTTGCCGATAAGTTGAGGCAGCATGTGTTTGCATAGATCTACGGGTGTTGCTCCCAATGTAGTCCACCTAGGAGAGGCTTCATCGAGAAAAGCTCCCAGCGCCTGCCTGGCCAGGTCAATCGTTTTATGGTCCGTGTAGCCACATTCAATCAATGAAATTGCAGATGCCAACTTGACTACGACGTCCTCATCCTTAAAAAAGGCATTTTGCAGGAGGGGCAAAATACGATGACTTGCCAGGTTCCTCAGACCAAGGAAAGCAGCCGCCAACGCTCTCACATTGGGATCACGTTCTTGTAAAGCTCCTAGGAGTGGCTCGGCAGCAGGTTTCCCAATCTCCAGGATCACATCTTGAGCATTCGTGAAAATGGCTTCCGTCATGCCTGCGGCAATCTGAGCATACCCTTCGGGATTGAGCATTGCAATTGGAGACTCAGCCAACGCTGCCGCATCGCCCATCTTCGGGGGAGCAGCCCTGAGCATTGGGAGAATTACTGATGGTCCTTGTCGCACAAGCTGCTGGCGCAGTGCAGCGCCTTCGGCAAATCGCTTGCGCAACTCTTCAGGGCTAGCAGATGCGTTAAATAGACGGAGACCAGCAATATCGGGTCGGTTAGCGCCAAGATACTTGTCGATGTTTTCTTCCAGGCTCATCTCTCTCTCCTTACAGGATTCATTCTACAAAGCAGAACAGAGTACATCTATTTCCCAAATCGAATTTTCTGGATTTTTGAACCGTCTGTACTTCTTGCTATGTATACAGACATAGTGTACACTTGCAATCGATAATAATCAATAGTTCTCTCTGCCTAGAAGGTGAAACAGATGTCACGCTTCGACTTCCTACGTCATCCCAAGAGGGCTGTAACTCAACGTGCATTGGAGCTTCTTGAAGAGGAAACCCTAAGGTGGTTCGTTCATTCTTCGTATCAGCAATCCACCTTTCGTGAGGGGCGCCGCTACCTTGAGAACCATCGCAGCCTGCTCAATCCATTGAGTGAAAATATTCTCGAGCACAAGTTAGTAATGGCTGAGCAGCAAAGGAAATTAGGCCATTCACCGAAGGAGGTTGAAACGGCTCTACGGGAGCTGCGCGATCACTTGTTTTTACTTCGCGATGCCCGTAAGCGCGGCACAAATGTGGCGGCAGTTCGTGAGGCATATGTAAACGCTCATGGTGGTTTGACACTCGATATTCCTCCATGGCTTGAAAAGCTGGAACAACAGTGGAAGGTTCTGTATCGTGAGGGTTTATCTGAACAAATTACGTCGAGGCTTGTGTCCATACTACGCGAGGCACTAGTGCGTGCTGAAGATAACTCTCAGGTTGCACCCGAGACGCGCGCAGAAATGCAGAACATGTTGGGAGGAGCTCTGGAAGAGCTTTCAGTTGATCAAGAGCAGGCGTGCGAGGAGGCTATCGCCGCATTCGAAAAAGCACTTCAGATGTATACGCTCGACCGATATCCGCATCTTTACGCTATGACTCAGCGCAACTTGGGCGGAGCATATCAAAGGCGTACCAGAGGAGAGAAAACTCTCAATTTAAAACAAGCTATAGCGCACTATCAAGCTGCCTTACAGGCTTATACCCGCGAAGCCCTTCCTGAAGATTGGGCTTCAGTTCATGCCGCTTTAGCTGCTCTCTATTTGGAGGTAACAACAAATGAAAGTGGAGAGAGCGAAGAACTAGGTATCGCTCATTGTGAAGCTGCCTTGCAGGTTTACACGCATGAAGCATTTCCTCTAGAGTGGGCAGCGGTTCAGGTCACTCTGAGCAAACTCTATCAGGAGCGCGGTACTGGAAAGCGACGCGAGAATCAGGAACACGCTATTGTTTGCTGTCAGTCTGCTTTACAGGTCTTTACGGTTGACGCCTTCCCTGAAGATTGGGCTGCTCTTCAATTCACGTTGGGCGATCTATATGGCCAACGTATGAATGGGGAGCGACGCGATAACTTGGAACGAGCTATCGCTCACTATCAAGCCGCCCTTCAGATATATACAAGGATTAAGAGTCCCGAAATATGGGCTGAGATTCAAAATGATTTAGGTAGAATTTATGCCGAACGTATCGATGGGGAGCGGCGAGACAACCTAGAGCAGGCTATAGCCTTCTTTGAAAGTGCGTTAGAAGTTCATACGCGCGATACCTATCCCGAAGAATGGGCCGCGACTCAAATGAATTTAGGGAATGCCTATCAATTGCGTATCGCGGGGGTGCGTCGAGATAATCTGGAACGGGCTATCGCTTGCTATAACAATGCGTCGCAGGTATGCACCCGCGATGCTTATCCCCAAGAATGGGCTAAGGCCCAGAATTTACTCGGAAGCGCCTATTGGAATCGGATCGAAGGAAACCGAGAGGCCAATGTAGAAAAAGCTATCGCCTACCATGAAGCTGCCTTACAGGTGAGAGCATCACACCCCACGTCTGATGACTATGCCTTGACCCAGACCAATCTGGGGCTTGCCTACCTGATGCGTATTACCGGGTCACAACCAGATAATATCGAACGAGCTATTGCTTACCTTGAATCTGCACTGGATATTTATGATATTGATCGCTCACCCACAGAATATGCGCACGCTCAATTCAATTTGAGCACATTGTATCAAAGCAGAGTTTTTGGAAATAAGCGCGAAAATATTGAGAAGGCCCTGGTTTGTTGCCATGCTGCTTTAGAAGTGTATACGTATGATGCCTTTCCCAAAGAGTGGGCTATGACCCAGGCCATCCAGGGCAATGCTTACCTCAAACGCACCTCGGGCATACCACGCGACAATATAGAGCAAGCAATCGCCTGTTACAGTGCAGCTTTAGAGGTTTACACCCCCGATGCCTATCCTCTTGAAGGGGCTACAGTACTGCGCAATCTTGCAATTGCTGCCGGGAACCGCATGGTGGGCCCACAGCGCATCAATAGGGAAACGTCTATCGCTTGTTATGAGGCGGCCCTGAAAATTTACACCCGTGACGGCTTCCCAGAGGAATGGGCAGGAATTCAGAATGGTCTGGGCGCTGCTTACTATGAACCCATCGATGGAAAAAGCCCAGACCCAGAAAAAGCCGTAGCTCACTTCGAAGCAGCTTTGCAGATTTTCACCCTCGACTCCTTCCCCATTGATCATCGAAGCACGCAACTCAATCTTGCTCTTGCCGAAGCCGAACGACAGAACTGGGCAAATGTGCATAAGGCCAGTGTGCAGGCCTTTGCAGCTGAAGATATTCTGGTAGGTTTAAGTACTGGTATTGCTGGCCGGGATGCCGTTCTCAAGGAGGGGAAGGATGCGGCTACCAATGACTGCTTCGCCTTGACGCGCTTAGGGCAGGCTGATACCGCTGCCGTTGCCATGGAACACGGGCGAGCGCGTGGTTTAGCTGAGGCTCTTGCGCTGGATGTGGCTGATCCGCAAAAGGTGAGCGATGCGCAAAGGCGCCAACGATATGAGTCAGCGCGCCAGCAATTCACCTCGGCCCAAACAAGTCTTAATACTCCACTCCCCCCTGACATACCTGAAAAGGAACAGCGTCGTATTCACCTGGAGCGGAGTGAAGTGTATCAAAAAGCAAGGCAGGCACTCAATGAGGCTATCGCTGAAATTCGCGCTGCCCACGATCCTGCAAACTTTCTAGAAGATACGCTCGATGCAAAGGCAATTCTACAAGCCGCTCAATGCGGTGGACCAGGGCATGCGCTGGTGTACCTGGTGGCTACACCGTGGGGAGGGGTAGCAGTAGCGGCGCTCAATGCCAACACTGAGGTGAACACACCGGCTCGTTTTGCCACATTTGACCTCCCTGAACTTACAGCTACGCTTGTGCATCAACTTATCCATTTGAAGCTTGACGAGGCGACCAATCGTGTAATTGGCGGTTTCAGTTGGGCGCAGGAAGGAAACGGCTTTTTGTTAATGTTGCGCAGCTGGATGAGCGAAACGTTCCGAGCTCAGACGACGCTGTTGCACAAAGCCTGTGGCAGCATGGGTAAAAAAAGTACCCTTGACGAAGCAGCTCAGGTAGTACTCAGCAGGTTCCCCTCGCTTGCCGATCGACCGCTTAATGATCTTTCGAAGGAAGAATTCAACACCTTGATGTACCCCTTGAACAGAATTTTCCTGGAGCTTGAACTTCAACACTCACTGGATGTGCTATCTAAAGTCGCCTTTCGTCCTTTGATAGGGTGGTTGTTTGAACAAGGAGTAACTGGTCTTACACTTATTCCTACTGGGCAATTGGCAGCTTTCCCGTTGGCTGCTGTGCCTTTGTCAGATGGGCGCACGGTGGGAGAGATATTTCCGACGAGTGTTGCCCCTAGCGCACGTTCTCTCTTGTCACCCAGAGGACAAGATGTAGCCGTTCGTGCTGGTGTATATGCCCTCGGCAATCCAGATGGATCGCTGTTCTGGGGCGAAGCAGAGGCACTGACCCTGACTAAGCTGGCTCGCGAGGTAGGGGCACCTGGGAAAGTGAAAATACAGGGAGATGCAAAACGAGCCTGGTTAATCGAGGCGTTGCAATATGCAGAGATTGTCGATGCATCATGCCACGGTCAGTTTAATGTTCTTACACCGTTAGCATCGGCACTGTTATTAGCCAATGGGCAGCGACTACGTTTGGGTGATTTGCTGAGTCATCAAGTCGATATGCGTGGACTACGCCTGTTAATCCTGTCGGCCTGCCAGACAGCAATTTTGGATATACGAGGCGCGTCCAATGAAGTGCGAAGCCTGGCGGCTGGCATGATCCAGGCTGGAGCAGCAGCCGTCTTAGCCGCGCTTTGGTCTGTAGATGACAAGGCTACGTACCTACTGATTGTACGCTTTGCTCAGGAGTGGTTTCCTCATATGCACGACGAGCCACCGGCAGCGGCCTTGGCCCGGGCACAGCGCTGGTTACGAACAGTAACCAATAGCGAACTGAAAGATTGGGATGCAAGCCGTATTCTAGAGCCAACTGCGGAGAGACAACTCGAAGCAGGATCAGAGACGCCAAATAATTCCTGGTTTGGAGTAACACAAGCATCTGCCGATGCGACCGAGCTGGAAGCAGATCAGACTAGCGCGAAGCAAGCACAAGTCGATCTGTGGACGCTGTATAAGCAGGGTGGGCTCGATAGGGAGGAGGCAGAGCTAGTGCAAATGCATAACAGTCGCTATGATATAGAACAAGCTCAGTTGCTGTTACAAAAGGAGTCACGGCAGCATGAAAATCCTGACGCTCACCCTTATGCCCATCCATTTTACTGGGCAGCTTTTCAAATTACAGGCTGGTAAAGTTCTATTTCCCGGTAAGATAATAGTGTCAAATACTGTGAAACTTTGGGGTTAAAGCTACGAACCCGGGGAATAGATGGATTCGTGGGGCGGGAAAGCGCTGCATCGGACATCTGCTGGTAAACGAACAACTCCAGCGTACGAATCACCACATACACGGATGCGGAGCTACGCCTCTTCATGAAGTGTGTTGATCGACAATTAGAATGGCTCATCCTCAAAAGAAGTAAGTGATGATTTTAGGGAAATATTCCTCAATGCCGCTTTGCATTGGTTTCTTGGTGGATCAACACAATTGTAGAGTACGGTTTTTGCGGGATAGTCCAAAACTGACAGCAAAAGGCATGGAGTTCCCTCAAAAAAGGCTAGGATCCTGACGAAAATAGCTCAGGGCATGGTTAAGCCACTTCTCAAGAGGCTTCATGATGCAGGAAAAAACGAATGTAACGGGGACAGATACTACATGAATTACACCAAACATAATCTAAATGCCACCTGATAATTTACTTGATAAGGTATATATGAAGTTTCGGTAAGACGATCTTTCGGCAAAATAATATATTTACTATCACATTATCAATAGTATTCGTACCTTGAAATCTTGAATTTAAGCGTAAGATCGAATATACTGTTGACGAACAGATGAGCACTTTCAGAATGCGTTCCTCAGTGCTTGAATGTTTCATAATCATATTTTTGAAAGGAGATTTATGATGCCATTAGTCGATTCGTTCCTTCAATCCAATCCAAGTAGTGCTCTCGTTCGAGCGCTTAAAGCGTTGTTGGATGCCCCATCGAAGGAGGCAGCAAATGCTGTGCTCATTCGAGATCAAGCGTTGCTGCTTACTAGTCCAGCAGTACAATTGCTCTACGATCTGCATAAAGAAAATCCTGTGTTTCCTGGACCTGAGGGCTTCTACGATCCACCGTACATTGTTTATCACCATGCATTACTCACCAATGCGCATATGTATGGTATTCCTCGAGGATGGCAAGAAGCTGACAAGTTTGCAGCTAAGCAAGGAAAAACCAGGGAACAGCTACGATACCTAGTTCGCGATCTGTCTCGGGGATTCTTGTGAGATCAATAATATGCCATCTCGGCCTATCAGGCCCGCCGGTGAGATTTACAACGTAAGGCAAGGTTCAAAAAAGGCCAAAAGACCTTGACAGTGTGAGGGAATGAAGTTGTCAAAAGACTCCCCGGAAGGTATGGTAGAAGCAAATGAAGCGTTTTACCACCCACCGAGGAGGAACCAATGATTCAACTTCATTCTAGCACAGCCCAGCAACGAGCGCAGTGGGTCAGCATGTTAGTGGCGCAGGAAGGAAGCTATGGAGTTGTCAGCCAGCTAGCTCAGTTGGCCCAGGTGTCGCGACAAACGTTGTAGAGCTGGAAAGCCAAAGGACGAAGGGCCTTGCAAGCCGCTTTCGAGCCAAAAGAGTCGGCAGCGACGATCCAGTTGGAACGAGCGGTCTTGACGTTACTGGTGGAAGGACACGCCAGCTCTCGGGGCATTCAAGCCTGTCTGGCCGTCCTGCTGGGCCAGCAGGTAAGCCTGGGAACGATCACGGCCATCGTACAAGAGGCCGGAGAGCGGGCGCAAAGGTGGTTGGAGCAGCAAGTCTGTGAGCAGGGACGCGTGTTGGCCTTGGATGAACAGTACAGCAGCCAACGAGGGGAAGGCTATCTCACTATCGTCGATGTCCACAGTTCGCAGGTGTGGGCCACGCTGCCTGCGGTGGCCGTAGACGGGGAAAGTTGGACGCTAGCGTTGTGGTATCTGCACGAACAAGGGGTGGTCTCTCGGGGAACGGTCAGTGATGGCGGTCGAGCCATTGCTGAGGCCTTGCGCATCACCAAAGCCGAGAGCACGCACCAACGGGATGTCTGGCATGTGTTGCATCTGGCCGCACAGGTGCAAGCACGTCTGCAACGGGTGGTGCAGGAAGAAGAGGAGCGGATGCAACTGATCGAGCGACAAGAGCAGCAACGAGCCAGCACGGGCAAGAACGCGGTTGGCCGCCCAGCCAAGACGACAGCGAGCCAGCAAGAGCATCTGCTGAGCCAGCTGCACCGCGTGCTGGAGGGGGTCGAGTATCTCTTTGCTCAACTCCGTCAGCTACTCGAGATCGTGGTCCTCAGTCAGGAGAGCCAGCCTCGTCTGCTCAGTTCTGCATCACGGCGTGGCGAAGTGGAGACGGTGCTGGATTTGCTCGAGGAAGTCGTGCAGTCGGCTCCGGCAGCGGTGCGAAAAGAGGTGCAACGGGTCAGCAAGCAGGTGCGGCTCGCTTTGCCTGCCCTGCTCTCCTTTGCACAGGAGATGGAAGGGTGTCAGCAAGAAGCCATTGCCCAGTTAGGAGAACAGGCGGTGGGACTCATCGGCTGGGCATGGCAACGGCGGGCGATTCTGGGAAAGCAGCCCCAGCACTTGCTTGAGGCAATGGACCCGGCCTGGTGCGAGCAGGCGGCTCGTTTGCTCGATGCCTGGAGTCTGGCGGTGCGGGCCAGTAGTGCGGTCGAGAATTGGCACAGCATTGTCCGTCCGCATTTGGCCGTGCATCGCTCCCTCTCGGCGGGTCTGCTGGCCTTGCTCGCCGTTTGGCACAATCATCGGGTGGCTCCTCGTGGAGTGCATGAGGGCCTGAGTCCTTTGCAACGCAGTGGCCAGATCAAGGAGAGCAAGGACTGGTTGATCGCCCTCGGCTATCCGCCCGTGCCTGCGACAGAGCGCTCGACCATCCTGAAATATGAGGAGAGCTGGGCTGCCTAGCACTCACACTGTCAAGTCCATTTGAACCATGCCTTAAGCATTTAATCAGCACTGCGAAACGTCCGGTACAGCCACAGTAACTGGTGAAATGGGGGGAAAAGCTTGAAAAATGCGACGGTTCACGGCATGCTGTGTCTATGTAAAACAACACATCAGAGCCAATGGAACCGTCAGAGCAATTTTGCCCGAACTCGACGTGTTGCGCAAGAGGCCAGATTGGACAGGGCAATATCGCGATCCATGATCGGAAGCGACAACGCTATCGCTGTAAGAGATGCAAACAGACCTTTAGTGCTCGTCGCGGCACCATGTTTGAAGGATTACGCACCGCAACGGGTTTGGTGGTCATTGTCGTGACCCTTCTGGCATGTGGATGCCCGGTGCAAGCGATCGTACAGGCCTATGGACTGGATGAACGCACGGTGGCTTCCTGGCGCGACCGGGCTGGCAAGCAGTGTCAACGGGTGCATCAAGCCATCGTCGAGCAAGGACAACTCGATTTAGTCCACGTGCAAGCCGATGAGATCCGGGTGAAAGCGCGCAGCACAGTGGCGTGGATGGGATTGGCGATGATGGTCTCGACGCGTCTGTGGCTGGGTGGCGTGGTCAGTTGCACGCGTGATACAAGTCTAGCAGATCGGCTGCTCCAGCAGGTGCGAGCTTGCTCTCAGGCAGCCTGCGCGAGGCTTTTGTGCACCGATGGGTGGGCGGCGTACCCCAACAGTATCAAGCGGGCATTTCGCGACAAGGTGAAACGAACAGCGGGGCGCGGTCGTCCATCGTTGCAGGTCTGGTCGGGCTTGCACATTGGAACGGTGATCAAACAGACGGTGAACAAGCGCCTCAAGGAGGTTGTACGACAGATGAGCCATGGTTCGATGGTGCAAGCCATCCACCTCTTGCGGCGTTCAGCGGGCGGGCAAGTGCTCAACACCTCGTACATCGAACGGTTGAATGGGACCGTCAGAGAACGGCTTGCCACCTTGACGCGCAAGTGTCGCCATGCCGCTCAGCGGCTCCAAGCTCTTGAGACGGGCATGTACTTGATTGGGAGCACCTACAACTTTTGCTGTTTCCATCAAGCACTTAACAAACGAGTGGCAGGAGAAGCTCAGAGGCTACAGAGACAGACGCCAGCAATGGCGAGTGGTCTGACCGATCATCTTTGGAGCATCTCTGAATTGTTAAGGTACAAGGTCGCTCCTGCACCTTGGGTCGAGCCGAAGCGACGAGGCCGTCCCCGTACCAGGCCGTTGGCTGATCCCAATGTGCCGAAGCGTCCACGAGGCCGGCCCCGTAAAATCCCCTTGAGCACGTTCACCGTTTAATGGGGCTGTACCAAACGTCCTGAAGGCTGGTTTTATTTGGATGAATTGTACTCGACATTTGGTACAGTTCACATTTAAATCTGAAGCGGCTCAGCAAGCCAATTTATTTTATTCAGCATGTGAGGGGCTGTCAGGTCAATTCGAATCATATCTAAAGAATACATAGAGGAGAAAACGCATGGGTACTCTAGAAAATCTCGTATCACAAGCACGTCAGTATTGCAAAGTTGGACGGTTTGCGGAAGCAGCCCAACTGATTGATCAAGCCATCAATCTCGCACCTAAAGACGCAGTTCTGTATCATGAAAAGTGCCTCATTCTTGGCATGATGCGACGGTATCAGGATTCACTCGGAGCGATTAATGAGGCCATCCGGCTTAATCCTAAAAGTGCTGATTTTCACTGCGAAAAGGGCCTTGCTCTTAGCAACTTGGGGCGTAATACTGAAGCACTCGCTGCATTTAACGAGGCCATCCGGCTTAATCCCAGTGATGCAGATTTTCATAGTGGCAAGGGTGACATTCTTGTCGAACTAAAGCGGTATCAGGAGGCACTCAGGGCGTATAATGAAGCTGTTCGGCTTAATTATAGGGACGCAGGGTTGCATATTAAGTGTTGCTACATGCTTGGCGCACTGGAACGGTTTGAGGAAGCACGCACTGAGTGTGGCATTGCTATAGCGCTTGATCCATCTAACGCTAAGTATCGTCAGGCCATGCGAATGATTGAAGATCAGTTTCTCTAGTGAACGCAAAACAATCAGCACGCCTCATAGGCCAGGTAGGAGATGTGAAGATGGCGGGCTATGGCAGTAGACGAAGTAACTGGCTACTAATTGAAGACCCTGCCAAGTGGTCTTACAGACCCTTGTTCCCACTGCTGAATAGTTACAAGTAATGCCTGGTATGTTTATGTCTACTGCAGCAGCAATGGAGACAAAGCGCGCAGGGTATGATCCCACCACGGCATTGTGAGTGGCTTTTTCCATAGAAATGGATGTATACCTTACATCAGGGAGGTAACGCTGATGACTATAGAACAACCAACCGGAAAACGCTGGAACCTCTTCGCGCGCGAACTAGAAGACATTTTGCGCATGCATCATGCAGAGCTAGGGTTGCTCGATGACCGGGCCGGCATACACCGGGAGAAAGTACGCCGTTTGCAACAATCACTGCTCAAACCGAAAAGCTTCCCCACTCTCACTGCTGAAGAGCTTGGTAGGGTAGCGGAAGTCTTTCAACTGGAAGATACCGAAGTGACGCGCCTACGCGCGGCGGTGCTGGGAACAGCTATCGAACGGACGCTCATGGACCGTATCAACCAGGATGACGCTCTGCGCGCGGCGGAAATGATGGTGCCGGTTATTCGCGAGGCAATGGAGAAGCAGTTTCAGGAGGAGAACGCCCTTGGAACCATTCGCGGACGTGACTACGATTTCAGCGAAGATAGCGAGGAGCAACTGGATACCATCATTGACTACATCGATGCTGCGCAGTTGGAAGTCCATCTCAGTCATGATGTAGCCTCGCACCGCGAACGAGTAGAGCATGCACACCAGGCACGGAAGCTGTTTGAGATGGCCCTTGCCGCGCTAGACGAGGTAGACGAGGATGTGCAGACATTACAGGTTTGGCGTGACTGGCATACTACGGCTGTTGCTGGACTGAGTGACGCTACTAATTACCTTGCAGAGTTAGGTGAGTGATCGTCCCTTTCTGGTTAGAAAATGCGAACAGTGGAAGGACTATTCGTGCGAGAAGCGGATTTCATTCTCTATGTTTCGTATGCTCAAAAGGATCAACTCTATCGCCAGGAACTTGAGGCACAACTGAGCATGCTCAAACGGAGTGGGCATATTGCTATTCGGGATCACCGCGCTATCTTCGCAGGGTGGGAACGCGACCGCGCATTACGCATGTTGCTGGACGAAGCAGATATTATTCTGTTACTGATCAGTCCTGCCTATTTCTATTCTGAGTTCCAAGACGAGGAGCTGCGTTGTCGAAAGGAATTAGAACTGGCTCTGGAACGAGAACGGAATGGACGCGCCATTCTTATTCCTATCATCCTGCAAGTGATCGAGGGCTTGGAAGAAAACGAACTCCTGACGAGGCAATCCTTGCCAAGAGATGGAACGCCCATTGCCAATCTGTCAAAACCTAAACGCGAACAGGCGCTGAAAACTATCGTAGAAGAGATACGCAATGTGATTGATCAGCTTGCGCGTGAATTCGCTGCACGTATCCCGGTACGAAGCCTGTTGGGGTTGCCTCCGCCGCTTGAAATGGAGTATATCCTGCAGCGAGATTCCCTCGCCAGCGCAGTATATGATCGCCTGATTCGCCCTGATCTCTCTGCTCTGGTACTGACAGGGGTGGCGGGCGCGGGCAAAACGACGCTGGCGGCACAGCTTTACGCTTACGCGGAAAATCGGCTCGGCAAAGGCTCTTGCCCATTTACCGCCGAAGCTCTCTGGCTCACGCTCGATGCAACAACGACGCTCACCGAACTGGTACGTACCCTCTTTGAAGCGTTTGGCGAACCCATTCCGGCTTTTGTAACGCTCGCTCCGCAGCGACAAGCGCAGGTCCTCATCACCCTATTGAATACTACCGCCAGGCCACGCCTGATCGTGCTTGATCAGTTCGAGCATCTGCTCGATTGGCAACATGGGCGCGTTCTGCCTGATCGTCCCGGTATTGTTGAGTGGCTGGAACAACTCAACCAGCAGCCATGCCGCGTCAAATTTTTACTGACCTCGCGTATCTTTCCTCATTGGAATGATCAGGCCCGGCCAAACTTTGTGCAGGATTTTCCGGTACAGGCATTGGGAACCGGGGAAGGCGTTACGCTCCTGCGAAAACTGCACGTGGAGGGAACGGACAAAGCATTGGAGCGTGCAACCCAGCGTTATGGAGGTCATCCCTACGCCCTTGTCCTGCTCGCCTCTCATCTCCAATCCTCCGGATGGAGCATCAACCAGTACCTTGCTGATAAAGACAGGAATGCTTCAGAGGACAAAGGGGAGACCGTGACCGGTGAAATTCTGGCGACGATTTTTACCCAGCAACTCAATCAGCTTCAACGAGAGTTGCTACTGGCATTCTCTATGTATCGCGAAAAAGTGCCGCTTGAGGCTGCGCAGCCACTGTTCAGCAGCCAGGTATCTACCTCAGCTGAATGTACATCGGCCCTCAATGCGCTCCTGGCGCAACACCTGTTGATTGGTGAAGAAGATCGTTATCAGGTACACGCGGTTGTAGCCGATTACGCTCTGGAATCCCTGTTCGGCACTTATCGGCAGGCCCGGCGCGCGTTCATCAGCGAAGCACATAGCAGGGCCGCGCGCTACTACCAGGCTCAGCCGCGTTTGTCGCGCGAGTTGCGCAGGCAAATCAACGATGTTCGCGACGTAATTGAAACCGTATGGCACTGGTGCCAGGCCGGGCAGCCACAGACGGCTTATGCCCTTATGCAGGAAGAGGCCCTCTTTCAAGATCTGCAGCGCTGGGGGTGGAGCAGCACCCTGCTCGAATTGTACCTGCTGCTCTTGAACTTCAAGGAATGGCAGCCATACCAGCAAGCGCAGATAGACAATGAACTGGGTGAGGTTTATCATCGCCTGGGCCAGCTTGACGAGGCACAGAGCTATTTTGAAAAGGCGCTTGCGCTCTTCCGCACCATAGAAGGAAACGCGGGGCGCGCTGGCGAGGCCAACGTACTGAATAACCTGGGTCAGGTGAGCCGCGCTCGCAAAGACCTGCAAGCTGCGCTCTTTTCCTATGAACAGGCATTACGTATCTGTGAGGAAATCGGCGACGCGGTCGGGCAAAGCCTGACGCTAAGCGATCTTGGCAACATCTATGCCGATCTGGACAGACCGCAACAAGCTTTGGACTATTACGAGCGAGCGCTGGCCATCCCTTCGGACGAACATCCATCGGAAGATGCCATTACGCTCAGCAATATGGCGCGCATCTATGATACGCAGGGGCAGCCGGAGAAAGCGCATCGCTACTATCAGCAGGCGTTGGCGCTTTTCCATGGAACAGGAGGACGCTGGGGAGAGGCAAATGTGTTGAACAACCTGGGACTGCACTACAAGAAGCGGAAGCGCTTCTCAGAAGCTCGTCAGTGCTACCTGCAGTCCCTCGCGCTCTTCCGTGAGATGGGTCATAGTGAGCGCGAGGCCGCCACGCTCAAGAATCTCGGCCACTTCTGGTGGTCATGGTACCTGGCGCAGAAGCGCAAAGGAGAGGACGCGCTTCTCGCACTCCGGTATTGCCTGGCCTGCTTTATACAGGCTCAGTGCATCCTCGAGGAGCTACACAGCAATGAACAGGCCAGAGTTCCACGCTCGATAGCCGACGCACTGCGCTTAGAACTGGGTGAGGCACCTTTCCAGGCGTTGTGGGACGAGGCGCAATTGCGCGCGAGCGAGATCGTGGAGGAGATGAGTTGATCAGAAAGGGGTAACTGTAATCTCCAGAGCAAAACCTACACTAAGACTTCACACAACTCTTCAGACTCCCGCTTTTGCGATAAAAGAGAAGAAAAGATGCGTATTGAAAGACAATGAAGGGACTATGCCGCTTTTGATCTCTCCAGAGAACAAGCCAGAGGAGGGGCTTCGCAGCTTAGCGTAGGTTTTGCCCCGGATAATACGGTGACCCCAGAAAGTACTGAGGCTGATCAGATGAGAAAGGAAGGCGCTGATTGTCCATTACCGATGCTTTTCACAACCCAAACAACGAGTTGGTGCGCGCTCTACGCGAATTGCTGGATGCCCCCACGGTCGAACAAGCCCGAATCGTCATAGACCAGAAACAACCATTATTGCTCACTGATGTAGCAATCGAACTGCTCCGCGATTTCTATAGCGAACTTATGCGAGATGATCCTATAGAGTGCATGTATGATCCAACGTATATTGGCTATCACAGTGTTTTGCTGATGGGCGCGCGTTTGCGAGGGATCGAGAAAGGCTGGGAAGAAGCCGAAAAGATGGCGGTAAAAGCGCGCTCATCCAGAGCAGCACTAAAACATGGAGCGCGTGACTTTCTCAGAAGTCTGGAGGGAGGAAAATAGATGGACCCGACAGAGGAAACTAGAAAACCGACTCTGATGTATATGTGGGCGCTTGAGCAGCTGCTTATAGCAGATACCTGGGAAAAGAAGCGCAAGGCACTGGAAGAGCAGTGGGAATTTCTCGTGACTACGCGCGACGCGACGGATATCCTCGATGTGCTTATAAAACAGCTGGAGACGCGGCAAGCCGGAAACGAAGATGAGTGGTTAGCGCAAAGCGCTTATCTCCTATTCTACCGCGGGCTACTGGTAAACGCGAGGGTTAGTGGCATTGAGCATGCATGGAGTGCATTTATGATGCAAATGAGCATGGCCCAATTATAAACCTCTCACAGATACTTTACAGGCAAAAATATTGATGAATCGAGGGAGCAGACTGCTATGACAGAACGGGAAGAGTGGTACAACCGGGCGCTGGGATTTGTGCAAAAACGACAATTTAGCCGTGCTTTACAAGCCCTTGAAAGCGCTCTCGCGCTTGATCCTACCTGGGCAGTGGCCTGGAATCTCAAATCGGTCTTACTCATGATGCTCATGCGTATTGGCGAAGGAGTTGCAGCCATTAACCAGGCGTTGGAACTGGAACCAGATGATGCAAGCTACTGGAAAAACAATGCGCTGGTCCTGCGTAGCCTGGATACAGGCGGGGTAGAAACGTGGATCCTGCGCGAAGAGGCAGAGGCAGCCGAGATGTGGGCGAAAGAACTTGAAGAGCATCCAGAAAACTATCAGCTTGCATCGAATGCTCACCGTATCATACATGCTGTCGCTTTTTTCATCAGCAGGCCAGAATGGGAGCAAGTACATAAAGCGCTCATTGAGCAGCAGCAACTTCTTTTCACCGATTTCGCAGATCTCACCCTTGAACTGCTTGAACAATATGCCAAGGAGAGCGACCTGACAGGCGAGGAAGGACGCCAGGCATGGCTCTTCATTCACCGGGCATTCCTGAATGATGCCATACGATATGGTATAGAGCGAGCCTGGGAGATATTCCAGGCCCATGTGAGGCTGTTGGAACGTGTTCCTCCAGCCCGTCTGCTTGCACCACCCATCACACATCCGGTAAATATCTACCGTGTGCCTGCCATCTCCTCTGGCGCGCGGCCCGACACCGGTGAACTCGATGATATTGATATCCCGGCTGAACTCGCTTCCCTTATCAAAAGTATCCGGGGAAATTTGCTGAACTTGCAGCGTATGAACGAGAGTGTTTTACCCGAAGCGATTGAACAACTGCTGCGAGCGATTGCACTGGCAGATAAGGATGATACATGCAATCCATTCATTCGTATAGTACTTCGACAATGGCTTGGCGCAGTGTTGCCAGAAAATCCCGAAGGGAATGAAGAAGAAAACATTGAGCTTGCGATCTCCACAACTGAGGAAGCTATCGATATCCTCAATGCGTTGCCTGCCGGGGAAGAACAGGGCAGGCGCGCATTCATCGCGTTTAACCTTGCTAATAACCTGGTGCAAGCCTACTTGCATCGCTTGAGTGGGATACAGGAGCGCAACATTGAGCGCAGTATCGCTTTCTGTAGAGAAATCCTGCGCCAGTATCCGCGCGATGTCTTCTCGATTGGTTGGGCAAAAACGCAGGAGAACCTGGCGTTGGCTTATCTGCATCGCCTGGAGGACCCGCCAGCTGCGAATATGGAGATGGCCCTGCTCTGTCACCAGGAAGCGTTATCGGTCTTCACCTTTGAAGAATACCCGGTGGACTGGGGCATTATTCAGTTACATATGGGTAATCTGTACCTGCGTCGCATTTGTGGGGATCGCTCGCAAAATGTTGAGGAGGCTATTCACTACTATGAACGCGCCTTGCAAGCATTGGAATACTATCCTTCCTCGCGCCGCTATGTTGAAATACAGCGCAATCTCGGACTGGCCTATACTATGCGTCTTGTAGGTGACCGCGCTGCAAATCTGAAGCGCGCACGTATGTATCTTGATATGGCAACGGTTTCCTATCAGGAACATCCTGCCGAGATGCGTGATTTGCAGCTTGATTGCGCGGTACTCGAGGCCAGCCGGGAGCAATGGGAAGCTGCGCACGAAGCCTACACGCGCGCACGCGAGATGGAGGTGACGGTGCTGCAACAGGCAGCAGGCGCGGTGCAGCGCGATAAAGTGCTGAGGGAGGGACGCGATGCTGCGACACGACATGGCTACGTCCTGACGCGGCTGGAGCGCATTGCCGAGGCCGCCGTTGAGATTGAGCGTGGCCGAGCGCGTAGCCTGGCAGAGGCACGCCTGCTCAGCGGCGCGGATAGCGCCTTGATTCTCAACGAAGAACTGCGCAAACGCTTTGAAGAAGCCAGGGAAAACCTGCTGGCAGCGCAGACAGCGCTCTACGCGCCAGTTTCGGCAGATGGCCAGCCGCTCGAAGAGGGGGAAGAACGCGAACGTATACGGCAGCGCACCACTGCTTACCGCGCAGCAAAGTCTATGCTGGATAAAGTAGTCCTGGAGATCAGACGGGAACCTGATTTAGGAGACTTTATGCAAGATACGTGTAATGCAGAAGCGCTTCTACAGGCTGCCGGGCAGGGAGGGCAGAATCACGCGCTTGTCTACTTGCTCGCCACACCCTGGGGAGGTGTCGCTGTAGCTGCGCTTGCTACTCCATCGCTCCGGCATGGAATCGCACCTTTTGCTATGTTGGATATACCAGGACTGACCGATGAATACGTCAAAACACTCATCGAGGTCAGGTTGAGCGATATGACCGACCGCGTCATTGGCGGCTATGCGTATGCGCAGCGCGGGGATGGCGATTACCTGCTGCGCCGCCGTGTCTGGCCTGGAGAAACCTTTCGCGAGCGGGCAGCAGCATTACACAACGCATGCGAACGACAACAGCAAACCAGCACGCTCGACGCATCTGCTCAGTACGTGCTGGCCAATTCAGAGTTATCGGCGCTGGCAGACAAACCGGTAGAATCACTCACGCGCGGCGAGGAACAGAGCTTAGCCGCGCGCCTCGCGGATTTCTTCTTGCGCGCAGAGGTCACGCGCTGCCTGGCTGAACTCTCGCAGGCAGTAGCGCAGCCTCTGGCAAACTGGCTGACTGGATTAGGTGTAAGGCATTTTACACTTGTCTCCTGCGGCACGCTTGCTGCATTCCCCTGGGGCGCTGTCATGGTTTCAGACAATGTTACCGTTGCTGAAACACTGCCTATGAGCGTTGTGCCCAGCGCTCGCTCGCTTCTTTATGAAAAGAAGAGCAAGCAGATACGCAAGGGGGTCTACTCGCTGGGCAACCCTAGTGGAAATTTGCAGTGGGGAGAGGCGGAGTCGTATCTCCTGGCGAACCTGGGGAGCATACCGGGCGAGAAAGCTAAACTTGCTGTGCAGCAGGATGCGAAGCTCAAATGGTTTCTAGGAGCCGCGCGTGATGCTCTGGTTCTCCATGCAGGCTGTCACGGAGCTTTTGACTCCAGCGATTTTCTGCGCTCGGCGCTCCTGCTCGCGGCTAACAGGCGGGTCACGCTGGGCAATCTTTTGAGCCACCGTATTGGCGAGCAGGAGATTGACCTGCAGGGGATGCGCCTGCTCATTCTGGCCGCCTGTGAAACAGCCATCCTTGATCTACGCGGCGCGCAGGACGAGGTGCGCAGCCTGGCGGCAGGCATGATCGAGGCCGGAACAAAGGCGGTCATGGCCTCCTTCTGGCCCGTCGACGACGAAGCCACATTCTTGCTGATGGCGCGCTTTGCTCAGATATGGTTTCCCAACATACAGAGCATGTCGCCTGCAGAAGCGCTGGCACGCGCTCAGGGCTGGTTGCGTACCGTACCCAATCGTGAGTTACAGGCATGGACGATCGATATTCGCTCACTATTGGCAGGAACCCCAGCCGAGTCACTGCTTGATGATGCGCTGCAAAACGATACGGCAGAAAAAGATGCTTCATCCCCGGTCTCAGGACAACCTGTATCCGCCAATAGCCGCAACCCTCGTTACACTATCAGTGAGGCAAGAGAATATATCCGTAAAGCCAGACGTGCAGGTGGCCCTGATGCGCGCCCTTTTGCTGAGCCGTTCTACTGGGCTGGTTTTCAGATTACCGGGTGGTAGTTATCTGCAAGGATGAGTTGTTACTGAGTTTAAGGACCACTTGGGCAGCAAACGCGCCTTTCGATCGATCAATCCTTGGTTTACGGCACAGCTACCAGCCCGTCACACTGAACCCGGCCCAGAAAAACGGATCGGCGAAGGGGCACTCGTTCTTTTGCTGTTCATTTTTCGACGCCCGGATTGCTTGCGCCCGGATTGCTTGTTGTGCCCAGGCAGCATCGTGCTTCTCGTGCTTGAATCGCGCTTTATCTTGCCTGACAGGATCCAGATCAGGCGTGTTGGCGATGCCAGCTGGCAGGGGACTGCGCCCCTACCACGTGCGTAAATCACTCCATGTCACTGTGCGTAGCCAGCGTTGAGCCGCTGCCAGTGCCGCTGCCGGTGACATGCCTCTATCAGATTGCTGCCAGATTTGATAGAAGCGCACTATAAGGAGATAAGTGGCGCCATCATTGACAGACCACTGAGTAGCAAGCACCGCTTCGGCACCTGCTTGCAACAAACCTACCGCCGACGATCGCACCTCATCGCGCGCTTCGTGCAAATCCAGTATGCCTGTCTGGCAGGCGGATAGAATAAAAAGCCGGAGGCCGCGCAAATCGGTGAGTTGCCCGCTGAAGATATTGCGCAAACTCAATCGCTCCCTGTTGGCCAGGAAGAGGCAATAGTCGAGAAAATCACCTGTCCCACCATTGCCATGACAGGACGCCTCATAGATCAAGGCTTCCTTCAGATCGGTGACGACCTTTTCTCTGGTCGCTTCATACCCGATACGGGCAGCGTCAATATCACCAGCCAGTTTTGCAAGTGTCAGAGCCTCGGCCTGCCCCCAGCGCAACGGAGGCAAGCCCTTGGAGAGAGGATTTCCGATGGCGCGTAACCCCTTGCGCTCGTGCTGCGCTTTTTCGTTGCGCACCAACGCCCACGCGCTCGGTGCGATGCTCGCGCCATTCGAGAACGCATCTGCGAATGTCTGCCAGTGCCCTGGCAAAGGATCATCTTGCTCTGGTCCGACCTGCGTGGCCAGGAGCGGGAATGTCGCGAGCGCCCCACAGGGGATTAGCGTTACTCCTGTTACCCCTGCTCGCGTAGTCGCGTCGCCAATGGGCGCATAGCCACTGTGGCCAGTGTCGTGAGTCCACGCCGGATCTCGTGGAGCAAGACTTCATGGTCGAACACCCCAGCTACTGCTGCCAGCTTGCGCGATGCATGATGTGCCAGTTCATTCAGCGGCTCATCGAGGATGTCCGCAAACTCAGACATAGCGCAAATGGCCTGAGTTGTCACATCGAAGCTGCCTTGTTTATGAACTGCCCGGCATGCCGAATGGAGGCTGGCTGCACGCTCTGCGAACGTATCGCCGGTCCAATCGAGAGCGCGGAAACGACCAAAGGCACTGCCCGTTTGCCCCCAGGCGAAACCACCGATGACATCTTGATAGCCCACATCGATTTGATGATCGATCAGCTCTTCTACCATATCCCAGGTCAGATCTGGCAGATCGAGCGATAAAACACGTGATTTGATACCGGATGCCGAATTCGTCCCACAAACGATGAGGGCAAGGCCGCCCCAGTGTGTTGCCAGCAGATAGACAAGCGCATGATTGGCTGGGCAACATGCTAGCGCATCGCTAAAAACAGTTTCTGGTACCTCGGTCTGCATGAAGTCGGCGATGGCTTGCGATGACGCGATCTCGGCAAGGCAGGCATCGAAAGCTTGGCGCGCGGCACTGATTGCGGCTTTCCGCTGCAGCCAGTCTGGTGACGGTGGGCTTTCGACTTCACCAAGAACGACTCCTACTACCCGCCGGGGGGCGCCCAACATTGGCAGCGGGGCATAGGAAGCGGCTTGCGCTTTTTGTAACTCGTCGCGCGCACGACGGTACCGTTGTTGCAGGTGCGGATCGCGAATATGTGAAGGATCAATAGTAAGCTGCTTGCGCGCCGCTGCCAATGCACGTGCCCGCCCACGCTCGACGCACAAGGCGGCTTCGATCAACCGTCCTGGCCGGGCGAAAGCAAATGCCTCACCAAAGACTCGTTCGCTCTCGCTGCGCAGAATAGGGTCTTGTTCTTGTGTGGTCTCCGCCAGGGAAAGCAGGAGTTGGTTGTCCTGACGGACGCGAGCATACGTGGCCTGGGCCTCTTGCCAACGACCGAGTTCGTTATAGAGGTTTGCCAGGACAAGCTCTGCTCTATAATGCTCGCCCGTTGCTCTCAAGATGTGCAAAGCAGCCTCGTAGTAGCCAACAGCTTGCTCCAGATTTTTTACCTTCTCCCCCTGGATACGCTGTTCATATACCCCACCGAGGTTGTTCTGTGTCAAAGCCCATTCATGTGGAAAGCAGACTTGCGTGAAGATGTGCAAAGCTGCGTTATAGTAAGCAATGGCCTGTTTCTGGTTGTCGGCCGAGTCGCCTTTTTTCCGTTCCTGATAGACATTGCCCAGGCTGAACTGTACCCTTGCCCAGCCCTCTGGAAAACGATCTTTAGAATAGACGCGCAAAGCGGATGAATAACAGGCAATCGCTCGCTCTTGATTTTCTGCCCTGTCTCCGGCGATGCGCGCATGGCATACATTCCCCAGATTGACTTGTGTGTCTGCCCATTCTATTGGCCATCGCTCCTCGGTATAGACACGGAGGGTTGCGATATAGTAGGCGATAGCCAATTCCTGGTTGTCGACATTGCCTCCGAGGAGACGTTCAGCATAGACGTTGCCCAGGTTGTTTTGGATCATAGCCCACTTTTCTGGGAAGCGATCTTCGGTGTAAACGCGCAAGGCCGCCTCATAATAGGTAATAGCCCGTTCCTGATTCTCTGTTTTGCTTCCTTGTAAACGCTGGCAATAAACCAAACCCAGATGATGTTGCCCATGAGCCCACTGGCGAGGATAGCGTTGTTCTGTAAAAACCAGTTGCGCACGCTCATACCATGCGATGGCCTCATCTTGTGCCTGGGGAAGGGTTTCATCACTGATATCAGTAAGGGCATCTGCGATGCGCTCGGCAAGTTCGGCCAGTATCTCTGGTGCTAAGCGCTCCTGACTTGCCCGTTTCCAGGCAGTTCGACAGCGCCTAGACCGCTCTAGGGCAGAGCGATCTAGAGGTGTTTCCCTCACAATGGCTGCAATATCCATAATCTCAGCTTCCAGCCAGTAAGGAAGATCCAACGCGAACCCGCCGAAGACATTGACATAGGCTGCGGGCACATCTCGTGCCGTAGCATAATACGTCACAATATCGCGGATGATGTCTTGAAAATTACGTCCGGCTTCCTCTGCTCGCGGATCGGCGTTTGGTGGTGGCATGAGCGATTCCAGGACGGTGAGCGTGCGTGGATCTAACAATTCTGGATGCGCTTCCAGGAAACGACGCGAATGAGGCAACGGACCCGCACGCAGCCAGGTCATCACTAGCTGTGTAAACGTCCCATCGCCACTCGTTGGTGCTCCAGGTTGAGCCGAAGCCTCTTCCTGAGTCGGCTGACCATAAGTTTGCGCCATTGCCCGTATTCGCTGCATGTACGCTACGACAAGAGGATGAGCGGCAAGGATGCCTAATTGACGGCCTAAGAGAGTGGGATCTCTTTCGAATTCGCGTGCCAGATGGATAAGCATTCGTGTCTGATCTGGCTCAGACATGATCATCTCATGGAAGCCATCCAGAGATCGCTGAATCAGCTCCGCTTCAGGATCACTTTGGGTTTGGATCTGCTCTTGCTTTAGTTGGTTCTTTCGGGCAAACCACCGTCGCATAGCAACTTCTCCTAGGTTAGACCTACCATTTCAATGCCCCTGGCTAAGGAGCCAGCTTCCATATATTTAAGAGGGAGATATGCCCGCTAGCTACCTGAGTTGCGCCAGCGGGACAAGTACAAAGAAACAAGAGCTGTTGCAGATTTACACCATTTTACGGAAGTGTTCGATGACTCGTTTCAGCACAGGATCATCCCTTGTAGCTCCCATTTGTCTGGCAAACTCATCTGGGTCTTGCTCATACAAGAACAAAAAGAGCTGAATTATATTCGGGTCCGAGGGAACTTTCCTCAAAAATTCCTGAAATCTGCGATCCGCAAACTTCTCCCAAGCTTTATCAGTGCCCCAAGCCTTGGCATCTTCCAAAATCTGTAGGTATTGCTCCATTTCACACACAACTTCCACGTTATCAGGATGGAAGCGCAGGCTATCAACCTTCTGGCGAAAGAATGTAATGGCCTTATCTGACAGCAAGACGCTCTGTTTCTCTTCCAGGATACGCCTTGACGCATACCAATCAGGAGCTTCGAGGAAGGCCATAATAATCTCGGGAATATTCACGGATCTTATCTTCCTTGCCTGCAGAAACCGCTGCCAGGCTTTCTCGACGCCATACCGACGAGTATCTTCAAGCAGGTGCAAGCGGCGTTCTAACTCTTCTGCCAGCTCGGTTTCCCCACTGTGCTGGAATTGCGCGATCATATCCTTACAAGCCATCAATGCGTTCTCAGAGGTCAACGCTTCCTGATGCACTTGCAAGAGACGGAGCGTCTCATCCAATGTGGGAGCCATCACAAATAAACGGAATGCCCTTGCCGTAGCCAGAACTTCCTGAATATCTATCACGGACGCTTGTTGAAGAGCGGCTACATGCTCGCTGCTCGCTCCAACATTACGGTTACGTCGACGACCAAACCAATCAGGCATAACAAATCTCCTTTCTGCTACCAGGAAAGCATCAGGCCGCTCAAATGTGTATACTTATCAAAAGCAGATGTAGGATCAACAAGGATTACTACCGGTCCGAGTGTCAGACTAAGCAAAATGGGGGTTGGACTCCATCCTTACACAGAACCTGCGCAGATATATCCCATCGCCATTTTTGACAACCTTAGCAGACATATTTCCTGGGCTCTTGCGCTTTTGGTAATGCTAGGATAGTACGTTAGAAGCAGTATACTACATCTATAGATGGAAGTATAGAGAAGAGGTGGCATGGGAATATTTCTTGTGATATCGATTGAGTATAGAACGCATTATCGATTGAAATGTATTATCCTATGCCCTTTTCCTTCCTCGTCTGCAAGCACTTCCTCCTTGATGGTGTGCTTCCTTATGCGGACTTTCTTCCTCAATTCTCATTCGTTCAATAAGATCTAAGCGGAACAGACCATAGGGGCGTCAGGGCTAGGATCTGGCGAAAATAGCTCATAGCAAACTTCTTTTCTAAAAATTTGTCTGACTTAGAGCGTTTGAAGCCAAGCACAAGCCTTTCTAAGAGTTATTTGGTACAATTCATGCGGCATTTGTTCCCAATACGCTCGCTTTTTCCTGCCTCATGAAGCCGCTTGAAAAGAGATTTTACCACGCTATGAGCTGATCCTAGCCCAACCTCTGGTTGACAGCATTTTGATTCTGAAGCAACTTCCGCGAAACGAGAGCAGTCAAGGAAGCATTCGAAAATATCGAAGCCCTGATAAAGCCAGTTTACCTACCACGGTTTTCATAACATGCTAGAGCTTTCGCGGAAGTTGCTTCAGAATCAAAAACTGACAGCACTCCCCTTTGAGGGCTCTCACTTCATTGTGGAGCACCTGGAACCAAATCCCTGCAGCAAGTCTGCCCGCTGCGCCCAGCATACGGCTGGCAGCGAACGACGCGGTGGGGTACCTGGAGCGATACCCTTGCCGCGAGTTCTGCGTATGTGCGGAGATGTGCGCTGCCATGAACCAGCTATCCCTGCAATGCCTCATTGAGTTTACTGACCGCGTCCTTCTGCATGGTTGGCAGGACGTGGCTGTAAATGTCCATGGTCATGCTGATCTGGTTGTGCCCCAAAAGCTCTTGCACTACTTTCGGGTGCACTCCCATACTCAGCAAGATGGTCGCCGCGCTGTGCCTGAGGTCGTGGAAGCGGATTTCCGGCAGCCCGGCTCTCTTTAATAAGGTTTTGAAGCGCTCGACGACCTTGGAGGGATTGAGCGGGGTTCCCACCGAGGTACAAAAGACGAGGCCGCGTTCTTGCCATGTCTCACCGGCTTGTAGCTTCGCCTCTACCTGGCGAACGCGGTGCTGCTTGAGCAGTTCAACCACCATGGGAGCGAGCGCGATGCTCCGGCGGCTCTTCTCCGTTTTTGGCTCGGCCTCGATGTAGCGGTTGCCCGGCCTGCGCGTGAAGATGCGCCGGACGTGCAGTGTATTGTGCGAGAAGTCAATGTCCTGCCACTTGAGAGCCAGGATCTCCCCGCGCCGCATCCCGGTCGTGAGCGCCAGGACAAAGAGCGCCTCCATGTTGTGCCCCTTGGCGGCGGTCAGCAATTGTTGGGATTGTTCCATGGAAAGTGGCTGAATCTCAAAGTGTGCCCTGCGAGGGGGTGAAACGGCGTCGCAGACGTTGCGCGCGAGGACACCCAGGCGCACGGCGTCGTCTAATGCCTTGTGCAGCACGGCGTGGAGTCCATTCACCGTCGTGGAGGACAGGCCTTCGTTCAGCTTTTTTGTGTAGAACGCCTGCACCTGTTGTGCTGTCAATTTTTGTAACTGGTAGCGTCCCAGAACCGGGATGATATGCAGTCTGACCATCTCCTCATACCGCTCGTAGGAGCGGATGCGGATGCTCGACTTGTGATCTTCCAGCCATTGCGTGAGGAACTGCTTCATGGTCTGCTGTGGCCCGGTTGCTAGCATCCCTTGCTGCTGTTGATGCAGCGCCGTCTTGAGCTGTTCTTGCACCTCCTTCCTGGTCTTGCCATAAAACGTTTTTCGCTTTCCATCTTCCACTGAGATACTTGCGGCCCACCGTCCGTCGCTCCGCAGGTAGATGGAACCTTCACCATGTCCGCGTCTGGCCATAGAATCTTCCTTTCGCTTGGTCTCTCATGACAGACTTACTATTCGCATCCTGTAGCACTATTCTTTCTTATAGTCGTGGAAATAGCAATGCGTGAGCGCCTGTCCTGCTCAATGAGCGACGAATTTCCCATCAGCTTGTCGATGATGTTCTGATGATCGGTAAAGTCGAGCATAGATGAGTGGTCACCACTGGAGCTGATCAATGAGCGCTGATTTTAAATATGCTGTTATAAATCAGCGAGAATACAAGTGTAATCGCTTTTGATGGGTATCAAGAGTGCCAGCATAGTAGTTTGTCTAGCGGGCT
>WNFD01000812.1_pt1 | contig 31427 bp, 27 predicted proteins | sample 5400491 | NCBI WGS metagenome assembly WNFD01 (sample SAMN13153343, study PRJNA577476) | soil metagenome | isolation source: 120 cm saprolite under Douglas fir tree site 2 hole 2 replicate 2 | place: USA:California | collected 2015-04-18 | reverse complement strand
ATCGCTGGTGGTCACCTTGAATTTCTGATTGACGTCGAGCGCCAGCACGTGTGGGGTGTACATGCAGTTCTTTTGATCGAAAACCGGTTCGGTCGCAGAGGTCTCGGTCGCCGCACTTCCAGTCAGCCCCTCGGAGATGTAAACCACCACATTCGCCATCCCTCCGTCGGCGCCCACCACATAGGTTTCCAGATGCCCAGGGTCGCTGGCGTGAGCCTTGGAACAGTAGGGATCCTTCGCCATGTCGATGACCTTCATATGCGGAGCTGTGCCGTCGAGTTTGACCGTCCACAACAGATTAGAACTACTGCCGATAGTACAGCCGCGAAGTTGTATTGCTTGTTCATAGAAATCTCTCCTTAAACCACGTAGGTGAATCTTTGATGCGATTCTATGCCTACTGTTGTCCCGCCGGAGCATTTGGATCAACTGGTTTCAGGCCCAGTTGTTTCGCCATCGCTTTTGCCTTGCTGTTTTGGGACATGAGGGTTCGCAGATAGAAAACTAAATCCCAAGCCTCGTCCGGCTTGATGTTGTCGGCAAAGGAAGGCATGGGCGTGCCGTCCAGGCCCGTCATGAAAATCCGGTAGATGTCCTGATCGGTATCGCCACACTTTGGCCGGGATCCCTCGGTGAAGTTGAAGGCCGCGATTGGCCGCCCAAGATCATCCTGAAGGGTTGCGGCGGACGGGCCGTTGGCTTGACCGAGAACGCCGTGGCACTTCCAGCACTGCACTCGGCCAAATACTTCGCGGCCAGCCTTGATGCGTTCGGCGGTGACTTCCGGTTCGGGGGGAATCGTGATTGGCGTTCCCGGCTTCTCGGTTACCCAGCGCGGAGAGAAGTGCTTCACCCAGGCCACGAGATCGGCGCGCTGCTGCTTGGTAAAGGTGCTCCATTGCGGCATATTCGAGCGGTCGAGTCCACGAGCGATGGTGTCGAAAAGATCCTGGTCCGTGGGCAATGTTCCCGTCGGAGTGGAGCGGCACTTGAATATGCCCAATTGGAAGTCGCGGGGCTTGGGATCGACCCAGGGAAAGCTCTCGCCATTTCCATCCCCCAGTTCACCGTGGCAAACAACGCAGTACCGGCGGTAGTCGGCCTTCGCGGCCTTGGCGTGACCGGTAATGTTTCCAATATGGCTTTCCACGCCGATGCGTGATTCTAGATCGTATTTCGTGAGCTGCGCCCAGGAAGGCATGGGGAGCGCAACAATCGCAGCTGCGCCCAGTAAAAGCGACCACTTCCGCAAATTATTCCGTTGCATGCTGTCCCTCTCCAGAAATCGAAACTTAGAAATCAAAGTCAAATCCCGTCATCACTTCGCTTGTGTTTACGTTGGTGCTGGTCAGGCCAAGACTCGGGCCCGTGCCGTCCTGGTGCAACCAGTTGTATTCATTGTGCCAGGCAAAACCGGCCCGGCTGGTCATAAACGGGTTGTAACGGAAGGCAAGGGTATAGCTCGAGATATTGCCCAAGTTGGAAGGTGTACCCGGGGTCGCCTGCTGCGACATGCGGATCGTCTCATAGCGCCCAATAAATATGAGCTGCGGGCTGTAGATGTAATGCGGCTCAATCAGGACGCCGTTCCAGCTCGGGCCCCGAGAACCAGGCGGTAAAACGGCTCCGGCAGTGTTGTTCTGCGAGGCAACGCCGTCGATCAAATCGCCGTAGCCCTGCCCGAACCATGCATTATCCTGCCCATGCTGAGTGACCACCTGAACATCAACATGCTGGCCGAAGTAAAATTGGCCAACGAAACCCTCGCGACTGAATGACTTGTTCCCAATCGCTGCCCCCGCGATGAAGCTATTGGCGCCGCCGCTGGTGATCCACGTGGTGGGTGCCTGGCCGATCATGGCATAGAACCCAATACGCTGCACGCCGGCTTTTCCTGCATCGAAAGCCTGGCTAGCGGCAAAGAATCCGGTGTAAGCGTTGCCGTACGGAAGCTGCGTGGTGCCATCATTGGAGCTGAGGAGCGCAGCGGAATAGCGCGTGCGGTCATTCCAGGAGTGGCCCATTAGCTCGGCACCCAGCTGGTTATCGCCCATCTGGCCGAAAATGTTGCCGTCCCCAACAGGAATGAAGTGGTATAGCTGGTAAATGCCGCCGTTCCCGGTAAGCGTGAGCGGGCGCTTTTCGGAAAGCAGATTATCGAGCTCAAACTTTCCCAGCTTGATGTTCAGCCACGGGCTGCCAAAGAGGTTGTCGAGCCGCGCCATGACAGTTTCAAAGTGAAAGGAGCCAGCAGGATCGCTAGACGGAAGCACGTAGAACGAAATGTTCTTTTCCAGGGTGCCGCCAGTGTGAAAATCGAGGCCAGTCAAATCAAAGCCGGAACTCGTGATGCGCTGGATCTGGGATCCGGTGATCGTGGACCCTCCCGCACCGTCCGGCCCGTACGTGTCCACTAGGACCTTGCCGGTGCTCACCCGGTGCCACATGGAAACAATGCGGAGCGTGACCGGCCAGTACCCCGGGTTCTGCCAGATCGGGGCATCGCGGTCGTTCATGAGTTGGTAGCCGTTGTCCTTGAATTTTTGGCCGAAGTAATTGAGCATCGGCCAAGACTCGTGGCAAGCCGAACAGCGCAAGCCGTACTTCCTGGCGAATGCCGGTAGGGCATGCGCGGGCTGGGCGCAGGTGAGCACGATGGATAGAACGATCAGGACCAATGAACCAAAACAGGAAACATCGCGAAGACGCGAACGCCTCGAAACGTGCATGGCCGGACTCCTCGGCAAAAAGATCAGATCAAAACCTGTTTTTTGAAACGAGTTAACACATAAGCAGATTTCTACAAACAAAGGGTCGAAATGCGAATCCCTCGCATTTGTGCCCATGAAAGAAAGTCACAAAGGTTCTACCACCCTACCGCGCGGAATCCTACTACGCTCGAAAGACGAAGTGCAAGTAGTTTTGACAATTTTTTTACAAAAGCGTGACAATTAGATTTACATTTACCCCATCCATGGCAGGGTTGGCTGCCAGAGTTGACAGTTTCATGCCCCCAGTACGAGACTCTGTAGAAGTCACATAACGAGATTTGCGGTGGATGGGCCGATGGGTTTTCGAAGTTGCAGGCAGGATTTCAACCTGAATAGCGTAGAGGCGGTCGAGGTTGCTCACCGACCCAGGTCCCACACTCAATGGACTGGACCGCTTCTTGGCCTGGTTCCCATTCTGATAGCTCTTTTGGCCTCAGCGCTTCCGGTCGCAGGCCGGGCGAAACATCGATTGAGCTACGGCGAAGGCCTGATCGTCAACCTCTCCGTGCCGGAGAGCGAGGTGGCGCAAGTGGTGGAAGATGTCGCGCAAAACGGAGTGATCCGCGGCACCAAGGAATACAACAAAGACGAATTTGTCGGTGGCGCGAAACCTGCCACTACCTCGAAAGTATTCCCTCCCTGGAACGAGGGCGGGAGGATCTTCTATAAGGTTCGTGAGGAAGCGATCGACCCTCGCAACTTCAAAGACAGCGGCGATGTGGGCACGCTGGCAGTGCGATACGTCGTGCAGCCGCAAGGCGAGAAGAACACGATCTTGCGCATTGACGCGCTTTTTGTGGAAGACTTCCGGCGCGTGGCGCATCAATCCAACGGATCGGTTGAAAGCGCCGAGTACAAGGACATTCAGGAGCACCTTGAAGCCATCGAGGTGATGAAGAAGCAGAATGCGCAAGCCGAGAGGGAGCGGCAGGAACTCTTGGAGAAAAAGCAGAACCTCGCGATCCAAGGTAATGCCCCCGCCCCCCCATTGCAGTACTCGACCTCGGTCGATTCTCGGATCGCTGATTCTGAAATCGCTGATTCTCGGATAGACGAGAGTCCTGTTGGCGCCAGCTCGCAACCTAGTGCAACTCAATCGACGGAACAAGCTCACCTTGGACAAAGCCAGCCCGGGCGGGGCCTGGAAGAACACGTCAAGGATCTTAGAAAGCAGGTGGAGCGATCGGTAAAGGCGCCGGGCGCGCCGCTTAAATCCGCGCCTTTCCATACCGCGAGCACGCTGCAGACCTTGACCACTGGCACGGAAGTCCTGATTCTGATTTCCACACCCTACTGGTATGGCGTCGAGACCCACGAGGGGCAGCATGGATGGATCCCTCGCGATGAGTTGGAGCAGCCATGAAGCGTCGCGGGGCCGGATTCGGTCGATTTCTCTGGCATGCTTTGTGGTTGGCCGTCGCGATCTTTTGTGTAGCGGAAGCCAGCCGGGCGCAAAGCAACGGACTCGATCGAAGTTTTCTACAATCCAAGGCCACAGTAGAAAAAGTCCTGAAGCAGATGCAGACCGCCACAGCGGGACGCCTCCCCGTGGTAGATGGGTTCGCGACTGCAGCGGATCATCCTTTGGATCGCTATCGGCGCGGCTATTACCAGTCTAAGTTCCAGGTGAGCGCCACTCCGGCGGGCGGATCCGTTGTGCGGGTGAGCGTGCAAGTCACGGCTTGGTACTCCGACCCGGTGGCCGCCCATTCTGGGTATCAAGTGTTGACCTCAAATGGACGACTGGAAGCGGACCTTCTGGATCAACTGGCAGAACAGCTAAGCAGCAAAGTGCAGCAAGCCGGGCCGGGCTCGCCAGCAATTCCTGAGCCCGCTCGATCTGCGAAGGCCGTAACTAGGGAGGAGCCCACCATCTCGGCGCCGGTACCCAGGATTCCAAAAGCTGGCGGCGGTTTTTCATCGTCCCTGGCCGAGGGTCTAGGTGAGCAGGAGAAAGCGGCTCCCCAAACTGGACAGAAAAAACCAGCAGGCAACGATCCAGGCGGTCTACAAGCGGAAGCGGAAAGCCTGGAAGAGATTCTTAAAAACCAGGCTCATCCCAGAAATCTAGTGGCGGTGAAGAAGTCTGGCACTCCGGTGGTCGGGACCGCGAGTTTAACGGCAAAGACCCTGTTTCTGGCCAGCGCACACGATGAGTTCGAGATGCTGGACTTCAATCGGGATTGGGTTCACGTACGCATTTCTGGTCTGTCGCGGGGCTGGATCTGGCGCAACAACCTGGAAATGCCTGACAGCATTCCCGATAGCGATTTGCCCACGCCTGCAACGGCGGCTCACGCCACCGCTGACCTGTTTCATGTGACTCGAGAAGAAAAGGCGCCATTCCCCGGAGATTGGGAACCCCTTCGAGGGAAGACCGTCAAGATTGTCTCCATAGAAAAGATAGACGAATCGGCCAAGGATTCCGGTCCCCAACTTAGACTCGAGTTCGCGAAGTCAGTGTTCGACAAAGACTATCCAGAACTGGCGCAAAAGGGGCGGGAGTTGGCGGGGATTGTGCTGATCTTCGATTCCGTTGACGGAGGGATGATTGCTGCCACCCTGCCTATGGTCCAGCAATGGAAGGCGGGCAAATTGTCGGACGCGGGTCTATGGCACCAATGTTTTTTTGATCCGCCGGAAACCTTCAGCCCGTCTGGGTCTGCGGCAAGCCAGTAAAGGAATTTTCGTGCTTAGAAAATGCTTCCGCGAAAGTTTGTGGCGGCGTCAGTTCGGAGTTTTGACTTGACTTTCGAAAGCCATGAGCGTACCTATGCAATTCTTGGGTATTCCTGCGATGTGGGTTGATCGGTTGACGCGACCCGAAAGGCTTGCCCGAGTGTTAACAACGGCACGACAACCTCACCATTAAATTCACTTTTCTATTTAATTTTCTTATGAGCACGATGACCCAACCCACGATTCTACTTCGCCGGCAAGCGAAGTCTCTCCTGCGCGACTACGCCGAACTGATGAAACTGCGCGTGACGACTTTGATCGTGATGACTGCCTGGTGCGGCTACTATTTCGGGGCACAGAAAGCCGGGCTTTCTTCGCTGTCATGGGGTTTGCTCCACGCGCTATTAGGAATTGGGCTGGTATCCAGCGGAACCGCAGCGCTGAATGAAGTGATGGAATACAAAGTGGACGCGAACATGCGCCGGACCGCCCAACGCCCGCTGCCCGCCGGCCGCATGAGCCTCCGTCATGCTACGACGGCAGGCTTGCTGGCGACTTTGGGTGGGTCAATCTATCTGGCGTTCTTCAGCAATCCGTTGACGGGGTTGCTGACCTTTCTGACTTCGGTCGTCTACCTAGCAGCTTATACTCCTCTGAAGCGGGTCTCTCCCATCTGCACTTTCGTAGGAGCTTTTCCTGGAGCGATGCCTGGAGTTCTGGGTTGGACGGCCGTACGAGGCCATCTGGAGTGGGGCACGTTGATTTTGTTCGCCATCCTTTTTGTGTGGCAGTTCCCGCATTTCTTCTCCATCGCCTGGCTTTATCGGGAAGACTACGCCAGCGGTGGAATTCGCATGCTGCCCGTGGTGGAGGAGGATGGGCGGTCCACGGCGCGTCGCATCGTGGCCTATTCGCTGATCCTGATTCCTCTTAGTCTTTTGCCCAGCTTTTTCGGCATGGCGGGCAAGATCTATTTGGTTGGAGCGATCGTTCTGGGCGTCGCTCTATTCTATTTCGGGGCTCGACTGGCGTTTCTCAAGCTTCCTGTCAACAGTCCCCGATCTAAAATGTTGGCACGTCATGTGTTGCAAGCCACAGTCGTTTATCTCCCATTGTTGTTTGTGCTCATGATGGGAAATTCTTCGCGGCCCTGAGATCGACCAAACGGCCTATTTGATTGCGCTGCCGACGTTCGAGAACACGTTGCCGGCGTTCGACCCGATCAACCGGACTGTGCCCACCACAATGATGAGGATGACTGCGAGCATCACAGAATACTCAGCGACGTCCTGTCCTTCTTCATCTGACCAAAAAGTGCGTAAGAAGTATTCCATAATATCTCCTTGCTTCAGGCTCCAGTCGTTGCGTAACTTCTTGTGGCCGGCTGGGCTTGCGAATTGAAAAGACTTAACCCCCAGGCTTCCTTCTCCTGAGAAAAGGCCTTGAGACCAACCTGGTATTCTTTCGTCCCATCCAACAGCTTGGTCCATACCACCCTGAAATCCATCCGGCGCTGGTGATAAAAAATTGTTAGCGTCTCGAGCGCTTTCACTTGATGGCGAATCGCTCCCAGACGCACCCCAGTCGGCGTGAGGTCAAGAGTATGCGCCAGTTCCTCGAATGAAAGGCCGTCAGTATCGACTCCGCGAACTCGCACCGGCAGCACGGCTTGGATGCGATCTTGCCGACGCCTGTTTGTTTGGACACTATCCTGCATTTGGGCTAGACACAGTGTGCGACACAGCGGAAGGAAGGGGAATGGCTCCGATGAGGGAGGCACGAAGGTAACTAGCTTTCACCGTAGCGGTTTCCTGGAAAAAATCGAGGTTTGCGGTTCGCGAAATGCATCATAACGAATCCCACAGCGGGAACGGAGATCAAGATTCAGTCAGCCGCGAGTTGGTTGATCCCCTTATCTCCGATAGACTGCATCCAAGGTAGAGACATGCGGGGTATCCGGGGTGGAAGTCACAGTATCGGGGCTGTGTTGCTGTTGTGCTGGAGTCTGGCGGCAGTGTGCCAGTCGCCCACTCAACAACTCGACTCAGGAAGAGCTTCGTACTCAGGCCAAAACGCTAACCTGCCAGTCGAGCAGGTAGCCAGGAAACTTGAGGAAAAAAACGCGCAGCGCGCCGCTGCGCTCAATCAATTTACCAGCACGCGGGTATACCGCATGCAGTATCACGGTTTCCCGAGTGATCGCGGTGCGGAAATGGTGGTCAACGTTAGCTACCATGCTCCCAACGCCAAAGAATTTCATGTTGTGTCTCAGACTGGGTCCAAGTTTGTGATCGACCATGTCTTCAAGAAACTGCTGGAAGGCGAGCAAGAGGCTGCCAATCAAGAAAACCGCGAGCATACCGCACTAAGCAGGGAGAACTACGATTTCACCTCCGCTGGCTATGAAATCACACCGGACGGTCCGCAGTACGTAATCAACCTGCTGCCCAAGACCAAGAACAAGTTTCTCTATCGCGGGAAGATCTGGGTGGATGCGAAAGACTTCGCCGTCGTTCGGATTGAAGGAGAACCGGCCAAGAATCCTTCCGTTTGGATTAAAAAGACCGAGGTTAAGCACCGGTACGTCAAAGTAAGCGACTTCTGGCTCCCAGCCGAGAACCATACGGAAAGCTTTATACGGCTTGGTGGCCGAGCGGTTCTTTCAATCGAATACAAAGATTACAGAATTACAAAAGCCGCGCCCTTGTATGGTCTTGGGAACGGGCACGAAAACTTGAAGTGACCCAAGTCGCCCTCCGCTTACCTCCGACACCGCGAAAATGTATATTGTGAGTTGCTCTTCCGGGGCGCGATGTGAACCTGGAAAGCAGAGCGGACCATACGTGTGATTGGGCTGATTTTACATTTCGTTTTCGGCGTGGCACTGGTTGGCACTTTGTCTTCAGCGATGTTTCTTGGGCTGGTGCTGCTGGGGGTGATCCGGTTTCGCTCGCACGCGCGTCAGCAGTTCCGAGCAATTCCCGACAACGCGAACCTTCCTCCAGTCTCCATTCTTAAACCTGTACACGGATTGGAAGCCCAACTTAAAGAGAACATTGAAAGCTTCTTCCGGCAGGACTACCCCGACTACGAAATTCTGTTTGCGGCGGACCGCGCGGATGATCCAGCCTTGGAGGTTGTGCGGGAAATATGTGCGCGTTATCCGCACATCCGGAGCCGGGTGCTGGTGGTTACCCCACCCTGGCCCAACCCCGTGGTATACGCATTTCATTGCATGGCAGAGGCAGCGGCGCATGAGATTCTGGTCACGGCCGACAGCGACGTAGAAGTTGCTCCACGCTATTTGCGGGAGATTGTGCCGCCATTGCTGGACCCGCAGGTCGGGATGGTGACGTGCGTGTATCGCGGCAAGAACGCGGCCGGATTTTTCTCCGGGCTGACGGCGATCGGTATGTCGGTGGAAATGACAGCGGGAGTGCTGGTGGCGAATCTGCTTGAAGGGATGAAATTTGGATTGGGCCCGACGACCGTGGTGCGCAAGGACTCGCTGGCGAGCATTGGTGGTTACACTGCTTTGAAAGACTATATGGCGTACGATTTTGCCATCGGCAACTTGATCGCAAAAGCGGGCTACCGTGTCGTGCTCTCGGGCCACGTCATCGATCATGTGGTGAACCAGAAATCGTTTCGCCGCATGTGGCAGAACCAGTTGCGCTGGGCGCAAACCACTCGCTATTCGCGGCCCAAAGGACATTTTGGAACTGGGCTGATTTTCTCTATGCCCTTTGGCCTGCTCGGCTTCCTTGCGGCTGCTTTGTTGGGGCACTGGGGAATCGGGGCGGTTCTGCTGGGAGTGGCAGTGCTCAACCGATTGGCCGAAGCCTGGCTTGTGGGCTGGATAGTGGTTCGCGATCCGCAGGTGCGGCGGGCGCCTTGGCTCTATCCGTTGCGCGATTTGCTCGGCTTCCTGGTGTGGTTCGCCAGTTACCTGAATCTGCGCTACGTTTGGCGCGATGGCCGCTTTGAGTTAAAGGGAACGCGAATTACCCTGCGGCAGACTTCGTCGGATAGCAGGTAGCCCGAAAGAATTTGCCAAGAAGCCAACGTTTAGTCGCAAGTACTCTGGCCGTGGTCTTTTTTCGCATCGACATTGTACGACCCACTTCTGTCTGGCCGGTAGTTAAACGGGTTCGGCAGACAAGCTGAGAAGCGGCTATACTCCTTCCTCCATGAATGCACGAATGAATCCCCGCTCTTGTTGTTGGGCGCCGGTTTGCGCCCTCGCATCGCTACTCATCAGTAATTCCCTTTTCGCGCAAGGCCAACCCGCTGCGCCATCTCGCGCCGCGACCGTGCTTGACTCCATGCCGCACGTCAGAAGAATTGATCAGGTTGCGCTCTCTCCCGACGGAACTCAGGTCGCTTACATTGCGAAAGGAGATCTGTCAGTAATTCCCGTTCGTGGCGGGTCTACGCACGCAATTGCTGTGGAGGGCAAACTCGCGCTCCGAGATGTGGCTTGGTCTCCAGACAGCAAACGCATCGCATTCATCGCCGACCTTCCTGGTGATGTTCCCGCCGCTCAAGTCTGGATAGGGGCAGTCGATGGCAGCGCCCCGGTGAAAGGTGCGGAACTGAAGGGATACGTGCAGTCCCCTCGCTTCTCTCCCGACGGGTCAAGGCTTGCTGTGCTATTCATTGAAGGCATTCCGCGCATCGCGGGTCCATTGGAACCAATGACGCCGCTTGCCGGAGTCATCGACGAGAAGATTTACGAGCAACGTATTGCAGTCGTGGACTTAGTAACGGATCATCTGACGCAGGTGACGCCGGCTGACATGTACGTTTACGAGTACGACTGGACTCCTGATGGACAAGGCTGGGCGGTGACCGCGGCGCACGGTTCCGGAGACGCTAGCTGGTACGTCGCGCGTTTATATTTCGCCAACGCAAACACTGGCGAGATGCGCGAGATTTACAAACCGAAACTGCAAATTGCGGAGCCCCGCGTCTCGTTCGATGGAAAGGATGTCGCCTTCATCGAAGGACTGATGAGTGATGAGGGTTCCACAGGTGGGGACGTCCATGTCGTACCGATCACAGGAGGTGCGGCGCGAAATCTCACTCCTGACATCAAGTCATCTCCTTCGGCGCTCGCGTGGACTGCTCCCAGCCGCATCACGTTCGCTCAAAACGTCGACGGAAACTCCGGCTTTGGCAGCGTGAGCACCAAGGGTGGTGCGGCCAAGACACTGTGGACGGGCGAGGAGACGGCTGCTCCGGCTGGCGATGATTGGGTTCCGGGCCGCTCTTTCAACGGCGAGAAATTGATCACTGCGGTAGTGCGTCAATCGGCGAACACTCCCCCTGAAGTGTGGGTGGGCCCGATCGGGAATTGGACGCAGATCACGAGCCTAAATGCCGAAGTTAAATCGGCATGGGGCGAGATGCGCAACGTGCATTGGAGGAATGGCACAACGCGGGTAGAAGGCTGGCTGATGCTGCCTAAAGATTTCACTTCTAGTAAAACTTATCCGCTTATCGTCAATGTGCATGGAGGCCCGTCCGCTGCCTGCATGTCACGCTGGGACGAACGGGGCATGGGCACCGAATCGGCGATGGGTTACTTTGCACTTTGCCCAAACCCGCGCGGCAGCTATGGACAAGGAGAAGCATTCACACAGGCCAACGTCAAAGACTTCGGTGGCGGCGATTATCGCGACATCATGGCAGGGGTGGATGCCCTTTCCAAGGAGTATCCGGTCGACACCAAGCGCATCGGTATCCGCGGACACAGCTACGGCGGGTATATGACCATGTGGGCGGAGACGCAGACCCAGCGCTTCGCCGCTGCGGTGGCGGGCGCGGGCCTTTCTGATTGGCTCAGCTACTACGGCCTCAACGATATTGATGAATGGATGATTCCGTTTTTCGGTGCGCCGGTATACGACGATCCTGCCGTTTATGCCAAAAGCGATCCGATGCACTTTGTCAAAGCGGTGAAGACTCCGACGCTCCTCCTAGTGGGCGATCGCGACGGCGAAGTGCCCATGGAACAATCGGTCGAATGGTGGCACGCTCTCGAAACTCTACGTGTGCCTACAAAGCTGGTGGTGTATCCCAACGAGGGACATGCGATCGCAAAACCCGCCGACTCGCGGGACTATACGCTGCGCTCTCTCGAGTGGTTCGAGGAATGGTTCGCGAAAGTTCGTTAACGCGTGCCGGTGCTGAACTCGTATACGGTTACGCTGTGAAACTTTTTTCCCGGTTTTAATTCCGTCGAGGGAAACTTGGGATGGTTAGGAGAATCGGGAAAGTGCTGAGTTTCCAGGCAGAATGCGTATCGTGCTTTATAAACCCGGCCTTCCTTGCCGGTGATCGAACCGTCGAGAAAATTTCCGGTGTAAAGCTGCACTCCGGGTTCGGTCGTGAGGACTCTCAAGATCCGGCCGCTAGTCGGCTCATACACTTCGGCCGCTTCAGACAACTTGCCCGCCGGATGATCCAGTACGAAGTTGTGATCATAGCCATGACCGAGGCGCAGTTGAGGATCTTCCGCATCGATCCGCTCTCCGATTGCATGAGGCTTACGAAAATCGAACGGCGTGCCTTCCATTGATTTCAATTCTCCCGTAGGAATAAGGGTTGCATCCACAGGAGTCATGCGGGAAGCATCGATCTCCAGCACGTGTCGCAGAACATCGCCATTGCCCTGGCCCGCCAGGTTGAAATAAGAATGGTTGGTAAGGTTGATAATGGTGTCCTTATCGGTGGTCGCAGAATACTCGATTCGCAAAGTGCCACCGTTCAGCGTGTAGCTCACGTGCGTGATGAGCGCGCCGGGAAAACCCTGATCTCCGTCTTTGCTTACATGAGTTAGTTCCACTCCATCCGGAATCTGTTTCGCGTTCCAAACCACCTTGTCGAAGCCGACCGTTCCTCCGTGAAGAGCGTTATCGCCATCATTTTTCGGGATGGAATAAGTGTGCCCGTCGAGTTGGAAGCTGCCATGTGCGATGCGGTTCGCGTAGCGCCCCACAATGCCTCCAAAATGTGCCGTCTGCGCCACGTACTTCTCCACTGAATCACACCCCAGCACCACGTCGTCGAGCTTTCCGTTTCGATCCGGCACGCGCAGAGAAACAACGATTCCTCCGTATGTCATGATGCCGACTTCGATCTTGCCGTCCTTCAGCGAGTAGAGATCGACGGGCGTTCCTTCCGGTGTTTTCCCGAATGCTTGCTTGGCAACCTGAGTCTTTGCTGACGCGGTTGCCGTGACCACAATGAGAGCGGCGAAAATTGCAATTGAGATCTTAGCTTTATTTGAAAGCATGTTCCTGGCCTCCTCGGCGCGTCGGTCCGTTGGTTCGAGGGCGCACGCATCCGGCTGCTAAATCGCGGCCCTATGTCGTCAGGCTCGCGCGACACACCTGAAGGATGGTATAGGGTTCAAGCAAACATGCCAAGCGTATCTCAGAGGACGGTAGATGCTCCAAGATAATGTCACCCCCTAACTGCAACGAGATTCTGTCACCCTGCAAGGGATGGTGACGATGAGTCAGAAAGAGTTCCAACGAGTGAAAGTGATTGAGAATGCAGCAGGTGGTCGAGGTGGCATTGGTAGGAGTTGCCGCGCTGAAAGATGGTGCATTTGACCTGGACCCGGAGGAAGTGGCCGTGGTCGACGACGAGGTCGTAGGGGGAAGTGTCTCCCCGGATGTGAGGCGTTAGCGGGGAGGAGTGCCCGCTCCACACCGGCATGTTCGAGCTGCGCTCGAATGGACAGCCGGGGGCGGCTGTCCCCACATAGAACCTTTCAAAGCTTCCTGCAAACTTACGGGAACTCCAGGGTTACGAATTTTGCCGGTTTCGCGCCGGTGTTCGTGATCGTGTGGGAGTAGTTGCCGGGGAGCCATTTGGAGTCGCCGGATTTGAAGTGGGCGGGCATTGGTCCGGAGTTGGAGCCCTGGCCTTCGACGTCGCTGCGGATGTCGAGGTCGGTGACGGCTATAAGAAGATGCGGGCCGGTGTGGTGGTGCGTGGGGACGACTCCGCCGGGCTGGAGGTCAAATTCGGTGGCGCGGATGCCGTCTTTGACGAAGAGGATTTGTTTGGTGCCGTTGGTGAGGACCTCGAGGCCGCGGTCCTCGTTCTTGTTGGGATCCAACTTAGCGCTTGAGTTGCGCAGGGCTTCGTCTTCGAGGAGTTCGACGGTGACGTTGCGAAAGGGATGGTCACCGAGAGCGCGCACATAGTGGGCGAAAGGGGCGGGGGCGAAGCGGGTGTCGCCTTCTGCGAATTTTACGGTGACTGGTTGCTTGTCTTTGACCGTGTTGGCGATTTCGGCGGGGCCGAGGGTTACGGAGATGTAGTCGTGACGGTGCCAGTGCGTTAGAGTTTCGGTGTTGGGAGCGACCTCGACGTTGAAGACGCGGACGGATTTGTTTTCGAAGGTGAGGTGATGGTGGGGCTCGGCGGTGATTTCGACTTCGGGGGCGGCGGCTTGGGCGGTGAGCAGGGTGGCGACGAGGCAGAGGAGTACGCGTTTCATGCGGCGAATTGTAGCATTGGGGAGTCGGCAGATCTCAGGGCTTTTAACCCGAGCTGATTGTGAACGCTTTAAGCGCCGCTGAAGGCGGTGGTCTTTCCATGCTGCCGGCGTTCGCGGGCGAGGGCGCCCGCGCCACACAGGCCTAATTATTGGTCGCGGGTGAGGCGGATCCATTGCTCCATTTGGTCGAGGTACTGGGCGAGGGCGCGGCGTCCGGCGGGGGTGAGGCGGTATTCGGTGCGGGGGACGCGGCCTTCGAAAAACTTTACGCAGGAGACGTACTGCGCCTCTTCGAGCTTGCGGGCGTGGACGCTGAGGTTGCCGTCGGTGGTCTTGAGGATGCGCTTGAGGTCCTTGAAGCTGAGGCTGGCGTTGGTGGCGAGGGCGCTGACGATTCCGAGACGAATGCGCTCGTGAATGAGGCGGTCGAGTTCGGGGAGTTCGAGAGGACGAGCGGGGATGTGTGCGCGGGCGGGAGCAGCTTTCGCGGGCTTGCGGCGGTGGGCGAGTGCTCTAGCCACCGTGCCTCCGGGCAATGAGAAATCCAAAGATGATGTGGAGGCCGCCAAAACCGGCGGCCAGAAACCAGTTGGCCCAGGCTGCCGGGGCGACGACTGCGATCGCGCCGGTGGCCATGAAGCAGAGGCCCATGACGGGGACAATGGAGACGGAGTACGCGCCTCCGGTGATGATGCCGGCGCCGTAGAGAAGGAGCCAGGCGGGTGCGAGGGCGGAATCGAGGGCTGCTCGGTCGAGCAAGAAGGTGATAAGTGCGCCGTCGATGAGTGGGGGAAAGAGACCGAGGGCGACTCTGCGTCCGGGACCGGTGAAGAGTGGAAGGCCGCGGCGGTTGGCTTTCCAGCGCGTGGAAATGACAGCGATGAGGGCGGCGAGGAGCGCTTCGGCAAGCCAGACTTTGAGCCATGCGGCGGAGTTGGACTGGCGGGCGGCGATCCAGGCGGAGGCGAGCGCGGTGAGGCCGAGGATGACTTGTCCCCAACCGGGGACGGCGGTGAAGGAGGCGGAGCGCTCCATGGTATCGCGAATGAAGCGAAGGTCGGCGGCGGGATCGGGGACTAGATTTGGCGTGGCGCTCGCGGGGATGGATCGCACGGGGCGGCGGGGGCGGCGGAGGCGATGCTGGCGGGGACTGGGCATTGAACACCAGAATAGATTGCAAGGGTCCATGGGTCAAGTACTTTGTGACGCAAAGCGAGATTAAACACCGAGCCGTCCGTCCTTCTTTCCGAATACCTCGGGGATCGAAGCCGTCAATCTCAGGAATTCTTATCGCAGCGCTAAAAGCGCTGCGCCACCCAAAACCCTCCCTCTCGGGATGGGCCGTCTGCGCGCTCTACTCGAATCAGGCTGAATCCCGCCAATTCGTAAGGCGTTGTATAGTTGTGTGCCGTGTTGGTCAAATCTTGAAAAACGCGGTTGGAAAGGGTGCTTGCGTGAGACGATTCTTTGGAAGTTCCTGCGTACTTTTTTTGGCGATGGGATTTGTTTCTGTGGCTGGCTGGTCGGCGTGGGCTCAGGAAGACTCGAGCGAGAGAATTTTCTTTCATGCCAAGGTGTTCACGGGCGATCCACAGAATCCTTATGCGGAGGCGGTGGCGATTCGCGGCGATAAGATTGTCGCGGTGGGCAGCCTGACTGAGGTGACGGGGTCTGTGTCGCCGGGAGCGGAGCGGATCGACCTGGAAGGCAAGAGTCTTTTTCCGGGATTCATCGATTCGCACAGTCACTCGATTGATGGCGGGATGAGCCTGATTTCCGCGGACGCCAGCGAGAAAGTGCACGCGCTTAAAGAACTTCCTCCGTTTACGGCTGAGGCAAAGAAAACGGGCAAGGGGATGCGCGGCGACGTGCTTGAAATTCTGGGCTTGCCGCTGGAATTTTGGTCGCATACCGACACTCTGAATAGCGACTTCAGCACGGGAGCTTACGAGAAGCAGAGTGTTCTTTTGCGCGGGATGGATGGACACACCGCATGGGCGAATCGGGCGCTGATGCAGCGTGCGGGAATCACCGCGGATTTTTTGAAGAAGCTTTCTCCCGCGGAGCGCGGTTATTACGGCATCGACAAAGACGGGCAACCGAACGGGTTTCTGGTGGACGCGGGCACGGAGAAGATCGAACCGCTGCTGCCAAAGCCTACGGCTGACCGGCTGCTGGCGGCGGGGCGCGCGGCCCTGCAATACAACTACAGCATGGGAATCACGGCATGGCTCGATCCGATGGCAGGTGACAATGTGTTGCAGGCCTACAAGTTGCTGGCGGACCGAGGAGAGCTAGCGTCGCAAGTGGTTGCTTTTCCGCAAGTGTTTGCGAAGGATCCGGCGGCGGAACTCGCGGGCGTGCAGAAAACGCGCGAGGCTTACAAGAATGTTGCGAATTTACATGTGACTGGAATCAAAGTGTTCGCGGATGGGGTGGCGGAGTATCCGTCACAGACGGCGCATCTGAGCAAGCCGTACAAGAACAGCGGGCGCAATGGGGATCTGTTGTTTGATGCGAAGAAGTTTGCCGAACTCTGCGTCGCGGCGGACAAGCAGGGATTGATTATTCACGTGCATGCGATTGGCGACGGAGCGGTGACGGCGGCGCTGGATGGGATTGCGGCGGCGCGGAAGGCGAATGGAAATTCCGGCTTACCGGATACGCTTACGCATGAACAGTTCGTGCAACCGGAGGATTTTCCGCGGTTCAAGGAACTTGGGGTGGTGAGCGCTTTGCAGCTTTTGTGGGCGGAGGCGAGTCCGGACACGATTGAAATCCTGAAGCCGTATCTGGATGCGGAGATTTACAAGTGGCAGTATCCGGCGAGATCGATCCTCGACAACGGCGGGATTATTTCGGGCGCGAGCGACTGGCCGGTTTCCAGCGCGAACGTGTTTCAGGCAATTTACCAAGCAGAGACGCGCAAAGGACCGGAGGGAGTGCTGGACGCATCGCAAGCGATGCCGCGGGAGGCGATGTTTTACGCGTACACGCGAAATTCGGCGAAGGCCTTGAATCTTGATTCGATTGGCACCATTGCCGCGGGGAAGCGCGCGGATTTGGTATTGCTGGACCGCGACGTTCTGACGATTTCTCCGGAAGAGATGCGGGAGACGAAAGTGCTTTGGACGATGGTGGCGGGGAAGACGGTGTACCGTGCGAAGTGAACTCGGGCCTGCAGGAGGCCCGGTTGATGAGAAGTGAAAAACAAGAGTCAACAGCAGAATCAAAATCGACGATCGTGATGCTGCATGCATTTCGCGGGCGAGGGCGCTCGCGCCACACTCCACTTTATTTCGCGGCGGCCGAGAGGAGTCCGAAGACGCCGACGCTGTTGGTGGTGCCTACATAGACTTTTCCGTTGATGATGAGCGGGGTGATGTATTTGTTGCCGGCGCCGAAGTGATCGCGTCCGTTGGCGGCCTGGTTGGTGTTGTAAAGCTCGTGCATAGTGACCGCGTTGTAGGCATGCAGGACAGCGGGATTGGTATTCTCGGCGGCCCAGACGATGCCGTTCTGGCTTTTGTTGGAGGAGATGCTGGGGGTGGCGCCGGGATATCCGAAAGTGTTGGTGGTCTGCGCAGCCGGCGCGGTTAGCAGCCTGGCGTTCTTGAACTGAAAAGCGAGAATGGGCTGGCCCACCGGGCCATAGTAAAGTTTTCCACTGAAGTACGCGGGCATGGACCAGATGCCACCGGGCAAAGCTCCGGGGAGTTCCTGATAGATGTTGTTGCTGGTGGGATTGAACTTTCCCATGGAGTTGCGATTGACGAGGTAAAGATTGGAATCTTTGCCGGCGCCAGCGGCCAGGTTCCAAATTACCCCGGAGGAATCTTTGATAGGCGGCAGCAGAATTGCTCCGCCGGAGCCGAGGTCGGTGTCCTGGTCATTTTCCTGCTGCTGGTTGTCCATTTCGAAATAGTCGGCGACCGCCAGGCCGCCCTGGGTGGCGAGTCTGAGAAAACCATTGCCGTAGTCGCCGCTGCCGGGGAATCCGCCGGAATTCAGTGTGGTGTCGAAGACTCCGTTGGCATCGAGGAAAAAGATGTTGCCGGAACTGTCGGCGGCGAGACCTGCGCCGGAGCCCCAGATGGCGCCTTCGTTACCGTTGGGCGTGACATTGAGAACGGTCTTCTGAGCGAGGGTTGTGGCGCTGTAACCCATGATCCATCCAGTGTAGGGACGGATGTCACAGTGCGACGCCCATGCCAGGTATATTCCGCCGCCTACAAGGAGCAGGCCTGAGCGCTCTTTGTATTGCGCGGGATCGAAGACGACGAAGCCGCCGGAGCTGTTGTCGCCGGTGCCGGGGAATTTGGCCGTAATGTCTACGGGGCCTTTGAAAAGCTCATTGCCCGCGGTGGCATCGAGAGCGTGGAGGCGCTGATGATAGTTGCCAGAGGAATCTTTCGACATGGCAACGGCGTAGATCACGCCATTGGATCCCGCGGGGCGCCGGATGACGGGCGTGGAAGTAATTCCGATTTCTGGCATGACCTGGGAACAACCGCGATCGTCGGAAGTGGTCTCACCGGCTTTGAGAGTGCCGGTGTGCCAGATGAGCGATCAGTTATCCGCGTCAAAGGCGTAGACCGAGTCGTGTTCGGTGGCGACAATAAGAAGGTTGTGATTGCTACCGCCGATAGGAACGGCTGAGAGGTACAAAGGTTCGGCGTCGACTAAGCCGTCGACTGGGAGAGTGAACAGCTTTCCGAACGAGGCGGAATTTACATTGCTCGGGGTGAGAATGGTCTCGGAAGAATTTAATCCGGTGCGGGCGTTATTGTTGTGGTAGGTGAGAACGTCCTGGGAAAATGCGGGAGACGCACTGCCCGCGAGAATTAAGATGAGGCGAAAGACGAAGAGTCGAAGGGATGGCATCGTTATCCTCTGCGGACGCTCAGTTTAAGGGCGGCCGGGATGAAGTCGAATCCTGCCGTGTGTTGGTTGCGAAGTAGGGCGCGAAGGAAACGTCAGAAGAGTAATATTTCCTGGACCTCCCCGGCTGAACCTTTTCCGGGGCAAGATTATGACAGGGTTTGAGGGTCGAAACAAGCCGTCTGGCGCGGGGAGTGAGGGATGGAACTAGGGAAGCTGCTGGTTCTTCTGGGTGCGGTGCTGGTGATGGCGGGAGTGGTGGTGATGCTGTTGGGGCGGATGAACTTTCCCCTGGGACGGCTGCCGGGAGATTTCTTGTATCGTGGGAAGAACACGACGGTTTATTTTCCGTTGGCAACGTCGGTGGTGGTGAGCGTGGTGGTTTCGATCGTGCTGTATCTGGCGAGCCGGTGGCGACGATGAGATCTGTACGAAGCTGATTGCGCTGCGGAAATAGACATTCACGTTGTCCCTACAAGAGATGCCTTGCAGAAGCCGTGAAGCGTTCTGCGGGCTGGAAGGACAGTTAGTACAAAAAAGTTTTGCGTCTCTCTCATGTTTAGATCGGTTTGCCGCGGAAGAAGTAAATGAGTTCGATGATCAGGATGATCACGACCAGAAGTTCCAGCACGAAGGCGCGGCTTTGGTTGAATTCGTCAACCATGAAACGGTAAAGCTCTTCGGCGGTCCTCAGCTTTTCCTGTACAAGATCTTTGTAGTCGGGTACGCCGACTCTTGAGGCGGCGAGTTTGTAGAGGCGGGCGGAGAACATGTCGCTGAGGAACTTGATGGCGTTGTCGGCGCGTTCGGTCAATTCTCCCACGTCGAGCAGGACGGTGTGCAGCTTCGAGGCGGCACTGGCGGTACGCCATCGCGACCAGAGGCCGCGGGCTCCGCTATCGAGGAAGTCATAGACTTTTTCGAGTTCCTTAGTGAGCAAATCGTCGTAGTGGCGAAACTCGAGCAACTGCGAGTTTGCGTATTGCAGGAGCTGGATGGCGGTTTCGGCGCCGGCAGGACTGTCGTAGATGAAGGCGGCGTTCCATCCGATGACGGCCAGATCGTGGGGATAGTAGGAAATGCGCGATTGCAGAATTTCCTGGCGTTCGCCATCGGAAAGCCGCTGGTTCTCGCCGCGCACTACCTGGGAGATGAAGTCCGCCTTAGATGCGAGCAGATCAGCAGCGGACGGAGAGCCGGCCACTTCACGCAGATGGAAGATGAAATAGTCTTCCTTCAACCACTCGGCGGTGTAAGGCTTAACCAGAGCGGGAGCGGCTCGCTCGAGTTTCTGCTTAACGATGCGGGTCGCCAGGCTCTCGAAGTTGGTGTCCCAAACCCAGCGGCTGGAAAGTTGGACCAGTTCCTCCCAATCGCCAGAAAAGGGCAGCTCGAAGATAACGCTCACCACGCCGTAGTCGTAATATTTGACGTCACACTGCAAACGCTCGCCACTCTCAAGGACAAGAGGATCGAGAGCCTCTTCCACCGGGGGGCGCTGGTAACGGACGTATCCGGGAGCAAGGTGTTTGAAACTGGCATCGACGGTGCGGGCGCCGAGGATTTGCCGAAGCTGGTCGAGGCGAATCTCTTCGCAGACGTCGAATTGGATCAATACCAGCACGGATCCACACAAGGGGGCGTCCGACGGCTTAACCGCCACAAGGGTAGGCAGGGCCTCGGCGGGCACTTTGCCAACGGCAGGTACAGAGATTGTAGTTTCGAGATCCATACGGCAACCAGAAATTCAGGTTCCAGACTTTTTCGTCCGGAGACAAGGGCGAGTACCGTAATTGTCCCAGAAGAATGGCAATCTGGCGAGAGACGCAGGTTAGCGTGGAGCTATAAAACGCGTTAACTTGCACAAAATCAATGTCTTGAGGACACGCCCCATAAAAGCACTCCGACCGCTGCCAAGGCTGCCAAACCTATGCCAGCGCGCTTCATCGATTGGAATACTTCGGCTTCGTGTTGGCGAGTGGAGGCAGATTCTGGACAAGGTTGCGAGCCGGGCGCACTGGTGATGCTGCCGCCGGTTAGCGCCATTTGCAGGACTTCAGCCAGGTGCAGAGCGCGGCGTGGCGAGCCTTGGGCAATCTGTTCGCGGCAACTGAAGCCATCGGCGATGATCAACCAGTCGGGCGGCGCGTGGCGGACGGCGGGAAGAAGTTCCATCTCGCCGATGGCGATGGAGATGTCGTATTTTTCGGGTTCGAAGCCGAACGAGCCGGCCATGCCGCAGCACCCGGGGGCCGGAGCCTGGAAGTCAACGCCGAGGCGGCGCAGGACGGCCTCTTCGGAGGTCATTTTCATCAGGGATTTGTGATGGCAGTGTCCATGGAGGAGTGCTTTGCGATTGAGGCGGGGCAGCGGGAAGTTCTTCGCTCTGGTTTCGAGAAACTCGCTCAGCAGGACAGTTTGGCGCGACAAGGCCTGGGCGCGCTCATCGTGTGGAAATAGATTTACCAGTTCGTCGCGAAAGACGGCGACGCAACTGGGCTCGAGCCCTACGACGGGGATACCGGCTTCGATTTCGGGCGAGAGTTCGTTGAGGATTTTAAGCAGGAGCGATTGAGCGCGGTCGAGCATGCCGTGGTCGTAGAGCGGGCGGCCGCAGCAGAGATTCGCTTTTGGGACGCTGACACGGAATCCGGCGGCTTCGAGGACTTCGACGGCGGCTTTGGCGGTGCCGGGCAGGAAATAATTATTGAAAGTGTCGGGCCAGAGGAGGACTGGAGGGGCGTTTGGGTCTTGCTTTGGCACAGCATTGTGTTGGCGGCGGTGGTACCAGCTTTTGAAAGTCTCCGGAGCGAAAGCTGGGATCGAGCGCTGCTGGGAAATTCCGGCGACGAATTTTGAGATGTCGCGAAGGAATGGGAGTTGGGTGGTCAGATTAGTAATGCCGGGCGCGTACGATGCAAGACGCGCCCAGAGGTCAATGTTGCCGAAAGCATACGCGCTGCGCGGGCGTGTGCGGCCTTCGTAGTAGTGCGATAGAAACTCGGCTTTGTACGTGGCAACATCGACGCCGACGGGACAATCGCTTTTGCATCCCTTACAGGCGAGGCAGAGATCAAGCGACTTTTTCACTTCTTCGCTGCGCCAGCCGTCAGGAATGACTTCGCCTTGAGTCATTTCCCAGAGCAGGTGCGCGCGGCCGCGCGTCGAGTGTTCCTCTTCGTGAGTGGCGCGGTAGCTGGGGCACATCAGGCCGCCTTCTTCGCGGCGGCACTTGCCGACTCCGACGCAGCGAAGAGTGGCCTCAGCCAGGCTGCCGTGATCGGCGGCGAATTTAAATTTGGTTTCTGGTTGCCACGGGGAGTATGCCGCGCCGAGGCGGAGATTATCGTCGAGCTTGTAAGGCTCGATCAGCTTGCCGGGATTCATCTTCCATTCTGGATCCCATGCGGATTTGAATTCGCGAAAGGCCTGGACAAGCTGCGGTCCAAACATTTTTGGCAGCAACTCGCCGCGGGACTGGCCGTCGCCATGCTCGCCGGAGATGGAGCCGCCGTAGCTCACCACCAGATCGGCAGCTTCTTCTATAAATTTGCGGAACTTGGCGACCCCATCCTTCGATTGCAAATCGAAGTTTATGCGGGTGTGCACGCAACCGTGGCCGAAGTGGCCGTAGAGTGAGCCTTTGTAGCCGTAGGCGGCCATCATTTTACGAAGATCGCGAAGGTAGCCGCCAAGTTTTTCGGGAGCGACGGCAGAATCTTCCCAACCTTCCCAGTTCAACGGCTCGCCGGGCACATGCGAGGTGGCGCCCAGGGCTGACTCGCGCACTTCCCACACGCGCTTAATCTGCTGTTTGTCGGTGTAGAGGCGCATCTGGGGAGCGGTTGTGCCGCGGCTGAGGGCTCGCATCAGGGCGCGTGCCTGGGATTCGGCTTCGGGCGCGGTGGAAGCACCGAATTCGGCCATCAGCCATCCGCCGCCTTCGGGCAGCAGTGCGAGGCCTTCGGAGTTGATTCCTTTCGTCCGCGTGTAGCCGACGAGAAGATCATCGAAGCCCTCGAGGCCGATGGGCTTGTGCGCCATGATTTCGGGAACGTGGTCGGCACATTGATAGATATCGGGATAGGCGACGACCAGCAGCACGCGTTCGGGCGGACTCTCGACGAGGCGGCAGGTGGCTTCGAGAATGGTGACACATGTGCCTTCGGAACCGACGAGGGCGCGCGCAACATGGAAGCCATTCTCGGGCAGAAGGAAATTTAAGTTGTAACCGGACACGCGGCGCGGAATGTCGGGATAAAGCTTGCGGACGAGATCGCCGTAGGTGGCGGCAATCGTTTGCAGTTTGGCATAAATTTCGCCGCGGCGTCCGCCCGCAGCGCGGATGCGTTCCAGTTCTTCGGCGGAGGTTGCGCCCACTTTCATGCGCAGGCCGTCATAGGTGAGGATTTCGAGCTCTTCGATGTTGTCGTCGGTTTTGCCCGCCATGACGGAATGCACGCCGCAGGAATTGTTGCCGATCATCCCGCCGAGAGTGCAGCGATCGTGCGTGGCGGGATCAGGCCCGAAAGTGAGATGGTGTTTCTCGGCGGCGGCGCGAAGATGGTCGAGCACCACCCCGGGCTGCACGCGGGCGATGCGGCGTGCGGGATCAATTTCGAGAATTCGCGCCATGTATTTGGAAAAATCGAGGATGACGGCGACATTACAGCATTGTCCGGCAAGAGATGTGCCGCCGCCGCGGCAAAGTAGCGGCGCGCCGAACTGGCGGCAGAGTGCGACGGTTGCGAGAACATCGTCGGCATCGCGGGGGAGCACGACTCCGATGGGAACCTGGCGGTAGTTGGAGCCGTCGGTGGCGTAGAGCGCGCGAGTGCCTCGGTCGAAGCGGACGTTATCGCGAACCTCGCCGTGAATCTGAGCGCGCAGAGCTTCGGCTAATCCAGCGGCATCTACTTGCGCGGATTTCGAGGCCTGAGCGCGTTCGGCGAATGGGTTCGGCATGCCGTCGAACCCTTAGTTCGAGGACGAGTTAGCCGCGCCAGACTTACTCACGTTGGTGATCACAATCCGCGTTTTATCGCTCTCTCCCTTGACCGTAATGGTGATCATGTTCTTCTGATCGTTGGAAACGATGGTGCACTGGTTCGCCTCGGTCGTCATCACCATCGCATTGGGGAACTTGGGCTTGTAGAAGCTGCAAACTTTGTCCACGGAATCGGAGGTCTCAAAGTTCAACGACGCGGTATGAACGGTGCCAAAGGTGGCGGAGGTCGCCCCTTCTTTCAAGGCCTGCGCTCCGGGATAGAGGTCCACTCCCAGATCGCGAGCCGCTGCCTGCGGATCATTTGTGGTCTGGACGGTGCCGAATGGAGTTTCCACTCTCACATTGTCACCGTCCTGGCGAACACGGGTGTGACGCGCGACCCTCCAGGCGAAGAAACCGAGCGACGCGACGGCGAGAATTCCGACGAGGACGATCACACCTACCACAATCAGAATAGCCTTCAGCGCACCACCGCCAGAAGGTGGGACGGCAGTCGCCGGAAGTGCGGAACCAGCGACGACCGGGGGCGCAGCCGCCGGAGCCGCCGTCGAAGCGAGTATGGCTGCTCCGCATTTGTTACAGAACCTGGTTCCAGGAACTATATTCGTACCACAAGAATTGCAGAACGCCATAGGCCACCTCGAAGAAATGCGGTGTGTAGTCGGACGGCGCGAGTATACCGCACATTGGATCGGGAAACAGAGTCCGACTCGTGGGGTGGGGACGCCTGCCCTTTCGACTTCGCCCAAGGCAGGCTCTCAGCCCCCGGACGGCGGCGCTACTAAAGAGTTCTAGCTCCACGGTCGCGTCGCGTAATCGGACATGGTGAGCCCCAGCAAGAGGAGCAAAAAGAATAATGCTCCGATCACGACCAGTTTGGTCATCTTTTCGCTGGCATGCCAGACGTGCATGAAGAAGAGAGCGACCAGAGTCGCTTTGACGGTGGCGATGCCGAGCGCGACGGCGGCGTTGAACTTGCCCAAGTCGAGAGTCGCGGCGAATACGGTGAGGCCGGTGCCGGCGAGCAGCGCAAAGAATACCGCGAAATACATTTTCAGGGACGACGATGATGAATGTGCGGACATGCAAGCCTCACGGGTGCCGGTCGATCAGGTAGAGCAAGGGAAACAGGTAAATCCAGACAATGTCGACGAAGTGCCAGTACAGGCCGCCAATTTCGACGGGAGTGTGGTATTCGGGAGTGAAGCGGCCCTTCCAGGCCATGGTAAGGAGCCAGAGAAAAATTCCGAGACCGATGATCATGTGGAGTGCGTGCAGGCCCGTCATGACGAAATAGAGAGAGAAGAAAATTTCCGCATGGCCGGGATTAGCGTATTGCCCGGGATGACCGGGGACGGGCTCGTTCTCGAAACTGAAAGATGCGCCGGGGACGTGATGCTCCACGAATTTTTCGCGATACTCGATGCCCTTGATGCCGAGGAAGGTGAGGCCAAGCAGCATGGTGACGATGAGGCTGCCGATCAGGAGCGTGCGGCGGGCGGTCTGTGCCGCCCAGACGGCGAGAACCACGGTCAAACTACTGCAGATGAGCACTGCTGTATTGGTGGCGCCGTAGCCCATGTTGATGGTTTTGCTGGCGGCGGCGAAGTCCCCGAAATACCAGCGGCGATAAATTAAGTAGGCACAGAAAAGTCCGCCGAAGAACATGATTTCGGTGGCGAGGAATACCCACATACCGAGGCTTGAGGCATCGCGTTGCTGCTGGGGATCGGCGAAGTGGTGCAAGAGCTCGGGGTGATGCTCCTCTTCGTGGTGCAGGCCGACGACCGTGCTATCGGGCAACGGGAACCTCCTCTTTGCGAGGCGTATCCAGCTCCTCGTAGTTGTAGGCTTCCCAAGTCACGACAGGTTCTTCGTCGAAGTTGAAGGTCGGCGGAGGAGAGGCGGTTTTCCATTCGAGTCCGGCGGCATTCCACGGATTTTCGGATGCGGGCTTGCCATAGCGCATGGACCATAGGAAGTAAACCATGGGCAAGAGATACCCAACGCCAAGAACGGTTGCGCCTGCGGTCGATAGAACGTTCAGCACCTGGAACTCAGGCATGTGGCTGTAATCGTAGTATCGCCGCGGCATGCCCATGTAGCCGAGCAGGAATTGCGGGAAGAATGTGAGATTGAAACCGATGAACACGATCAATGCCGCGAGGCGGGCCCAGCCTTCGGGATAGAGACGTCCTGAAATTTTGGGCCACCAGAAATGCATCCCTCCCAGATAGCCCATCACCGCGCCTCCGACCATGATGTAGTGGAAGTGGGCGACAACGAAGTAAGTGTCGGTGACGTGGACGTCGATGCCGAGCGCCGCGAGGAATAGTCCGGTAAGGCCGCCCATGGTGAAGAGTCCGAGGAAACCGAAGGCATAAAGCATGGGCGCGTCGTAGTGGATGGAACCTTTATAGAGAGTGGCTGTCCAGTTAAAAACCTTGATCGCGGAAGGCACCGCCACGGCGTAGCTCAACAAAGAAAATACCAACGCTGCGTAGACCGAGATTCCGGCGACAAACATATGGTGGGCCCAGACGAGGAAACCAAAGACGGCGATGGCGATGGATGAGAATGCGACGAAGCTGTATCCAAAAATGCGCTTGCGCGAGAAGCAGGCGATGATTTCAGAAATGATACCCATCGACGGCAAAATCATGATGTAGACCGCAGGATGGGAGTAGAACCAGAACAGGTGCTGGAACAGGAGCGGATCGCCGCCGAGTCTGGGGTCGAAGATGCCGAGGTGCAGAGCGCGTTCGGCGGCGACCATTACGATAGTGACCGCGATAACCGGAGTACCGAGAAGCTGAATGATGCTGGTGGCGTAGTGCGCCCAGATGAACAGCGGCAGGCGCGACCAGGTGAGGCCGGGTGCGCGCATGCGATGGATGGTCACAACAAAGTTGAGCCCGGTGAGGATGGAGGAAAATCCGGCGACGAAGATTGCGAGTCCGGCTTCGACAATTTTCGTGTTGGTGAAGTTGGTGCTGAACGGAGCGTAGAACGTCCACCCGGTATCTACGCCGCCGGTCAACATGCAGTGCAACATCATGACGCCGCCGATAATGTAGAGATACCAGCTCAACAGGTTGATGCGTGGGAAAGCGAGATCTTTGGCCCCGATCATCATGGGCACAAGAAAATTTCCAAGCACTGCGGGAATGGAAGGGATGAGAAAGAAAAACACCATGACCATTCCATGCATGGTGAAAAGCTTGTTATAAGTATCGGCCTGGACGAGATCGCCCGCGGGCGTAAGCAGCTCGAGCCGGATGAGCAACGCAAAGAATCCGCCGATGAAGAAGAAGAACGTGATCGAGATGAGATAGAGCAGGGCAATGCGTTTGTGGTCGGTGGTGAGCAGCCACGACCAGACGCCGTACTCCTTATTCAGGTAGTTTTCCTGTTCAACGGCTTGAGGGATCGCGATCTCCATACTCATTGCACCTGACTTCCATTGGGTCGAGCTTTTGCTGACGGCTGGCGCGCGGCCGCGCTGGCGCTCGTTTTGGCGCCCTCACCCGCCTTACCCGGGGAAATCGACTTGATGTAGGCGACCAGAGCGTTCACTTGTTCTTCGCTGACCAAGCCTCGAAAAGTAGGCATGATGGGCTGGAATCCCTTTACCCGCTGTGCTCCCGGATCAAGGATGCATTCGCGAAGATAGTTTTCGTCGGCAGTGACGGTGCGGCCATCTTCAAGCTGAACCGGCTTCCCGAATACTCCCTTCAAGTTGGGGCCGCGGCCCTGTGTGTCATTGCGGTGGCAGGTGGCGCAGCCGAGTTCCGAAAAAACTTTCTCGCCAGTCGCGGAGAGTGGGCCGGTCGAGCCGCCATTCATCCACGCTTCGTATTGAGCCGGCTCTTGTACGACGATGTCGCCGACCATGCCAGAGTGCTGAGTGCCGCAATACTCCGCGCAAAACAGGTGATAGACGCCGGGCTTGGTCGCGCGGAACCATTCCACAGTGTAGCGGCCGGGCAGTACGTCCTGCTTGATGCGGAAGGCGGGTATGAAGAAGCTATGAATTACATCCTGCGATGTCATGATGAGTTTGACGTCGCGCCCGACCGGGACGTGCAGTTCGTTGATTTCGCGCTGGCCTTCGGCGTGTTCGAGCTTCCACATCCATTGTTTCGCGACGACATATACTTCGGTCGAGTCGGTGGGCGGGGTGCGCTCCTGGAAGTACACCACGGCGCCCCAGGCAAAGATGACCATGAAGACGAGGAATGGAATCGTGCTCCAGGTGATTTCCAGTGGAGTGGAACCCTCGATCTGCTCGGCGAGAACGCCGGGGCGGTGGCGAAATCGCGCGGCGAAAAAAACGACGAAGGCGAACACCAGCAGAGTCATCATTCCGCAGACGATGAGCAGGAAAATGTAGAGAGCGTCCACGCGGCCTGCCATGGTGGAAGCCTGCTGCGGCCATAATGGAAAATTATTGAGCATACCGTGTCTTCGTTGCCGTCTTCCGGGTTACAGAACGATCCAGCCTCCACAAGATAAAAATCAAACTGCTGAGCAAAAGGATGGTTGCAGCGGCCGCCAGCCGCAAGATGTTCGATACTATGGCGCCATATTTCCCGGTCTCAGGATTGTAGTGATAGCAGTAGAGCAGAACAGCATCGACAGCGTTGCCGATTTTGCCCTGCGAAGCTTCCACCAGTCCCATGCGCAAATCTTTGGGTGGAAAATCCACACCGTAAAAGTAGCGCGAGATGCGGCCTTGCGGCGTGAGCACCATGATGGCCGTGGCATGCGCATACTGATTGGTCTTAGCGTCGTACTGATACTGGAAGCCGACAGCTTTGGCGAGCGCGTTAACTGACTCCGGCGGGCCGGTGAGGAAGTGCCAGCCTGCGGCGGCATTAGCACGGCCGTAACGTCCGATGTAGTCTTTCTTTTTGCTGGCCGCCATCTCGGGAGTTTCGCGCGGATCGAAGCTGATCGTGATCACGTCGAATTCATTGCCAACGTCGAATTTGATCAAACGCATGGCGCTGGAGAGTCCGGCCAAGGCTTCGCCGCACAGCATGGTGCAGTTGTAATAAACCAAGTTCAAGATCAGCGGCTTTTGCCCGAAGTAATCCCCGAGCTTGACGGCCTTGCCGATGTCGTCGCGGAATATGAGATCCGGTGGCACTTGAGCGTCGAGGTGCTGTTCGATGCCGACGTTTTCGAGGCGCGGAGGGCGCGTGTTGGCGGGCGGAGCCATGATGCCGTTGTTCATCTGCGCCGGGGCTGACGCGGCCAGCAGCGTGACTGCCAACAACCAGACGGAAATCGAATTGTTCTTCTTCCAGGTCACTTCTTTCCACCCTTCTTATTTGTTGGGGTCGCGGCAGCAGCGGCGCTGGCCGCGCCTTGCGAACGGACTGGAAGCCCTCGCGCCACCAGCAGATCCATGGCGCGTTCGATGGGGATGTGCACCGTGCCAGCTTTCTCATCCACCCAGCCGTAGCTGTAAAGCACCTTCTCTTCGTTCATGCGAATATCGTTCAACTGGCCGCGCTCATCTTCTTCCAGCTTGGGGCTGGGAAACGCGCCCTGCGGATATCCGGGAGCGACACGACGCGTATCCTCTGGAACATGCGTGGCCAGTGGGTTCACCGCGGGCTGCGAAGTTTTTTCGCGATGTTCAAGATAGGCAAATAGACCTCGTAGACCGAAAAGGCAGATTACTGTTGCCACAATGAGGGCCAGCAGAAAGTAGACGATGCCGGAGACCTGCAAGTCCTGGCGCTCGTAGCTTCCATGAGCGGCGTCGTTTTCGTGTTTGCTGGTCTCGTTATTCATCTCTTTACTCATGCATGCTCATGCGCGGGCTGCAGAACCTCGTGGGCATCCACGTCGTAGGCCGGCAGAAGCGGCAGCGAAGCCAGGTTGCGGAAAAAAAACCAGAGCCAGATTCCGCCGATGGCAATGGGCACGACAATGTCGGCAATAGTCACGGCTAAAGTCTTCGAGAAATTCGGTTCGATGATCCAAAACAGATCGAGGTAACGTATCAACAACATCCAAACCGCGACCCATACCAGCTTTCGAATGTCGCGCTTGAAGGGGCGCGAGAGCAGCATGGCGAAAGGCCCGGCAAACCCGAACAGAGCCAGGAATATGCCAATCGATCCCCAGCCGCCCTCGATGCGCCTGATGTAAAAGGTAATCTCCGAGGGCAGGTTCCCCGCCCAGATGATGAGCCACTGCGAAAAGTTGAAGTAGGCCCAGACCATGGTGAAGGCGAGCATCCATTTGCCGTGGTCGTGGACGAAGTCGGCGGTCAACATCTCCGACATGGGTTTGTAGTTAAAGAGGATGCGCTCGACCACGACTGCGAAGGCCATGGCGGAGAGCACTTCGCCAATAAGAATGACAAGGCCGAAGATGGTCGAGATCCAACTGGGGTCGAGCGACATCACCCAATCGATGGCGGCGAAAGAGATGGTGAAACCGTAGAGTATGAGCCCAGGGCCGCTAACCGCCTTGAAACGCCCGCTGTTGTCGGGGGCGTTGGGACGGTCAGTCTCTTTGGACCATTTCGACAGCAGGAACGAAAGGACGTTCCAGACGGCAAAATAAAATACCGCGCGAACGATGAAGCCGTTCACGGTGAGATACGTCTGCGTGATCTGCTCGAGGTGCTCACGGAGATGCTTGTCTTGAATGTTGGCGAGTGGTTGCGCCCAGATGTAGAGGCGACGGATTCCGAGAATGACAGGAATAAACAGAAGTGCCAATAGCGGTAGCGTGCGCATGGCCGCGCCCAGGATGCGGCGGATGACCGTGCCCCAGCCTCCGCCAGTCAGGTGGCGAATCATGAGGATTGCCATCGAACCGAGGGCAACGCCCAGCCAGCACATGAAGCCGAGAAGGTAAGCGCGGTAGAACTCGCCGGGGCGGATAAAGGCCAGCACGACGGAGATCCCGGCAAAAACCGCGCCGATGACGAGCGACCGCTGAGAAATCTTTCTTACAACCTCGGGCGCCGTCAAATCGAGATGTGGAGTGGCGACGCTCATTTGTGTTCCTCAGAGTTCGAACTTGTTTTGGTATCAATGATGGGAAGCGTCGCACCCGATCCTGGCTGGCCGTGAAACAGCGGCGGTTGCGAGGGCACGGCTTGGCCAGCGGGAACGTCCGCACGGGTCGCGTTCTGGCTCAACTGCAAGGCGCGGATGTAGGCCACGATCTTCCAGCGATCCTGCGGCGAAATTTGAGAAGCGTAATCGGGCATGATTCCGAAGCCGTTGGTCATCACGTCGTAGAAGTAACCGAGCTGCGCTTTCTGCAGCCGCTGGTCGTGTAACGACGGCGGCTTGCGGGCGAAGCCGCGAGACGGGATGAAGCCGTTGCCATCGCCGACGCGCGAGTGGCAGGGAGCGCAATAAATGTTGTAGCGCTCGCGCCCGCGCTCGAGAACTTCTTTGGTCACAGGAAACGGCATGTAGTCGCCGGGAGTGCTGCCTATTCTGCCAGTGTAGAAATACGTGTCGTCGTGCAACTGGCCGCGCGCCACCGTGCCTTCCACTGGCGGACGCTCGGAGCGCTGGTCGGCGAAGAAGTC
>WNFD01000794.1_pt1 | contig 31433 bp, 24 predicted proteins | sample 5400491 | NCBI WGS metagenome assembly WNFD01 (sample SAMN13153343, study PRJNA577476) | soil metagenome | isolation source: 120 cm saprolite under Douglas fir tree site 2 hole 2 replicate 2 | place: USA:California | collected 2015-04-18 | reverse complement strand
CCCGCGTGCGCATATACGGTGTGATGCCTCGCTCCATTAACCATTGCAGGAACTCTCCGTTGCCGTAGGTGGCATCGGCGGCCACCGACGCAGGTTCTCGTCCCTGCCATTGCGCGAAGCGCGTGAGCATGTCTTGCGCCGCCACCGTCTCTTGACTCATCCGCGCTGCCGTCGCTTGCACTCCCACGATCACACAGCTGTGATTGTCCACTAGATAGTTGTCGTAGTAACCCAGGCGAGCAGGAGTTCCACCCTTCGTCGCGTAAGTAGAGTCGGGGTCAGTCGTCGACACTTGCTCCTGTTCATGCACCGGTTCTTCGGTTGGGTTCTGCTGCTCCAGTTCTTCCAGGTACTGGCGCACGGTTAACTTTACCTGCGCGGCTTCCGCCAACTGTTCGCGGGGAATGCGACTCTCCTTATTCGCATTCGCCTCGACGAAGCTGCCATCCACCGACAGATTGTCTCCCCTCACCAGCCCCACTTCCAGACAGCGCGCTACAATCTGTTCAAAAAGCTGCTCGAATACCCTCGACTCGTGGAACCTGCCGTGCCGATTCTTCGAGAACGTGGAGTGATGCGGAATCTCCTGATCGAATCCCAGACCGGTAAACCAGCGCCACGCCAGATGCATGCGCAACTCTTCCACCAACTTGCGTTCACTGCTGATGTCATACAAGTAGCCGATCAACAGGATGCGAAGCAAAAGCTCGGGATCAATCGACGGGCGGCCCGTCTCGCTGTAGCGGTCCTTCAGTTGTTCGCGCACGAAGGCAAAGCTGATGTGCTTTTCGATGAGTCGCAGCAGGTGGGTCTCAGGAACTTGATCTTCCAGGCGGAAGTAGTAGAACAACGCTTCAGAGCGGTCGTGTTGCCCCATCATGATCAGCAGGCCTCCGACGATCGGAATCAAACAGAGCATGGGCGGATGCTTTCTTCTAACATGCTTCTGCTGAATCTCATCCTGCTAATCGACGCGCCTTTTTCAACACCCACAGGCGATTACCCCATCTATGAACGCTGAACGAATGCCGGGCCGCCCGGCGCAGCAGGCACCTCTCAACAGCCAACGACCGACCGCTAGCGACTAACGACCAGTCTTGAACTGTTCGTCGATCTCTACCTGATAGCCAGTGACCATCCTGTTGGTTTCGTTGGCCATGCCGACGACGGACATCAACTCCTTGAACATTTCGTCGGTCATGCCCTTTTTCTGCGCCGAGGCGGTGTGGGAGGCGATGCAGTAGTGGCACTGGTTGGTGACGCTGACGGCTACATAGATCATCTCCTTGGTCAGCGGATCGAGTGCGCCGGGGGCCATGATCTGTTTGATGTCTTCCCACGTGCGCTTGAGGGCGACGGGATCGTGCGCCAGCGCCTTCCAGAAATTATTGATCCAGTCGGTCTTGCGGGTGGCCATGATGTCGTCGTAGATGGCGCGCACTTCTGGGCTGGCGTCTTTGTATTCGATTAGGCCGAAAATTGACATGGAGTCTCCGTTCTAGGTTTTACCACTGAGGCACGGAGGCACAGAGAAAACAACCTCTTAGTTTTCTCCGTGTCTCGGTGGCTCCGTGGTGATGCGTTTTGGTGGGAGATGTATCTACTTCGGCAGCTCTCCGCTCAGCAATTTTCCCAACTCCGCCGCGGGGCAGCGCACTCCTACGTAAAACTGGCCGAACAACGCATAGACGGCGCTGACGTGGTCAAAGCGCATCTCGTAGATCAGCTTCTTGAAGACGAGAGGATCGTCGGCGAACAGGTCGACACCCCATTCCCAATCGTCGAAGCCGATCGAGCCGGTGATGATCTGCTTGACTTCGCCGGCATAGCGGCGGCCTACCAAACCATGTTCGTGCATCTGGCGGGCGCGTTCTTCGATGGGGAGTGTGTACCAGTTCTTGTCTTCGCCGCGGCGCCGGTCCATGGGATAGAAGCAAAGGTAACGGTGGGGCGGCATCTCAGGGAAGAGGCGCGGCTGCATGGCTTCTTTATGCCGGCCAACCTTGCAAGCGATCTCGGCCTTCCATTGGTCGGAGTGCGGCTCGATGCCCTGATCCGCGAGCTCTTTGTAAATCTTGAGGGTGGAGTTGTAGAGTCCCAGTTCGATGATGGAGAGGTACGAAGAAGTGGGTTCGAGGTAATCGCTCAGCCGCAGGCCTGCCAGTTGCAGTTCGGCTTGATTCAGGTCGGCGAAAGAATTGCGGAAGTGAATCAGCATCAGGTCGCCCTTGTGGCCGATGAGCGAGTACAGGGCAGATTGACCGGCGGAGTTTTTTTCCATCGCGCCGAGGACGGACGCAGCTTCTTGGGCGATCGCCGATCGGTCCGCCGCTGGCAGCGCGCGCCAGGCCGACCAGCGGATCCGCATCATCTGGTGCAGGACACTGTAGCCTTCAGTGGTGAGCGGGACTGCGGGGATCTCGGCCGACGTGGTCTGCGGGGGCAGGGTGGGAGTGGCCGTCATGGATTTTTCTTTCGCCATTCTGTTTTGTAATCCGAGATTCATTGTAGCGGAAGAGGGTGAAGCGGGGAGCAGTCACGAAGAGCAGCGGCTGAAGCCGCGTTGATTTCAGATCCCTTGCGATATGGCTAAGGAGATGGCGGAAAAAGCCGCGTTGCCCTCAGCGGCTAAAGCCAGCATCGATTTTATGGAACTTACGGAGCGGCTGAAGCCGCGCCCCTTCAAACCGAAATCAAGACTAGAGTTGTTGTGCAGCCTGTGCCGAGCTTGGCTCGGCCGGACAGCCGGGGCGGCTGTCCCCACATGGTCATCGCTCGAACTTTCTCCTCTGGCCGGCGCGGTAGATCGCCCAACCGAGGAGGTTGGCTCCGAGCACGACTGCTGCGATCTTTAGTGAATAATGCGATGAATTCTCTACACTGATGATTGGAAAAACGGACAGAGCTACGTACAGCAATGTCATCAGAAAACCCGAGACTGCTGCCACGCGGAGCCACAGGGCGGGGCGAAGTCCACGTTCCTTCGGCGACAGGAACGGAATGGCGAACAATGCCAGGTAGGCGATGCCGTAGAAGGTGAAGCCCCAGGTCAGCAGAAGTTCGTAGGCCTCCTGCGGCCCGACTCCGACTAGCGCCGCCACGCTGCCGGCCAGGGTGACGCATCCTAGGAAGAGGATTGAATTGACCGGCGTCTTGTGCCGGGGATGCAGCCGGGTAAACCATTCGGGCAGCAGGCGGTCCCAACCAGCGACCATGGGGAGACGCGCGCTGGCGCTGAAGTAGACGCTGAAAGAAGTTGGGTAGTTGAGGAAAAGCAGAACGATTGCGGCTGGAACTATAAATCCCGCGAATCCGAAGGCATGCGAACCCACGCGCAGAGCCTGCGGGATGGGACCGACGACGTCCACTGAATCCGGAGAGACGAAGGCGAGAATCGAACTGGTGGCGAAGATGTAAATCAGTGCGATGAAGGGCGCCGTGATGAGGACCGAGCGCGTGAGGTTGCGAATCGGGTTACGGGTTTCACCGGCGAAGATGGCAACATACTCAAACCCGCTGAGCGCGCCAAACATCATCTTGGTGAAGACGCTGAGGCTGAACACGGTCAATGGCGGCATTACCAGGCGGAGCGGATGGTATTCGGAGAGTGTCCCGCGCCAGCGGTTGAGCGGCGGGCTGGCAATGAGCGCGACGAGAACAATGAGGGTGGCGATGCTTCCAATGTTGCCCAGCCACTTGCCGACGTTCAGCCCCAGCGCGGAGAGCAACATCATTCCGGCGATGAAGACGACGGAAACTATGAAGATAAGCCACTTGCTCGATGCGATCCAGGCCGCCGTGGGGCCAAGGGCGTAGGCGACGAAAGTGGTGGTGACCAGGCCAATCACGGCCACGTAGAGGATGACAAAGAGCCACAAATTCCATGCCACCAGAAAACCGATCTGATCGTTGAAGGCCAGCCGGGCCCACTCATAGAGGCCGCCTTCGAGCGGCATGATCCGGTTGAGGTGAGCCACGACCGCGGCGAGCGGAATGAAGAACAGAACATAGGCGAGCAGCCAGAAGACAACGTGAGCCGATCCCGCCTTGGCGGCAGTTCCGAAGAAATCGAGAACGATGACGAGCAGGATCTGCGAGAGAACCAGATCGAACAGGCCGAGCTCCTTGCGCAGTTCGACGCTGTGGGCCTCAACTTGTGCTTCGGCGGCCCGCAAGGGGATGGAGGATTTTGTATTCAACTCGCCACTCTATTTTTGTTTTTTCTCCGCAGGCCTCAACAGCAAGTCCTGATAGTCAAAGCTGAAATCCGCGAGCGGAGACACGGCGGCCATGCGTGCACTGTCGATCGTGCCGTCCGGGTTGAGGGAAAACGTGACGAACGCGTCTTCAATGGTCCGCTCGCGCCAGTGAGCTTTGAAGGTGTCGTATTGCCAGTGTTGCATGTCGCCGATCATGGTGGGCGTGTGATCGAAGGTCATGACCAACGCTCCATTTTCTATACGGATGGTGATGGGGCCGTACCAGGCGTCCCGGTACGGGCCAGCATATTTGTCGAGGGGCAGGGAAGGTTTGGAGGTGGCGGCGCGGGCACTTTCCGCCTTCTTCATGGTCTCTGCCGCTTCCTTTTCTTCCGTGTCTTTCACAGTTTTGTAGGCAGCGATCCAATCCATGGGAGGTAGATCGAAATAGTGATCGAGAAGGTGGTAAAGGATGGAATCGAAGGCCCCGCCTTCTTCCGCGTTGGTCAGTACGACGACGCCAAGATTTTCCCCGGGTACGAGCATTACGCGTGAAACGAATCCTGCGACGCCTCCGGTGTGGCCCACGAGTTTGCGCCCGTGATAGTCGCGAAGGCCCCAGCCCAGGGCGTAGTCAGCGAAGTTCGGTTTGAGTGCCGCCAACGGCGGAGGCGGATCGTTGATCTGCAGAATCGTCTGCGGGGACCACATCTCTTTGGATTGCTGCTCGCTGAACAGGCGGCCATCGCGGTCGACGAACTTGCCGCGGTTAAGTTGCAGCTGAACCCACCTGGCCATGTCCGCGGCACAGGAGTTGATCGCTCCTGCGGGTCCGGCGTTGTCGAGAACCTCAAACTTGATCACTTGCAACTTGCCGTCGACGCGCTCGTGAGGGGAGGCGTAGTCATCACCGGCCTTGAATGCCGCGTTGCTGACGTTAGTGTTGTTCATGCCGAGCGGCACGAAAATATGCTGGCGAATATAGTCGTCCCACGAGACGCCCGTTACGGCGGGAACGATCTGACCGGCTGTCATGTAGAGCAGGTTGTCGTAGGCGTAGTGGCTGCGGAAACTGGATACGGGCTTCATGAAGCGCAGCTTGTAGATGATTTCATTGCGGGTGTAGGTGGAAGGCGGCCAGAAGAGCAGGTCGCCTTCGCCAAGTCCCATGCCGCTGCGGTGGGTGAGCAGGTCGCGGATAGTCATCTCGTGCGAGACGTAGGGATCGTACATGACGAAACCGGGCAAGCGCTGATAGACCGGATCGTCCCAGGAAAGCTTGCCTTCGTCGACCAGCGTGGCCAGGGCGGCAGTAGTGAAGGCCTTAGTGTTCGAACCAATGCCGAACATGGTGTGCTCATCTACTGGAGTGGGATCGCCCAGTTTGCGCAGACCGTAGCCTTTGGCAACGATGACCTTATTGTCCTTTACGATTGCGACCGCGATCCCCGGAACCTCGAAGGTCTTCATGACATTCGCTACGTAGGCGTTGAGGTCGGCGGGCGGAGCGGTGGAGGCGACTGGCGGCGCCGACTGCGCCCCGAGCGAGTGCACTAGAACCAACGCATAGACGGCCACAGCAAAGGGTCTCAATCGGCGATGCAGCATGGGATCTCCGCAGTGTGTTGATCTTGATGACGGTGAAGACGACGCGGTATTAGAACACACTTCAGGGCATTCTCCGACAGGGGAGAGAACAAGAGGGGGCAGTACGCGACCCGAAGGCCTGAATCGTGATGAAGCGCCCAGACGCTGGGGCGGCTGGGCGCTGGAAGTTCAATTCATCCGTCTGGAGACCACGGCAGAGATGTACTCCAGCAAATGGTCTGTTTCCAATTCCGAATACACCAGTTCCCCAATTTCCGCCGGGGTAAAACCTGTTCTTGCTGATGCTTCCAGCAGTTCCGCCACCAGAGTGAACGGTACTGCGTCGCTGTCGAAGATCATTGCAGACTCCTTTTCTTCTTTATTTTTTAGAAGGCGATTGCGAATGGAAAGAAAGAGGCAGTCAACGCTTGAGTGGGATCTACCCCCCCCAGCAAGATCCACAGCTCCTCGCCTGACTGCCCCTCTTCCTGCTCCGGCAAGTCGAAGCAAGCTTGAGCGCAGTCTGGCGTGTCTATCGGCGAATAGAGCGGAGGAAGATGGGGAGAAAGTTAGGAGCGGCGAAATGAGCAAAGGCCCTCTCCTCGCGGAAGACATGAAAAGACTCCGCGGTGAACAAGAGAGCCACCGGACTCGCGCCGGCGGCCGCAGGAGGGCCCGCGGTAGCCTGAGTGTGAACAACAATGGGAGCCGTGCCGCGGTGAAATGCAGTATCGGGTAAATCGACGTCCGGCAAAACCACGATCAGCAGCATGAGGAAGAACATGCAGCTGAGGATGCACAGGCTCGACGATTTGAGTTTCCACCGCGCCACGATCTGGTACTTGTGCCAGAGTTTGGGTCGAATGTCAATCCCACGAAAGTCCCATCCATGGCTCGGGCCGAGCCACATTGGTGATTGCGACGCACGCAGCCGGCGGGCTCAGTGATGGTCTCTACCGCGATCGCGATCGTGGTCTCCATGGTTGTGGCGCCAGGTCCAGTATTCTTTTTGTTCTTCGGGAGGAATCTTACGAAAGTCGCGTCTGGCATCCCGATGAGTTTCATTGGACCATTGCCGGTAGAAGACCACTTCGTCATCGTTCCAGACGTGATAGTCGGTGTAGTAGGGGTCGTAGACGCGGTGGTAATGGTGGTGCTCCGCACAGGCCAGACCCGCCCCGGCCAGTGCGGTAGCCAGGAAAAGCGAGACAAGGGATTGGAAACGGAGACGCATGGCCTTCCTCCGAAAGTGTTAGTTGCGTGGGCGCGGGAGGGCGTTGCAGGGCAAACCTGCACCGGCGTGAGGGGTCGCCTTGCATGAGGGCTTGCGGACATGAGAATTGGTGCCGCTTCAGGGTATGGTGCCAATCCCAGGTAGCAGCGTGAGCAGTTGCCATTCCCTACGCGGAGTTCGCCGCCTTCCGTTATATTGAATTCACGATGAACCGAAAGTCTGAAGTGACTGTGCGTCCGGCGCACAATGTTCGTGGGAGTGTGCGCCTGCCGGGGGACAAATCCATTTCCCACCGTTATGCCATGCTGGCTGGGATCGCGGAAGGGCCGTCCCGACTGGAGAATTATTCGACCGGCGCGGATTGCGCCAGTACGCTCGAATGCATGCGTGCGTTGGGCGTGACGTGGACTCGAAAGCCAGAAGGGGACAATGTGATCGAGGTGCAGGGGCGCGGAACTTTGGCGGCTCCGCAGAGCGCGCTTGATTGCGGAAACTCCGGGTCGACTATGCGCATGTTGAGTGGCATTGTGGCGGCGCAGAATTTTTCCAGCGCGATGGTCGGCGACCAATCGTTGTCGCGGCGTCCCATGGAACGCGTGATCACTCCTCTGACGACGATGGGCGCGCAAATCGCATCGCAGAATGGGCGGCCGCCCTTGCGCGTTACGGGGGCAAGGCTAAAAGGCATCGACTACAAAATACCGGTGGCGAGTGCACAGGTGAAGTCCTGCCTGCTGTTTGCCGGTTTGCTGGCCGAGGGAGAAACCCGCATCGAAGAGCCGATACGCACGCGCGATCACGGGGAAGTGGCGCTACGGGCGTTCGGAGCGCAACTGGAGCGCACGGGAAACCAAGTGCGAATCCGCGGTGGGCAGAGTTTGCGCGGCATTGAAGCGCGCGTCCCGGGTGATCTCTCGAGCGCGGCATTTTTCCTCTGTGCGGCCGCCCTGTTTCCTGGGTCACAACTAACGATTCCGCATCTGCTGATGAATCCTACGCGTGCCCGTCTACTGGATGTGTTGACGCAAATGGGGCTGCGGATTTCTGTGACGCAACTCGAAGAAATTCAGGGCGAGTTGGTTGGGACTCTGCAGGTAGAAGGCGGAACGCTGAAAGGTGCAACCATCGCCGGAGCGGACACGGCCGCGCTGATTGACGAGATTCCAGTGCTGGCCGCGATTGCGCCGTACACCGAGCAGGGAATTGAAGTGCGGGACGCCAAAGAGTTACGCGTAAAGGAATCCGATCGCATTGGGGCGCTGGCCAGCAATCTTCGTCTTATGGGCGCGCAAGTAGAAGAGCGTCAAGATGGCCTGAAAATTCCAGGGGGACAGACCCTGCATGGCGCCGAGCTCGACTCCTTTGACGATCACAGGATTGCCATGGCCTTCGCCGTGGCGGCTCTGCGGGCCCAGGGCGAGACGCTTATCCGGAATGCCGCGGTTGCCGCAATCTCCTACCCGGCGTTTTTTTCGTCGCTCGAGGAACTGGTGGAAAGATAGAGGGACGCGCGGCCTAAAGGCATCCCTGCAATACCCTGATACTAACAATAAGTTTTCAAGGCCCAGCCTCCTGCATCGAGACGCTCGTCTCGTGGGCTCGCGAACGTTACCTCCGGACAATTACTTGCGTGACCTGTTTTGTATCGGGAAGGGATATAAAAATAACCCGTGGAGCCGGAAGCGCAGTCTATGGCTGCGCTTTGTCGTTCTGCACAGGGTCCGTTTTTTAATTCGTTCCGGGGGAATTCACATGCGTTGCAAGCCATTCTTGTGCGTTCTGCTTCTTGCTGCAGTGGCCTACGCCAAGGAGCCGAAGGTGTACCAGACGGGGAAGTTGATGCAGATGGATTCTGTCGCGTGCGGTGTAGACGAGAAAGATGGAAAAAGTTTTGCCGGCGAAATGCTGGGCACGGATTCCGGACACAAGAAGACTCACGAGCTGCGTTGCCCGGAATATGTTTTGCAGGCGGAGAGGGTGATCTACAGGATTCGTCCTCGCGATGAGAAGCATCCCGTGCTGCTGCCCGTGGGCGAGAAAGCGCAGTTCCGTCTGGTAAAGGACAAGATGTTGCTGCGTGTTGAAGATCTGGACAGCAAAGAACGGGAGTACATTGTGGTCTCCATGACACCGCGCGCCGACAGCAGCACGGCGGAAGCCATCACGTCCCGATTGAATCACTTGCAATAAGGTTCGGCGCAGTAAGCAGGCGAAGTTTAGTAGGTGTGCGAATACAGGCACGTCGCGCGGATTCGTTTGAATTTGCGGCGCATGCGTTATTGCCTTGCTGTGAAGGCCTTCCGAGTACTGAAGCGCCGGAGGTAAGCCAACCTTCCGTCTCCCCTTGTCATCAGAATCACAAGTCTGCCGAGACGTGTCCCGCACAAATTCCACGCCGTGGGAGAAGTGTGGGCGCTTAGATCGTTGATATAGATCAATCGTTGAATAGATCATTGGAGAACACAACAACCATGAAGCGTTATCTCAGGTTATTCATAACCTCGCTATTTGTGACTGCTGCCCCGATGGTACTGGCGCAGCAGCATTCTGATCACGTGGAAGTCGGTGCTTTCGCGGAATATTTCCGCTTCAGCCAGACTAAGCCAGCCAGCAACTTCGTAGGTTTGGGCGGGAGGATCGCCTTCAATATGCGCCCAAGTGTGCAACTGGAAGCGGAAATGGGGTATGACTTCAAGCGAAGCTTTGCCAACGAATTCACGAACGGAGTGACCACCGAACTGGTAACCACCAGGTTCCGCACTTTGCATGGCTTGTTTGGACCGAAATTCCAGACCGGGTCGGGACCATTGCGCCTCTTTGTCACGGGTAAGGTTGGATTCGATAATTTCAGCGTGACGAACCTGAACGCTACCCAAGGCTTCAAAAGCACAGTTGGGCTGGACAACGGCAGAACGGATTTTGCCCTGTACCCCGGCGGCGGTGTTGAGGCCTTTGTCGGCCCCATCGGTCTTCGGGCTGAAATCGGTGACGAGGTGTACTTCGATCACGGCGGCCACAACAACATGAAGGTCACCTTCGGACCGCAGTTCCGGTTCTAGGGCCCGCAACCCCAATGCCAGCCGGCGGCATTGATGCCGCCGGTTTTTCTTTTGCGGGAAGCCTTTTCGCGAGGCTTTGCCCCGGTTGGCTACTCTCATAATTCATCGACCACTAAGGACGAAGTCACACAAAGGCGTGAATCCCCTGAGGATTTCCTTTGTGACCCTTGGTGTACTTCGTGGTCAACTAGGAGATTGCTCCCGGTCGCTATCCCTGTTTTCTTAGCTCGTGATACAGTATTGCCCACCCGGTCCGGGCTCTGGGCCTCGGCCTCCATCTGCGCTATTCGCCTGCCAAAGGAGCTAGCCATGACGACCCTTCGCGATATCGTGAAAGACCGCAGAGTTTATTCCATCGATGCTGGACGCACCGTCCTGGAGGCAGCGCGCTTCATGATGGAACACAATATCGGCGCCCTGCCGGTGCTGCGCGATGGAGTATTGGCGGGAATCGTTTCCGAGCGCGACATTATGAACCGCGTCGTAGCAGTCGGCCGCACGCCGGGGACGACCGCGGTGTCTGAAGTTATGACTGCGAACCCACGCGCAGTCGACGCGGAAGAAACCATTGAGGAGTGTCTCTTCATCATGCGCGAGTTCGGCTTCCGCCACCTGCCGATAGTGGATGGCAAAGAGCTCAAAGGAGTGGTCTCGCTGCGCGATGTGCTGCTGCGCCACTCCGCGGAGATCGAGCGCCAGGCGCGGCGGGCCGCATCATAGGCGGGGTTCAGGCTCGGGATTGCCCAACTGAAGTGTGAACTCTAGGGTCTGAAGTAGAGCGCCGGAACCGCTCTTACTCCCGACGGCGCAGTATCAATTCGCCTTCCCTGGGCGGAAGTCGGAAGGGAAACTCGAAAATCTTTCCTGCGAGCGGCACGCGGAGGATAAATTCCTCCTGCTTTTTCCATCCACTGATCCACTTACTGCGGGTACTGAACAGAACCCATCCGCTGACCTCTGTGTTCGCCGGGCTGAGACGCGCCGCCCGCAGGCTGTTCTTGCTGACGAACTCCAGCAGTTGAGCCGCGTCTTTCTGAAAGGCGCGCATGTAGCTTTCCTTGCTCTCTTGCTGTTCCGGATGCTTTTCGATTTCCCGCGCCGTCTGGTGATCGAGTTCGTCCGCATCGTTCTGTACTTGCGCGGAGAAGTCATCCGGGTCGAGCGACGTTTGAACCACCTGGAAGTGTTTTACGAATTCGAGCGAGATATTCTCAGCGCTGACGTCGATCGCGCCCTGGCCTCGATAGCGCACGTTGAGCAGCACGCCGAAAAAGGGCTCATGCCGGCGGCGAACTTTTTCCAGTTCCTGGGAGTCCACGGCCACGGTGATCCCGACGTCGTCAGACCACAGCCCGTAGTGATATTTCCCGTCCTCGGTGCGTGAAAAGGTGCAGCCCGGACGGGCTTCATCCCAGCGCAGAACGGGAGGTTTAGGGGGGTCTTTTCCGGCCAGTGCGACATTCGCCGCCGCGCAAAGAAACGACATTAGCGTCAGGCAACGGAGTGCGGAATGCCGGAACCGGCGCATGAGGTCGTCCTGATCAGCTCACCGCGTTAGTTCACCGTCAGGCTCACGGTCTGGGTGCCGTTACTGGGAGCCAGCGCATGCGCATCCGTCGCGCTGATGGTGAAACTGTAACCGTTTTTGGGAGTGCCCGTGGTGCTGGTGCCGCTGGCGGTCGTGGTGTTGCACGCGGGCAGGAGCACCAAGCCTGCCGCCATGGCACACAGAAGCAAGAGACCGAGCACGCGATTCCGTAGCTTCTCACCTTTGCCGAATCCCAGCGCGATCAGAGCCAGCCCAGGAAGTGGAAGCCACAGCCCATAGAAAACGCTTCGACGGGAAGTGGTTGCCGCATGCGGCCCGGTCGTGCTGATGGTCAGCGTTGAAGTCTGCGCCGTGCTGGTGGTGATCACAACCGAGGCGGGATTGAAGGCGCACGTGGGCGCGGGCGTCGCCGTGGGCGTGATCGTGCTGCAGGAGAGCGTGACCGTTCCCGTGTATCCGTTGATCGGAGTAATGGTTAAAACTGCCGTGGCTGCGCTGCCGGCGTGAACACTGGTGGGAGTCAGGGCCGTGGTGATGGTAAGCGTGTATTCCGGAATGGCGGTCAGGACCGTCAGGTTCACCGTCACCGGATGTGTGGTGGCCGTGCCCGTGATTGTGCCCGTGACCGTCACGGTGTAGAGGGTAGGTGGAGTATCGCTGCTGGTCGTAATGGTGAGACTGGGGTTGGCAGGCGTGGTAACTGACGCCGGGCTTATGACGCAGGTGGGAGTCCCAGTCGTCTGCAGCGGAGTGACTTGGCAACTGAGATCCACATTGACTGGGCTAACGGAGTTGAGGGCGCTCACGTTGATGGTTGAAGTCGCTGCCTGTCCCCCGGGAAAGACGGCGGCGGGAGATACAGGCGAAGCCACCAGAGTGAAGTCCTGCTGCGCGAAGGCTGCAGACACGAGTGTCAAGACGGCGATGGACAAGAATGCAATCAAGATCAGTGGGCGCGGAGCGTGCCGGGATTTCACCATGAGAAAGTTTTGGTTCAGCTAGCTTCGATTCAAAGCGTAAAGTAAAGGCTGCCCGACGGCTCGGTGATACTGGAGCGTTGCCGGAAGAGCCTGATTCGTCTGAATTTTTGGCCGTGAACGCCGGAAGTTATTCTACTGCATCGACGGCCTGACCTCGGGCTGTGAATCTTAATCTGTCTGGCAAGGGATCGGCCCGGCATAGATTTCGGGAACATAAACGTTGCGGCCGACTTTCAATTTTGAAAGTCGGCCGCGGTTGCCAGACGGATGGGCCTAGTTGACGGTCAGAATCAGAGCCGGGCTACCAGGGTGCGTGAGGGTTCCGTCCGTACCGGTAACTGTGATGGTGTAGGTCCCCGTCGGTGTGCAGCCGGTGCAACCTCCCCCGCCTCCCCCGCCACTGCTGCTTCCGCCGCAAGCAGGCAGGAAAAACAAGCCACAGATGACCACGCCCAGAAGCAGGAACCCCAACAGCTTTTTACGGAGCGGACCCGCATAGCTGAAACGAATTCCCATCAGCGATAAGCCAAAGACCGGCAGCAACATCGCGTAGAAGATATTTGATGGGTGGAGCAGCGCACCACTGGCTCCAGTCGTGGTGACGGTAAGAGTTGAAGAGCCACTCCCACTGGTTGACATAGGGCTGAGAGAGCACTTCGGAGCCGGGATTCCTCCGCCCGTGACGGTACAGGTCAGGTTCACTGTTTTCGCATATCCGTTCAACGCCGTAACGGTGACCGTGGAGGTTGCCGATCCCCCTTGAGCCACCGCGCCCGGAGTCAGCGCCCCAGGTGATACGGCGAAGTCGGGCACTGTCGCCGAGGTGTATGCAGCCACGAATGCATCGGTGCACGGAACGTTGGCGCCCGTGGAACTGAGACACGTGCTGCCGCCGTATGTTCCGCCTCCAACGACCGGGTTCTTGGTGGGAAAAGCGGCGGTCGAACCGTTGCCCGAGTCGGTATCGCCGGTGACATAAATGTTCTGCAATGTGTCCAGGCCGATGCCGGCTCCCAACTGGTCTTCATCACCCCCGCCGCCGAGGTAGGTCGAGAACAGCAGCTTGTTTGGACTAGCACTGAGCACGCTTACGAAAGCGTCCGTGTTGCCACCAAAGGGCTGAATTGGGTTAAGCGTAGGAAAGTCGGACGAACTTGTCTGCCCCGTAACGTAGGCATTCCCCAAGCCGTCAACGGCGATTCCAAGACCCGAGTCTGTGCCTGCGCCACCCAGATATGTGGCATGCGATGCGGCGGTGCCGCCGGAATACAATTGCACGACGAAGGCATTCTGTGTTCCCAACAGCGAGCTCTGAAACGGAGTGCCTGCTGTCTTGAAGTCTTTCGAGGAAGTGTCGCCGGTGAGGAATACATGCCCTCCTGCGTCGACAGCGATTGCAAGGCCGTGATCGACGCCGCTGCCTCCGTAGTAGGTTACGTATTTATAACCAGTGAGATCGGCTTTGATGGCTGCGACGAAAGCATCGTCTTGGGGCCCTGTGGTATTTGGGTTACAGTTGCCATCCGTGCCACATGTGGGTTGCACAACGCCAGGGGTTGTCGGCAGGTCTTTGGATTGGGTAAACCCGCTGACATAAATGTTGTTGCTGGCGTCGAGAGCAACACCGGTTGCCAGGTCACCGTTGCTGCCGCCGAGATAACTCACAAGAACGTACGCTGTACCCGTGGGATTGAGCTCGACAATATACCCGTCGTCGTTCGTAGCGTTCAATCCCAGGTTAAGGGCGGTGCCATTGGGCAGATGGGTGGCGCTGCTGCCGGCAGCGCCGCCGAGATTCGTGGAAAACGTTTCTCCTACAACGTGGACATTATGGTTAGAATCGACGGCGATTCCAAGACCCGAATCACTATTCGCTCCCGCGATGTATGTAGCCCAGCAAGTTGAGCAGGTGGGAAAGGCATTGCCATTCAAATCGAGCTTGATAGCGAAAGCGTCGTTGTTTCCGTTGGCTGATCCGCCTAAGAATGTGGGTTGCACAACGCCCGGCGTTGTTGGAAAAAGGGAAGAATCTGTGGTTCCGGCGATATAAATGCCCTGACTATCCACAGCAATTCCCCCGGGAAAATCATCCTTTTCTCCACCGAAGACCGTTGTGAAAACCAGCGTTCCGGAAGAATTGATCTCCGTGACGAAGACATCGAACTGCCGGTTGTTAGTGGTGAGATCGCCCGGCAGACTGGCTGAATCTGTCGCCCCAGTAACAAACGCATCTCCAGATCCATCAACGGCGATGCCTAACCCGTAGTCGCCGTTGCCTCCGCCGAAGTAGGTGGAGTAGGTAACCGTGGGATCGATGACAAGTTCACGGCTTCGGTCATAGGCGCCCAAGGCGAAGGCGACCTTGTTTCGGCCAGCTACAACAAAGCGCGCGTCCACCGCCTGGCGGACGCCTTCTTTCTCCTGGTAAGCAATCGGCTTATGCAGTTGTACCGGGCCCGCGGCGGTGGTGAGGATCAAATCGCCAGCGGCATTTGTGCGAATCTCTTTTGCCCCCTGAAATCCCAGTGCAATGAGTTTAGGATCTGCACCTGGGCTGACAACATAGTCAAACTCCAATTGCTTTGCTGCGCCATGGAAAGCAAGGCTTACTCCAGGGTAGATATTTTTGTAGTTCACGCGCCCGAATAACGGGATATTGGAGTGCCACTTGGCAGGATCGGTGCCGACGTAATAGTTGATTTTGCCTGGTTGCCGCTCTTGAGCAATCAGCTGCGTCCGAGAACTGGTTCCTAGAAAGTTCATCCGCAAAGCCGCCAGCGCAGGCTGTTTCACCTGAACAGCATTGCGATTCCTCAACAGTGCTCTGATGCCCGCCAGTCCGCGACGTTTGTTCATCATCATGTCGCGGACTTCCGAGAAGCCCCCTCTCGTGGGCATGGTGAGGATCGCTTGCGACGATGTCAGGTAAAGCCTGTAGCCGTTTCCCCGAGCCAAGTATTTCACCTGGGGGTCGGTCTGGCCCTGGTTGGCTTCAAAAGCAAGTGGAAGGGCAGCGTAGTTGGCCTGGAGTCGTGCACGGGTGGCGGGTGTCACGGTAGCGGGCGGTAACGTTGCTGCTCCCCGGTTTGCTACTCCTTGCCCGCTGTTGCGATGCTGCTCCGAACGTGCGGGACCGACGATCATCAAGGCCGCGATTATTACCACGACTAACGCAGCGATCCATGAGAACAATGCCTTATGAGCGTATGGCTTAGACACGAAGATCCTCCTGTGATGAAACCCTGAAACACCGATCGTTGGAAAAAGACTCGATAGGAGGGCCGGCAATCGCCAAGAAAACGCTCCTCACCATGAGCCTGCAAGATTGCAAACTTCTGCGGCTTAATCGGGAGTATGTGCTGGTCAATTAGGGTTGTCAACGAAACCCAAGATAGCAATGTAGATTCCACCCGGTCCCAGTTAGAGGAACTGGAAGGGCGGGGATTGGCGTAAGTTTAACACGCCTGCTTAGCGGAAAACTCTCCGAAATCATCTCCAGAGCGCGCTCAGTAACCCATGCACGGGTCACCTCTGGGCTAATGGAAAAGAAAGGCTTTATCGCCGCGTGGAAAAAGTGCCCACCCAAAATCAGAATTTTCGGCAAATGTGAAAGTATTTTCACCACCCACGTCGCGACGGAAGTCATGTCCTACGGGAATCCGACGGTTTTTCCGCAGCCTGCTATTTAGGTTTCTTCTTCTTAAACAGTCCGGAAAGCCCGCTTAGAGGATTCGTCTGGCCGGGGTTCGCTTTGTTTCCCTGCAGCGCCTGCTGCAACATGCCGCCGGCCATGCCCTTCACGTCGGGAACGAACTTCGGATCCGAAGTTGTGCCTTGAATGAAGAAAGGAATGCTGCCGCCCTTGGAACCGAGGCCTGCCATTTGAGCGACGCCGGTGACGGCGCCTCCGCTGAGGTTGGCGTTCATTTTGAAGTTGAGCGCGTTGCTCGAACTGACGGTGCCTGCGCCGGTGAGCACTCCAAAGGCGGGGATGGTTAGATTGATATTCTCCGCGCGCGTACCGTCGGGTGCCACGTGAACGTCGGAGCTGAAGTTCTGGATGGTCGTGTCGTTCCCTCCCGTGGTTTTGCCGGAAAGTGCGGAGACAGCTTGCAGCCTGGAGCCGAGATTGAAACCGGCGAGGGCGGAATTCTCCAGCCGGATCGTCCCGCTGGTGACGAGTTTGTTAACCGGGCCCTCGATCGCGAGGTTGGTGTTGAGCGTGCCGCCCTTCAGTGTGGACTTCGGCGGCAACACGACGCCCAGCGCGGGCAGCATGGCCTCCAGGTCGTCGACTGGCATGCCTTGGCCGCTGAGTTTCATGTTCGCCACGGTGGTTGCACCATGCGCATCGTAGGTTCCGGTGAGATGCGCGACGGCCTTGCCCATGGCCACGTCACCCTGCGTGAGTCGGCCCGATTGCTTCACCAGGTCGGCCACGACGGCATATTGGAGTTCTACCGGTTTTCCCGCCGGCGATCCCTTTTGAACCACCTGTAATTTTGTGGCCTTCAGTGTCCCGGCGGTCTTTGCTTCATGTCCGTCGGAGGTAATTGTGCCTTCAAAATCGGCGATCCCCGAGATGCCCGAGGCGGGATCGATGAAGCCTGACGCAGCCAGGTCCATGTGCTGCACTGAAACCTTGGCTTGTAGCGGAGTAAGAGCCGCATCGTTGGGATTGATGGGACCGGCTTTGCCTCCGAGTTTCAGAGTGCCCCCGGCTGGCAAGTTGGCCGTGACCGTAAATGGGAACGAGGAAGTGAAGGAAAAATCCTTTACTTCCATGTTTACCTTGTCGTAAACACGGGGCTTCTCCCCTGATTTGGCGCGGCTCACAGTGAGTCGGCCGTCGTTGACGACAAGCTTTGCCACCGTGAGACTCGGATTACCGCCCGAGGAAGGTTCGCTGGCGGGCTGCGTCGTTTTGCGCGACTCTGCCGGCGTCGGCTGCCCGGAGGGTGTCTGGGTAGCGCTCTTCATGCCCAGGCTCGAGAAATTCCACTTCTCTCCGTTCTCGGAGCGCACCAGGCTGATCTGTGGCTGGTTCAGCGTCAAGTCCGTCACCTGCAACGATTTTGAAAAAATTAAGGGAATCAATTGGACGCCCACCGCCAACGACTTGGCCTGCACGAAAGGAGAGTTGCTGAAGGCAGGATCGTCGGCGATCGAAATATCGTCCGCCTTTACGCCTCCGGAGAGCAGCGATAGCGAAAGATTTCCCACCTTGACCTGGCGCCCTAAGGTGGCGCTGAGGTCCGACTCCAGTCGCGGCCGGAAGACATTCGCATCGATGAAGAAGGGAATTGCGACAACGATGACGATTAAAATTACGATGACGATGGCGAAAATCTTAAGACCGCGTTTCATGGTGAGTTGCCTCCTGCCGGAAATTGCGACGTTCGGATTTCTGTGGCGCGGGGATTGGGCCGGAGCCGGAAAGTGTATCACTGCTGGTCATGGATGATCTCTGGTGAAGGGATGGCACCGCGCTCCACCTGTTTTTGTCGCTCCGCCCGGTGTTCGTTATCGACGCGGACCGCCGTTTCCAGTTCTTTCTTGCCTTCCTCCTTGCGTCCCATGTGCACGAGAACCTGTCCTCGCAAGTAATGGATGTCAGTGCGGCCAGGGTCGAGTTTTGCCGCCGAATCCATGGCTGCCAGCGACTGCTGATATTTTTCCGCACGCTGATAGATCTTGGCCAATCCGACGTAGGAATTTACCAGCCGTGGTTCCCGGCGAAGGGCCTCGCGATAACTCTTTTCCGCCTCGCGGTCCTGCTGCATCAGGGAATAGACATCCCCAAGCTCGTCATAGTTGAGCGCCAGATCGGGCTCGATGGCAGCGTCCTTGAGAAACTCATCTCGGGCGTGCTCGTAGTCCTGCTTTTTCAAATACGTCAAACCCAGGTTGAAATGGACGAAAGTCAGGTTCGGATTGGCTTGGGCCGCGGCTTGGAATTCAGTCAGTGCCATGTCGTATTGCTCGAGATTGAGATGCGATTTCCCCATAAAGAGATGGAACTCCGCTGAACCCCCGCCGACTTTTACCAGCTGCGTGAAGGCTCTCTCGTCCAACTCTTTCTGGCCTGCGCGGTTGGCTGCGATCATCAGCACATACAGGTAGTCGAGCTGTGTGGATTCCTGCGACCAGAGGGGTTCAAGAGTCCTGGCCGCGTCCGCCCATCGCTCGGTGAAGAAATAGCAGATACCCAGAAGATGCCGCGGTTGGACCGCGTCCGGCTGGTCGTGGACCACGGACTCAAACAGTGGAATCGCCTTCAGGAATTCGCTTTGGCGGTAGTAGGCGAGGCCAATGTTCAGCCGGATCCCGGCTACCTGCGGCAGCAGATGCTCGGCCTGGCGCAACATCTCCAGCGCCTTGGTCCACTGCTTGCGTCGCATGTAGACCACACCGAGATTCGCGTAGGCTCCGCCCAGTTGCGGGTTCAGCGCCAGCACCTGGCGGAAGTTCCGCTCGGCTTCGTCAAGACGTCCGCGGTTCAGGGCGTCTTGCCCCTGTTGAAAAAGCTGGGCCGGATCGGTTGCCACGGTGACGCCGGATTGCGCGTTGGACTTGCCACCTCGCGCCGTTGTTGCTGCGGGGGGCGAGGCATTCTGCGGTGCGGCGACCATGGTCCCGCATAGCAGCAAAAGCCCGATTAAGAATTCAGATGTGACTCGCGTGCTTGACACTGGTTGCACTCTCTGCTGTAGTGTCGGCCAGCGTTCGCCTTGAATTCAAGCGAGGGATGTGAAACGCGGGCGCGAAAATTGTTTTCTACAATTTTCTTGCGGATGCTTGCATAGCGATTTTTTCAGAATTGTTCAAAATTTCCCCTTCCCCGGTAAGGGATTCGATGGTCACCATTCGAGACGTCGCCAAGGAGAGCGGGTTTTCCTCGACCACCGTCTCTATCGTACTGAACAACGCGCCGCTGGCGCGATATATTCCCGCGGTTACCAAGAAGCGCATCGAGCGCGCGGCCGCGAAACTCGGCTACCGTCCCAACCAGTTTGCCCGATCGTTGCGCAGCAAGCGGAGCCATACCGTTGGCGTCATGGTCGCCGACATGACGGATCCGTACTGCACGCTGGTGCTGCGCGGCATTGAGAATACCCTGTATCAGTCGTCGTATCTGCCGATCCTCACCGACGTGCATAATGAACGCAGCCGGTTCGAGCGCTATCTGGAAATGTTGTTGGATCGCCGCATCGAGGGCCTGATCGTTCTCGCCAACTGGCTGTTTCTGGACATCAATCTGCTCGGCGACCTGGAGAAGAGCAGCATCCCCATCGCCATCATCGGCTGCGAATTGAAAACCGAGTCCATGAGTTCTGTGATCGTGGACAACGAAGTTGGGGGATATCTCACGCTCGAACATCTCCATTCGCTGGGTCACCGCAAGATCGCATTCATTCGCGGTCCCAAGGCGTTGACGGACAGTGCTCCGCGCTGGCGCGGCATCCGCAATTGCGCCAAGAGTTACGGTCTGGAATTGGATTCTCACCTGATTCTGGATTTGCCGGAGTCGCGCGATCCGATTTCCAGCTTCGAAGCGGGGCAGAAGTTGACCGACGACATCATCAAACAGAAACGCCCTTTCACGGCGCTGCTCGCGTTTGACGACATGACCGCCTTCGGAGCGATCCGGGCCCTGGCCAAGGCTGGACTGCGGGTTCCTGAACATTGCTCGGTGATTGGATTTGACGACGTGGCCCCCTCGGCCCTGTGCACGCCGTCGCTGACCACGATTCGCCAGCCGATGGAAATCATGGGTGCATCGGCTGTGGGTATCGTGCTGGACGGAATCAACGCGGTACTCGAAAAGCGTGGGGTGGCGGCTGCCCATCGTAAAGTTGCCCCGGAGTTGGTCGTGCGCGAATCCACACGTAGCCTGCTTTAGTCTGTAGCGAATGCTGCACGTAGGGGTGATCTGGGGAGGGGCAAGAGCGATTTTGCGGCAGATGGATTATCAGTCGGACCCTGACATCTTCGCTTTTTTCTTGACATCGGACATCGTATAAACGCACTATTCATACGTTTTAATAGCCATTACAACGATCCCCAGTTTGTACCCGAAATGTTGGGGAGATCCGAAGAGTTGCCGCCGTCGTGTCCCACGGGAGGGTAGTCGGCGAGGATCACAAGAAGCGAACCGTTCGTCGCTTAAGGAGACAAACCTGACCATGAAAATTCATCGTGTGCTGTTGCGGACCGTGTTGTTGACAGTTACTTTTTGTGCCGCCGCTTGGGCCCAGGACACTGGCTCTATCACCGGCACCGTGAAGGATCCCTCGGGCGCATCGATTGCTAATGCTGAGGTCGTCGTTTCCAGTGCCGACCACGGCATCGACCGCCATACCGTCACCAACTCCAGCGGCGACTACAACGAGTCGGGGTTGCCGGGCGGTACCTATGACATTATCGTGACCGCCAGTGGCTTCAAGAAGTACCAGGCCAAGGGAGTGAAGCTGGACGTAGCGCAGAAGGCCCGCGTGGACATCCCGCTGCAAGTGGGCACGATCAGCACCGAGGTCGTGGTTGAAGGTACCAGCGTGGCCCAGGTGGAAACCCAGTCTTCCGAACTCGCAGGAACGGTCACGGGCAAGGAAATTTCGCAACTTGAACTGAATGGCCGCAACTTCACGCAGTTGGTCACACTGACCCCGGGCGTCAGCAACCAAACCGGCCAAGATGAAGGCACCGTCGGAGTCTATGGCAACGTGAGCTACAGCATGAACGGTGGCCGCGTGGAATACAACAACTGGGAACTGGACGGCGGCGACAACATGGACAATGGCAGCAACTCCACGTTGAACGTGTATCCCAGCATTGACGCCATCGCCGAATTCAAGGTTCTGACTTCGAATTACGGCGCGCAATACGGCCGAAATGGCTCCGGCACCGTGGAAGTCGAAACCAAGTCTGGCACCAACCGATTCCACGGCGACGTGTATGAATTTGTGCGTAATGATGCATTCAATTCTCCCGCCTGGTTCCAGAACGGTGTAGCCCCGGAGTATAAAAAGAACGATTATGGTTACACCTTCGGCGGTCCGATTTATATTCCCGGGCACTACAACAAAGACAAGCAGAAAACATTTTTCTTCTGGTCCGAGGAGTGGCGTAAGGATATCGTTCCGGGTCAGTCATTCAACCAGCCAGTTCCTAGCCTTCCGCAGCGTGGTGGCGACTTCACCGATTTATGCCAGGGAGTGCCCACCCCATTCCAACGTCTCGATGCAAACAATAACCCGCTTCCGTGGGCCGACTGTCCTGGAACGCTGGTCGGAGCGAATTTGTGGAATCCGTATCCCTCCAACCAAGTTCCCTTTAACTCTAATGATCCCAACGTAGCGGCGCTGCTCACAATGATTCCGGCTCCCAATCAGGGGAATTCATTTGTCTCATCCCCGGCACAGTCAACCAATTGGCGCGAAGAGTTGATCCGCGTGGACCACAATTTCAGCGAGAAGATCCGCGCCACGTTCCGCTTTATCCACGATTCCTGGCAGACGACGACTGCCGTGCCCTTGTGGACGAATCAAGGCAGTTTTCCCACAATCCAGACAGCATTCAAAGGCCCCGGTGTCGGTCTTGTGGCTCGGCTGACTGCGACCGCTTCTCCGACGCTCTTAAACGAATTTGTATTCAGCTACACGGTCGACCACATCATTCTTAACGATGTGGGAAACTGGAAACGGCCCTCCAACATGACCATCGGTGACCTTTTCGGAGGAAACGGTGGGGGTGTATTGCCGGGAATCAACCTCGTAGATACGTACGGCGCGTATGGGAGTTTCGGCGAGGACTCGGGCTACATTCCAAATGGCATCTACAACTCCAACCCGACCTATACCTTCCGCGACAATGTCAATAAAATCTTGGGCAAGCACAATCTGCAATTTGGAGCCTATATTGCGGCTGCGCAGAAAAATGAGTTCGGAGGCGAACTGGCGGCCGGGTCATTCCCCGGTTACTTAACCTTTGATCCCAGCCAGTTCCCTGCCAATAGCACTGGCAACCCGTTTGCCGACTTGCTGTTGGGCAACATCGCCAGCTTCGGACAGCAAGATCACCTGCTCAAGTACTACAACCGTTACAAGCTATTTGAGCCTTATTTCCAGGACGACTGGCGCATTACCGACCGGTTAACGCTTAACCTTGGCTTGCGCCTCAGCCTGTTCGAGACGTACCGTGAGAAACAGAAACAGGCTTTCAACTTCGATCCAGCTCACTACATACAAGGGCAGACCAGTGTGAACCAGGATGACACCGTCAACTTCCTCACAGTTGATGGGGGAACCCCAACGGTTTCAGACCTGCCCAACGGCATCGTGCAGTGCGGCGTTACTCCTGGGGTACCTGTCGGTTGCATGAAAGGACATCTGTTCAACCCCGCTCCTCGCATCGGATTTGCTTGGGACCCCTGGGGCAATGGCAAGTGGGCGATACGCGGCGGTTACGGCGTCTTTTTCGAGCACACGAACGGGAACGAGGCCAACACTGAGTCCCTGGAGAACTCTCCCCCTCTCGCTACCGCTGAGCAACAAACCAATATCCCCGGCTACACCAGCATTGGTGGCGCGGTTTCGGGCACGCAGTTCCCTCTCAACGTTGTTTCCATCCCCACCAAGGTTACGTGGCCTTACATGCAGCAATGGCACCTCGATGTTCAGCACGACATTGCTCACAATACCGTGGCGACTGTCTCCTACGTGGGCAGCAAGGGGACGCATCTGACCCGTCAGAGCGACTTCAACCAGCTATTCCCGACTCCTGCCAGCCAGAATCCTTATACGCCTGGCGAAGCGATCAATGCTAACGGGCATGACGATTGCGGCACTATGCAGACGCCCAGTGGCGCCAATATCACCGGACAAGCGGCCATAAATCTTGGCGTAGCCGCCTGCGGCCTACTGGCGGATCCGCTGCGACCCTACCCCGGCTACGGAACCATAACCCATCTGGAGTTGAAGTCTTCGTCGGTTTACCATGCACTGCAGGCCTCATTACGGCGCAGCGTGGGACAACTCACCGTCAGTAGTGCATACACCTGGAGCCATTCAATTGACGATTCCTCGGACCGCGGCGATGGCAGCTTGGTGAATGCATATGACTTCGCGGGCAACCGGGCCAGTTCCAATTTTGATCAGCGGCACATCTTCAACTTCAGCTATGTGTGGGATGTGCCGTTCTTCAAGGGCGCGGGGCTCCGCCACACGCTCCTGGGAGGATGGCAGTATTCAGGTATTGTAGGCGTCTCCAGCGGGACGCCGTTCAGTGTACTCAACTCCACCGATAATGCTGGTGTGGCTGCCGGGGTTGGTTCTGGCTCCCGTGCCGATATTGTAGGCGACCCGAACGCGGGTTTCTCCCGGACCTCAGCTCCTAATGTCGGTCCTCTGTGGTACAACCCCGCCGCTTTTGCAGTACCGACTGGGCTGACCTTCGGCAACTCCGGCAGAAACAGACTCCGCAATCCGCGCCGCACGAACTTCGACATGGCACTGTTCAAGCACTTCGCCATCAAGGAGAGCTTAGCCTTCGAATTCCGAGCGGAAGCTTTCAATGTCTTCAACCACACCGAATGGGGCGGCATAGCTGGGGATGCCGGATCGGCGGGCGGCGCTGGCAACAACACGCTCAATGCCAGCAACTTCCTCTATGTTACCGGTGTGCACAACGCCCGCATCTTGCAGTTGGGTGCGAAGATCCTCTTCTAGAGTTCTCGAAACGAAAACTGCAACCCGGCCTCAATTGAGGCCGGTTTTTTTTAGGACGGATGAAACGATGGGAGGCTTTCCCAGCACGAGCTGAAGCGGAAAGTAAACGCCGGGAACTGAGAACCGCCTCACCCCACCTGCACCCGTTCCCGCGCCGCAACTGCCTCCAGCGCCTGCTCCAGGTCTGCGATCAGATCGTCCACATTCTCGATCCCTACCGACAACCGGATCATTTGCTCAGTCACGCCCATTTTCTCCCGCTGCTCGGGCTCGATCATGGCGTGCGAGGTGAGCACTGGGATCGATACCAGTGACTCCACCCCGCCCAGGCTGGGGGCCAGGGTAAACAGTCGCATGGATTCGCTGGCCCGGCGGGCGTCCTCGCCTGTGCCCTCCACTTCGAAGCTCACCATGCCGCCGCCTCCACTCATTTGCTCGCGGGCGATGGCGTACTGCGGATGGGTTTTCAGAAATGGATAGTGCACGCTCCGCACCTTGGAATGCTCGGAGAGGAATTGCGCCACGCGCAGCGCATTTTCATTCTGCCGAGCTACGCGCACGGCTAGCGTCTTCAATCCGCGCACCAGCATCCAGGAGGCGTGTGGATCCATGCAATTGCCCAGGGTCGTCCGGGTAGCGTGGATCTTTTCGATCAAATCGCCGCGCCCCGCCACGACGCCACAAATCAGGTCGGTATGCCCGCCCAGGTACTTCGTCCCCGAGTGCATTACCAGATCAATGCCAAACTCAGCAGGATGCTGATTAATGGGTGTGCCGAAGGTGGCGTCGATCATGCTGATCAGGTTGTGCAGTTTGGCGAGAGCCGCGACCTTCCTCAAATCCACCACGCGCAGGGTAGGATTGGTAGGAGACTCGAGGTACAGCAGCTTGGTATTCGGGCGGATGGCCCGCTCGTGCTGCTCATAATCGGTAGTGTCGACGAACGTCGTCTCGATGCCGAACTTGGGCAGCCACTGCGACAGAAACTTGGTTACGCCGCCATAAATATCGCGCTGGGCGACGATGTGGTCGCCGGCCTTGAGCAGCGCCATGATTGTGGTGGTGATGGCGCCCATCCCTGATGCGAAGGTCTGCGCCGCGTCTACGCCTTCCAACTCCGCGACGGTTTCTTCGGCCACAGTGTTGGTGGGATTGCCGTAGCGGGTGTAGAAGTGGTCGGTGTGCGTTGCCCGCAGTTGCTCTTCGTTGTCCGTGACTTCGAATGTGGAGGTTTGATAGATCGGCGTAGCCAGCGGGCCGTTCTTCTTGTCAAGATCGGCTGCCCCGCGTACGGTCTTCGTCTCGGGATGATAAGGATGCCGCTTCATGGTCGCCTCGTCTCAAACCTTTGTGTCGGTCTCGTGTCTACGTTAAGAGTAATTGCGGAGAGGAAGCTCCGGCAAGCCTTGCCGCAGCCTGCGACCATTTATAATTCCACGTTCATGGATATGGGCCTGAAAGACCGTGTTGCGCTGGTAGCCGCCTCCAGTCAGGGAATTGGCCGTTCTACCGCGGAAGCTTTTGCCGCCGAAGGCTGCCGCGTGGCGATGTGCGCGCGCAACCCGCAGATCTTGCACGCTGCCGCGGACAAAATCAGGAAACAATACAACGCCGAAGTGTTCGCCGAGGCTTTCGACGTTACGGATTCGGGCGCCGTAAGCCGTTTCGTCGCAGAGGTGGCGAGAACCTTCGGCAGCCTCGACATTTGTGTCATCAACGGCGGAGGCCCGCCGGCCAAGGGATTTCTGGCTTGCAGTCTCGAAGACTGGCAGCGCGCGCTTGAACTCAACTTCATGAGCGCGGTGTATTTCGCGCGCGAAGTGATTCCCCACATGCAGCGAAAGCGATGGGGGCGCATTATCACTCTCACCTCCATTACGACCAAACAGCCTGTGACAGACCTGGTGCTGTCGAACGCGGCGCGCGCAGCGGTAGTCGGACTGGTGAAGAGTCTGGCGAATGAATTCGGCAAAGACGGGATTCTGGTAAACAACGTCGGTCCCGGCTTCACGGCGACGGACCGGTTGAAAGAATTGGCCAAGGCGCGCTCGGCGTCCTCGGGAAAGCCCGAGCAGGAGATTTTCGAAGGCTGGTCCGCCGACGCTCCGCTGAAACGTCTGGGCGACCCCCGTGAAGTGGCGGAAACCATCGTCTGGCTGGCATCGGAGCGCGCGTCCTACATCACGGGCCAGACCGTGCTTGTGGACGGGGGCATGTATAAAGGTCTATGAATTTTTCGGAGACTGAATGAGATCGATCGCCTCGCGTATGTCGGTGATGAGCGGAGAAGGTGCGCTATCGGTATTTGCTCGTGCCAAGGAACTGGAGGCTCAGGGCCGCTCGATCATCCATCTGGAACTCGGCGAGCCGGATTTTCATCCCGGCAAGTCGGTCATAGAATCCGCCGGCAAGGCGCTGGCGGAGGGCAAAGACCGTTACTGCGCCGTAATCGGAGTTCCTGCACTCCGCGAAGAAATCGCTGCCTATTTAAGCCGCACCCGCAATCTCGCAGTTTCGCCTGCCAACATCGTGATTGCGCCGGGCTGCAAAATCGCTCTGTTTCTGGCCATGATGGCCCTGCTCGAGCCGGGCGATGAAGTGCTTTACCCAGATCCAGGCTTTCCAGGATACCCTTCGATCACGCTAGGGCTGGGCGCGGTTCCTGTGCCATTCGAGCTTTCGCCGCGCAATCGGCTTCAGCCTGACCCGAACGAGATCGCCTCAAAGATCACGTCCCGCACGCGGATGCTGCTCACGAATTCTCCGGGCAATCCTACGGGGACTGTCTACACCGACCAGGTTCAGCGCGCCATGGCCGAACTGGCGGTCAAGCATGACCTGTGGGTGCTCTCTGACGAAATTTACGCGCGCATCATCTACGGCGGCGAGTACATGTCGATGCTGCGTTATCCGGGCATGGAAGAGCGCACTCTGATCATCGACGGATTCTCGAAGAGCTTCGCCATGACGGGATGGCGCCTGGGATACACGGTCGCTCCGCCTGATGTTGTGGCTCCGCTGGCGATGTTGGCTGTGAATACTTACACGTGCGTCGCTGAATTCACGCAATACGCCGCCATCGATGCTCTGCGCGATCGTGAAGGCACTACGCCGCGGATGGTTGGCGAATTCGCGCGCCGTCGTGAACAATTTGCGCGCGACCTGAACCGTGTCCCCGGTTTTCGATGTGCGCCGCCGGACGGCGCGTTCTACGCCTGGGTGGAGACGACAGGCACGGGAATGACAGCCGAAGAACTATGCAGGATCTTGCTTGAGGATGCTGGGGTCGCGGCGATCCCGGGAGCGGCGTTCGGTCCGTCAGGGAAAGATTTCGTTCGCTTCTCATTTGCGTCGTCAACAGCAACTCTGCAGGAGGCGGTGGAGCGCATCATGAAAGTTTCCGTGGCTTGGCAAAGCGCACCCGCCGCCAGGTGATGACTGGCGATGAGGTCTTCAGCCTAGCAGCAGGGTTAGCTTTTGGGTGGCGCAGCGCCCTTCGGCTGCGCTCAGGGCAGGCTTTCCAGCGCTGCGATAAGACTTCAGTTGATGAGTAGGGCTTCAGCCCCTGAGGGACGTCGATGAGAGTCGGATCCAGATTTTTGTGCGCATTAGCCGTTGTCGTACTAAGTGTGCCAATCCTTGCCGCTGCCCAGGCTCGGCCCTTTCCCGGGCCCGACGTCCAACAAATCTACCAGCGCCTGCTTCCGCAGATCGAGAAGATTCCCGCCTTCGATCATCATGCTCACCCCGGATTCGCTGACGATCCCGACGTTGACGCCATGGCCGCTCCTCCGAATGCCAGCGAGGCCCTGCGCACGCGCGATGACAATCCCGAGCTCGCCGCGGCGGCGAAAGCGCTGTTTGGATATCCCTACAGCGACCTTTCGCCCGAGCACACGAAATGGCTGGTCGACAAGAAAGCTGAACTGAAGAAGCAGAACCCTGGCTCCGCCTACTTCAACATGATTCTCGATAAGGTGAACATCGAGAGTTCGGTCGCCAATCGCGCCATGATGGCCGACTACCTCGACAGCAACCGGTTTCCCTGGGTGTTCTTCGCCGACTCTTTTATGTGGCCCCTCAACAATGAGCGTGAGACCGCGCGCAATGCCGATCAAGGAGTCTTCATTCCCCTGCAGGAAAAAATGCTTCACCGCTGGATGCAGCAGGAGAATGTGAGTAAGCTCCCCGCCAGTTTTGCCGACTATCTGAAGTTCATCAGCCAGGTGCTCGAGGACAACCAGAAAAAGGGCGGCATCGCGATGAAGTTCGAAGTCGCTTATTTCCGGCCTGTGACCTTCGGCGATCCCACGCGCCAGCAGGCCGAGGACATCTATCAGCGCTTCGTGTCCGGGGGCGTCCCTACGGAACGGGAGTATCGCACGTTCCAGGACTACATCTTCCGCTATCTCATTCAGGAAGGCGGCCGGTTGCACTTGCCGGTGCACATCCACACCGCGATCGGCATCGGCGACTACTTCAACCTCAGCCAGGGAAACATCATGAATCTGGAGAGCGTGCTCCGCGACCCTCGTTATGCCAGCACAATTTTCGTGATGATCCATGGAGGGTATCCGCTGGAGCGCGAAGCCATCTGGCTGGCAGCCATGAAGAACGTCTACCTCGATTCGTCTTTCGGAGAACTCGCCCAGTATCCTTCCGCGTTCAAGGAAACACTCAAGATGTGGTTGGAGACTTTCCCCGACAAGATCACTTTCGGGACCGATTGTTTCCCTTACAATCAAGTTCTGGGGGCTGAGGAGAGCTACTGGCTGGGAGCCCAGTCGACACGTACGGCGCTGGCGGCGGCTCTGGCCGAAATGGTCTCGGAAGGAGAGATCAATGAGGCGCGAGCGCTCGAACTCGCTCATGCTTACCTGCACGACAACGCAGTGAAGTTGTATGGCGGCAGAGTCCACTGAATAGCCCGTAGTGAGAAGTGGACTGCTAAGGAATTGACGATGGCTAAATCAAAATCCAAACCCAAATCAAAACGCTCTTCCCGTCCCGCTCGGACCAAAGCTGCAAAATCTCATTCTCGCGCTCAGCGCGCCGTCACCAAACATGCGGCTGGCAACGCCACGCTTAAATACATCCCCTGGCACACGGTTGAACTCGAAGATCTTAAGCCGCTGTTGCAGCGTCAATTTGTGGTTGGCCAGGAGATTATGCTGGCGCGCGTGCTGCTGAAGAAAGGCTGCATTGTCCCTGAGCACAGCCATCACAACGAGCAAATGACTTACATCCTCGAAGGTGCGCTGAAGTTCTGGATTGACGGCAAGGAGATCGTGGTCAATGCGGGCGAAGTTCTCTGCATCCCGCCGCACATGCCGCACAAAGCTGAAGCGCTGGAAGACACTGTGGATCTGGACGTCTTCAATCCTCCGCGCGCCGACTGGATCGACAAGACGGACCAGTATTTGCGGCGAGGGAAGTAGGCTCCAAATCCATGCCTCAATCCACCACTTCTGAACCGGGCGTGCGCCCTGCCTCATTCCGCTTCCGCTGCATCGCCTGCGGCGACCTGAGTGACGTTGCCAGCCAGGACTTTCGCTGTTCTCACTGTGGCGATCTGCTGGAGATCACATACCCGCTCTGGAGCAAACTCGGCGAAAAGCCTGCCACCCTAACACCGGCTGATTTGAAATCATCGTGGAAACAGCGTCGTCTTTCCGCGTCGCCGGTTGATCTCAGCGGAGTGTGGCGTTTCCGCGAACTGCTCCCGAGGCTCGAAAATGAGCAGCATGCCATCACTCTGCGTGAAGGAAACACACCGCTGTACGAGATGCCGCAGTGTGCCCGTATCTCCGGCGTGCCGCATCTGTTTGCCAAACATCAGGGCATGAATCCCACTGGCTCATTCAAAGACACTGGAATGACCGTGGCTGCCAGTTTCGCCCGGCAGGCTGGATTTCGCTGGGTGGCCTGCGCATCGACAGGTAACACATCGGCGTCCATGGCCGCCTATGCTGCGCGCGGCAACATGCGAAGCCTCGTGCTGGTTCCCGACGGGAAGATCTCATGGAGCAAGCTCTCCCAAGCTCTCGACTACGGGGCGGTGACGTGCCAGCTGCGCACGGATTTTGACGGCTGTCTTCGCCTGCTTCAGGAACTTGTTCTCCGCGCGCCGGTCTACCAGTTGAACTCGATCAATCCATTTCGCCTCGAAGGCCAGAAGACTCTCGCACTCGAATTGCTGGAGCAACTCGATTGGCAGCCGCCCGACCACATCATCGTGCCCGGCGGCAATCTGGGGAACAGCTCGGCCATCGGCAAGGCTTTGCTTGAAATGCACGACCTCGGCTTGATTTCGAGGTTGCCGAAGCTGTCTGTAATTCAGGCTGAGGGCGCCAATGCGCTTGTTCGCACGCTTAGAGAAGCCGGCGGCAAACGACTGGTCACGGTCCAGGCCGAGACGCGCGCTACCGCGATTCGCATTGGCAATCCGGCGTCGTGGAAAAAGGCCGCTCATGTTCTCGAAGCCACCGGCGGCGCATGCGAACAGGTCAGCGAAGTCGAGATCGCTCAGGCCAAGGCTGAGATCGGAGCCGAAGGCATTGGCTGCGAGCCTGCATCCGCGGTCACGCTCGCGGGGCTCAAGAAGCTGGTGAAGCTAGGTTTTGTGAAGGCGGAAGAAAGCGTTGTGCTGATCTTGACCGGGAATCTGCTGAAAGATCCCGACTTCACCATGGAGTTCCATCGCGGCGACCTGTTTCAAGGCACTCTGCGGGAAGCTGAAAGCGCCGCTCTGCAGCCGTTGCGCCGCTCGCCAATTGTGCTCGACGCCAAGCTGGATGCGATCCTCCGAACTCTCGACGAGGCGGAGAAATCTGACCCGGTGCACTCGAATGGCTGAGAGGAAAAACTCCCGCAGCCCAGGCCCATTGCGTCTGTCCTTACCGGCGACCTCGGCCAATCTAGGTCCAGCGTTCGACGCGGCCGCGCTCGCGATGGACTTTTATCTAAAGCTCGAGGCTCGTCCCGCAGCGAACTTCTCGATCACGGCTACGGGCCGGGACCGCGCCATCTGCCAGGCTCTCGAGAATCACCTCATCCTCAACACCTATCGCGAAGTGCTGCAGGCCGCGGGAAGGGAAGT
>WNFD01001955.1_pt1 | contig 31460 bp, 25 predicted proteins | sample 5400491 | NCBI WGS metagenome assembly WNFD01 (sample SAMN13153343, study PRJNA577476) | soil metagenome | isolation source: 120 cm saprolite under Douglas fir tree site 2 hole 2 replicate 2 | place: USA:California | collected 2015-04-18 | reverse complement strand
TGCTTCCTGTAAAGTAGTCGGTCGGGATGTTTGCAAGTTTTGTTTGGAGGCTGGCATTTTGAAACAGGGGAATCACAGTAACTCGCATCAAGGCGGCAAGGCGCAGCATGGGCCGGACACGGCGGGGAGGGGAAAGATCGTCACCTGCACAGTCCCATTGAAGACCGGCTGATTCCGCTCGAGCCGCTGGATTTGGCCAAGGTGCATTCGATCGACGACCTGGTGCGAGCGATGGCGAAGACGGCCTTCACCGGCCGCCAACTGGGGGAAGCCGCCGACGTGCTCGAGGCTATGGCGCGCGACGAAGAATGTTTCGTAGTCATGACGCTGGCCGGGGCTATGACCGTGGCCAAACAAGGGCTGATCGTGACCGAGTTGATCGACCGCGGAATCGTGAATGCCGTGGTTTCAACCGGCGCTCTCATGGCTCACGGGTTGGTAGAAGCGACTGGGAGGGCGCACTTCCGCCATAACCCGGAGGTTTCCGACGAGGAGCTTTACGAGCAGGGGTACAACCGGGTCTATGACACGCTCGAACCAGAGCAGAATCTGGACGATGTGGAAGAAGTCATGGCCGCGGTTCTCGAAGCCTGGGATCACAACGAGATCATGTGTTCGTACAAGCTGAATCACGCGATCGGAGAGTATCTGGCGAAAAATGCCAAAGACCAGCGGGGAATTCTGAAATCGGCGTACGAGCAGGGCGTCCCGGTATTTGTCCCGGCATTTACCGATTCCGAGCTGGGCCTGGATGTCGCGCTTAACAACCGGCTGCGCGAATCAACGGGCCGGCACAGAGTGCGATTCGATCCCTTCGTGGACCTGGAGCACTTTGCTGCCACGCTGCTGCGGCAGAAGAAGCTTGGGATCCTGACGATCGGCGGGGGAGTTCCGCGCAACTGGTCGCAGCAGTTTGGACCGTTCATCGAACTGCGGCACCGCCGTCTGGGCGAGAACCTTCCGCTCAAACGCTACCACTACGGTCTGCGAATTTGCCCTGAGCCGGTCTACTGGGGCGGTTTGTCTGGGAGTCCGTACAGCGAGGCAGTGTCTTGGGGCAAGTTCGTGCCTCCTGCAGAAGGCGGCAAGTTCGGGGAGGTTTTCGTGGATGCCACTGTGGGGCTCCCGCTGATTGTGGCTGCGGTGTTGGAACGCATGGATAAGGACAAGAAGGGAAAGACGGGAAAAGCGAAGAAAGTAGTCGTACGGAAGTAGATGCCCGGAGATATGGCGGGAATAAATGGGGCAGAGGAGCCCCGTCTCTACACGAGCACTTCGGAAGGGACCGAATTCGCGGACATCTGCGAATTTTCTTCGTCTTCAAATTGTGAGGACGGGCCGTTCTCAACGCGAATCTTGCGGTAGAGCGGCGCAAGCACGCTATTCCCTAACACTTCGGACTCGGCCTGCACCCAATCCTGCAAGGCGTAGCCGTCAACCCGACCCCGATTTTGATAAAGCCGGCGAGCGTGAGTGCGTATTTTTCTTTCCACCAGCTCCGCCATCAGGGCCTGTTGCTTCTGTCTGCGAGTATCGCTATCCACTGCTACTCCTTGAGTTCACTGCTTACGAGTGCCGCTTTTTTGTATCTCCATCATAACGTAACGGAGTGTTACATCGGGGCTGGCGAATGGTTACCAAAGTATCTCCTTTGCTAGAAGGCAGCCCACGGCGGGAGTCGGCGCCGACCAAGTAGTCTGCAGCCTCAAGCGTGAGGAAGTTCGCATGAATATTCAGGATTGCAGCGACCCGCCTTTCCTCGCCTGCACAAACTGCACCTCTACCGAATTTCGTGAGACGTGGCATCGGCGGACTCGGGGTGCTCTGGCCCAAGTTCGGTCCATCCCGGCAAGGACGTGCTTCCCGTAATCAGGCGGGCGCCGCGCTCATAAGTCACGTACGACCATGCCCACTGAATGAACACGATGAGGCGGTTACGGAAGCCGATAAGAAACAGGATGTGCACGAAGAGCCAAGCCAGCCAGGCCACGAAACCGGAGATGTGAATCTTGCCGAACTCGGCCACGGCGGCAGCTCGACCGATCGTGGCCAGGCTTCCCTTGTCCCAGTAGTGGAAGGCAGCACGCGGCTTGGTGCTCTGTCGCGACTCGATCTCCCTGCGAATGAGTTGGGCAACAAATCGGCCTTGCTGGATCGCGACTGGGGCGACGCCGGGCAGCATCTTTCCGTGCTCGTCTTTCAGCGCGGCGAGATCACCAATCACAAAAATTTCGGGTCGCCCGGGAAGGCTGAGATCCGGTTGTACCAGAACGCGGCCGGCACGATCGAGCGGTGCACCTAATTTCCCGCCTAAGGGAGAAGCGGCGACGCCCGCAGCCCAGAGAATAACGGTCGCCTGCATGTGTGTTTCACCAATGTGAATTGCCCCGGGTTCTACCTTGGTGACCATCGCCGAGGTGCGCACTTCGACCCCAAGACGCTGGAGCTGTTCCTGAGCGCTGCGGGAGAGGTCTTCCGCATAAGCCGGAAGAACTCGCGGGCCGCCTTCGACGAGCAGAATGTGGGTACGTTTCGGATCGATGGAACGGAATTCGTGGGCGAGGGCGTGGTGGCTGATTTCCGCGAGCGTTCCTGCCAGCTCTACGCCCGTCGGCCCTGCGCCTACTACGACGAAGTTCACCGGCTCGCTTGCTCTCCCCGCGGCTGCCTGTCTTTCCGCGAGTTCAAAGGCTAGCAAGACGCGACGACGGATTTCGAGCGCGTCTTCGATCGTCTTAAGTCCGGGTGCGAGTACTTCCCAATCATCATGCCCGAAGTATGCGTGACTGGAGCCTGCGCCGACGATGAGGTAATCATATGGAATCTGCAGCTCGGGAGTTTCAACCAGGCGGCGCTCGAGATCGAAGCCGGTGACCTCGGCCATCAGGACCTCGACATTTTTGTGACGGCTCACAATAGAACGAATGGGCGCGGCGATCTCTCCGGGCGAGAGTCCTGCAGTTGCGACCTGGTAGAGCAAGGGCTGGAATGTATGGTGGTTCTTGCGGTCGATGACGGTGATCTGGACTGGAGCACTCGCCAAAGCGCGAGCGGCGTTGAGCCCGCCAAATCCGGCGCCAACGATTACCACGCGAGTTGCAGCCTTGCCGTTCATCGCCTCACTCTATAAGATTCAGCGCGATGGCAGACGGTTCCACAAGTTCTCCTGATGAAGCGCTGCACCCGGCATGGGTTCGGCTGCTGCTTCCCTCGGTGGTCGATATTTTCTTCGTGGCGCTGCTTTCTGTGCTTGTATTCACGCCAGTCTCTGTACGGCTGCTCGGGGATGCGGGCATTGGATGGCACATTCGGACCGGACAGCAGATCGTTGCGACGCATGCGATTCCGCGTGTCGATCCATTCTCTTCGACCATGCAGGGCAAGCCATGGTTCGCGTGGGAGTGGGCTTATGACGTACTGGTCGGCCAGTTGGAGCGGATGGCGGGGCTCAATGGTGTGGTCTGGTTCACGGCATTGGTGATTGCGCTGGTATTCGCTTGGACGCTGCAGTTGCTGGTCAGGCGTGGCACGGGTGTGCTGCTTGCGCTCGGACTGGTGCTGCTCGCAGCTTCGGCATCAATGATTCATTTTCTGGCACGGCCACATGTGGTGAGCTGGCTTTTCACCCTGGCGTGGTTCGCTTTCCTTGATTCATCAGAAAGACGCTGCACGGGCGGCCACGGTAGGGGGCAGAGACGACGGCTGTTGTGGTTGCTGCCATTTCTGATGGTTGTCTGGGTGAACGTACATGGCGGATTTCTGGTTGCGTTTGTGCTGCTCGGAATCTACGGGGCGAGCGCGGCTTGGGAGTGGTTCCGATTGGGAGAAGGAAAGCTGGACGAGCTGTTGTTGAAGCTGAAGGCGAGGCAACAGGCCCGAACGCTGGGACTGGTGGGCATTCTTGCCGCGTTGGCTACGCTGGCGAATCCATACGGGTGGAGCCTGCACGTCCACATCTATCGGTATTTGTCGAGCCGCTTTCTGATGGATCACATTGATGAATTCCAGTCGCCGAACTTTCATGGTGTGGCGCAAAGATGCTTTGCAGGATTGCTGTTGATTGCATTGGTGGCACTGGCGGCAAGGGCGCGCGAGGTGCGGCTGAGCGAAGGATTGGTTGTGTTGTTTGCGGTGTACGCAGGGTTATACGCTTCGCGGAACATTCCGGTCTCTTCGTTGTTGCTGGTGGTGATTTGCGGGCCGTTGCTGTCTGAGGCGTGGAAGGGACTGACTGACCGAGGATTCCGGAATAGGTTATGGCGGATGCGAACCGCCGAGCTGCGCTCGACCGGACAGCAGGGAGCGGTTGTCCGCAGACCATTTCTGCAGCGCATGGAGGCCATCGAATCCGGGCTGAGCGGCCATGTCTGGCCGATTGCCGCGGTGATCGCCGCAGGTTGCATCGCCGCCAACGGAGGACGACTGGGGACCAGGCAGCTGATGAATGCGCACTTCGACGGCAACCGGTTTCCGGTGCACGCGGTAGATTTTATCGAGCGCAGCGACATACGGGAGCCTGTGCTGGCTCCGGATTACTGGGGCGGGTATTTGATTTATCGGCTATATCCCAAAACGCTCGTGGTTGTTGATGACCGGCACGATCTATACGGTGAGGAATTCTTAAAGTCTTACGTGAAGATGGTTCACGTCGAACCGGGATGGGAAAGTTTTCTTCGTGAACATGACGTGCACTACGTGCTGATGCCAAGAGAATCGCCCCTGGCCAACATACTGATGCTGACAACCCACTGGAAGATAAAAGACTCCGACCACGCAACCGTCTTATTCGAGCGGACGGAAAGCTGGTAGACGTTGGTTTTGGTCAACGCAGCGCGAAGTAAGTCCTAATTCCGGTCGTTGGTGTCGATCCCGAAACCGAGGATAGCGTTGACTTCTACCGGTTGGTTGCCGCGCATCGCGGGACGGAACTTCCAACTGGGGAGCGCGGCCATAATCTTCGCCGTCATCGCCGGAGGCCCGGGCTCCAGCACCTGAAGGTTCTTCAGGTTGCCAGAAGCGTCGAGGATGCAGGCCACTACGACCCGTGCATGCGGAAGGTTAGCGGGCAGGTCACTGCGAAGGGCTTGCGGGCCGGTCAGCGTTCCTGCAGAAGAGTGGGCGGATGACGGATCGGCGAATTGCATCACCACTACGCCGGAGATCGTGTCCACATACACGGTGTAATTGTCGCCAGGAAGCTTCCCGTAAAAATTAAATGCTCCTCCCGAACGCGACGTAGCGACGATCGTGATGTCGGGACCTTGCCGCGATTTCACCGAGGAGCGTCCCGGAAGCCTGGGATCGCTCCCGCCCTCTGATCCAAAGCTTGGGAGCGTAACGATGCTGCTGCCACCGTTGACCGACACACCGGGCACGGGCGGCGTTCCGCTAGTGGCGCTGCCGGCGCCACCGGGGCCAGCGGTGGGAGAAATTCCGCCATGAGCGCTAGGATCGGAGCCGCGGCCGTTTCCAGATTTGGCGGCACCAGTTCCTTTTCCGGTCATGCCGCTGCCGGTATCGTTTCCGCGACCGATTCCTGAGCCTCCGCCGCTTCCACCCAAGCCGGGCTTGTCACCACCTGCCGGCGACATTGCGAGCGAGCCTGCGCCGCCGCTGCCGGGCCTGCCGACCTTGGAGCCAGGCTGGGCTGAGACGACGACCGCCGAACTGCCTCCAGCGCCTCCGCCAGTGGGAGGAGCAAGGACGGAGCCCGCATCCAGAGATCCGCCGAGGCCTGAGCCTCTTGTGCCACGGCCCGAGCCCGAAGCACCGGCGCCTCCACCAAGGGATGGAGGAGGCGGAACCACATTGTCAGCGATCAGCGTGCCGCCGGGAGCGCCTTCACGGCTTGAATCCTTCCCGCCGCCCCGGCCTGTACTTGATACAGATGGAGGCGGTGGAACGACGTTCGCGGAGGAGAGTGAACCTCCTCGGTTCTCTGTTGAGGAGCGGCTGCCCGTCGCGCCAGATCCGCCGACTGACGGAGGAGGCGGAACGACGTTCGTGTTAAGCGCCGTTCCCGTGCCACCTCGAATGCCGCGCGGGCTGCCCGAGGTGTTGCCCCCTGTAACGCTGGGCGGAGGTGGAACGACATTTGCGCTTAGAGAAGTTGCGCTGCCACTCTTGGCGCCGCCAGCTGTCACGGAGGGAGGCGGCGGTACGACTTCGGTCGTGCCGAATATTTTTCCCAGGAAGCTGCTCACCATCGATCCGCTGCCGGCCTGGGTGGGCGGCGGAGGCACGACCGTTCTGGCAGGTTCAGGAATGCTGCCACTGGCCAGCCGGTGCAGGTCGTGAGATATGTCGGCAGAGGGCGGTGGGGCAATCACGGAGGGTGCCGGTAACGTTAACTTGGAGTGGGACGTGGTCTCTCGCTCGGGCGCCGAAACGGGCGGCGGAACAACATTAGCGTTTGACATCTGCACGGGTGAGCGCGAGATATCCCGGCTGACCGCCCCCGATGCGGGCGGAACGATAGTAGCGCTCAAGGCGGGGGCGGAGCGGGCACTGTCGCGGGAAATGTTCGGAGCCGGAGCGATGACAGCCGAGCTCAACGCAGGCGCGAATAGTGTGTGATCCTGCCGGACGCTCGGGGCCGGCGGAATTACAGCGGCATTCAAGGCTGGAGCGGTCAACTGACTCTCCCGGCGAATACTTGGGGCGGGCGCAACCACCGACTCGATTGAGACGCCTCCGCGCGTGTAGTCACGGATCACGTTAGGAGCGGGTGCAACCACAGCGGACGTAAAGTCCGGAACACGCCGCGAGGAACGCAGACCTTCGATGGGCGGAGGGCCGGGATCGGGTTTGATGGCCAGCAGGTTGGCTACGGCGTCGCGAGAAGGTGGAAGCTTGAGGTTGGGAGCGTCCACGACTTTCTCGACCAGGGATCCACCGCGCGCAATCTTGATCGTCTGGGTACGGTGATGAGCCTGGCTGCCCCCGGCTCGGCCAGCACCGCCTTGCGCACCGCCTAAATCTTCAGTGCGAGGAAGTTCGTTGCCCGAGTAATAGATCACCTCGTGACTGCCCAACTTCGGCGGAACGTAAGTGCGGAGTTGTGCCAGCTTCGTGGGCAGAACGATCGCGACAAAGAGCAGGAAGGCTTCGATCAACCACGTAGTCAACATGCCTCGGTAGGGACGAATACCGCACGGAGCCTCACCGGCCAGACGCGGAGTTGAACGGGACAGAGCGGGGCGTATGGAGGTGACGAATTCGTCCCAGCGCGAGGACCACTCGATCAGGAGTTTGGGCTCGGCATGAAGCTGGACGAGCTCTTCGAGTTGGAGCGTCGCACTCACGCGGGCAGTTTAATCCCTTCCCGTGGTTAAGGTAATTTCAATTTTATCGCCCACCGCCGTACCCGTTTCCATAACGGTTTGACACGGCAGTTCCAGCACTGAGGCGGCGTGCATCCGAACCGGGGCGAAGCGCCAGGGTTGCAAGTCGCGCTCGATGTGGATCACAGTTCTGGTGCGATCCAGATACACCACGTCAATGGGAAAGCGCATCGCCCAAGTATGAACGCCCCGGCAAGGGACAATCCAGAGCCCGCAGCCATTACGGAAGTCACTCGGAGACGTTCCCAGAAGACCACGAAGGCGCGACCAGTGGGTATCAGCCAGCGCCAGCGACCTAGCCAGTTGCACCTGACGGGTCCGATTGAAAGCTTGCCTTTGTGCGGAAAAAACTGCCATGGATCAAAATACTCCCGGTTATAGTTCTGCCCTTACTTGCCACTCGTGACCGGGCCCAGTTCGCGAATAAGGCTAATGATGGCTGGACCGATCGTCACGAAAATGATCGAAGGCAGAACAAATAACACTAGGGGAGGGACCATCTTGATGGTCGTTTTGGCGGCCTGCTCTTCGGCTCGCTGACGCCGTTCCGTGCGGAGGGAGTCGGAATGCACGCGGAGGGCTTGAGCGACGCTGGTTCCGAAGCGGTCGGTCTGTACCAGTGTACCAACAAGCGAACGAATGTCGTCAACCCCAGTGCGGTCCACCAGGTTACGGAGAGCATCCGCACGAGGCTTCCCGGCGCGCATCTCCAGATTGACCAAGTGGAACTCGTCGCTGAGGTCGGGATGGGCATGATGCAAGTCCTCGCCAACCCGCATCAGTGCCTGATCCAGCGCAAGACCGGCTTCCACGCAGATCACGGTGAGGTCCAGCGCGTCGGGCAGAGCCAGGCGGATGCGTTGCTGACGATCCCTGATCATGCGTTTCAGGAGAAATCGCGGAATGAAGAATCCGAGACCTGGAATGCCCGCCAGCAGGAAGAGATTGTCAAAGCCGGAAAAAAGTACCACGCCGGCAAATCCCAGGAACGCGAGCAGCAGACGCGACCCGAAGTAGTAGTTAATGTGACTGGCGTCGCGCAATCCGGCCTGAATCAACCACCCGCGCGTGCGCGAAACATCGGCAGGGGAGAGCGGAATCGCTTTGCTGAAAGGATCCAGCGCCTGCTCGAAGCGTTCCCTGAGGGCGGGCTTCTCCTGAAGTTGCTGCGTCTGCTGGCCGCCCAGAGCGCGCAGACGGGCGCCCAACATGGAAGTAGGCGTCACGGCGGCGGCGCCGAAGGAAAAGACCACCAGCACGACGGTGACGAACACGACGATGGCTAAAACCAGAGGCAGCATCGTTACACCTGAATCTTGATAATCTTCCGAATCACAAAATATCCGACGGTCTGTAAAGTAATTCCGGCCACCAGCAGGGTGTGCCCGATCGGGTCCGAAAAGAGCGGACGAATGAAGCCAGGATTAAGGACCAGCATAACCGTGACGATGATGGGCGACATACCCATCAGCAAGGCCATGGTGAGCCGTCCTTGGGCGGTATAGACCCGCACCTGCCGCTGAATCTTGAAGCGCTCGCGGATGACATAGGACAAGTTATCCAGAATTTCCGCCAGGTTACCGCCAGTCTCGCGCTGCAACATGACCGCGGTGACAAAAAATTTGACATCGACCAGGGGCATCCGGTCCGTAAGATTAAGCAAAGCGTCACGGACGGGCATACCGAATTTTTGCTCTTCGTACAGTTTTCGAAACTCCCCGCAGACCGGTTCTCCGATCTCATTCGAGATCATTTCCAGAGCGGTGGTGAAGGCGTGCCCGGCGCGGACGGCACGGGCCAAAGTATCGATGGCCTGCGGGAATAGCTCCTCGAACTGTTCAAAGCGCTTGTTGCGGCGGTAAGAGGCGTAGGAATAAGGCAGCAGAAAGCCAATCATCAGCCCCACCCAGGCGAAGGCGGGATTGCCCTTGCTGAGCGTGAAAACTGCAAAGGCGGCGACAATTCCACTCAGCGCGCACAATCCCAGAAAGTTTCCAGCGCGCATTGTCATGCCCGCCTGGGCCAACACTTTCTGCACGGCCGAGACCCGCTCAGACCGGCGCAGCAGGTTGTCGAGCGCGGGAATCTGGCTGAGTTGTTCGTCGCGAAGTAGTGCGAGTTCCTCTTCGGGCGCCCGTTCCGGGGCCTTCTGCACGGTAGCAAGGCGTTCCCGGATCAGACGAGCGCGGGCGCTGCGCTGATCCATAAGCGAACCTGCCACGAAGACGACGACTGCAACTACGACGAAAACGAGAATGGCGATCAACGCTGCTGGCATTGGCGATTGTGCGGTGCTATCCCGTTCCTCCCAAAACTCTGGTTAGACTTCAGCCTTCGATTCAAACAACGCCGGGCGCAGACGGGCTCCAGCGATAGCCAAGCGCTCCGCAAACTCTGGCCGAGTTCCGGTAGCGCGGAAGGCGCCCCGGACCTTTCCGTTTTCGTCAATGCCGCTGCGCTCAAACTCAAAGATATCCCGCATCGCAACCGAGTCACCATCCATGCCAAGAATTTCAGCAATAGTGATGACTTTGCGAGTACCGTCGGACAAACGTGCGATCTGCACTACAGCATGCAAAGCGGCGGCAATCTGGTGCCGGACCGCGCGCTCCGGGATGTTCAGGTTGGCCATGGAAACCATGTTCTCAATGCGTGCGAGGGCGTCACGAGGGGAGTTCGCGTGTACGGTGGTCAAAGAGCCTTCGTGACCCGTGTTCATGGCTTGCAGCATGTCGAAAGCTTCCTCGCCTCGAACCTCGCCCACTACGATCCGGTCGGGCCGCATGCGCAGGCTATTTATTACCAGTTGCCGCTGACGGACTGCACCTTTGCCTTCGATGTTGGGCGGGCGAGTTTCCAGGCGCACCACGTGCTCCTGCTTGAGTTGCAGTTCGGCCGCGTCTTCAATAGTGACGATGCGGTCGGAGTTCGGGATGTAGCCGGACAGCACGTTGAGTAACGTGGTCTTGCCGGCGCCGGTGCCACCTGAGATCAGGATGTTCAGCCGTCCCTTCACCATGGCGGAGAGCAGTTCCAGCATAGCCTCGGTGAGGCTATGGTTCTCGATCATCTGGCGAGCGGTAACTGGCTCGCGTCCGAAACGGCGAATCGAAAGACAGGGACCGTCGATCGCCAGTGGAGGAATGATGGCGTTGACGCGTGAGCCATCGGCCAGACGCGCATCGACCATGGGAGAAGATTCGTCAACCCGCCGGCCTACGCGGGAGACGATCCTCTCAATAATCTGCATCAGGTGCGTGTTGTCTTTGAACGACAGACCAGTCAATTCGAGCTTGCCTGCACGCTCAATGTAGACGCGGTCGAAACGGTTGACCAGGATGTCGGACACGCCATGATCTTTGAGTAGTGGCTCCAGCTCGCGCGAGAGCCTTTCGCGTTCCGCAAAACTGAGAGGAACGACCTCAGTGTTGACGGCGTTGCGGATGACGACAAGAACTTCCTCGCGCGCGGAGTCGCCGGTGGTGCGGCCCAGTTTCTCCAGGTCGAGGCGGTCGAGGATCTTGCGATGCAAGTCGGCTTTTACCTGCTGGTACTCGGCGCGCTCGAAAGACTGCAGATTTGCCATAGCGTTTTAGTCTTAAACCGTCTTGAACAGCGACCATGCCGCGCGTTTCACGTCGACATCGTTTCGGGTCAATTCCTGTGCCAGTCCCGCAAAACAGCGGGCAATTTCCGTGTGACTCTGCTCCATCAGGGGAGTACCGCGATCAATCGCGGTAGATACCGCAAAATACTGGTTGGGCACTCGCCACAAAAGTTTCGCGCCAGCGGCGGCCTCAGCATCGGCTTCGCTGAAGCCGGGCACTTTGCGGAAACGGTTCAGAACCAGGCGCACGCGCTCGCGGGTTCCTGTTTCTCCCAGGTATTGTTGCACACGTGCAGCGCTCCAAAGGGACGCTACGTCGGTGCACGCCACCAGCAGAACGCATTCTGAGAGATTCGCAATCAGGCGGCTGGCGGCGTCGAAGCGGGTTGAGGCGTCGACCACGACGTAGCGGTAATGGTTCACCAGCATGTCGAACAGGCGGACGAATTCCGCGGTGGAAGGATCCACCGCGGCCGGTACGTTCGTTCCTGCCAGCAATTGCAAGCCGCTGTTATGCCGCACCATGAAGCTTTCCAGCAGGGAAGCGTCCATGCGATGCAAGTTGCGCGTGGCATCGGCTACCGTGAAAACCGCCTTCAGGTTGAGATGCAGCGCCGCGTGTCCCAGCGGGGCGAGATCGACCAGCGCCGTTTGTCCATGCGCCGACTGCAAAGCCAGAGCAAGGTTTACGGCTACCGTGGTTGCGCCGCTTCCCCCCTTGGCATTGAGCACGGAAAAGACCTTGCCCCGCGGACCTTCTTGCCGCACCCGCCGCTGGGCCGTGGTGAGGCGCACGAAAGCTTCCAGCAGGTCCGTGGTGGTTGTGGGGCGCTCAATAAATTCCCGCGCGCCGGACCTCATGGCGCTCACGATCACCTGGGGCTGATTCAGGTTGCCAATGGCGAATACTGCCGAGTCCGGCATCTCCTGATGCAGTAGTTCAATGGCTCGCAGGGCCATCGGCGTATTGTCGGGGGGAATATCAACCAGCGTTACGTCTGGGTTGGCGCCACGCACACGCCGGGTGATGGGATCGGCCGCGGCCACGGGGAAGGTGGCGCAGGTATGGACAGTGCGCGCTACACTGGTGCCGTCGACCAGCACCTGCAGGACGGTGCGCTGTTCACTATCAGTAGCGACGATAACTACAGAAAGCTCCGGCATACCCTGCAACTTCCCCTAAATCTACTTTAAAAATACGCCCTGTCTTTATCTTTGCCCGTACTCTCTCTTTGCCCGTACTCTTGCCAGCTCTATTTTCGCGGCGGCTTATCGAACTTCTCTTTGTCCAAGAACGGCTTCGGATCTTTCGGTGGCGCGGGCGGCTCGGTGCTGGGCGAGATCCGACGTACCGTGCACAATACCATCAATTCTGATTTGCTCTTCTGCGCACTCTTACTGCGGAAGAAAGCCCCAAGGATTGGGATGTCGCCCAGGCCGGGAATCTTGTTGTTAATGTCGGTGACTCGATTGTCCATCAGCCCGGCAATCACAAAGCTCTGCCCATCCTGTAATTCGAATTCAGTTTCGGCCCTCCGGGTGCTCAGGGCTGGCACGGTAAATCCGGAAATCGTCAGCGCATTGGCGAAGTCCAAAGTGCTGACTTCCGGAGCAACCTTCAGATGGATATTCCCATTGGGCATGATCACGGGGGTGAACTGCAGCCGCACGCCGAATTCCTTAAACGAAATGGTGACGGCAGTAAAGCCCGCGCCAGGCTGCACAATCGGGAAGGGGAATTGACCGCCAGCCAGAAAACTCGCTTCCTTGCCGTTCACCGCAATCAGATTGGGCTCGGCGAGAATCTGCAACAGGTTCTTGTTTTGCAGGGCCTCGATCACGGCTCCGAAGTGGACATCTGGCCGGAACAGGAACAGATTGAGAACGTTGCTGATGGTTTCGTTAGCCGTCACCGTGTTGCCTTGACCTGTGGTCTGGCTGATCTGTTGCGGTCCGAAACCGCCAAACTGGCCTGTAGTCGTGGTTCCAACGACATTTGCAGCGCCGGTAGAGACAAAGTTCACGCCCAGTTGGGTGAGAGCCGTGCGGTCAACTTCCGCGAACTTCACTTGCAGAAGTACCTCTTGCGCTCCAACCGGACCGAAGGTCAGAACGTTGACCACTTTTGGGGAATAGGCGCTGGCCAGTTCGCCTGCGCGCTTGGCGACGTCCTCGGTGGAAACGTGTCCGGAGAGAACGACGGCGGCACGCGAAGGAGTGACCGTGATCTGTTCGTCTGGAAAGACCCGGTGCTCTTCCTCGGCACAGGCGCTTACGTCGACATCCACTCGCAGATCAAAGCTCCGTGAGCGCTCAAGTTCGTCCCAGATCAGAAGGGAGACCTCGCCGGGTGCGCGCCCATGAACCAGGATCTGGGTTGGCGTGATGACGGTGGCGTAGGCGATGGTGGGATCAGTAACGGAGATGCGCTTCAATCGCTCAGTGGTGTTGATGAGCAGCGATTTGCCCACCATGACGCGGAGCGGCGCCGATCCCTGAGGCTGCTGGGACTGCGGTGGCAGGGTGGTCGTCTGCGTGCCCGTCGGCACGCTGGAGGGTGGCTGAGGCTGGTCGGCAGTCGGCGGCTGCTGCTGGAGAATGGCACCCTGCGCCCGCAGCGCCAGCACCACAGCAAACATCGTCGCCCCAAAGAGCGGTGTGCGAACTCTCATCTTCAGATTCTTCTCCCTGTGAGGAGACCTGGAATGCATCAGCGGCCAACGCAAAGAATCTCCGATCACTTGCCCTCAGGACTTTCCTCGGGAAATTTGACTACGTCAGGCTTCTTGTCGCCCTGGTATACCTCGATGCTGAGCACGGTGGGAGGCGGAGCGACCACTTCCGTCTTCTTCTTGACCGGGCGAAGACGAACGACAGGTGGAACCACGGCAGTCGTTCCACCTTTGTAAATTCCCTTGGAGTTGGACGCAGCCACATCGTCCTGGAGCGTATCGAGGGGATTCCGGAGGGCCAGCTGAATATGACCTTCGGCGCTGGCGAGGGTCAGACGTTGGGCATCGTCCGGGGAAACCAGGAGTGTGATCACGGCCGTGTTCTGAGCTTCGCCTGTAACGGAGCGCTCCAAAGTGTGACCCGTTGCAATCACGGCCACATTCTGCAACACGGTAGTAGTTTGCGGCTCAGTGCCGCCCGCGGGCGTCCCCGTCAGCAGCACGTCAACCCGCGTGCCCGGCGTGACAAACCCAGCCACCGAGACCACTTCATTCACGCGCACCGAAACCGCGCGCATCCCGGGAGGGATCAGAGAAGGCAGGCCAGTTCCAGCATTCTCCGGAGCCAGCTTGGCGGGCAGAATGAACTCCCCCTTGGCGATGGGAACCACGACACCTCTGCCCAGAACCTGCGAGCGCTTGCCGTAGGCTCCCTGAGGAAGATCGGCAGCTGGAAACTTTGCCAGCCGCACGTCGTGCTCTTCCACCTTGGCGCCCACCTGGATGTCGTTCGCGGCCACGACCACGTCCACACCAGCTACGCTGTTTTGTCCGGTTCTCGCTTGCAAATTCTTGAATACGAAAAGGCTCACAAAGGCGCCAAGCGCCAGTGCCAGAGCCCCAATCATCATTAAGCGCGTGCGGTTCATGACACTCCCTCAACTGCAGAAAACTAGCATGATTCTCGGAGACTCGATCTTCGTGCCCCTAGTTGGCCGAAATTACTGAACGTTACGATGGTCAGGATCACCACCAGCATGACAGCATACTCCGACGATGTCCTGTCCTCCCTCTGCATCCCATAAATTCTGCAGATGTTTCGTCCGTCCCCGGCCTCCGTTCTCCATTTCTCAAGTCCGATGGGGATGGGTTTGCCCCGCACAAAGCCATCCGGGGGGTGCAGCGATCGCATCCATAAATCATGTCAGACTGAAAATTGGGAGAGTGCCCACTCGAGCCCCCATCATAACCCGCAGAATGGCCCCAATGGTGTATTTTCTTGCACACATCTACCTTGCCCTTAGCGCCTTTGCTGTGCCGTCCTCGGGGCGACAAGGGCCTGGGTGATCGCAGGCCGCAGCGATAGTAGGCGAAAGCTTATCTGGAAAAAATTACCGATTTTGAGTCCTCATAGCTCTGCACCCATCCCGGCGCACTGCGCAGTCCTGTTGCCAGGGGCGAGTCTGCGGGCACAATCACAGTCTGAATTCGCCACTCCGAAAGGGGCAGGCGCCAGCCGTCCATAAGATAGTAGCTGTCAGTGCATTGCTCCATCAGGTGGTCGCCATACAGATCAGCGCGGCCATCAATAAATACGCGCGTGACGGGATACAGTTTGAACACCAGATAGCCGCCCCAATCGTAGTGATTAAAGATCGGGCCTGCAGGGGGATGCGCCGCCAGATAAGCCACGGCCCCAGTTGGGAAATGGCTAGCTTCGGCCTGACGCTGGCCGCGAATGAGTTGTGCCAGGTGAAGACTCACGAATCCCGCCATTGCCAGTAGGATGACCGCGTTCAAAACCGCGAACACAGCGGGGCGTTGACGGGTTGAAGAATGCTCTCGGCCAAGCCCGGATTTTACGGAACGCGAAACGAGCGGCACGGCCACCAGCACGAAAAAGGGAATCATGCGAATCGATGACAGGCCTGCAAATGCGCTGGTTAACAACAGAAGGACGTCGCGGGGCCGCACGCGAGCGCGTGACCAAGCCATTGCTGCTAGCGTAGCCAGTAGGAGAAGCAGAAAAGGCCACTGCTCGGATCGATGAAAATTGGGCGACGCCCACTCGTCAATAGAGCCCTGCATGGCCTTCGAGCGCAGGGTTTCCAGTGGATACCAGAACATTCGTGTCCCGTTGGGATTCAGCGGAACCAGAAACGAATTCAGCAACAGTGTCACCGACAGCGCACCCACGCGTGCATTCGATGTCGAGAATGAGGGCGTGAACATCTTCTCGAACAGTTCCCCCAACAGGAATAGGCCGAGAAATACCAGCCCAAGAGCGAAACCGGCGTGCAGATTGACCCAGAGAACAAGAAGAGGAAGAGTCCACCACAGCAGCTTTTGGTTGCGCTCGGATCGCTCAAGGATCAGTAACCACAGACTGGCGAGCAGCAGTGAGATGATCTGGGGACGAACTCCCCGCAAAGTTGCGGTGGCTAACGCTCCCCAGGCGGTGATCGCTCCTGAGATAAAACTGTTGCCCGCGCAGCGCAGGTAGAGCAAAAAAAATGCCGCACAGTGGATCATGGCAAACGCGACGATCAAGCCGCCCGCACCTGTACTGCGATAGAGGCAATAGATCACGAGATCAGAGAGCCACTCGTGTGCTGTCCACGGTTGTCCGGCCCGGGTGTAGGAAAAGGGGTCCACCTGCGGAACGGCCCTGTGTTGCGTGATCCACTCCCCCGTTTTCAAGTGCCACCAGATATCCGGATCGACGACATTGCGGGCTGCCATCCCAAAAATACCGAGAAAGAGGACGGCAACGAAGACGCGCCTGGTGCTGAGCAGCTCTGTCATCCGGCTCTCATCATAGCGAGCTAGCAGCATCCGAGAGAACTATTTTCAAATCGCATCGCCCGCTGGTCTGGAATTTCCGGCAGGGCGATGGCATGAAATCTCGCGCGAAAGAGCTATTGCCCATGCTATGACGACTAGCGCCATCAGGTTCGACTGCTCCCAATGCCTGTACCACAACAGCAGATAGAGGGGAGAAAAAAAGAACACAGCGATGGGTGCGAGCGGGCCGATCCGCGCACTTCTGGCGCTGGGGCGGACGAGGAGAATACGGTTCAGGACTACCAGCACCGGCAGCAGCAGCAAAGTGAAGTCATACAGCATGCCGTGGTAGCTCACCAAGAGGGTCACCAGCAGAGTAAGAGAAAAAATCAGATCAAGCTGCTGTGACTCGTCTTGATGAATGCAATGCCATTTCCGCAAGAGGAGAAGAATTGCCCCCGCGGATGCGGCGATAACTACGATCAGGATGACGGACTGACTGGCCCAGCTCGAAAATACCTGCTCAATCAACCCCCGCAGGTTCGCGCTGTCCCTGGGCGGCAGAATTGAGCGGCCCAGATGATGCTCCAGTGACCAAATGTAGTGTGGATATCGAATGACGCCTTGCCACCCGATTATCGCAGCCGAGATCATCGCAAGTCCGGCTGCCGTGAGTAATGAGCCGGCCAGCAGCTTCCATTTCTTCTTCAGAAGCATGACGAGCAAGAAGGGAGCCACCAGCTGAAAACGGAAGAGTCCCAGCGCGAGCCAGCATCCGGCCGAAAACCAGGCATTCTTCTTCAGTGCCACAAACGCCAAGGTATAGAGCAATAAAAGCAGGATGACGTCTTGCCCCTCCAACATAGTCAGAAATACCGGAAAGAATGCGAGAAACGACAAGACCCATAGTGGCGATCGATAATGCTGCAGCGCGGGAAGGTGCGGTTTCAGAAGAGCAGGTAGAGCGGCGAGAATGGCGAGGTTGGTCAGATTCCATAGGACATAGGCCTTGCCATATGAAAAAAAACTGAAGGGGAGAAAGGCCAAAACTTCGTAGGGCGCGTGCATATACGGTAAAGCCGCCTTGCGGGAAGCGACATGCGGCGCGACCTCGTGCTGGATACGCCATTCGACGGCCTCGTCATAAAGGTGATGCCCCATACCTTGGCGGACAATCTGGCTGGCAGAATAGAAGATCGTGAAATCCTGATACCCTGTGGCAACCCCTTCCCGGGCCGCAAACCAGATCCCGCTGTGGATTCCAACCATGCAGCCCAGGTAGAGCAGCAGAGCTATCCGCGTCCTTCTTGATGGTATGGCCAATGTCACCGCTCCCCTAAGAACGGTTACCACGCGGGGATCTTGGACTGAACCAGAAACTGAGCATGTCGTAAAACCAGGCGCGGGCCCTGTCCGATTGCCGCCAAGACTGCGATGCGCCATCAACTGTCCAGTTCTTTGCCCGATCAGTTGTAACATGAGGCGGTCTGCTTCCGGACCGTTTGAGGAGAGAATCGCCCCGCACCTTGTCTAAGACCCTGCAACTCGGTTTGTTCCTTATCATGGCTACGCTCGCAGCCGCGAGTATGTGGTTCTACGTGGACCGGATCCTTGTCGGCTACCAGGTTGCCGATGCAGCTGAGCACGGCCGGCCTCGGGGCAATCTTTCCGACCTGTATCCGCGCTGGCTGGGAGCGCGCGAGTTGCTCCTGCATGGACGCAATCCCTACGGCCGGGAGATCAACCTTGAAACTCAGAAGGGATATTACGGGCGGCTGCTCGATGCTTCGCGTCCCGATGACCCTAAGGACCAGCAGGGGTTTGCGTACCCGGTATATGTGGTGTTCATCCTGGCGCCCCTGATCAAACTTTCGTTTCACGATGTCCAGATCATTTTTTGGTGGGTTCTCATCGGGCTGACCGCGGGCAGCGTTTTGCTCTGGCTGCGCGCGCTGTGCTGGCGGTTGCCTCCGTTGGCCGTTGCCATTGCGATGGTGCTGACACTGGGAAGCGTTCCCGCTGTCCAGGGCATCAAGCTGCAGCAATTGAGCCTGCTGGTGGCGACCCTCCTGGCGGGATCGGGCGCGTGCGTCGCGAGCGGATGCTTATTCTCCGGCGGCGTGCTCCTGGCGCTGGCGACCATAAAACCTCAACTGGCCTGGCCAGTGATCGTCTGGTTGTTGGTGTGGGCATTGAGTGATTGGAAAGCCAGGCGGCGTCTTCTCGTTGGATTCACCGCGACGATGGGGGTCCTTCTCGTTGGCGCCGAGATCGTCTTGCCCGGATGGTGGCGAATGTTTCTGCAGGCGATTCGCCAGTATCACGAATACACACACAATGAATCGGTTCTCGACGAACTTTTCAACTGGATGGTCGGCCGGTTTGGCGGAGACCTTCTGGCGGTGCTGGCGGTCTTGATGGCCGGGCTCGCGCTCTGGACAGTGCGTAAGCAGCCAGCGAGTTCTCCAGAGTTCGGGTGTGCGCTGGCATTGGTGTTGGCTCTGACCGTATTAATTGTTCCTATGTACGCTCCCTACAACCAGGTTCTGCTTCTGCCCGCGATTCTGTCCCTGGTGAGAGAGCGACCCGCTTTGGTTTTATCATCGCGGGCAGCGCGAATCGTGTATGCAGCCGCCGCTCTGGCGCTCGCCTGGCAATGGATCGCGAGCATCGGTCTCACGGTTACATGGTTGGCTTCGCCGGTGGAAGCGCTCAAGATGTGGAAACTCCCCTTCTACGCCACCTTTACGCTGCCCGTGCTCGTCTTCGCTCTCGCCCTTCTTGGCGCGAACCATCAACAACGTGCCTTGCGATTCCGCAAGTCGGCAGAGTAGTCTGGAGCGGAACTCGGGTGCGGGCTTCTTCAGCCACGGCTAGGCGAAGTTCCGGACACGCATCCGACGGTCTCTACTCCAATGGCGCTCACTGCGATCGGTCATCATTCCCATAGCTCCGGCTCAGGCGTGTTTCCTGCCCTGGTGCTGGTGCAGGGCAACGAGCAGAAAAATATTGTTCTCAACCGCACTCCCTTCAGTGTGGGACGCAAGGTGGACAAAGACCTTGTCATTGCGGATCCCCGCGTATCTCGCGATCACGCCCAGATCGTCCTCGAGGGCGACGGGTTCTTTCTCATAGACCAGGGCAGCAAGCACGGCACTTTTGTTAACGGCGAGCGCATCCAGAGGCAAAAACTTGAGCGCAACGATCGGCTGGAGTTCGGTGCACGCGATTCCGCTTACCTTATCTTCAATCCCGCTCACCAGACCTCGAACACAGCCCGCGAATTTCTAAGCCAGATTTCGGAGAAGATTTCGCCGGAAGCGACCGACCTGGAGAAGTTAACCCTCTTCCTGGAAGCTGCGCGCAAATTGAATACGGCGGGTGTGCTCGATGAAATCCTGATGACCATGCTCGATGTCACGCTGCGGCTCACCCGCGCGGAGCGCGGATACGTCTTTCTAAAGGACGACGAAGGGAAGCTGCGGCTGGCGGCAGGGCGCAATTCCAAGGGCGAACCGTTACTCGATGACAAAACTATTTCGCACTCCATCCTCGAAGAGTCGTTGCGATCGAACTCTGAATTCCTGCTGACCGATACGAGCCAGTCACTCGATCTGTCGGGCCGCCAGAGTATTGTGGCCTACGATCTGCGCACCGTGGTTTGCATCCCGCTGCGCAAGATGCAAGTGCAGTCCACACGCGGCCTGCAGACGCCGGTGCCTTCTCCCGGCGCGGTGGAGGTGCTCGGAGTTTTATATGTGGACTCTCGTTTCGCCTCGCGCGATATCTCCGGCGTCGGCCAGGACATTCTCCATGTGATCGCGACTGAAGCTGCCTCATTGATCGAAAACGCCCGGCTGGTTCAGGCCGAAGAAGAGGCTCGCCGCTATCAGCAGGAGCTCACCATCGCGGCCTCGATTCAGCAGCGGCTGATGCAGGTGAGGATTCCGGACGTGCCGTTTGCCAAGTTCCGAGGCAAGAATCTCCCTTGCAAGGCAATTGGCGGAGATTTCTATGACGCCGTTAATACCAAGGAAGGCCTCGCCGTAGTGCTCGCCGATGTGAGCGGCAAAGGCGTGTCAGCGGCGCTGCTAGCGTCCACGCTTCAAGGCATGATCTATTCGCATTTGACCGCAGGGGCGCCGTTGCTGGATGTGGTAGTTGCCATTAATCGCTTCTTCACCGACAAGCTAGTAGGAGAAAAATATGCGACCCTGCTGCTAGCGCGATTGCGCCGCGATGGCGATCTTGAGTACGTCAACTGCGGGCACGTGCCCCCGCTCCTAGTGTGCGGAGGCGAGGTGATCCGCCCACCGCACGGCAATGTGCCGGTGGGACTGCTGGCCGATGCCACCTTCGAGAGCGCGCGCTGCCAACTAAATTCCGGCGACCGCTTCATCCTGGTCACCGATGGCGTGACCGAGGCAGAAAATGCAATGGGCGAATTCTTCGAAGATTCGCGATTAGAAGAGGTCACGACCAAGCTCCCAACCTGGGAGGGCATACTTTCGGCCGTGTCAGAATTCTGCGCTGGAAATCCACTGAGCGACGACTGCACAGTGGTCGAACTGTTGTATTCCGTTCCGGCCGACTGATAGTTTGCCGAATAAGGTCGGCGGGGCTCAGGTATTTGCCTGAGAAAGATTTCAGAGTGCGCTCCGGTTAAACTTGGTCCCGCCTTTTCCCGCCCGCGAAACACACCTTCCGCAGCCTCGCGAATTCAGACAACTCATCTTCCTGCATGAGCACCCTAGTTCAAAGCTCGGAAGGAAGAAAACCTATGCGTAAATCGATGTCTTTGTCGTGGCTATTCAGTCTTGTAGTCCTGCTGCTTGGCACCTCGGGGATAGTGTTGGCTCAACAAGATGCCACCCCAACCCAGCAGCCCGACGACAAGAGCACGACCCCGGCTCTGGACAATACGGGGAAGAATCAGCGCGACCGGAATGCCTCAGAACCTACGGCGGACCAGCAGAAGGAAAATGAAACAGACCGCGAACTCGCTCGTCAGATTCGGCGGGCTTTGATGAAAGACAAGTCCCTTTCCACCTACGGCCACAACGTTAAAGTCATTGCGCAAAACGGCGTGGTGACCTTGAAGGGCCCGGTCAATTCCGACGAGGAAAAGCGGGCAATCGAGTCGAAGGCCGCTGAAGTTGCAGGTGGCGCCGAAAAGGTCAGGAGTGAGATTGAAGTTTCCGGGGCCGATAAGAAGGCTTCACCCAGTAAGAACGACTACAGCCAATAATCAATACGTAAAGGAGATCCGCATGGCAGGCAAAAATACGGCAGTATTTGGAATTTATCGTTCCCGGGTCAGCGTCGAAAATGCAGTCGACAGGTTGCGCCAGGAAAATTTTCGGAACACCGACATCTCTGTTCTGTTTCCTGAGAACGAGGGAACCAAGGATTTCGCCCACAAGAAAAGCACCAAGGCGCCAGAGGGAACCGCCGCTGGAGCAACTTCGGGTGCGGTAATCGGCGGAGGCTTGGGGTGGCTGGCCGGAATCGGTGCGTTGGCGATTCCCGGAGTCGGCCCGCTGATTGCCGCTGGTCCAATCGTGGCCGCGCTCGCTGGTGCCGGCGCCGGCGGAGTAGTCGGCGGCATAACTGGAGCCCTGGTTGGCATGGGCATTCCCGAGTATGAAGCAAAACGCTACGAAGGCAGAGTCAAAGAGGGAGGAATCCTTCTCTCCGTGCACTGTGACGATTCCAAGTGGGTCAAGAGAGCCAAGGAAATCTTGGAGCAAACCGGAGCAGAGGACATATCTTCCACCGGTGAAACCAAGGGCGACTGGCAGAATGCTGATAAGCCCATGCGTCGCGCGAGCTAGTTCGAGCATAGCGGCGGGACTAAGTCGGACCACTCCTAAAGCTGGGATAGGCAACTATTCTACGGTGACACTGTAGTCTGTGCCTTCCCAGCGATTTTCTTTTGGCCAGAAGAAAGTAAAAATGACCTGACCTCCTACCGGCAGCGACGCGGTTGGCAGGTCAAGCGTATAGATCCCCAAGCCAGTGTCCCGGGTATTTGTATCCTGCGAACTCTTCCAACCATCGGTGCTCCAGTGCACCAGCGCGGGCAAAAGCAGCACGATTCGCAGCGTCTTGTTGCGCGGCACGGTGCGGCACTTGTTGTTGAACCTCCACCCGAAGATTTGCCGCACAGGTTTCTCGATCAAATAGCGTTGTACCGTCTGGGGTGGTTGATCGAATATCTTTCCGTCGCGGATAGAACGCCGGAGCTTCACGTACTCGGAGTGCGCCCAAACCAACGGACACGCCGAGCCTGTTGGCTTGCCGCGAAATAGTTCCAGTGCGGGGATATCGGCAGAATCCCAAACTTGCTCCGGAAGCAGGCGGCTCTGAGCTGCAGGGGAATTTTCCATGACGGTGAGCAGCGCTTCAGCCTCGTCGCGGTGGCCGCCTGCCAGGGCATAGTGAGCACGCTCGCCTGCCAGCAAAGGCCAAGGACGCCCGATGCCACTGCCGTCGAAGGCTGAACCATCTGTGTGCTCTCCGTAGCCATCGCCGTTGTAGCGATACCAGCACGGTCCTTGCGGCAACTCGACGGCCAGCAGGGCGTCGATGACTCGCAGGGTGTTCAGGATGCGAGGATCGTCCGCCGAGCGTAAGCCAAAGCGCACCAAGGCCAGAGAATCGGGACTGACGATGTGAGAGGCTCGCTCCAGGTTTTCTCCCGGTGGACGGTTCTTGATGGGAACGAAACCTTGCGTCGGCGAAGGGGCGCAGTCGGTATCGGGCGGGGCGATGCGAACGTAGTAGCCCTCAACCCCGAGTTGTTGTGCGAGATCGCCGCCGGTCGCGTATACCCATCGCTCGACGTTGTCGTTCCAGGCATCGGCGGCATCACGCATTGTCTGCGCGTTATCCTTGTGGCCGGTTAGATCGGCGATCTCGGCTGCAGCCAGTAGTGCGGAGATTTCTGCGGCCAGCGTGAATGGAGAGTATCCGCCATCTTCTTCCCAGCGATCCTGTTGCGTAACCGGTCCATTGCGGAGAACAAAAGTAACCGCGTTCTTCACCATCGGCCACCAACGCTGCAAGTTGCCCAGGCCGCTGGGAGCCTCGCGTCGCAGAAGATCGAGCAGCAGAATGGGAAACGCCGTCTCGTCCATCTGTATTCCGTTCCAGTAAGGACGCCCGTCGAGCCACATGTTCTGTGCCCAATTCCCAGCGGCTTCCTGCGTGGCCTCAAGGTAGCGAAGCACTCTCACCGCGTCGGTTACTGCGCCGGCCGCCAAAAGAGCCCCGGCGGTCTCAACCAGATCACGCGGCCAGACGAGGTGATAGCCGCCCAAATCTTCATCGCCTTTGTTGAAGCCCCATGGGATCGAGAGACTGGCAATGATGCCGCCTAGGAAGTCTTTCGATTCGTGCGTGCGCAGCACCGCCACTGACGGGCGATAGAGATCGCACTGTCGCGGTGGCTCGTCGAGCTTGAGCAGCGTGGTCTGCCAGTTGTTCCATTGCCTGACGTAATGCTCGCGAATTTCCGCATGGTCCTCGGATAGGCTGGATCGAGCTTGTTGTCCGGCCTCACTCCAAATCGCGCCGAAGCCGAGAGCCAAGATGAACTCGCCGTTGCAGGCTTCGAGGTCAATCTCCCCGGTGAACGCAATGTTTCCGTTCTCGGCACGGTCATATTCCCACTCCATCTGGAAATGTTGAGAAAGGTCTTGCCAGCCGTCGGAAACTCCAGCGAAGCCAACCGACATTTTCTTCCACGCCGTCGAGGACGCTAGACAGAGCGTGGTGCCGTCGTGTTCGGCGAAGAACATGGGACAGCCTTTGTAGTCGCCGACCCAGCCAGTGTTCCCGTATCCGCAATTGGCAAGATGGGGCGCGAGTAGTGCGTAGAGGTGGTAGTCCGACAACTCGCCCTGGAGGGGCTCGAATCGGACTCTTTGCAGCACCACGTTGCGATAGGGGTCGGTGAGGACCTCCTTGTGAATGCGGTAGCGTCCGCTGATACACGTGTTCGTTAGTTCGTAGGCCGGAACCCCAGGCTCGAAGGCGCGATTTTCAAACGTGCAATGCCGCTTCTCTTCGGAGGAAAACTCACGCCCGTCGGTGACGATGAACCCCATGTCGCGGGTGCAGGCCTGATCCACGCGTGGGAAGTAGACTTCGTTCAGAATGCCGTGGCTCAGCGTAAACCAGACTTTACTGTGCTGGTTCAGGGCGGTTCCGACCCCGGTTTTGGCGCTTGATGTCCATCGGGGAGGGATGCCTGGCCCCCCGGGAGCATGACGCGTAGGCGAATCGCTCATGAAAGTCTGTCCTTGGCAGGTTGGAGTAAGGGTAGTCGAATTGGGCCTGCCCCCGAGAATTTACAAAATGGGAACTTACCAAAGTTTACAAAACAGAATTTACAAAACTATGACCGGCCTCCGCTGCAAAGTGCATCCAAGTTAAGGAGGCTTGGACCAGAATACGCATTGACCTAGGACGTAAATCAACGATAATAGGGCGGGTTGAGCGCAGGCGCATGGTGGACTTTTTCAAATCATCAGATGCACGCGTGTTGCACATGGTAGCAGTCTTGTGCCTGTGCCTCGTAGCGCAACCGCTGGCGAGTGCAGCGTCGGTGACGAGCGTGGCCTCAAGTTCGGCGCTCGATCATGGATTCGCGGGACTCTACAACTTGGACTTTACCGGTGCCCAAAAAGATTTCGCCACCTGGCAGGCGCAGCACCCTGACGATCCCGTTGGTCCGGTGAGCGAAGCCGCCGGCTTATTGTTCTCCGAGTTCAACCGGCTAGGCGTATTGGAAGCGCAGTTTTATGAGAATGACTCCAACTTCGCAGCGAGATCCAAAGTCACCCCCGATCCTGTGGTGAAACGGCACTTCGAGGCTGCTCTGAGCCGCGTCGATACATTGGCCCACAACCGGCTTGCGAAGGACTCCAAAGACCGCGACGCACTGTTCGCCCTCACGCTGTCAGCGGGCCTCCAGGCCGACTACGCGGCGCTCATCGAGAAGCGGAACATGGCCTCGCTGCATTACACCAAGGAAGCTTCTTACTGGGCCCAGCGGCTTTTATCAGTCTGCAGCGATTGCTACGACGTTCATGTCGCTACCGGGTTCAGTAAGTACATTATCGGCAGCATGGCTGCACCCGTCCGGTGGATGCTGCGCTTGGGAGGAGTATCCGGGGACAAGCAGTCCGGGCTCGCGGACCTCCAATTGACGGCAGAGCGCGGCCACTATCTCGCCCCGTTTGCACGCATCCTGCTGGCCATCGCCTACGTGCGCGAAAAAGACAGAACGCGCGCCCTGCAATTACTCACCGGCCTCCGCACTGAATTTCCCGGAAACCCGCTCTATGGACGCGAAATCGCACGCCTGCAGACGGGACACTAGCTGCCATCCGCGTCAATCGCCATCAAACCTTATCGCCGTGTACACTTGAACTTCTTTCGTGCGCCTGCCATTCATCAGAAATTCACTCGTTTGTAACCATCCTTTAACACAGCGCCGATAGAAGGGGAACATATTACAACAGGAGGAATTCTCTAGTGATGCGCAGAATCATGCTGCTTTTGTTGTGTGTTGTACTGCCTGTCGCTGTTTTTGGGCAGACCACTCTGAACGGAGCAGGCGCCACATTTCCCAATCCTATGTACTCGAAGTGGTTCAGCGAGTACCACAAGCTGCACCCTGATGTTCAGATCAACTACCAGCCGATTGGCAGCGGCGGCGGAATTCGCCAGGTAATTGCCGGAACGGTGGATTTTGGGGCCAGTGACATGCCGATGACCGACGATCAATTGAGGGAAGCGAAGTTCAAAGTCCTCAATACCCCGACCGTCCTGGGCGCCGTTGTCCCGGCCTACAACATCCCGGGAGTGACGGGAGAGGTGAAATTCACCCCCGAAGCTTTGGCGGGAATATTTCTCGGCAAGATCACGAAGTGGAATGACAAAGCGATTGCGAGCGCCAATCCGGGCGTGAATCTTCCCAACCAGGACATACTGGTCGTACATCGCTCCGATGGCAGCGGAACAAGTTTCATTTGGACTGATTATCTGTCCAAGGTCAGCGCTGAGTGGAAGAATCAGGTGGGCAGCGGCACTTCGGTGAAATGGCCGATCGGATTGGGAGGCAAAGGCAACGAAGGAGTGGCCGGATCGATTCGGCAGCTGCAGGGTTCAATCGGCTATGTGGAACTCATCTACGCCGTGCAGAACAATATCGCCTACGGCAGCGTGCGCAATGCCGCAGGAAGCTTTGTGAAGGCCTCCCTGGAAGGTGTCACTGCCGCCGCCGCGGCTGCGCCCAAAATGCCGGCAGATTTCCGGGTTTCGATCACCAATGCGCCTGGAAAAGAGTCTTATCCCATTTCCAGCTTCACGTGGCTGCTCATTCCCGCTCAGTCGAAAGATGCTGCGAAGGGAAAAATCCTGGCCGACTTCTTGAACTGGATGGTGACCGACGGGCAAAAAATGACCGCTGCTTTGTCCTACGCACCGCTTCCTGAGAACGTCGCTGAAAAGGTGAAGGAAGCAATCAAGCAAGTCAAGTAACGGCTTTGGGCGTAACCGCCCGTTGGTTGTTCATCAGCAGCACCTGGATTTCGGATCTGGATTTTCGGGTTAAGCAGCCGGAGCTTGGACTGTCGTCCTGGCTCCGTTTTTTTCTAAACGGCCTTCCAATCTCTTGTTTATCTTGGGTCGTCCCTCTGCGGCCCGCCCTTCGAATGTTCTATACTGATGGTCTGCTTATGCTCCGGCGGACCGTACTGTTGCCCCTGACTTTCATGTTGAGCCTGATGGCTCCGTGCTTGCACGCCGCCGACAAGCCCTATTCGACCGGAAAATTTCTCGACATTCAGCAGAACACCAGGGACAAGGTGGATATGTACCTGGTGAATACTCCGGTGACGACCGCCGCCCCCTATTTCGAGATTTCTATTGAATTCGGGAACACGGACTACGTCGCCGAATACACTCCGCGTCACTCCGCCGAGCAACTGCCCGAGGCGTGGAGATCAGGAGAGAGCGTGCAGGGTCGGCTGGACAAGCACCATATTTATCTGCGGCGCCCTGATGGTTCCGAGTTGCCGTTCATCATCACCAAACGAGCCGCAGTGTCGAAGGAAACAGTTAAAGAAAAACCTTAAGAATAATGCACTAAGCGCGCGTCGATCATGGTCCGTATTTCGCTCGACAATCCAGAATATTACCTCAATCGCGACACTTCCTGGCTCGCTTTCAATCGCCGCGTGCTGGGAGAAGCGGACGATGAAAGCAATCCTCTGCTCGAGCGGCTCAAGTTTCTTGCCATCTCAGCCAGCAATCTGGATGAGTTCTTCGAGATCCGAGTCGCCGCCATGGTGCAGCAGATTGAGGACGGCTATAACGAAGCCGGCCCCGATGGCGCGACTCTGGTGGAGAAGCGTGACCTTCTCAGCCGGTTGACGCACGAGTTTGTGGATGATCAGTACGATTGCTGGAACGCCCGCCTGCGTCCGGCGCTGGCGGAAAACGGAATTCGCGTACTGGGATTGCACGAACTGGATCCGGAAGCGCGCCGTTTCGTCGACCAATATTGCGAGAAAGAACTCGATCCGCTGCTCACGCCGGTCACCGTGGACCCTGCGCACCCTTTTCCGCGGGTGATCAACAAGGCGCTCTGCGTCGGATTCCTGCTGCGGCGCCGTCGCCGTTCTGCGCTGACCTACACCGGCGTGGTCGCGGTGCCCCGGGCGCTGCCGCGGTTGGTGCGCCTGCCGTCGGATGGAACAGCGGATTTCATTTTTCTCGCCGACCTGGTGGCACATCACGCGGTGGGGATGTATCGCGGCTACGACATTGTCTCGTCTGCGCCTTTCCGCGTGACCCGCAACAGCAATCTCTACCTGCAGGAGGAAGAGGCGCGCAGCCTGCTGGAATCGGTGCGCACGGAATTGCATAACCGGCGCAAGGGCGACGCCGTACGCCTCGAGATCGAAGCCGACGCCGATCCGGAGATCATCGATCGACTACGCACGGTATTTGAGCTCGATCCGTGGCAGGTTTTCCCGGTAACCGGTCCGGTGAACCTTTCTCGCGTCTTCAACGTCTACGACCAGGTTCAGCGTCCCGATCTCAAGTACCGCAGCTTTGCCCCGCGAGAGTTGCGGCTGACGGCCAAGTCGAAGGATCTCTTCGAAGAACTGCGGCGGCATGACATCCTGCTGCATCATCCCTTCGATTCCTACGATGCAGTCATTTCCTTCATCGAGTCAGCCGCGGAAGACGATAACGTTCTCTCCATCAAGCAAACTCTCTATCGCACCAACGAGCATTCGTTGATCGTGCCGTCCTTAATCGATGCTGCATCGCGGAAGGAAGTTACCGCGGTGGTGGAATTGAAGGCGCGTTTCGACGAGGCTTCGAACATCCGCTGGGCCCGCGATCTCGAAGATGCCGGGGTACAGGTCTTTCATGGACTGGTCGGCCTCAAGACTCACTGCAAACTTTCGCTTCTGGTGCGGCGCGATCCGGATGGCGTGACGCGCAGCTACGCGCATATCGGGACCGGCAACTACAACGCCACGACCGCACGCATTTACACCGACCTCAGCTTGTTCACGGCGGATCCTCAGGTTACGCGGGCGGTTCACGACGTCTTCAGCTTCCTTACCGCGTATGCGGAGAATCCCAGCTATGATCCGCTCTTGGTCGCGCCGCTCGATCTGGCGGAGAAGTGCATCGCCTTGATCGATCGAGAAACCGAGCACGCTCGCCAGGGCCGCGAAGCGCGCATCATCGCCAAGATGAATGCGTTACTGGACAAGAACGTCATCCAGGCTCTCTACCGGGCTTCGCAGGCGGGAGTCGAAGTCGACCTCATCGTTCGTGGCATCTGTGCATTGCGTCCGGGAATTCGGGGCGTCAGCGACCGCATCCATGTCCGCAGCATCGTCGGGCGATTCCTCGAGCACAGCCGCATCTACTACTTCGCCAATGACGGCGACCCGGAAATCTACACCGGCAGTCCTGACTGGATGCCGCGCAATCTGTATGAGCGGGTCGAAGTGCTGGTGCCGTTGCGCGAGGAACTGCTGCGCGAACGCGTTCGCCATGAAATTCTCGATGCGTATCTCGCTGACAACCGCAAAGCGCGTATCCTGACCAAGGATGGAACTTACCTTCGCCCGTGGCAGTTGGTGGGCAGTAAGCGCAAGAACAAGCCTCCCGTGGGTGCTGCAGCTTTCAATGCGCAGGAGTTCCTGATTGACGTGGCGGAAGGGAAGCAGGCCGCCCTTCCATCTGCAACCGAGACCAGAATGCGCAGGCTTCTTGTGGGGAAGGAACGATAGTCCGGCATGATTCTCTATTTCTTGCGTCACGCCAATGCGGGTGAGCACCTGATCAATCCCAAGAAGGACGAAAAGCGTGCCCTCGACAAGGAGGGTATCGAGCAGTGCGGTTACATTGGACGCGCGCTGGCGGCGCTCGAAGTGCAGGTGGATGCCGTCGTTTCCAGTCCGCTGAAGCGTGCTACCCAAACCGCCTCTCTGGTGGGCAACGAACTCGGCTATGAAGGCAAACTTCAAATGGATCCCGGACTTCGTCCGGCGGCGGGCCTGGCGGACTTTCGCAAGCTTCTGGAGAAATACGCGAAGCAGGAAGCGATCATGGTCGTCGGACACAATCCCAATCTCAGCCAGTTCCTGGGATCGCTGATCAGTGATTCGGGCTGCGAAGCCTCCGTGGAATTGAAGAAGGGAGCAGTGGCCAAGGTCGAGATGCGGCGCACTTCCGGCACTCTGCAGTGGTGCTTGACGCCGAAAGTCGCCCGCGCCCTCTACGCCACTGCCGTGGAGAGTTCGCGTCCGAAAATCTCGCGGAAGTAAGTGCAATCCTTTTCAATCGCCCAGAGTTCCAGATCCACTCCCATTCTCCGGCGAGGAAAGAGCGTCAGCCGCACTTCGGCGGCGCGCACTCCTACCCGCACTTTCTGCACCGCCCGGCTACGGCCAAGATTCAGGGAGCGAGCCAGGCGCAACAGCAGGATTGCTTTTTGCACTCCCGCTCGATCGGCGGGATCGATAGCCTTCATCGGCACGTCCTCTACCGTCGGGCGCGACTTTCCGAGATAGCGAGCAATCGCCGCGATGATGGGGCGCTGTTGCGGCGTGTATCCCAGGATTTCGGAGTTTGAAATGATGTAGTGCGTGTGCCGGTGGCGCCCGGTTCGGTTTACGAAGTCTCCGACTTCGTAAAGCATCGCCGCGGCGGAGAGCCACTCGCGATATTCGGGCGGCAGCCGGTGCACGGAGCGCAACCCGGCAAACAGGAACATGGCAGACTCGCGGACGTCCAGCGCATGTTTCCGGTCGATGCCGTAGTGCTTGACGGCTCTGGCAATTGACTCCCACCGCTCGGACTCGATCTGTTTTCCTGACCGCGTGCTGCGATCATATTCGGCGGCCATCTGCGCCAGAATGCCGTCGCGAAGCCCAAGTGGCGAGTAGCGAAAGGCTTTCAAGCGGAAACGGTCGAGCAGTTCCTGGTACACCATGGCGCCGGCGACCACAATTTCGGCGCGGCGTGGGCCGATCCCTTCTATTTTTCGCCGCTCCGCTACTGGCAGCCGAGCTAGCTGTTTGGCGATCCGGCTCATCTCGGCCCGCGAAACGGCCGGACGCTGGCGATTGGGAGACTTCTTCCGCAGATTCGCTGCGGCGGCGGCGAGTGCCGCGGCTGTCCCCGAAGTCGCGATCACATTTCTCACCCGCCCCGCAGCGATGCGAGGAGCGATGCGTCCCACCTCGCGCGCCATGAACCCGCGTAGCCGCTTGAGTTCCCCTTTGCGCGGCGGATCATGACGAAGAAATTCATCAGTCAGTCGCACCGCCCCCAAAGGCAGGCTGACCGTATCGCGGATGTGACCCGCCTGGGACACCGTCAGCTCGCAACTGCCGCCACCGAGGTCGATCATCAGCGTGGGCAAGCTGTCCACGCGCCGGCTGGAGACCAAACCCAAGTGGATGAGGCGCGCTTCTTCCACCCCGGAGATAATCTCCACACGCCATCCCG
>WNFD01000793.1_pt1 | contig 31489 bp, 21 predicted proteins | sample 5400491 | NCBI WGS metagenome assembly WNFD01 (sample SAMN13153343, study PRJNA577476) | soil metagenome | isolation source: 120 cm saprolite under Douglas fir tree site 2 hole 2 replicate 2 | place: USA:California | collected 2015-04-18 | reverse complement strand
CTGCCCCGCGGGGGGTCTTGGGGGGCGCGAAGCGTCGTCCCCCCGGGCAATGCCCCCTGCGGGGGGTCTTGGGGGGCGCGAAGCGTCGTCCCCCCGGGCAATGCCCCCTGCGGGGGGTCTTGGGGGGCGCGAAGCGTCGTCCCCCCAGGCAAGCACTGAGGGGGGTCCGGGGCCATCGGGGGTCCGGGGCCATCGGGGGTCCGGGGGGTATCCCCCCGGGAAGGTACGGTCTCCGGAAGGCGCTGTGCCCCCGCAGGCCAGAACCGCGGCCCGCTCGTGGCTGCCATCGCGGCGGGGATGCTGTGCGCGGTGAACACCAGGTGAGCGTCATTCCGCACGCCTGGCGGGAGGGTCGCGATCGCCGCATCCGCATTCTGCGCTAGTGGCTCGATGAATCCCGGGTGGTTGAAGTACCGCCTGAGCTTGTCGATCCGCGGGGCGCCAGGGCCGGCCTCGGCACGCGCCCGCTCGATGTCGTCCAGGTACTGCCTGCAGCTGGAGTAGGAGCTGTACGCGGAGGTCACGAACGCGATGGCGCGCCGTACCCCCTCGGCTTTCATCGCACGGACCGTGTCGGCCAGGTAGGGCTCCCAGTTCCGGTTGCCCCAGTAGACGGGGAGCTTCACCCCGCGTGCGCCGAAGTCTTCCCTGACGGCGCTGATGAGGTCCCTGCACTGCTGGTTGATGGGGCTCGCCCCGCCGGCCGCGTAGTAATGCTCCGCGACCTCGGCCAGCCGCTGACGCGGGATGCCGCGACCGCGGGTGACGTTCTCGAGGAACGGCAGGACGTCGTCGGCGCTCTCCGGTCCGCCGAACGAGACAAGCAAGAACGCGTCGTAAGCCGGCATGCTCCCATCCAACCAGCACGTCGGGAGGATCAGCCGCCAGTCCCTCTCCCTGTCAGCCGTACGCCTGCGCGTACTGTGCGGCGAGGGCAAGCACCTCGGTCACGTACCAGCTGGCGTGGTTGTACGCGAAGATCGCCTGGCTGAGGGAGGCGCCGCCCTGGGAGGCGCCCGCGGCGCACAGGTAGCGGGCAGCCGACGGCACCGCATCGAACGGGTCCATGATGTCAGGCGGGCCTGTCTCGCCGAACGCGTCGGTGCCCCAGATCTGCCACGTGGACGGCAGGAACTGCATCGGCCCGAGCGCGCCCGCGCTCGACGGGCCGACATTCTGGCCGTTGCCGCTCTCAATCTGGCCGATCGCCGCCAGGACCGTCCATGACAGTCCCGGGCAGAACTGCGCGGCCGACTCCTGGTAGAGCTGGAGGTACGAGGCTGGCCTGCCGGCGGGCACGCTGCCGCCGACAGGGAGCCTGGCGGGGGCCGCGGGACGCAGGCTGATGACCTGGGCCTGCGCGCCGGTCACGCCGCGCACGCGCGCGGTGAGCGCGCTCAGCCTGTCGCCGGGCGCGCTGATCAGGACGGCGACGTCATGCACGAGCCCGAGGGTGCCCGCGGTCTGGCTGTCCACCACCGCATCCACCCCGGGAAGGCCAACCGCGGCCACGGCACCGAACGCGACGGCAGGCCGGCTCGCCCCCGCCATCTGGTAGGACCTTCCCGCTCGCAGGCCGAGCCGCTGCCTGGCCACGCTCGTCGCCACGAACTCGCCCCTGGTCAGCGCCGTCCAGACCGCCTGGTCCGCCGCCGTCTCCGGCGGAGTCCAGGACCGGAACTGATCCGGGCTCACACCGACCACGTTGGCGGCCTTGCCGCGGATCCCGATCGCGCCCCCGTCCACGGCGAGCACGTCGCGCACGCCGCCCAGTTTCCCGATCCTGGCGAGCTGAGCGGCGGCGAAACCCTGGGGGAGGATCACGAAGAGGTCGGGCAGGACGATCTGGCGCAGTGAGTTCCGCGCCGTGACCGGGGCGACGGGCGCGGGGGCCGGCGAGCGGCCGGGAAACGGGATGGCCACGAATGTGGCGTGCACCGGCCTGGCGGCCGACGGGCCGGCTGCCGCTGGCCCGGATATCACCGGCAGCCGCGCCACCTGACCGCTTCCCGCGCCGCCCGCGGCCGCGAGAGAGGCATGCGGCGCCGGTGAACTGAGCGCGGTCGCGGTCCCTGCCGCGACGGCGCCAGCGAGTGCGACGGCGGCACCGATGGCGATGAGCGGCACCCTGCGCCGGATCAGGCGTCCCACAGTTTCCCCACCCTAACCCGGCACCGGCCCCTGCTGAAGCCCGTCGGGCGAAGCCGGCCGGGCACGGCGCCAGGACCTGCCCTCCTTCCTGCGCGTCAGGGCATCGCGCACCATGATCACGTGAAATCCGGGTGAGGCACGGGAATCAGCCGGATTGGGTCGCCGCGAGCGGCGGACGACGCCGCGCCGCCGGACTCACGCGTTCGCGGAACTGCCATCGCGCTCCCGTTCGGAAAAAATTAGCTCGTTCTCGTATAAGGTCCCGGCCATGAGGGACGGATCGCCGCCTGCCCAGGACCACCCGGGCACGCCGTCGTGGCGCAACTGGGCGGGCAATCAGTCCGCACGCCCGCGCCGCATGGTCTCGCCGTGCTCGGCGGAAGACGTCGCCACGGCAGTCCGCGACGCCGGCGAGGAGGGCCTGACGGTCCGGATGGCCGGGACCGGCCACTCGTTCACTCCCGCGGCGGTCACGGACGGGGTTCTGCTTCTTCCCGGGGGCCTGCGCGCCGTCCGGTCGGTCGATGTGGAAGCCGGGCTTGTCACCGTGGAGGCCGGCTGCCCCCTCCGCGTGCTGAACCAGGGGCTGCTCGCTCGCGGGCTCGCGCTCGCCAACATGGGGGACATCCAGGAGCAGACGGTCGCGGGCGCCATCCAGACCGGCAGCCACGGCACCGGCCGTGATCTCGGCGGCATCGCCGCGCAGGTCGCCGGGCTCGAGCTTGTGCTCGCCGACGGCACGGTCACCACCTGCTCGGCGCAGCGGGACAGGGCCCTGTTTGACGCGGCCCGGGTGGGCCTCGGCGCGCTCGGCGTGCTCACCGCGGTCACCCTCCGCGTCATTCCCGCGTTCCTGCTCGAAGCTCGCGAGGGACCGATGCGCTGGGCCGATCTCATCGCCGGGCTGGACGAGCTGACCGCGGGGAACGAGCATTTCGAGTTCTACTGGTTCCCGCACACCGAGGGGTGCCTGGTCAAGCGGAACAACCGGTCATCGGGACCCGCGAGGCCGCTCGGCCCGCTGCGGCGCCTGATCGATGACGAGTTCCTTGCCAACACCGTGTTCGGGGTGACCTGCCGGATGGGGCGCAGGTTCCCCGCCACCATCGCCCCGGTCAACGCCTTCGCGGGCAAGGCCCTCAGCGCGCGGACGTACGTGGACACCTCGCACCGGGTGTTCACCAGCCCGCGCCGGGTCAGGTTCAAGGAGCAGGAGTACGCGATCCCCCGCGGACAGCTGGCCGGGGCGCTCGCCGAGGTCCGTGCCCTTTTCGCCAGGCGGGACTGGCGGATCAGCTTCCCCATCGAGGTCAGGGTCGCCCCGGGCGATGACGCGTGGCTGTCCACCGCGTTCGGCAGGGACACCGCCTACATCGCGATCCACGTCTTCCACGCCTCGCCGCACGAGGAGTACTTCCGCGACGTCGAGGCGGTGATGACCGCCGTGGGCGGCCGGCCGCACTGGGGCAAGCTGCACACCAGGGACGCGGCGTACCTGCGCGGCGTGTATCCGAGGTTCGCGGATTTCGTCGCGCTGCGGGACAAGCTCGACCCCGCGCGCCGGTTCGGCAACGCCTACCTGGAGCAGGTGCTCGGCCGTTGACCCCGATGGACGTGCTTGACGCGCTGCTCGCCTCCCGCAGGCCTGACACCAGACGGCTGCGCCGCCTCATCGGCCTGCTGACCGAGGAGCCGCTTGACCTGGCCGCGCTTGTCCAGCGCTCCGCGCTGCCCCGGCAGACCGTGGAAAGCGTCCTGGCCGCCGTGGCCGGTGACCTCCTGCTCGACGGCGCCGCGGTGCGTGACGGCGGCACGGCGGCGATCGAGCCAGGCATGGCGGCCGCGTACCGCCGGCGGTTCGGTTACGACCAGCTTGCGCGCACCGAGCTCGCGGATCCGCTTGCGCGGCGGCTCGCCGACGCGACCGCGATCGTCAGGGAGATGACGGCGCTCGCCGCGGCGGCGCCGCCCGCGCGCACCGACCTCGATCATGTGCCTGCCACTGCCGAAACCGTCGTGCGGCGCGCACTCTGGCTGGACAGCAGTTACGACCTGGCGGGCGCGGTGCTGCTCTTCGCCGGCGACCACGACCTGACGTCGCTCGCCGTGGGCCAGGTCAGCCCGGGTGCCGCCGCGGTCGTCGTGGACATCGACGACGCGACGCTTGAGTTCATCGACCGCCACGCCGCCCGCCTGGGGCTCAGCGTCCGCTGCCTCGCGGGGGACCTGCGGACCGGCCTGCCTGAGCGGGCGGCCGGCTGCGCGGACCTCGTGGTCACCGATCCGCCGTACACACCGGAGGGCGTGGAACTCTTCGCCGCCAGGGGCTTGCAGGGCCTGGGTAACCGCGACAATGGCCGGCTCGTGGTGGCCTACGGTTACAGCGACCGGCACCCCGCCCTGGGCTTCCAGGTACAGTCCGCCGCGCACAGGCTCGGCCTCGCCTACGAGGCGGTGCTGCCGCGATTCAACCGCTACGACGGGGCCCAGGCCGTGGGGAGCTCGAGCGACCTTTACGTGTGGCGGCCGACCGCGCGCACCTGGCGCGTCCTCGATAACGTCAGCCCCGGCGCCGAGGGGATCTACACCCGCGGCGCTCAGGCCGTCGAGAAGGATCCGCCGGCTTACGATGCGATACCCGCGGCGGTGCTCGCGGTGACCGCGGAGGCGGGCTTTCCCGTCACGGTGCTCGTCGGCGGCGCGTGGGGTGGCGTGCCGGGGAACGCGGCCAGGCTACGGCTCGGGACCCTGCTGTCCGGCGGCATCCCCCGCGGCGTCGCCGACCGGGGCGGATCGGCGGTCGTGGACCTGTCTGGCGACCCCGGTCCCCTGCTGCTGCGCGCGCTGCTCGCCGCCAACGCGCAGCGCGTCGCGCTTCTCGTCCGCGACAGCCATCCTGACCTGGGCAGCGCGGCCGCCCGCGGCTCGCTCGCCGATCTGCTGCGGGCGAAATACGCGCTGCGCTTCCTGCGCCGGCAGCCCGGCGCCCGGCACGCGATCGTGGTCGCTGAGGCCGTCGACCCGCTCGCCCTCGACCCGCCTGCCCTGCTTGCCAGGCGGATCCTGCGGCGAGCCCACGGCAAGCTGGGCAACATCTGGCGTGAAGGCCTTATCGATGCCGAACGGGAGCCCAGCGGGGAGTCTCGGGGGGCCGCCACCCCAGGCCATCCCCCCACCGGGGAGTCTCGGGGGGCCGCCACCCCAGGCCATCCCCCCACCGGGGAGTCTCGGGGGGCCGCCACCCCAGGCCATCCCCCCACCGGGGAATCTCGGGGGGCCGCCACCCCAGGCCATCCCCCCACCGGGGAATCTCGGGGGGCCGCCACCCCAGGCCACCCCCCCACCGGGGAATCTCGGGGGGCCGCCACCCCAGGCCAGCACAGTGGCGGTCCGCTGACCAAGCGCGACGCGCGGGCCGTGGTGGAGTCCTGCGTTCACGACACCCAGGTGCTCGATACCCGTCTCATCGACCTTCCGCGCCACCAGATCCGCCGCGTACTCGACGACGCGGCGTCGTCCCTGCGCAGAGCGATCTCATGACCACGAACCCGTCCACTCTCCGCCCGCCCGAGCGCTGACCCTTCACAGAGCGATCCCCCCCCACCCACGCGATCCCCGCCACCCAGGAAGCTCGCCACTCACTCCCACGGGACAAATACAGATATTTCATGATCTGCGCCACATAATTGTGGTGGATACATGTGACATCGCGTCCCGCCCAACCCGATGAAGGGCACCTTCATGCGGCCGGAACTACAGCAGTGGTCCATTCACGTAGTCAGGTGTCGGTGAATGGACCATTGATGTAGTTACGCAGGCCCGTCCGGCGGAGCCGTGGCGCCCGGGACAACGATGTCACAAAGGAAGCTGCTGACAGAGCAGCACAAGGGCACCTTCACACGCCGGGCACCTGCCGACCGCCAGCCCCCGTCCCGATGAAGGGCACCTTCAGCGGGATCCAACCCCCTCAAGGGCACCTTCATGCGCCGCCGCCCCCCGCAGCCAGGGCTTCTTCAGGAGCAGATGTTGGTGTGGATGCGGGGGGCGGCGGCGGGGTGCGCGAGGGCCTCGGCGGTGCGCGCGTCGGGCGGCCGGTGGAGCACCACGTAGCCGTCATCGGCGAGCACGAGCCGGTAGCCGTGCGCCTCGAGGAAGGCGGCCTCCTGCTGCTGCTGCCGCGGGGAGCAGAACGGGAAGTCGAGCCCCTTGGTGTCCGCGACGACCCACGGCGCCCACCGAGGGCTGCCGTCGAGCAGCAGCACCTCATCGCGGCCGGACAGCCGAGGGCCGATGTTGTTCACGGCCTCGACTTCCGCGCCGGACGGGATCGCGGCGGTCGCGGCCTGTGCCGCGCGCATCCGGGGGTTCACCCCGTAGAACTTCGGGTGAACCATCACGCCGAGCGGTGAGAAGGGCACGAAGGCGACGGCTGCCGCGCATACGGCCGCCGCCCATGCGGTAGCGGGCGGCACCTGCACACGCGGCAGGCGCGGCCAGACCCGCTGCAATCTTGCCGCGCCGTCCACCGCGGCGCAGCACAGCATCATCACGAGGAATGCGTCGTACTGGAATTTCGCCGTCCACCAGAGCGGGTAGCCGGATGCGAGCATCCGCTCCGCAAGCAGCGGCACGACCGCCACCGTCATCGGCGAGGCTAGCGGGAGGAACCCGAACGCTGCGAGCAGGCCCACGATCGTGCGGAGCTTGACATCCGGGTTTATGAGCAGCCGCAGCGCCTGCAGCGGATGGCTAACCGTATGCAGCGCCGCGCCTGTCACAGAGCTGCCGAGCTGGCCGTAGGCCCAGTAGAAGCTCGGCGAACCGCCGGACGCGGGGATCAGCAGCCTGGTCGTCACCCAGGTCGCCGCCACGCCGCCCACGATGAACGACAAGCCGGTCAGGCCCCGCCCTCTGCAATGCCGCGCGGTCAGGACCAGGTACATCCCGTATCCGGCTACGAGCAGGCCCATGTCCTCCTTGACCATCAGCAGCGCGACCGCGGCGAGCGCTGCCTGCAGGCGGCGCCCGGCCTGGAAGCGCTCGGCCATCAGCGCGGTCAGCACCGGGACGAACGCGACTTCGTGGAAGTCCACGGTGGCCGCGGCCATGATGGGCAGTGAGAGTGCGTACGCGGCGCTGACAAAGTATGCGGAGGCCGCCCCGAGCTGACGCCGGGTGAACACCCACAGCGGCGGGATGGCGAGCGCGAAGAGCACTGCCTGCGCCACGAGCAGCGTGGCCGGGCCTTCGTGGATCCAGTAGAGCGGCGCGAGCAGGGCGATGATGGGCGACCAGTGGTCACCGAGCACGGAGAAATGCGCGCCGATCCCGTCGGCCACTCCCCTGGCGATCGATACGGGCGCATGCAGGTGCGCGTAACCGCGGACGGCCTGGTCGAAGATGACAAGGTCGAAGGAGCCGCTGAGGAAGCGCCGGAACCGGATCAGCTCGTAACCGGAGTAGACGAGTGCGGTAGCCACCGTGAGCCCCGCGACATTCAGAGCCTGTCGCCGCGATCCGGCCGACGGCCCGGCTTCCGCCGCCTCGGCGGAAGGGGCGGCTGGAGAGCCTGCCTGGCTCTGCGCTCTCACCGGCCGAAGCCTAGCAGCGGACACACCGCCCGCAGCTGACAGGCAACATCGCCGCCGACCCGCCGGGCGAAGCCCGGCACCGGGGGGTTCCGGGGGGTCGCCCCCCGGAAAGCATTGCGGGCCCGCGGCGAAGGTGGCCGGAAGCTGCCGAGCAGCACCCGCCGACCCGCCGGGCGAAGCCCGGCATCGGGGGGTTCCGGGGGGTCGCCCCCCGGAAAGCATTGCGGGCCCGCGGCGAAGGTGGCCGCAGGCCACCGAGCAGCATCCGTCAACCCGGCGCGGCGGCATCAATATCCTGACGCGCCCGCCACCGAGCAGGCTAGTCTCCGGATATGACCCAGGACGCAAGCCGCGGCCCAGTACCGGGGAAGGCCGAAGCGAGGATAACACCGGCCAGGCGAACCGCACAGGCACATAGCGGAGGCCACGCCCCGGGACGGCAGCTGATGAGGCCGTCGCTAGGCGGGGGCGCCCCGGCACAGGAACGGGAACTGCGCGCGCAGGGCCGGGAGACCGTGCGCAAGCTACTCGAAGCAGGCATGATCGAGTTCGAGGAGCGGGGGTTCCATGGCGTGCGGGTGGACGATGTCGTCCGCAGGGCCAAGACCTCGCACGGTACGTTTTACCTGTACTTCTCGAACAAGGAAGACCTGTTCAAGGCCCTGCTGCGGGATGCGCTGCACGATATGGAGATCATTTCGGGCGAGTTCCCCGTGGTCACGAGGGACGATGCCGGCCGGGCAGCGCTGCGCGCGTGGGTGCGGGCATTTGGTGACGCCTATGCCGCGCACGCGACGGTGATCCGGATCCTCAGCCAGGCCGATCTGGTCCCCGAAGAGGTTTTCGGAGACGGCCTGCAGCTACTCTTCGGCCTCGCCGAGGCCATCACCACAGGAATGACGGCGGCCGCCCGCGGGACCGGGCAGCCCGAGCACGCGGAACTCACCGCTCTCGCCTGCCTGATGATGCTCGAGCGGGTCAACTACCTGCTCAGCGCTGAGGTGAAATTGCCAAAGGAAGAGATGGCCGACAGGATCGCCGCCATAATGTTCGCCGCGTTCGGCCCTGGCTAACGCTGGATCGCCCTTCTCCGGAGCGCGTGCGGCGAACAGCACCCCGACGAGCACGATGGCACAGCCGGCGAGCTGCCATGCCGACGGCCGCTCCCCCAGCATCGCAGCGGAAAGCACGACCGATCCGACAGGCTGGACGAGCAGCAGCGTGGCGGTGAGCACGGCGGTGAGCAGCCGCATCGCCCACGTGATCAGCAGCCACCCGATGATCTGCGAGGTCAGCGCGAGCAGCAGCAGCCACCCTGCCGACGGCCAGGACGGGCGCAAGTCGATGCCGCCTGCCACCGGGCCGAGTGCGACGGCGGTCACCGCCGCGACCACCGTCGCGTCGAACAGCGGCCCGGCGACCCGGCCGGTCTCGCCTGCGCCCTTACCCCGCAGCACCAGGATGTAGGCCGCATAGGTAAGCGAAGCAGACAAGCCGAAAGCGACGCCGAGACCCGGATTCGTGCCATAGGCCCGGCGCCCGATGATCCCCGAGATCAGGACGACGCCCGCGAGCACAACCGGCAGCATGAAGAGCAGCCGACCGCTCGGCCGTTCCCTGAACACCACAAATGCCCCCAGGCCGACGAACAGCACCTGGAGGTTGCCGAGGACAGTGGCGATGCCGGCGCCCGCCAGGTCGATCGCATGGTGCCAGAGCACCAGGTCAACGCCGAAGAAAACACCTGCCACCGCGCCGGTCAGCCGGCCGCGCGGTGCGCGCGGGCCTGTCCCGCGCCGCTCCCGCCAGGCGATCAGGGCCAGCAGCGGCAGCGCGTACAGGCAGCGAAACGCGGCAGCCGTCGCGGGCGCGACGTCCGCGAGCCTGACCAGGATCGCCGAGAACGCGAGGCACAGCGCCCCGGCCAGAGCCACGGCCACAGGCCGTCTCGACCGCACGTGCAGATGATCACAGACCTGGAACGGCCAGGCAACCGAGTTGCCGCGCGCTTGACCAGCCGTGTGAAGATCAGCGTGTCACGCAATGTGATCTTCACACCCGAAATTTCAGAATATTTCGGGTGTGAAGATCGGTGTGTCACAGGGACGGCCGGGGTGACAGGGACGGCCGGAGCATGCGCTCGCAGCGGGCACAATCGTTGACGTGCGCTTCCTGGGCGGGACCGCTCCCGCAACCGACCTGACCTACAGCGATGTCTTCATGGTGCCCGGCCTGTCGGCGGTGACGTCCAGGCTCGACGTCGGCCTGGCGAGCGGGGACGGCAGTGGCACCACCATCCCGATCGTGGTGGCCAACATGACGGCCGTCTCCGGCCGGCGGATGGCCGAGACCGTGGCGCGCAGGGGCGGCCTCGCCGTACTGCCGCAGGATATCCCCGTCGATGTCGTGGCCGACGTCGTCTCCTGGGTGAAAAGCCGCGATCTCGTGCACGATACCCCGATCACGCTCGGCCCTGCTGACACCACGGGCGAGGCGCTCAGCCTCCTGCTCAAGCGCGCGCACGGGGCGGTCATCGTGATCGAGGACGGGCGTCCTGTCGGCGTCGTCACCGAGGCCGACTGCCAGGGCGTCGACCGCTTCATGCAGCTCAGCCACGTGATGTCCGCCGAGCCGCTGACGTTGCCGGCCGGCACAGACCCCGAGGGCGCCTTCGGCCTGCTGCATGACGGCAGGCACCGGCTGGCCCCCGTCGTCGACGGCGACGGCCGGTGCGTCGGCATCCTGACAAGGACCGGCGCCCTGCGCGCCACGCTGTACGAGCCTGCCGTGGACGGTGTCGGGCGGCTGCGGGTCGCCGCCGCGATCGGCGTCAACGGCGAGGCAGGGGCGAAGGCCAAGCTGCTGCTCGACGCGGGGGTCGACCTCCTCGTGGTTGACACGGCGCACGGTCATCAGGAAAAGATGATCAACGCGCTTCGCTCGGTGCGCGAGGCCGATCCTTCGGTTCCCGTCGTCGCTGGGAACGTGGTCACCGCCGAGGGGGTCCGCGACCTGGTGCGGGCCGGCGCCGACATCGTCAAGGTCGGGGTCGGTCCCGGCGCGATGTGCACGACGCGGATGATGACCGGGGTCGGCCGCCCGCAGTTCAGCGCGGTGCTCGAGTGCGCCGCGGAGGCCCGGCGGCTCGGCGCGCACGTGTGGGCCGACGGCGGTGTCCGGCACCCGCGGGACGTGGCGCTCGCGCTGGCGGCCGGCGCGTCCAACGTGATGATCGGATCGTGGTTCGCCGGCACGTACGAGTCCCCCGGCGACGTGTTCCGCGATCCGGACGGCCGGCTCTACAAGGAGAGCTTCGGCATGGCGTCGGCCCGGGCCGTCCGGCTGCGCTCCGCCGGCGACTCGCCGTTCGAGCGGGCGCGCAAGGAGCTGTTCGAGGAAGGCATCTCCGCCGCCCGGATGTACCTGGAGCCGGCGCGGCCCGGGGTGGAGGACCTGATCGACGCGATCGTCGCGGGGGTGCGCAGCGCGTGCACCTACGCCGGCGCGCATGATCTCGACGAACTGCACGCGCGCGCGGTCGTCGGGGTGCAGAGCGCGGCCGGCTACAGCGAGGGAATGCCGCTCCCGACAAGCTGGTGAGGGCCAATCACATCGCCCGCCTGCCACCAGCCATTGGTGTGGATGCCCCGCTGGCGTAGTTCTGTCAGCAGCTTCCCTTGTGACATCGCTGTCCCGGGCGCCACGGCTCCGCGGGGCGGGCCTGCGTAACTACAGCAGTGGTCCATTCACCGACACCTGACTGCGTGAATGGACCACTGCTGTAGTTCGGGCCGCATGAAGGTGCCCTTCATCGGGACGGACGGCTCCTGGCCCGGCAGGCCCCGGCACGTGAAGGTGACCTTGTGCGGCCCTAGCTACACCACCGTGGCATCCACGCGAAAACTAGCGGGACTAGGCGGCCGCGGTCGGGCTGGCCTCGCTGGCCGGGGCACTCGCGATGCCGGTTCCTTGCGGGCCGGCAGGGCTCGTGTCCGAGGCTTCTCCTGGCTCGGTGCTCGCGGCGCGCAGCACCCAGCCGCCGATCCTGTCCACCAGCGCCGCGTTGGCGCCCGACTCGGCATGGCCGAACCCTGGCACGATCCACAGCTCCTTCGGATCCCGCGCCGCCTCGTACAGCTGGTGCGCATGCTCGACAGGGAAGAAGAGATCCTTGTCGCCGTGCACGATGAGCAGCGGGATAGGGGAGACAAGCGCGGCCGCCTCCGCGGGCGGCACGGGGACCGGGTCCCACCGCACCGAGGTCACCCGCGTATTGAGCAGCGTCCGCGTGACAAGCCGCCCCGGCCGGTGCTCCACGGCCCAGTGCAGCCGCCGCATCCGCATGGTGCCCCGGTAGTACCATCTGCCGGGCCCGCTGACCGAGACCGCGGCGTCGAGCCCGCCGACCAGCCCCGCGTACCTGAGCACGATCGACGCGCCCATGGAGAACCCGACGGCCGCGATCCGCTGGTACCCGAGCTCGCGCGCGTACGCCACCGCCACGTCCAGGTCCCTGATCTCGCGATCGCCGAGCGTGGACAGGCCCCCGGAGCGCCCGTGGCCGCGGAAGTCGAAGCTCACCACCCCGCCGATCTTGTTGAGCCTGGTCGCGATCCGCCAGACCGCGGGCCGCTGCCAGGACAGGCTGAATCCGTGCGCGATCAGGATCGCGAGGCCGCTGTCGCCACGCAGGTGCACGGTGTCGATGGGCACGCCGTCGTCGGTCACCAGGGTCCGGGCAATGGGAACTTCTCTCGCCATGCCCTCCATTCTGCGGGTGCGGCGGGACGGCGGCCCACGCGGACCGCCTCAGGAGCACGCTGCCGTCCCGCCCCGGGAGCCTCCCGGGGCCCATCCGGGTGAATCCGCGGATCGCACCGGCTGGGTGCGGGTGGATACGCGGATCGCACCGGTTCGGCCCTGGCCAGGCCAGGCGGCCGGGGCTCAGCAGGGGCCGTCGTTGTTCCATGCGCCGGACGGGCCGCCGGGAACCTCGTTGTAGTTCCACTGGTTCGCTGTCCACTTGCCGCCACCATAGGAGACCACGCTGCCGCTGACGTAGGCGATGCCGGTGCTCCAGGCCGACGCTGTGCAGCCACCAGACGTCGGGGTCGGGCTCGGCGTCGCAGTCGCAGTCGGCGTCGGCGCGGGCGACGTGGGCGGAGTCACCGGCGCTCCCTTGGCGAAGGCCACCGTGTAGGCGGTGAAGTCCCAGGGATTCTGCGCCACGCTGCTGCACTCGCTGGAGGTGAAGCCGTTGTTGACCGGGTTGCACACCCGGTCCCTGTTCACCGACCAGAACGTGTACCGGGTCATGCCAGCGCTCTGCGCGAAGCTCAGCACGGTCTGGAAGTCGCTCTGGTAGAAGTATTCCGCGCTGTCTGTCCGGCCGTCCATGCCGGAGAAGCCCTCACGCGCGTAAGCCTGCGCGCTGCTCCAGCCGAACGTGCCCGACAGCTGCGCGTTGAAATCCCGCAGGGCCGTCACCTGTGACGAGCCGCCGCTCAATCCGCCGTCGAACGGCATGATCGTGTAGTCATTGGGGGTGAATCCCAGGCTCTTGGCCTCGTTGAGCAGCAGCTGCCCGAAATAGTTGGCGCCGGTGGTGGTGGACGGCATGGTCACCGACACGAACAATCCCGGGTTGCCGGCTTGCAGGATCTGCGCGGCGCCAAGCTCGCTGGCGATCGCCGATGAGTTCTCGATCTCCGGTTCCTCCAGGTCGAAGTCGATCGCGTGCAGCCCATAGGCGGTGATCACCTGCTGGTACGCGGCCGCGGTAGCCGAGGCGGATCCGCACACCTGGCCGAGCTTGGTGCCGTTGTAGCCCCCGGCGGACACGATGACATCTCCCCCGGCGCCGCGTACCTGGCTGATGGTGGCGGCCACCTGCGTGTCGGACGAGACCGGGTCGGTGCCGTCCCAGGACGGCGAGCACCCGTTACCGGCCAGGATGAAGGCCATCTCGAACGCCTTCTGCCCGGTGGCCGCCATCACCTGCGGCAGGTTAGGCCCGTTTGAGTCGAGCGTGCTGTAGTACGGCGCCGACTCATACCAGTTGGCCGAGAGCGCCGCCGCACCGGCCGTGCTCGCCGCGGCACCGGCCGCCCCTGCCAGTGTCGTGGCCGCGACGGCGGCCGCCCCCGCCGCCAGCAGCAGCGCCGAGAGCGCGGCTATCAGCGTTCGCACCCGTGATTGGCTCGGGGTCAGATTCACATTCCCTCCAGGAGCGCGTAGGACCGAAACTAATTAATAGGAAACTTTCTTATTAGTTAATTCATTAGCGTAGTCCTTACAACACCTTCGGTCAACAGTCACCAGTCCCGGGCGGCTCTGGTTTGATGAAACGCTGGCAGGTCCCGACAGGAGGCGCCATGTCCGTGCTCAACGCCCTTATCGCGGCGATACGCAGCGCCGCCGTCGAGGTGATCGACCTGACCGCGCCGCTGGCGGCGGACACGCCGGTGATCGCGCTGCCCCCGCCGCTGCGCAACACCGTCCCCTTCGCCTTGCACGAGATCAGCCGCTACGACGACCGCGGCCCCGCCTGGTACTGGAACGACATCAGCACAGGCGAGCACACGGGCACGCACTTCGACGCGCCGGTGCACTGGGTGACGGGACGCGACCGGGAGGACGTCGCCCAGGTCCCTGTCACCAAGCTGATCGCGCCCGCGGCCGTGCTCGACTTCACCGCGCAGGCCGCGGCCGATCCCGACTTCCTGCTCGAGATCGACCACGTCAGGCAGTGGGAGGACGCGAACGGCCCGCTGCCCGACGGCGGCTGGCTGCTGTACCGCACCGGCTGGGACGCCAGGTCCGGCGATCAGGACCTGTTCCTCAACGCCAGCGAGACAGGGCCGCACACGCCGGGGATCTCGGTGGAGTGCGCCGGCTGGCTGGCGCGGGAGGCGCCTGTGATCGGGCTCGGCGTGGAGACGGTCGGCACGGACGCGGGCGCGGCGCACTCGTTCGACCCGCCGTTCCCCTGCCACTCGGCGCTGCTCGGCGCGGGCAAGTACGGCCTCACCCAGCTGCGGAATCTGGCGGCCCTGCCCGCACAGGGCGCGGTCGTGATCGCCGGGCCGCTGCCGATCACCGGCGGATCCGGCAGCCCGTGCCGTGTGCTGGCCCTCGTGGATGCCCCGCCGGGGGGGTCTGGGGCCATCGGGGGTCCGGGGGTGCCCCCCGGAGAGCACCGTGTCCCCCCTGGCCATGCCCCGCCGGGGGGGTCTGGGGGGGTCGTCCCCACTGGCCATGCCCCGCCGGGGGGGTCTGGGGGGGTCGCCCCCCCTGGCCAGCAGGGTTAACCGGTGCAGGTCGCCCAGGCGGTCGGGCACGCACTCGCCGGGCTAGGCGCCGACACGGTCTTCGGCGTGGTGGGCAGCGGCAACTTCCACGTCACCAATGCGCTGATCGAGCGCGGCGCCCGGTTCGTGGCCGCCCGGCACGAATGCGGCGCGGCGACGATGGCCGACGCCTGGGCGCGGCTGACCGGACGGCCCGCCCTGCTGTCCGTGCACCAGGGTCCCGGGCTGACGAACGCGCTCACCGGCATCACGGAGGCCGCCAAGAGCCGCACGCCGCTGCTCGTGCTGGCCGCGGACGTGGCCGGGTCGGCGGTGCGGTCCAACTTCCGCATCGACGTCGCCGCGCTGGCGACGGCCGTGGGCGCGGTGCCCGAGCGCCTGCACTCCCCCGAGTCCGCCGTCGCTGATGCAGTGAGGGCATACCGAACGGGAGCGGGATGCAGGCGCACCGTCGTACTGAGCCTGCCGCTGGACATACAAGCCTCGGAGTGCCCGCGTACCGAGGTTCATGACACTCCCCCGCTGCGTCCGCCTGTCCCGGCAGGTGACGCCGTCACCGCGCTGGCGGACGTCCTGGCGCGCGCGAGCCGACCGGTCTTCATCGCGGGACGCGGGGCGCGGACCGCCGGGGCACGCGCGGACCTGGAACGGCTCGCCGATGCGTGCGGCGCGCTGCTCGCCACGTCCGCCGCCGCCAAGGGCCTGTTCCGCGGCAGCCCGTGGGATCTCGACGTCAGCGGCGGGTTCGCGTCGCCGCTCGCGGCCGGGCTGATCCGCGGCGCGGACGTGATCGTCGGCTGGGGCTGCTCGCTCAACATGTGGACGATGCGCCGCGGTACGCTGGCCGGGCCCGGTGCGATGGTGGTGCAGGTCGACGACGACGCGACCGCCATCGGCGCGCACCGTCCCGTGCGCCTTGGAGTGCTCGGCGACGTCGCGGAGACGGCCCGCGCGGTCGCCACCGAACTCGGCTCGCTGCCTGCCGGAGTCAGCCACCGCGCTCCCGTTCGAAATCCTGATATATCTGATTTTTCATCAGAAGTACCACAGCAGGGTGAGGCTGGGCCCAGCGTCCATGACGGCTTCCGCCAGGTCGGATACCGGTCGCCGGAGGTGCGCGAGCAGATCGCCCGCGGCGTCCGCTGGCGGGACGTCCCCTATGCCGACGAGAGCGACGGGGACCGCATCGACCCCCGCACGCTGTCCATCGCGCTCGACGACCTGCTCCCCGCCGAGCGGATCATCGCGGTGGACTCGGGCAATTTCATGGGGTACCCGAGCATGTACATGTCGGTGCCCGACGAGAACGGGTTCTGCTTCACCCAGGCGTACCAGTCGACCGGGCTCGGCCTGGCGTCAGCCGTCGGGTCGGCGATCGCCCGGCCGGACCGCCTTCCCGTCGCCGCCCTCGGCGACGGCGGCGCGCTGATGGGGATCAGCGAGCTCGAGACCGTGGTCAGGCTCGGCCTGCCCATGGTCATCGTGATCTACGACGACGCGGCGTACGGCGCGGAGGTGCACCATTTCGCACCCGAAGGGCACCCGCTCGACGCCGTGAGGTTCCCTCCCGCTGACCTCGCCGGGATCGGGCGCGGATTCGGCTGCGACGGCGTGACGGTTCGGCGCCACGAGGACCTCGGCCCGGTGCGGGCCTGGCTCGACGGGCCGCGGGCGCGTCCGCTCGTCATCGACGCCAAGATCACCTCGAAGCACGGCTCCTGGTGGCTCGAGGAAGCATTCCGTGGTCACTGAAGGGTCTATCCACACCTGGGGACCGCACCCGCGCGTGCGGTCCCCAGGCAGGCTCTTGTCAGGCCGCATGGCCGATACCGGGTAGCGGTCAGCGCGACCTGACGGCAGTCCTGTCTTGGCGCTTAGAGCAGGACCAGGCTCCGGCTCATCATCGTCCGGCCGGGCCGCGGGGACGAATCCTGGCAGCCGTGCCGGACGCGAGAATCCGCAGCCCGGGGCGTCCTGCGGCATACCGTCGGCGAAGGATTTCGTCCCGTCGCGGGACGCCGCTCAGACGGGCGACGGCGAGACACGCTCCTGGCGGTGGGCGTCATCGCCTGACGCTCGCGCTTGGCGCTCTCGTTCGGTATGAAAGCCAGGAATCCGCCGGGGCCGGGCCGTGCTGCCCGCGGGACCGCGCCCGCAGGCACACGACCCGGCCCGCGGCTCAGCCGTCCTCGCTCGGCGCCTTTCCCGGAGTCGCCTTTTCCGGTTCCCTGGCAAGGCCGTCCGATGCCGCCGCGATCGCCGCGGCCGCCGCCCCTACGCTGATGAGCTCCTCGGCCGGGTAGGCTTCCTCGCCGTGCACCTCGGCGTCGCCGATCTCCAGCTGGTCGTCTGGTATCCGCAGCTTCATGAACAGCCCGATCCCCTTGAGGATCAGGAACGTGACGAGCGCGTCCCAGATGATGATCGTGAGCGCGGCCTCCGCCTGGATGAGGAGCTGTTTCGGGTGGCCGTAGAACAGCCCGGCACCGGAGAACCCGCTGCCGTTGCCGACGCCCAGGTACACGATCATCTTGGGGTCGGCGAGCAGGCCGACCATCAAGCCGCCGAAGAGCCCCGCGATGCCGTGCGTATAGACAACCCCGAGCGCGTCGTCCACCTTGCTGAACGGCGGGACCTTGCTCAGGTAGTTCCACGCGAACCAGACGATGGCGGAGTCGACGAGGCCGATGATGATCGCGCCGAATCCGTTCACGTAGCCCGCGGCCGGGGTGATGCCGACCAGGCCGCAGATCATGCCGTTCAGCCCGCCGAGGAAGGTCGCCTTGCGTCCCGGGCCGCCGATCATGTCCATGACGATCCAGGTCATCATCGCGATGGCCGTAGCGAGGTTCGTGTTGATGACGGCCGCGGAGGCGTCCGCTCCCGCGAAGTACGGGTCACCTCCGTTGAACCCGTTCCAGCCGAGCCACAGGAGGCCGGCGCCGACCGCGACGAAGAGCAGGTTGTTCGGCACCGCCCTGTCCCTGTCCCGCTGCAGCCTCGGTCCTACGACCCAGGCCGCCACGAAGCCGGAGACGCCGGCCGCCAGGTGGATCACGTAACCGCCACTGAAGTCCAGGGCGCCCTTGCCCGCCCAGTAGCCGCCGCCCCACAGCAGGAAGGCGTTGATCGCGTAAGCGAAGGTGATCCACAGCGGCACGAAGATCAGCCAGACCTTGAAGCTGATCCGGCCGATCACGCTGCCGATGAACAGGATCGGCGTGATCGCGGCGAAAACGAACTGGAAATAGACGAGCGACGCTTGAGGGAACCTGAACTTCGGCATCAGCCCGTCAAGCAGCGGGATATCCGCCTGCGCTTGCTCGCCCGCATGCCCTATGACGGCGCCGGGTATGCCGACATAGGTCTTGATCCATGGGTGCCCGAACCCCATCTTGAAGGCCCACAGGACCCACGTGATGAGGACGAGGCAGAACGTGCTGAACACCATCAGCACGGTATTTACGGCCCACTTTTTCTGTACGAGGCCGCCGTACAGGACTGCGAGGCCCGGGATGCTCATCAAGCCGACGAGCGTTGCGGCTGTCATCTGCCAGGAGTTATCCCCAGCATTCAGCCAGCTTGGATAAGGAACCACTGCTCTGCGCCTCCAGGTGACTACCATGGAGGGCCTATCGGGGGTCCAGGGGTCGCCCCCCCGGGCTAGCACTGGCCCCGCCCCGGCTCTCCGGTGTCCGTCAGGAACGCTTCATGTGTCCCATACGTGGGTTTCGGACGGATTTCCTGGTTGTTACGCAAACGGTAACGGACCAGGCCGTCAGGACCTCGATGTTTCGTACCTGTTTCGGCCTAGCCTTGCGTTGGCGGGAGCACGACCTTAAGTGCCCTGGCCGTCCTGCCTGGCGGGCGACCAGGCGCCCGCGATCACGGGCTCGGGTCGCCGCGGTCATGGCAGCCTTCCGTTGCGCAGCCGAAGACACAGACTGCCGCGATCGTGGGAGCAGAGGCCAGGCGCGCACGCGGACGCGGTGTCGCGCGCGGCAACAGCCGCACATGTACCGTTCACCGCAGCCTGGCCGCAACGGGCTCCGGCGGGGATACGGGCCGGACCCGGCAGAGATCTGGCAGGCGCCCCGCGAGGGTTCTGACGTGGTCTGTCCTGTGATGATGCCGCTTACCCGTTTAATCGCACTGTCACGTTCGCGTAACAGTGTCGACGTGCGGCCTTGAGTGCCGCGCGGAGACGAAATAGTCTCCTGACAGTCGACGGTAAGCGCTTACCAGTAAGCGCTTACCGCACCCAGGCTATGGGGCCTGGATCGCTAGAGGGGCTTGCCTGTGGACACCCGGGAGACGGCTCACACACCGCCCACGATCTACGACGTGGCGCGGAACGCCGGGGTCTCCATCGCATCGGTTTCCCGCGTGCTCAACGGCCGCCGCAACCCCCGCCCGGAAACCAAGGAACGCGTGCTGCAGGCCGTGGCAGAGCTCGGCTTCGCTCCCGACGGCGCCGCACGCGCGCTGAGCGCCAGGCTCAAGGAAGTCGTCGGGGTGATCATCCTGCGGCCCGCCGCGGACGGGACCGGCGAGGGCGTCTTCGCGGATGAGGACGAGAGCCTGCAGTTCACCGACGTGATCAACCGAGGGATCGAGATCGCGGCACAGCGCCGCGGCTTCAATCTCCTGATCAGCTCCGTCGACGTCGACGACCGCGACCCGAGCGGCCGGATCCTCGCCCTCGCGCGGAAGAGCGACGGCCTGATCCTGCACGACCGGGTGCTCGACCCCGACCAGCTTGACCGGCTCTCCCGCCAGGTCCCGATCGTGACGCTGGCCGGCGTCGCCACCCCGACCACGGCGAACGTCCGCGGCGACAACCGGGCCGGGATGCGCGACCTGGCCAGCCATCTCATCCACGACCACGGGTACCAGTCGCTCGGCTACGTCGCGGGGCGCGCGGACAGCCCGGACAACGTGGCGCGCCGCGAGGCTATCGCGGCCGAGGTGACCAGGGCGGGAGCCACGTTCGTCGACGGCCCGGGCTGGCAGGGAAACTACTACGCGGCCGGCGGCGCGAAGGCGATCGAGCAGCTCATCGCCGCGGGCGATGAGCTGCCGCGCGCCATCACCTGTGCGAACGACCTCACCGCGCTCGGCGTCATGTACGCGCTTGCGCAGCACGGCATCGACGTGCCCGGCGAGGTCGCCGTGTCCGGCTTCGACGACATCCCGGTGGCGCGGCACCTGCGGCCGCAGCTCACCACCGTCAGGCAGCCGATTCAGGTTCTCAGCGCGACCGCTTTCGAGGTGCTCTATTCGATGATCAGCAACGAGGAACCGCGCGGACGTGACGTGGTGCTGCCCACCCACCTCGTCAGGCGCGAAAGCTGCGGCTGCCCGTTCGACGCGACCCCGACCGCGTGGCGGACGGCCTGAGGAGGATCTGTCATGCGCATGATCGCCCGCAGGATCGCCTTGTACCTGGTAACGGCGGTCGTCGCGATCACGGTGAACTTCTTCATCCCGAGGCTCATGCCGGGGAACCCGGTGCAAGCGGCCCTCGGCCACATGCGGACACGGATCACCCAGCAGACCATCAACGGACTCGAGCTGCAGTACGGGCTCAACACGAAGACCGGGCTGTGGGGCCAGTACCTGCACTCCTGGGACCTGCTGCTGCACGGCAACCTCGGCGTCTCGTTCAGCAGCTACCCGGCGACCGTCACCAGCATCATCCGCAACGCCCTGCCATGGACGATCGGCCTGGTGGGAATCGCGACGCTGCTCAGCTTCCTGCTCGGCACGCTGCTCGGCATCGCCGCGGCATGGCGGCGCGGCAGCTGGCTGGACAACCTGCTGCCCGCCATGACGTTCTTCCAGGCCGCGCCCTACTTCTTCATCGCCATCCTGGCGGTCGCGCTCTTCGCCACCAAGCTGGGCTGGTTCCCTGCGAACTCCGCCTACGACTCGACGACCCTCAACCCAGGTGTCGACTGGGCTTACATCTCCAACGTGCTCGACCACGCGGTGCTGCCCGCCGTGACCATCGTGCTCGCCTCGATCGCCGGCTGGATCATCGGCATGCGGAACATGATGCTGACCACCATGGACGAGGACTACGTGCTCATCGCCGAGGCCAAGGGGCTGCCGAAACGCCGCGTCCTCACCTATGCGGCCCGCAACGCCATCCTGCCCAACGTGTCCAGCTTCTCGCTCGCGATCGGGTTCGTGGTCTCCGGCGCGCTGCTCACCGAGATCGTCTTCTCGTACCCGGGGATCGGCTACATCCTGCTGGGGGCCATCGGAAGCGAGGACTACCCGTTGCTCCAGGGGATTTTCCTGATCATCACGTTCGCGGTGCTCGCCGCGAACCTGCTCGCGGACTTTGTCTACGCGTTCCTGGATCCGCGCACCCGGCAGGAGGCCTGAGCGATGTCCAGCACCGTCGGCACAGACCCCGTCAGCCCCGACGCGGGGATCCCGGTCCCCCTCCCGCCACGCCGCCGTCGCGGCCTGCGGGCGATCCAGCTTCCCAGGTCACCGAAGATTCGCGTCGGGCTCGTGCTCGCGGTCTTCTTCGTCATCCTGGCCGCGATCGGCCCGTGGATCGCGCCCTACGAGCCGGGAAAGAGCCTGTCGACCGCGAGCGGAGTGCCGCAATCCCCGTCCGCCACGCACCTGCTCGGCACGACGCAGGTGCAGCAGGACGTGTTCTCCCAGCTGCTGGCCGGCGGGCGGAGCACCATCCTGGTGGCGCTCATAGCCGGGCTCGTCGCGACCGCCCTCGCCGTCCTCTTCGGGATAACCGCCGGATACTTCGGCGGGCTGCTCGACGACCTGCTTTCCATGCTGGCCAACGTCTTCCTCGTGATGCCGGCGCTGCCCCTGCTGATCGTGATCTTCGGTTTCCTCAAGACGTCGACCAAGCCCAACGACGTGGTGATCGGACTGGTCATCAGCATCACTGGCTGGGCGTTTGGCGCCCGGGTGCTGCGCGCTCAGACGCTCTCCATGCGCAACAGGGATTTCGTCGAGTCCGCCCGCGTGCTTGGCGAGCGCAGCTGGCGGATCATGATGTTCGAGATCCTGCCCAACCTGGTGCCCATCGTCGCGACCTCGTTCCTGTTCACCGTTATCTACGGTGTCGGCACCTACACCGCGCTGTCATTCATCGCCGTGATCAGCGTGGACCACTGGAGCTGGGGCACGATGCTCTACTGGGCGCAGAACGCGCAGGCCGCGCAGCAGGTCCACATCGAATGGTGGTGGTTCCTGCCGCCGGGACTGGCCGTCGGGGTGTTCGGCGCCTCGCTGGCCCTGCTCAACTTCGGGATCGACGAGTTCATCAACCCGCGGCTGCGCGCCGCCGGGCTCTCCAGGCGCAGGGCGAAGCAGACCGGCCTGCCCAGACGATTCCAGCTGGGCCTTACCCCGGTGCTGCGGCGCACCGCGCTCGCTTCCGCGGACGGCACAAGCACCGCTGACGGGCGCTCCGCCGACGACGTTGGCGCGGGACGGACGGCCAAGGGAGGCAACCGGTGAGCACGGCAGCAGGCTGGTCCACGACGGCCGGAACGCAGCTGATCTCAGGCGGCGCCACCGGCGAGCCGCTGCTCCAGGTCAGCGGCCTGTGCGTCGACTACGGGACAGACGAAGGCGCCGTGCACGCGGTCATCGATGCCGACCTTGTGCTGCGCCGCGGCGAGGTTCTCGGCCTGGCGGGGGAAAGCGGCAGCGGCAAGTCCACCCTCGCCATGGCGGTCACCCGGCTGCTCCGGGCACCTGGCGTGATCACCGGCGGCGAGGTGCTCCTCCACCTGTCCTCCCGCGCCGACGGGGCCGACGGGCACACCGTCGACATGCTGGCGGCAGACGAGGAACAGCTACGCGCGCTGCGCTGGACGCAGGTGGCGGTCGTGCTGCAGAGCGCCATGAACGCACTCAATCCCGTGATGTCCATAGGATCCCAGCTCACCGACGTGCTCAAGGCACACCTGCCGGAGCTGGGCAGGGCCGCCCGGCGCGCCCGCGCCGCGGAGTTGCTTGCCATGGTGGGAATCACCGCCGACCGGCTGGGCAGCTACCCGCACGAGCTCTCCGGCGGCATGCGGCAGCGCGTGATGATCGCCATGGCCCTCGCGCTCGAGCCGCAGATCGTCATCATGGACGAGCCGACCACCGCGCTCGATGTCGTCACCCAGCGGGAGATCATCGAGGAACTCGTGGAGCTGCGCGGCAGGCTCGGCTTCGCTGTGCTGTTCATCACGCACGATTTCTCGCTGCTCGTCGAGATCGCGGACTCGATCGCGGTGATGTACGGCGGCAGGCTGGTGGAGCGGGCGAGTGCCGCGTCGATCTTCCGCGCGCCCCGCCATCCGTACACCCTCGGACTGCTCGACTCGTTCCCTGCCCTGCACGGCGCGCGGCGGCGGATGACCGGCATCGCCGGATCCCCGCCTGACCTGCGCAGCCCGCCGGGCGGCTGCGTCTTCCACCCGCGCTGCCGGTACGCGATGGAGCGCTGCCGCGAGGACACGCCGCAGCTCGAGCGCCTTGACGGCGGCGACAGGCGGGTCGTGGCCTGCTGGCTGCATGACGGGGCACAGCCGGTGCCCGCCGGACTGGCCGCACCCGAGCCGGGCACCGGGGCCGACGCCGGACCGTCAGCCCCTGTCACCGGCGCGACCACCGCCGGGCCGCCCGCCGCGGCGCGCGATGCGGCCCCCGAACCCGCTGCCGCCAGCGCCGCCGCCCAGGACCCCCGGAGCCAGCCGTGACCGCCCTCGCAGACCCGACGGCAGCGGTGACTCCCTCGCCGCTGCTCGAAGCACGCGGCCTGACCAAGCATTTTCCCGTGCACGGGAAAAGCCGTCCGGCCCGCCGCGGGCTGGCCGGACGCGGCGGCGCGGCGGTGCATGCCGTCGAGGACGTCTCGCTCGCGCTGCCGGCGGCCAGCGTCACCGCCCTGGTCGGCGAGAGCGGCTCGGGCAAGTCAACGCTGGCCAGGCTGCTGGCCAGGCTGATCCCCCCGACCTCCGGCAAGCTGCTGCTCGACGGCGCCGAGCTGCGGCTGTCGCGCCGGGCCGGGCGCGGGTACGCACGCCAGGTGCAGCTCGTGCTGCAAGATCCGTTCTCCTCGCTCAACCCCGTTCATGACGTGCGCTACCACCTGACCAGGCCGCTCAAGGTACACGGGCTCGCCGGCCAGGGAAGCAGCCTGGACGAGGCGACGGCTGGCCTGCTCGAACGGGTGGCGCTCAGCCCGACGGAACACTTCATCGACAAGTACCCGCACGAGCTCTCCGGCGGCCAGCGCCAGCGGGTGGCTATCGCCCGTGCCCTGGCCGTGCGGCCCCGGGTGCTGCTTGCCGACGAGCCGGTGTCCATGCTCGACGTCTCGATCCGGCTCGGCCTGCTCAACCTGCTCGCCGACCTGCGCGAGCGCGAGGGCCTGGCGATCCTCTACGTCACCCACGACATCGCGTCTGCCCGCTACCTGGCCGACGTGATCGTGGTGATGTACGCCGGGCAGATCGTCGAATCGGGGCCGGCCACATCGCTGACCGATGAACCAGCCCACCCCTACACGCAGCTGCTCCTTAGCGCGGCGCCCGACCCCGACCGGGCCGAGCCGCCGTCCCTGGCAGGCCGCGGCTCACCGCCGAGCCTGGTGACGCCACCGAGCGGCTGCCGCTTCCACCCGCGCTGCCCGCACGCGATGGCCGTCTGCGCCGACAGCGCGCCGCCGCACTTCGAGGTGGCCCCCGGGCACGCGAGCGCGTGCTGGCTGCACGCGACAGACCTGGAGCCCGCTCAGGCCAGGAAGCTGGCCAAGTCACCGGCCGACCAGCCGACACCGGCACCGTCCGGTTCCGCACCACAGGCGGGAGAGGAGACGAGATGAACCGGCGCAAACCATAGCGATTCTCGCCCTGGAGCATGGTGCAGGGGACAGGGCGGGCCCGGTTCTCCCGCAGCAGAGCGGCCCAGGGCGCTGGATTGCAGCCAAGCCTCCGGGCAGGTGCCCGGCCGGCCTCGCACTGCACCACCTTGTAACAGACCCCGACACGGTCGTTTCAACACAGGCCGGCGAGAGCCGGCCGGGCACAACGGAGTTTAGACAATGAATCACAGAATCATAAAGGGCCTGGCTGCGGCCGCCGTCCTCGCCATGGGGATCGCAGGCTGCAGCAGCTCAACCTCGCCGAAGACCACTACACCGAGCGCGCAGGGCAAGCCGCTGGTCGTCGTTGACAACACGGGACTCACCTACACCAGGTCGTTCAACCCGTATGTGAGCAGCTCCCTCGGCGTCTCGAACAACGTGACGGCCCTCATCTACGAGCCGCTGCTCATGTTCAACATCACCGCGCCGACCCAGGCCCCCATCCCCTGGCTGGCCACCACCTGGGCCTGGTCGAATGGCGGCAAGACCCTCACGCTCGGCATCCGGCAGGGCGTCAAGTGGAGTGACGGCCAGCCGCTCACCGCCGCGGACGTCGCGTTCACCTTCAACATGCTCAAGAACAACGCCGCGCTCACCCCCGCCGACCCGCCGCCCACGGTCTCCAGCGCCACCGCGCCCGACGCCAGCACGGCCGTCCTCACGTTCAGCACGCCTGAGTACGCCAACCTGTTCCACATCGGCGGGGCTTTCATCGTCCCGCAGCACGTCTGGAGCACCGAGAGCACCCCGGCCACCTTCGCCGACCCGAACCCGGTCGGCACCGGCCCGTTCACGCTCACGCAGTTCTCCGCGCAGAAGTTCACCCTCACCAAGAACCCGAGTTACTGGCAGGCGAGCTCGGTCAAGGTCCCTTCGGTCATCTTCCCCAACTATGTGAGCAACGACACGGCCAACCCTGCCCTCGAGAGCGGCCAGATCGACTACGCCGGCAACAACGTCAGCAACGTCCAGTCGAACTTCCTCGACAAGAACCCGTCCATTTTCCACACCTGGACGAGTAATCAGCCATGGTTCTACGACAACAACGTGGTGACCCTCTGGCTGAACACCACCAAGGCGCCGCTGAACGACCCGAAGGTACGGCTGGCGATCAGCGCGGGCATCGACCGCCAGGCGCTGTCCACTCAGGGCGAGACCAGCTATGAGCCGGCAGCCACCTCCTCAAGCGGCCTGCTGCTGCCGACCGACGCCCCGCTGCTCAGCTCGGCGTACAGCAACGACCTGCAGCCGACGACCGACACCGCCAAGGTCACCTCGATCCTCACCGCCGACGGCTGGGCCAAGGTCAGCGGCAAGTGGACCAAGAACGGCAAGACGATCAAGTTCGCCATCGAGGACCCGTCCGCCTACACCGACTACGCCACCGACGCCAACCTCATCGCCCAGCAGCTGAACGCGCAGGGCTTCGACGTCTCCTTCAACGGCGTCGTGGCGACCCAGTGGTACTCCGACTACCCCGTCGGCAACTTCGACGCGATCATCCACTGGAGCAACCAGGGCCCCACCCCGTTCAGCTACTTCCAGAACTGGATCGACAACACGCAGAGCGCGCCGATCGGCAAGACGGCCGCCGGCGACTTCGGCCGGTTCAACAGCCCGCAGGCGCAGCAGGCACTGACCGCGTACGCCGGAAGCAACGACGCGGCGGCCCAGCAGAGCGCGCTCAATACCCTGGAGCAGATCGTGTCCACGCAGGCACCGGTCATCCCGCTGCTGTACGGCGCGGCCTGGTACGAGTACAGCACGAAGAACTACACCGGCTGGCCGACCGCGGCCAACTCCTACATTGACCCTGTTCCCAACCAGCCGTACATGCTGTCCACGATCCTCCACCTCAAGCCCGTCTCCTGATCGGAGATACGGCCAGCCCGCTACAACGGATGGGCTCTCCGCCCGGCCGGAAACCGGCCGGGCGGAGAGCCCGGAGCACGTAACCGGCACGAGAGCGCAGCCTGGTGGCTGCGCTCTCGTTTTGCTGCCCGCTATGTTCTTTGCCCCCGCCGCCGCAACAAGCACCTTCGAAGTAGACGAGTGATGGCCCACTCGGGAAGATTTGTCCAGATTGCCCCGGAATGCGGGGCGACTCCACGGACCACAGGCGACGGATGCGGAAGGAGCTGATGCCCGGCGATGACGGCCCGGCCTCCGGTTGAGTGCCCGGCCTAAGTCGCAGTGCCCCACCTGTAACGGACCCCGACACGGTCGTTTCAGCAAGAGCCGGCTATGACGCCGGCCAGGCAGGGGAGTTTAGACAATGAATCTCGCAACCATGAAGAACCTGGCCGTAACGGCCGTTCTCGGGCTAGGGATCGCGGCCTGGGGCAGCCCGCCGGGCAGACCCTCTCCGCCCGACAGCCGGGGAAAGCCCCTGGTCGTCGTCTCCAACACGGGGCTCACGTTCACCAGGACCTTCAACCCGTACGCGACGGATTCGCTGGGCGGCGTGATGGCCTCTACCGACCTTTACTACGAGCCGCTGCTCATGTTCAACATCACCCAGCCGACCCAGGCCCCCATCCCGTGGCTGGCCACCGGCTACACCTGGTCGAATGGCGGCAAGACCCTCACGTTCGCCGTCCGCCGCGGCGTCAGGTGGAGCGACGGCCGGGAGTTCACCGCCAGGGACGTCGCCTTCACCTTCAACATGCTCAAGAACAACCCGTCGCTCACCTTCGCCGACGCCACGGTCACCAGCGCCACCGCGCCCGACGCCCGCACCGCCGTCCTCACGTTCAGCACGCCTGAATACGCCAGCCTGTTCGAGATCGGCGGGATCTTCATCGTGCCGGAGCACATCTGGAAGAACGTGAGCAGCCCGGCCACCTACGCCGACCCGAACCCGGTCGGCACCGGCCCGTACACACTCACGCAGTTCTCCGCGCAGAAGTTCACCCTTACCAAGAACCCGCGCTACTGGCAGGCCAGGAAGGTCCGGGTCCCTGAGATCGTCTACCCCAACTACGCGAGCAACGACGCGGCCAGCGCGGCGCTCGAGAGCGGCCAGGTCGACTACGCGGGCGTCGACGTCAGCAACGTCCAGCAGAATTTCCTCGACAAGAACCCGGCCCTGTTCCACACCTGGACGAGCGGCCAGCCATGGTTCTACGACAACAACGTGGTAACCCTCTGGCCGAACGTCACACGGGCGCCGCTTGACGACCCGAGCGTGCGGCTGGCGATCAGCGCGGGGATCGACCGCCAGGCGCTGTCCACTCAGGGCGAGACCGGCTATGAGCCGCCAGCCACCTCCTCCGGCGGCCTGCTGCTGCCGACCGACACCCCGCTGCTCAGCTCGGCGTACAGCAACGACCTGCAGCCGGCGACCGACACCGCCAAGGTCACCTCGATCCTCACCGCCGACGGCTGGACCATGGTCAGCGGCAAGTGGACGAAGAACGGCAAGACGATCAAGTTCACTATCGAGGACCCGTCCGCCTACACCGACTACGCCGCCGACGGGCAGCTCATCGCCAGCCAGCTGGACGCGCAGGGCTTCGACGTCTCCTTCAACGGCGTCCAGGCGAGCCAGTGGTTCTTCGACTACCTCACCGGCAACTTCGACGCGATGATCCACTGGAGCAACCAGGGCCCAAGCCCGTTTACCTACTTCAAGGAATGGCTCGACAGCACGGAGATCGGCTCGGGAGGCGACTTCGGCGGGTTCAGCAGCCCGCAGGCGCAGCAGGCACTGACCGCGTACGCCGGAAGCAACGACGCGGCGGCCCAGCAGAGCGCGATCAACAGCCTGCAGCAGATCATGTCCACGCAGGCACCGGTCATCCCGCTGCTGTACGGCGCGGCCTGGTACGAGTACAGCACCAGGAACTACACCGGCTGGCCGACCGCGGCCAACTCGTTCACGGATCCCGTTCCCGACGAGCCGTTCATCCTGTACACGGTCCTCCACCTCAGGCCCGTCTCCTGATCAGGAACACGGCCTTACCCCGGAACGAGCGGCACTGGCCCGCCCGGCCGCCCATCCCGCGGCCGGGCCGGGTTACCCAGGCATTACGGGAGATCCTCCAGGCGGCGCTGGAGCTTGTTCATGCCGCGCAGCCACCGGCCGGTATCGGCCGCGCGCCCCGCGTACATCCCTGCGACCTCCGGGTGCGGCAAGATAAGGAACCGCCCGTCGGCGATGCCCTCGATCACCGCGTCAGCGACGGCCTCTGGCGGGATGGCGGACTCGGCGAGGATCAGCCGCCCAGCCTCGCCGGCCGCCTCGAGCATCGGAGTCCGCACCCCGAGCGGGCAGACAGCCTGGACGACGATTCCCCTGTGGGCATAGGTGGCGGCCATCCACTCGGCGAAGGCGAGCGCGGCGTGCTTGGTCACGGAGTAGGGCGCCGAGCCGAGCATGGTGAGCAGGCCGGCCGCGGACACCGTGCAGATCAGGTGACCGCTCCCCCGCGCCAGCCATGGCCCGGTGAGCAGCCGGGCCGCACGGACCTGCGCCATCACGTTGAGCTGCCAGGACGCTTCCCAGTCAGGCTCGGGCGCGTCGGGGCCGCCGCCGCGCGCCACCCCGGCATTCGCGCAGTACAGGTCGATAGCGCCGAGCGCGTCGTTCGCCGCGGCGATCAGCCGCGCGACGCCTTCCTCTGCCGCCGCGTCGCCAGCGACGGCGATGGCACCGCACGACTCAGCGACGGCCGCCGCGGAGCCCGCGTCTATGTCATTGACCACCACCCGCGCACCCTCGGCGGCCAGCCTGCGCGCGAGCGCCGCCCCGATTCCGCTGCCCGCCCCGGTCACGACAGCTCCGGCGCCAGAGACGGATCTAGCCTGGAGGGACACAGTCCCGCCCGGGGACACCCCGGGCCCCGATGGCCCAAAGCCCCCCGCAGGCTTCACCCGGCACTCCCGGCGGCGGGCAGGTCGGCAAGCGAGGCAAGCGAGGCCCGGTGCCTGTCCGGCGTGCCAAACGCGATCGACGCGCTCTTGGCCCGCTTCAGGTACAGGTGAGCGGGGTGCTCCCAGGTGAAGCCGATGCCACCGTGCATCTGCACGCACTCCTCGGCGGCCCTCACCGCCACGTCCGAGCAGTACGCCTTGGCCAGCGCGACGGCCAGGGGCGCGTCCGGGTCGCCTGCGGCCAGGCACACAGCGGCGTACCTGGCCGCCGCCCGCGCCTGGGTGACGGCCACCCACACGTCGGCGAGCCTGTGCTTGAGCGCCTGGAACGAGCCCACCGGCCGGGCGAACTGACGCCGCTCCGCCACGTAGCCGACCGTCATCTCGAGGCACCGGTCCGCCAGGCCGAGTTGCTCAGAGGCGAGCAGCGCCGCTCCGGCGGTCAGCGCCGCGGACAGCGCACGCCTCGCCACGTCACCCGAGGCGATCAGCCGGGCCGGCACGCTGTCCAGCTCCAGGTCGCACAGCTGCCTGGTCATGTCGAGCGACGTCACCGCCGCGCGAGCCACGCCGGGGGCGCCCGCGTCGACGGCGTAAAGCCCGTAGGGCACGCCGTCGGCTGGCACGAGCAGCACGCCGGCGGGCAGGGCGTCAGCGACGCCGGCAACGGTCCCGCTGAGCCTGGCCAGGTCTGGCGGGTCGTCCGCCTTCGGCGCGACCACCCGGACCGTGCGCGGAGCCCCGGCGTCCGGCGGCGTGGCGAAAGGCACGGTGAGCGCGGCGGTCACGGTCCCGTCGGCGAGGCTGGCGAGCAGCTTCGCGTCGGCGGCGCCCGGCTCGCCGCCGCAAGCCGCGAGCAGCGCCGACGTCGCGACGACGGCACTGCCCAGGTACGGAACGGGCGCGACTGACCTGCCGAGCTCCTCTGCGGCGACAGCGGCCTCGCGGAAGGATGCGCCGGCCCCGCCGTAGCCCTCAGGAACGAGGAGCCCCGCGCAGCCGAGCTCCCCCGCGATGGCGCGCCACAGCCCGGTGTCATAGGGCTGCGCGCTCTCGGTCCTGGCAAGGACCTCCGGCCAGCGGCAGCGATCATCGAGCAACCCGCGGACGGCAGCCCGCAGATCGTCCTCCGCCTCGCTGTAGAGAAGATCAGGAATGGCTCGCGCCTGGCCTGACGCTCGCGCCTGGCCCTGGGGATCCGGGGGTCGCGCTGTGTCCCCACCGGCCGTGCGCGCGGCTTGACTCACCGGGGCAGGTCCTTCCATGGCACGTCCTTGTCCATCCTGGCCTCGGCGGGAAGCCCGAGCACTCGCTCGGCGATGATGTTGCGGAGGATCTCCGAGGTGCCGCCTTCGATGGAGTTCCCGCGCGCCCGCAGGTACCGGTACCCGGGGCCGCGGCCGTAGAACCCCGCGGCCTGCGGCCTGCGCATGGTCCAGTCGTCGTACCGCAGCCCTGCGTCGCCGGTCAGTTCCACCTCAAATCCTGATATTTCCTGATTCAGCCGGGCGAAGACGAGCTTGGCGGCCGATCCTTCCGGGCCGGGCTGCCCCGCGGCACTAGCCTGGGGGGACGACCCCCCAAGGCCCCCCGCGGCACCAGCCTGGGGGGACGACCCCCCAAGGCCCCCCGCGGCACCAGCCTGGGGGGAC
>WNFD01000884.1_pt1 | contig 31506 bp, 22 predicted proteins | sample 5400491 | NCBI WGS metagenome assembly WNFD01 (sample SAMN13153343, study PRJNA577476) | soil metagenome | isolation source: 120 cm saprolite under Douglas fir tree site 2 hole 2 replicate 2 | place: USA:California | collected 2015-04-18 | reverse complement strand
TTGCGGGTGTTTGTGAAACGCATCCAAACATTAGGCGATTGAAATAGGTGAGGTTGAGATTCTTCTGGCATCCGATGAGGATGCCCGAAGAATGACAATCCCGGCTTTCTAACCAATTCGCAAATGAATCTCCCGCAGCCCCGCAAAGAGGCGATGTATAATCAATCGCCAATCTGGACCGGTCGGAGGTCTGTATGCGGCGAGCACTTTGCACCCTCCTTGTTTCGTTCGTGGTTGTCACAAACCTCATGGAAGCCCAAGAAAGTAAATCCCAGTCGTCTTCTGAAGCTGGAGCACATACTACTGTTGGCGACGACGCCCAGGTTATGAGTCTCTTACAACAGAGCCATGACATAAATCAGCAGTTGCCAGTGAGAGCGCGTTTCTATTTGCTGACTCAACAAGCTCAGCTGGTTTCTCAGATGCGTATTGATCTGGGGCGGTCGTGGGCCAATGAGCTGTTCACATTATCCTTTCAAACAAAAGGGGATGAACGCTCGACCGCCCAAGAATCCGCTATGGGCATTCTGGCACGGTTAGATCCCGACCGCGCACTGGTATTGCTTCACAGCATGAGCTTGGAGGAACCGGAGACATACACCACAACTTCGCCGCCAAAGATGCAGTTAGTGCAGCGGGTGTTCGAAGTATTGGCTGCGCGCGATGGTATGAGCGCGATCCAGTTACTTGAGCAGGAGGCAGCGCTCCTGGGCAGCGAGGGGCACTATCCTTATGTGGCACTGGGGTTTGCCACGATGCGGGCAGTCTCAAGAGAATGGCCCAGCGATCGCCCACATGCGCTAGAGGGAGTCCAGTCCGTTTTCGAGCGGGCATTTGCGCGATACAACCAGAGTGGTCACGGATATTTCGATGACTGTGAATTTGGAAATATGCTCCAGGTATTTGCTGGCTATCTGCCAGGGGAATCAGTGCAGCCAGGTTTACGCAGGCTAGTAAAGAATTTGCTCGAAACGGACACCAACAAGTACCACTTTCACGCAGAAGTACGGACTAGGGACGGCAAGACCGCAAAGGTCAACAACGCGATCGATGCAGCCTTATTGCATTTCGGTGCTTTGATTAACCGCCTCGATCCCGAACTGGCTGAACATTTGAAATCAACCCGACCGGAGTTGCAACCGGCTCTGGAATACGCCAAAGATGGCCGGCAAAGTATGGGGTCCTTTGGGGTGGAACCGAAGAACCTGCGACCTTCGGACTCGTCTGGCGAAAGGGGTGCGGATGCGCTCATCTTCTCGCATATCAACCCCGAGGTAGCCATAGCCAAAGCCGAACAGTTGCCAGATGACGACAAGCGTGCGAGCACCATGCTAGAGGTCGCGCGCGCCATCGCGGGCGATCATCCGGAACGAGCGGCGGAGTTGATTGTTGAAATCCAGCGTAGAAGTAAGCCTATTGACGATGAAATGCAACTGAACTTGATTTCTGCCCAGGCCTCTGTCGCCGCTGCGCAAGACAAGAAGAACGAATTGCACGAACTGTTACAACGCGGGCTTGTGGCGGCTAACCACATCATTCTGGAACAGCAAAGAACCGAAACCTTACACTTTGTCGACGGTGTGGCATCGCTTGTCCAGATCGGGATTCAGAACGATCCAAACTTAACGATCAGTTTCCTTCAGAGTCTTTCAGACTCGGACACTTAGCAATTTCCAATCGAAATGACGGGCGGTGGGGCGCGGCTGTGAAAAACGCAATCCGCCCAAAGCAGGATCAATTTGTCCGCGGCGCCAAAACGGCAATACGGTTGTCCCTAAATTGGTCCCTCGGTACAGATGGCAGGCACCAGGCCGCCTACTTGCTGAAGGTCAGGCGACGAGGGACACTTCGCCATGTCTCTTGCGAGCGGGCTTTACGCTGATCTCGACGTCCTGGCCGAGGGCGGTGAGAAAGTCCATGAGACGCTCGACGGAGAAGGAGCCCAAGAGTGGGCGTGCTCTTACGCGAATATCGTGCTTCATTCCTTCAGTCGGACTTGTCATGTTAAACTTCGGGTATGGAACTCACGCTCCACATTCCGGACGATGTAGCGCAGCGGCTCTCCGCTTCAGGTAGCGATCTCTCCCGCCGCGCTCTGGAAGCCTTTTCGTTGGAAGAGTACAAGGCTGGCCGGCTGACGGAAGCGCAGTTGCGTCAGCTTCTCGGGCTGCAGACTCGCGACGCGCTCGACGGTTTCCTGAAAGCTCATGAAGTCTGGCTGAATTACACCATGGAAGACCTCGAACGTGAGCGCGCGGCCTTGCGACGCCTGGGCTTTGGAAGCTAAATGCGGGTTGTTGTCGCCGACGCGACTCCACTCCACTATCTCATCCTCGGCAGACGGCAGCGTTACCCGCGGCGACATATTCGGCGGAGAAGCGCAGAGCCAAGAATGGCTGTGCCACTCGGCAAAGATATTCCGCTCGAAACATGGGCATTTCGTCCGCGGCGCCAAAACGACAAGACAGCTGACCCTAAACTGGTCCTTAGGACAGGTGGCAGTACCCCCTCCGCAGACTAAGCTGGCGATACACAGCCTTATCTAAAGGTCCAAGTGTGGAGGCACAATGCGCGGCCGCAAGATCCTGCCTGCGATTCTGGTGCTCAGTGCGATGCCCATCGCCGCAACGGCCCAGCAACCAACGACGGTGAGCGAAGTGGTGGAGAAGATCGTGAGGCAGGAGCAGGCGGAAGTGCAGTTGCTTCGCCAATATTCACCGCTGGTGGAAACGTACATCCAGAATATTCGCGCGGATAAGCAGTTGGGGACAGTACCGGACGGCGACAAATATTTTCTGGGGCGGGCGGAGCTGGCGAAAGGCGTGGAGCTTGAACCGCTGGAGCATGACGCCGGCATGAAGCACAAGGTTTTCGGGGGATGGGCCGGCTTTTTCTCGACGGAATTTGTCCCGCGCGGCTTCCTGCAGATGATCTACCTGGACACGAACGGCTTCGACCGCCAGCATTACAAGATTGAGTATGTGCGGCGCGAGTTTTTGGGCGAGGTGCGTTGCCTGGTCTTTGACGTCGATCCATTGCCCAAGTCGGGCAAAGGACGCTTCGTCGGGCGCATTTGGGTGGAGGAACAGGATTTCCACATCGTGCGCTTCAACGGCGCCTACGGCGGCTCGTCCTTGACCAGCCACTACTTCAATTTCGATAGCTGGCGCATGAATGCCGGAAAGAACCAATGGCTCCCGGCGTTCATCTACAGCGAACAAGGCAGCGTGCGAGACGCGAGGACAAAGAGCCTGGGATTCAAAGCCTTTCGAGCGCAGACGCGCCTGTGGGGCTACGACCTTGGCAATGTTCGTGAAGAGCAAGAGTTGAGTAAGGTCCTGGTGGAGGGGCCGAACCCCGTAAATGATCAGTCGGAGACGGCCAATGACTACTCGCCATTTCAGGCGGAGCGTTCCTGGGGCCGGCAGGCGGAAGACAACGTCACCGAGCGACTGGAACGCCAGGGCTTAATAGCGCCGCGTGGCGAAGTGGATAAAGTGCTGGAGACGGTGGTCAACAACCTAGAGGTGACCAACAATCTGGACCTCCAACCGGAAGTCCGCTGCCGCGTGCTAATGACGTCAACGCTGGAGTCGTTCACCATTGGCCACACCATCGTCTTGAGCCGCGGTTTGATTGACGTGCTTCCTGACGAGGCCAGCCTCGCCGCCATTCTGGCGCACGAGCTGGGTCACGTGGTGCTCGGACATCGCATGGACACGCAATTTGCGTTCTTCAACCGCGTGCGATTCAACGAGAAGGAGACGTTTCGCCACTTTGACTTTGCGCGCACCCCGGAAGAGGAAGAGGCGGCAAAGCGGAAGGGGAACGAACTGCTAAGCAACTCGCCGTACAAGGAACAGTCCGGCACCGCGCAACTCTTCCTCCAAGCGCTGAAGAACCGGTCGAAGGAAATCCCCAACCTGATCAGTCCGCACCTGGGGGACAGGGTTTCCACAAGCTGGACCGTCGTCGCGGCGGTGTTCACCGCGCGGCCGGCCGATGCGGAGGCGAAGCCGGCGGGCAACGTCATTGCCGCGCTGCCGCTGGGCGGACGCATCAAGGTCGATCCCTGGAATGACCAGTTGCGGATGCTGAAGTCCAAGCCGGCAGGCACGTTGGCTGAATCCGAGAAAGTGCCGTTCGAGGTCACTCCTTTCGTCCTCTATCTCACCCGCCAAGGGGAGCACTCGTCGACAGAAGCTCCCGGCGCCGTATCCGCCAAGACAGATTCAGAACCAAAGCCGTAGTCGAGTTGAAAGGAAGTCCAACCAACATCCTGCGACACCATCCATAAAGGGGGGCGCACGCTTCGGGCTTTAGCGTGCGGCTTTTGACCTTTCCCCATTACATGTGACAATTTCGTTTCGTACATGAATCGCCCGAAGAATTTTCGCGCGTACTTCCTGCTCGCCGCGCTGAGCCTCGCTGGCCTCATCGTGCTTTTGCGCGAGCATCGGCCTTCGTTCCTGCGGCCGGACCTGCATCTCTGCGCTTACGTTACAACGGCGGACGGCAATGTTACCGTCGTGGATCTCGTAAAGCTCAAAGCGGTGGCGCGCATCGCTGTCGGGCCGGGGCTTTCCGGGATGCGCGAGCATCCCACGCGGCCGGAGATTTTCGGCGTGAGCACAGCGGGCGGGTATGTTTGGATGCTTGATACGCGCGCCAATCATTTCGCCGGACAGGTTACGGCGCGCATCGCCGTGGGGCCGCTGCCCTACGCGCTGGATTTTTCGCCGGACGGCAACCGCGTCTACGCGACGGCATCCGGAAACAACACCCTCGTGGCGATTGACGTTAGATCACGCGGCGTGGTGGGACGTGCGGCGACGGGGCGCGAACCCATCCTGGCGCACGTCACGCCGGACGGCAAGACCGTTCTGGCAGTGAATCGCCGCGACGGGACGCTGGGCATTCATGACGCAGCGACGCTCGCGCTGCGTGGGAGCGTTTCCGTCGTGCCGCAGCCCGAGGACGTCGCCGTCTCGCCCGACAGTTCCCTGGCGTTCGTGCTGAGCCGCAGCGAGCGCCGCATCTCCGTGGTGGACCTGCGCCGCAGCGTTCTGGTCACCCATCTCGAACTGGCCGGCAAGCCCACGGACATGCTGCTGAAGCCCGATGGCGGCGAACTCTACGTGATTTCGCCGGAGGCTCACGGGCTACAGGTGATCAACACCGAGACGCACGAGGTGGGCGACTACATGGAGCTCGGCTCGGCGCCCACGCGCGGCGTCCTTAGCAGCGATGCAAGCTTGCTCTATGTTTCGGACACGGCTGGCGGGCGCGTCACGCCAGTGGATATTCTCAATCGGCGGATTGTGCGTGATCCGGGGAAAGGCTTCCCTATTCCGGCGGGGGATTCACCTGGGGCGTTGCGGTTCGATCCGAATGAGAACTTGCTCCTGGTGGTGAGCCAGGGGTCCGGCGACTTGGCCGTCATTCGTGTGCGGACGAATTTTTTGCTGACGATGATTCCCGTGGGGGATCGTCCGCAGGAGCTGGCGGTGAAGTTGTTTTAGGAAGGATTGGTCCTTGTAGGGTCGGCCTTTTAAGGGCGACTGTAAGGACTTCAAGTAAAACTTTAACAACAAGCGGCTGGCCTCAGAAGGTAGCCTATTCAAGGGTTTAAGGAAGACTTTAATTATCGTCCAATACGTTCCCACTGCTCCGGCATCCGTCGTGAAGGCCGAGGCTACGTTTCCGGTGGCCAGGCGGAGTGATCTTCGCCAAGATTCACGTCGAGGAAGCCTTCGGCGGGCAAAACGTCGACGGGCAAACCTCCGTGCCAAAGGGCGACACCGAGCCTCAGCTTGGTCTGCCCCGCCAGGTGGAGCTGGTCCTTGTTGATGGCCACTTCCAGAACGCGCTCAAACGCGACTTCCGCGACAACCTTAGGGTTTAGCAGGCACAGGCGGTCCTTTTCGACAGCGAACCCTTGGACGTGGCCTCGCACGAGATTGACGACGATGGTGACTTCCTCGGCGCCTCCGATCGTGATGCGAAACTCGGGATCCTCCAATTCACCGAGCGCTTCCGGGAACGGATCGATGCGCACGCAGAAGCGGCCTTCCTCGAAGCCGTAGCGCAGTTCGTGAAGGTAGAAGACGCGTCCGTGCATGGAGCCGCCGCGCCGCTCCGGGGAATAGAGGCCGGCCCCGAGCCATTCGAAGTAGGAAGTATCCCGGCCGTCAATCTTGATATTCAGCCAGCCGGTGGGAGCGAGCTGTACGGCGTGCTCCGGCTGGCGCTTGATGGGCTTGGCCAATTCTTCCGGCGCCACTTGACCCAGTGCTAGGTAAATAGCGGTGAGGTGCTTGCGGTAGAGCGCATCGAATTCGGCGTCGTTCGCGGTGCTGTGCTCCGGGCCGAACCACCAGCACCAGTCGCTTCCTTCCGCGGCGAGGAGCGATTCGCGGGCTTCCTTGAGGGCGGTTTCGGTGGGCGCGTCAGCTCTTCCCTGCTTGCGCGCTTCAACTGCGCGGGCGTAGGCTTCGCGGGCGTCCCAGAGTAATTCCCAGGCCGCGACGTCTTCGGCGTGGCCGATCCAGACATCGAAGTTCGCGTTGATCCACGACGCGGGAAAAATTCCAGTGGTGGCGGGAATTTCGCCAGCGGCGGCGATGGCTTCGCTGGCAGTCAACGCGCGGAAATCCTGGTCGCCCTGAACGCGCGCGTAAAACTCGCGGAGGAACGCGCGTCCGTTACCCGGGTAGTATTCCCAGGCGTTTTCGCCGTCGAGGAAAAGGCAAATCGTCAGCGGCTGATTGCTCTGCACGGTTTCCCCGAGATGGCGCATTCGGGCATGGAGATCGGCGGCGGCGGCCTTGGCGTCCATGCGGCTGTAGACGAAACCGACAAGGTCGGACAAGTGGTGATCGCGAAACAATCCGGTGATGCCGTTCGGAGCCACTTGCACCTGCCAAGGTTTGTAGAGGCGGTCGGCGTTGGCGGGGATGCCATTGCCGTCGCGGAAGAACGCGACGTTGAGCGTGCGGCCGAGGACCCCCTCGTCCGTCCCGAACCAGCGAAAGCCTTCTTCGGCGGCAATCGTTAGCGCCTGATCGGAGACCGAGCCTTCGGAAGGCCACAGGCCGGCGGGCTTCGCGCCAAAAACTCTTTCGTGATATTCGCGAGCAAGCCGCAACTGTTCGCGCGCATCTTCCGGGCGGCGGTAGGCGCGGCGCGGGAGAGGCGTGGCAGGATTGGCGACACGCGCAATATCGGAATCGCAGATCAGCGGAAGGATGGGGTGATAGAACGGAGTCGTGCTGATTTCAATCTGACCGCGCTGCGCCGCGTCGCGATACGCAGGGAGCACCAGGCCTAGGAGTTCAAGCTGTTTTTTTCGCAAAGCGGATTTGTCTTGCTCGGCGTAGTCCTTCCCTTTCGTGGCCAGGCGGCTGACAACGTCATCCTTCTCGAACCAGGACTCTTCCATCCAAACCAACTGAGAAAGGAGCTGCAAGTCGCGCCAGTCGCGCGGAGTGAAGGAAACCAGCGCCTGCGCGCCGCCCGCGGGACGTGACCATTCGAATAGCTCGACGAAGCGCGGCCAGCGCGACATCAGGCGCTCGTGATTCACCTGAAACGCTCGGGCGATGATTTCCGCTTTGTCCTCGCGGGTCAGTTCTTCCGCATTCTTGAACGCCAGGGAAAACCAGGGCTCGTTGAAACTGCCGCTGGCGTACTCCTCAAGTTGAAGGCCGAGAGAAGGCACGACGTTGAAGGTGGCATGGAAGCCGGGAAATTCGCGAAGCACTTCGACCATGCCCCAGTAGTCTTTCAAGGCGTGCAGGCGCGTCCACGGGAGAACATAGCGCCCGCTTTCGGGGTCGCGATACTGCGGCTGATGCATGTGCCACAAGACAACTAGATGGACCCGCTTCATTGCTCGCGTTGCTCCCCTATAAGTCGTTTGACCGGAGAGTATCCGGGTGACAGTTGAAGATTGAAGCAGTGGTGCGGCTCGATTCAACAGATCTGAGCCCGCCAAGCTTGACTGCGAAAAGAACTACTGTAAGAAAAACTATCATGTAATCGACGGTAAGAGAAACGAAGCTGTGGAAACGGTTGCCAACTCTTGTAGCGCCGATGCGCAGAGTTTGCTCGCAGCCGCTGTAACTGGAGGGATTTAGGATTGCAGAATCGAGTCAAAATTTCGCGTCAGCAGGTTCAACTGGATCGCAAGGTTCCTTCACTCATAGCGCAGCGCAACTAGTGGATCGACGGTCGCGGCGCGGCGCGCTGGAATCCAACACGCCAGCAAGCCAGTTATTATAAGCAGCGCAGGAACACAGGTCAGCGTCCATGGGTCGTAAGGAGACACTCCCCAAAGCTGCGTGGCGATGACTCGCCCTAACGCCAAGCTGGCGATCAGGCCAAGAGCTACACCAATCGCGACCAATCGCAGCCCCATGCTAACCACTAACCTAAGGACATCCGGGCCTTCCGCTCCCAGAGCCATCCGTATCCCGATCTCGTGTGTTCTGCGCGCCGTCGTGTATGCAAGCACGCTGTAAACGCCAAGCGTTACCAGCACCAGGCCAATGGAACTGAAGATGGTCATGAGCATGAACCCAAAGCGCGGTCCCGCGTAGGAAAACTGGCTGATGTAGCCTTCGAGCGTCCCGGTAAGAGTCACCGCCACGCTGGCATCGGTGGCCCAGATTTCATGTTGCACGGCGTTCAACATCGTCAACGGTTCCTTTGCGGTCCGCACTAGAATCCCGCGGAACGCCGAACCCGTCACCGTAAAGGGCACCCAAATCTCCGGCTCGACCGGATCTTGCAATCCCCGGTTCTTTGCGTCCGCCACCAGCCCAATAATTTCAAACATGGGCTCTTTGACCGGGTCATCGAACTCCGCCAACAGTGCGATTCTCACTTGCCTTCCGATCGGATTCTCGTTTCCCAAATACTTTTTCACAAACGTTTGGTTCACAATGGCGAGCTTGCGTGCTCCGTTGACTTCAGCTTCTGTGAAAGCCCTTCCGCCCACAAACTGGATTTTCAGCACCAGAAAATATCCCTCGCTGATCAGTTGAAACATCGCGTTCCATTTTTCGGCGTGCGTCTTGCCTGGAATCTCAATGTCACTCGGAATCCCTCCATATGGCGGCAGCGTGCTGGTTTCGGTTGCTTCAACCACGCCCGGCAGTGCTTTCAGCCGCTGCAGCAGCGGGCGGTAGAATCCCGCCACCTGGTCTGCCGTCTTGTAGCGCTCCAATGGCAACGGAAGCCTTGCCACCAGAACATGATCCGGTTGCAACCCGAGGTGCACTTCGCGAAGCGCGACAAAACTTCTCATCAACAGTCCTGCCGCAACCAGCAGCGTCAACGAAAGTCCCACTTCCAGCACCACCACCGCATCGCGCAGCCTGCCGTGCCTGAAGCCGCCGCTGATCCCTTTGCCGCTATCGCGCAGCGGTTCGTTCAAATCCTTTCGCGCTGCCTTCAGGGCCGGCACCAGGCCAAACACCAAGGCCGTCAGCACGGCTGTCAATAGGGTGAAGACCAAGACCGGCGTATTTAGCCGGATCACCGCTTCGGCCGGGATAATCTCCTGCGGCATCAGTGCCACGAGGAACTTCAGCCCTCCCCACGCCATCAGCGTGCCCACAGCCGCCCCGCCAATCGCCAGAAGCAAGCTCTCCACCAGAAGCTGCCGGATCAATCTCCTGCGGCTGGCCCCCAGCGCAGACCGGATGGCAAACTCCTTTTCTCGGGTGGTCGCTCTCGCCAGCAGAAGGTTCGCTACATTGCCGCAGCCGATCAACAGCAGCAGGCCAACCGCCGCCAGGACGATATAAAGCGTGGTCTTAAACCTACCCACCACGAGATTCGTCAATGACTCTATTTGCACGGTGAAATGTTTCGGGTAATCCGCCGGATATACCGTCGCGAGCTGCTTGGCCACCACCGTCAAGTCCGCCTCCGCCTCCTTCGTGGAAACGCCGGGCTTCAAATGCCCCAGCAAAAACCAGCGCTGCCGAAACGCTCCAGCGATAACTTTCCCGGTCGCTGCCCGAGTTGGCTTTGCCGGAATCCACATGTCTGCATCGCCCCATCCAAATCGCGGGGGCATAATCCCAATCAGGGTTCGCGATACCCCATTCAGGACAAAGGTCTTGTTGACAATTCCCGGATCGGCGGCGAACTTCTTCACCCACGTCTTGTAGCGCAGGACAAACACCGGTGGTGCGCTGGGTTCGTAATCGGCTGCCTGCATCACCCGCCCAAACAACGCCGGCATTCCCAGGAACTCAAATGTCCCCGGCGTCACGAAATTCCCGTCGAATCGATCTGTTCCCTCTCCCGAGCGGTACAACACGTCCGTCCGGTCATTCGCGATCACCCGGTCAAATACATGATTCTGTTCCACATAATCCAAAAACTCCGGTCCCGTGTATCCAGCTCGCCCTCCTGGCTCACTCCGTTCCGTGTCGTGGATTAGCACGGAAAAGTACCGCTGGGCATCGGGGTAAGGAAAGGGTTCCATCAGAACATTGTCCATCACGCTGAAAATCGCCGTGGAAGCGCCAATTCCCAGCGCCAGAGTAATGATCGCTACCACCGCGAATCCCGGGGCCTTCCCCAGGTTCCTCAGCGCATACCGAATATCCTGTCCTAACGTTCCCATATCTAGCCTCCACTTTCAGCGGCTAAACGCCCCTGCTCATGTAATGCGAGTCCTTGGACCCATCCCTTGCGCCCATTCAAGGTACGCATTCTTCTGTAAATTAGTTCGACGCCGCCCCGCCCAAGAAGTTGCTTCCGCTCCCAGACCGGGCACAATTTAGAGGAGGTGTGTGATGAGTCGGCAATCGGCCACTACGTTCTTGCCGGGTGGGAATTACGAGGCAGATTCGGCTTGATTCCGAATTGCTTGGAGCCCCAATCGCACAGGCCTTCGAGGAGCGGGATCAGGGTCTGGCCGGCGGGGCTGAGCGAATAGGTGACCTTCGGCTGCGAAGTGCGCACTGCCGTTCTACTGACAACGCCGTCCTTTTCCAATTCGCGGAGCTGGGCGGTGAGAACCTTTTCGCTGATGCCTCGCAGAAGATTGCGAAGTTCAGCGAAGCGGCGCGGGCCAAATGAAAGATCCCAGACGGCCTGGACTTTCCACTTGCCACTCAGGACGTTGATGGTCGCCTGAACGGGACAGTTGTAGTGTGCCTTCATCGAGGGCTCCGGGCTTACAAATTTGTACGTACTTCACTGCGGCAGAAAGCCGTTATACCATGGCCTCGAAGCATTCGGCTCGCACCAGACTGCCTGAATTCGGCCGGCTGGGCGAGCTTCATAAAGTGGGAGCGAGAAAATGATCCTTATCACCGGCGCCAGCGGGAGCGTTGGCAAAGCGGTTTTGCACGAAGCGATCCGGAAAGAGTCCGAGGTCCGCGCGATGTACAGGTCCAAGGAGGAGGCCGCCAAGGCACCCTCGGGATGTGAGCCTGTGCTGGCGGATTATGCGGACAAGCAGAGCTTGCGCAAGGCTCTGGACGGCGTGACTTGCGTGTATGTGGTGTGTTCCCCGATTCCTCAGCTTGTGGACCTCGAAAGCAACATGCTGGACGCGTGCAAGGAGGTCGGGGTGAAGCACGTGGTGCTCAATTCAGCGCTCGGCGCAGGAGATTACGGCAAATCGTTTCCAAGTTGGCATCGCAAGGTGGAAGACAAGCTCAAGTCATCAGGAATGAGCTACACGATCCTGCGACCCAATGGGTTTCTGCAGAACATTGTTACCTACAACGCCCCCAGCATTCGGGCGCAGGGCGCGTTCTACGCGGCCATGGGTGACGCGAAAATCAGCTATGTGGACGTGGGTGACATCGCGGTCGTTGCCGTCAAAGCCCTTCACGGTGGCGCGCATGCGGGAAAGACTTATGAATTGAATGGCCCAGAAGCGATATCGAACCAGGAATTGGCAAAGCGAATTTCCAAGGTTGCCGGTCGCACGGTGAGTTACGTGGACATTCCGGAATCGGCGCAGCGCGAAGCCATGCTCGGCATGGGCATGCCGGAATGGCAGGCGACGGCGCTCCTCGACCTACAGCAGTATTACAAGCAAGGTGGCGGTGCGAAAACGGATGGCTTGCTGCAGTCACTGATCGAACGCGCGCCCGTAACGCTCGATCAGTATTTGAAGGTGAACGCCAAGGAATTTCGAGATCAGGCCGCGTCTGCCTGAAGAGGGAGAGCCGGAATGAGCACAGCACTGGGACAATCGGAAATCAAGAATCCAAAGACCGGAATGACGCTTGCGGAGATGAAGGAATTCATCCGCAATCATTTTGAAGAATTCGTGAACCGGAAAAACCTGCGCATCGGTGAGGTGAATTTCGCGCCTGGGTTCGCGGATCACGGGGCAGACGTCCCGCCGGGACTGCCTCCGGGACCAGAAGAGGCGATACAGTATGTCGGCGCAGCGCTCAAAAAAGTTCCCGACTTGCGGGTAACGATCGAAGACATGATTGCCGAGGACGACAAAGTGGTGGTGCGCAACCATTGGACAGGCACCGACGCGGCATCGAAGCAGCGGCTGGAATTTTCCGGAATTGTGATTTGGCGGATCGCCAACCGGCAAATCGTGGATCGCTGGGCTTACCTGGAGAGTCCGCACCCCGTGCGCGGATAGATTGGCACTTTAGAGAAAGCGCGCTGGCTCTCAGAAGAAAGACGAGGAACCCGGCAAGGCGAACGCTGTCGCGACCGTGCTACACTCACCGTTCGCGTCATGCGCATCCTGGACCGCTATATCGTCCGCGAAGTTTTCCGCCACGCACTCCTCGGACTTGTCGTCTTTACCTTCGTGTTTTTCGTGCCGCAACTGGTGCGTTTGATGGAGCTTTTTGTCCGACACAGCGGCTCCGGCGCGCAGGTTCTGAAGCTTTTTCTGTGCATATTTCCCGCCGTATTTGTGTTTACAGTGCCCATGGCCACACTGATTGGAGTCCTGCTGGGGCTCGGGCGAATGTCGGCGGACAGCGAAATCATCGCGATGACGGCGCTGGGAGTCGGCCGCCGGCGGATTTTGCTTCCCGTTGGCGTGCTGGCGCTCACAGGCGCGGCAGTGACGCTGGCAATGACGACTTGGCTTGGTCCGGTTGCCCTGAGGACGTTCCGATCTTTGCAGGCCGATTTGGTCACCTCGCAGGTGTCCTTTGCGTTGCAACCACGCGTGTTCGACGAGCGCTTCCCGCGGCTGATTCTCTACATTAACGATGTGACCGCCGCGGGGACGCAATGGCATGGCGTTTTTCTCGCGCAAACCACCACGGAGAGCGGCTCGCAACTGACGCTGGCGGAGAGCGCGATTGTTATTGCGGAACCGAAGCAGGGCAAGTTGGAGCTGCATCTGCATGGCGGCACCACGCACGAATTCTCGCGCGAAGATGCAGACCACTACTCCGTTACGGCATTCGGCCAGAGCGACTGGCCCATCGAGTTCAGCGGCTTGGCAGTTGCCCAACCACGCCAACTGAACAATCCGGAGCGCTCGAACCGCGAACTATTGAATGATAACGGCCCGGGCTGGCGTGAAGCCCGCGTGGAGCTTCACCGGCGCTTTGCATTTCCGATTGCCTGCTTTGCCTTTGCGCTGGTCGCCGTTCCGCTGGGCGCGCGGCCGCGGCGCGGCGGCCGGGCAGCGGGGGCGTTACTCGCAGTAATGCTCATTGCTTCCTACTACTTGCTTTCTGTAATGGGAGCTGGGCTGGCGCGGCAAGGGACGCTGACGCCGGCTGCGGGAATCTGGATCGCCAATGCCGTGCTTGTAGCGCTGGGGCTGACGCTCCTGCCCCGGATGGAGCAGTTCCGGGGCGAAAACCGGTGGCTGCGTCCGATGATCTATCTGCAATCCCGAAGACGTCTGTTGCGCCGCCGGAGAGCCCAAGCCCGCGGCAGAACGGCTACGGCAAATGGATTGAATGGCGAGCGTGCATCACAGGAAATCATAACGCGGTCCAGTGGAAGTTTCCCACAAGTGATTGACATCTATATTTTGCGCCGTTTTTTTTATTATTTCGCGGTGCTGATGGGAGCGTTCGTTTTTCTATTTGAGACTTTTACGTTCTTCGAGCTACTCGACGACATTGCGCGCCACCGCGTTCCCTTTCTGATCGTGGTCGATTATTTCCGCTACCTTGCTCCCTATCTTCTCTATCAACTGGCGCCGCTGGGCGCACTGGTTGCCGTCCTCGTGACGCTGGGGATCATGAGCAAGAACAATGAAATCGTGGCCATCAAGGCCAGCGGCATCAGTCTGTACCGGCTGGCGGTACCGTTGCTTCTTGCGGGGCTGACGTTGGCAGTAATCATGATCGCGCTCGACGATACCTATCTGCCCTACGCGAACCAGCGGCAGGACGCGCTTCATAACCTGATCAAAGGAAAGCCGCCCCAGACGTACACTCACCCACAGCGCTGGATATTCGGCGACGGCTCGAAAATCTACAATTACGACCTCTTTGACCCCACGCAAAACCTCTTTGGCGGGCTCACGGTCTTGGAGGTTGATCCGGTGACGTTTCAGGTGCGCCGCAGAATCTTCGCCTCGCGGGCGCGTTGGTCGGAGACGCAAAAGGTATGGGTTCTCGAAGGGAGTTGGGTGCGAGACTTTGCGGATGGCACGATTGTCCGCTACGAGCGGCTGCCCCCGATAACCTCGCTCCCTGAGCTCACGGAACCGCCTAGTTATTTCAACCGCGAGGTCCGGCAAGCGTTCCAGATGAGCTGGCGGGAGCTGCGGAGTTACATTGATGGACTGCAGCGCGCGGGTTTTGACGTGTCAACCCTGACCGTGCAATGGCACGAAAAGATCGCCTTCCCCCTACTCGCGCCTGTGAGCATGCTCCTGGCGATCCCGTTCGCATTTCTGGTGGGGACGCGCGGCGCGGTGGGAGGCGTGGCGCTGGGGATGGGATTCGGCGTTGCTTACTTGTCCGTGGCAAGACTTCTGGAAGCCATGGGCGGAGTGGGGCAGCTTCCCCCGTTTCTGGCGGGGTGGTCGCCAGACATTATTTTCTTTTTCCTGGGCCTGTACTTCTTCTTCAAAATGCCCACGTAGAAGGAAAGAAGCCGCCGACGAGCAGGGATTGTGGAGATGCTGCACACCGGCGACCACTTCAAGTATTACTTTAGATTGACTCGAAGCGAATTCCTACGCTATTTCCTTTTCTTTTTCGCGCCTTCCTTTTCTTCAACTATTACTTGAGCAGCAGCCAGGCGCGCAATGGGAACGCGGAAAGGTGAAGCGCTGACATAGTCCATGCCGACGTGATGGCAAAACTTCACGCTGTCCGCATCGCCACCGTGCTCGCCGCAGATGCCGATCTTGAGTTTGGGGCGTGTTTTGCGGCCCTGCTCGATGCCCCAGCGCATCAGCATCCCGACGCCCTTGGTATCGAGTGACTGGAAGGGATCCGCAGCAAAAACGCCGGCTTTCTTCTCATCCACATAGTCCGGCAGGAAGCGGCCGGCATCGTCCCGAGAGAGCCCCATCGTTGTTTGCGTGAGGTCGTTGGTACCGAAGGAGAAGAACTCGGCCACTTCGGCGATCTCTGCCGCCAGCAACGCCGCCCGCGGCAGCTCAATCATTGTGCCTACGAGATAATTCAGCTTCACCCCCGACTTCTTAATCAAGTCTTCCGCGACGCGGCGGGTCGCCTGCTCAAGAATGGAGAGCTCCTTACGGTCCAGAGTGAGCGGATGCATGATCTCAGGTAATACTTTAACTCCTGATTTTTGACATTCGATAGCCGCTTCGACTATGGCCCGCACTTGCATCTCGAGAATTTCGGGGTAAGTGATGGCAAGGCGGCAGCCGCGATGGCCAAGCATAGGGTTGGCTTCGTGCAACTGCTCGACGCGGCGGGCTACGGTCTCGACATCGATCTTCAAATCCCGCGCCAGTTCTTCTTGCTTGGCACGCTCGTGGGGCACGAACTCGTGGAGCGGCGGGTCTATCAAACGGATGGTGACCGGGAAGCCATCCATGGCCTTGAAGATTCCCACGAAATCGCGGCGCTGGAACGGGAGCAATTTGTCGAGGGCCTTGACGCGAGCTTCCCTGTTGTCGGCGAGGATCATTTCCTGGATGGCGCGCTGGCGTTCGTGGCTTCTTTCGGGCTGTTCGAAGTCAGTGAAAAACATGTGCTCCGTGCGGCAGAGGCCGATCCCCTCTGCACCGAACTCGATGGCTTTGCGAGCATCTTGCGGAGTGTCAACATTCGTGCGGACCCGGAGGCTGCGCGTCTCGTCGGCCCACTTCATGAGCGTTTCGTAGGACCTAGGAAGCTGGGGAACCACAAGAGGCATCGCTTCGGTGTAAACCACACCTTCGCTGCCGTCGAGGGTGATCCAGTCCCCTTCCTTCACGACTCTGCCATTGGTGGACATCGAGAGTGATTTGTAATCGATGTCCAGTTTTTCCGCGCCGACCACGCAGCACTTCCCCCAACCGCGGGCAACGACCGCGGCATGACTGGTCTTGCCCCCGGTAGCGGTCAAAATGCCCTGAGCGACGGCCATGCCACCGACGTCTTCGGGGCTGGTTTCGCGACGGACTAGGATGACTTTCTCGCCGCGCTCGGCCCACTCTTCCGCTTTCTGCGCGGAGAAGACCACTTTGCCAACGGCGGCGCCAGGGACCGCATTGATACCGGTAGCCAGGATTTTCGAGGTCAGCGATTTCCTGTCGACCTTGACGTCGATCACGGGATAGAAGAGACGCTCGATGTCTTCCGGCTTTATGCGAAGGATGGCCTCTTCCTTGGTGATGAGCTTTTCGTTGGCCATGTCGACAGCGATGCAGAAGGCGGCCGCAGGAGTGCGTTTGCCGGTACGCGTCTGAAGCATGTAGAGCTTGCCGTTCTCGACGGTGAACTCCATGTCTTGCATGTCGCGATAGTGCTTCTCAAGCTTTACTCGAACTTTCTCGAGTTGCGCGTAAACCCTGGGCATGGTCTTTTGCATTTCGCGCAACGGCATGGGAGTGCGAATGCCGGCGACCACGTCTTCACCCTGCGCGTTCACCAGATAGTCGCCATAGAAAATTTTCTCGCCGGAACTCGGATCGCGCGTAAAGCAGACGCCTGTGCCGGATGTGTCGCCGGTATTTCCGAAGACCATTTGGACAACGTTGACGGCAGTGCCGAGAAGACCACTGATTTTCTCGACGCGACGATAGGTGACCGCCTTCTCCGCCATCCAGGAACCGAAAACAGCGCCAATCGCGCCCCAGAGCTGATCGATGGGGTCGTTCGGAAATTCCTTCCCGGATTCCATGCGGAAGTACGCTTTGTATTCCGCTACCAATTCTTTCCAGCCACTGGCGGGCACGGCGGTATCTTCCTTGACCTTGAGCCGGTCTTTCAGCGCGCGCAGGCGGTGTTCGAGATCCTCCTTCGGCATGCCCATCACGACGGTCGAATACATCTGCACAAAGCGGCGGTAAGCGTCGTAAGCGAAGCGCTCATTCCTGGTTGTGGAGGCGAGGCCTTCGACGGAGCGGTCGTTGAGACCGAGATTGAGGATAGTCTCCATCATTCCGGGCATGGAGCGGGCAGAGCCGGAACGCACGCTGACGAGGAGTGGATTCCTGGGGTCGCCGAGTTTCTTCTTCGTGGTGCGCTCGAGCTTTGCGACGTTGGCGGCGACTTGCTTCTTCAGTTCCGATGGATACTTCTTGCCGCTTTTGTAAAAGTAGTCGCAGGCTTCCGTGGAGATGGTGAAGCCTGCGGGCACGGGCAAGCCGATTTTGGTCATCTCCGCGAGGCCTGCGCCTTTACCGCCGAGGAGATCGCGCCAGGTTCCGTCACCTTCCGCTTTGCCAGCACCAAAGAAATACACCCATTTTTTCACTGTATGCCTCGCTTGTCCTTTTTTGAATTGTGGAACGCTTGCTGCTATCGCCATTCCGCAGCGGCGGCCGGAAAAATTGTCGGCACGCCGACTTTAAAGCAGTTCAAGTAATACTTGAGATAACTAGCGCCGTTCTTCACCGCCAAGCTCAGAAAAATCAGCGACCGTCGTGAACTCGCGGAGCAATTCCGCGAGCAAAGCCAGACGGTTGTTTCGAACGGCTTCGTTTTCCGCCATCACCATAACTCCGTCGAAAAAATGATCGACTGCTTTTCGCAGACCGGCAATCGTCTCCAAGGCGTCCTGATACTTCCCTGCACGTTTCTGAGTCTGCACTTTTGACGCGGCATCCCGAACAGCGGAGTGGAGTCCGCGTTCCGCGGCGTTCTCAAACAGCTCCGGGTTTACATGGTGAGAATCGCCGGGAGCAACGTTGGCCTTTTCAAGAATATTCCGAATCCGTTTGAACGAAACCGCGAGAGGCTCGAAGTTCTTTGACTTTCGAATGGCCTTCAGCGCGATCAATCGCTTTTGGGCGTCCACCAGGTCGTCGGCTCCAGCACGAAGAGCGGCGCTGACTTCGTCATAACCGAAGCCTTCGCGTTCGCGGAAGACAAACTTGGCGCGGTCGAGGATGAAGTCGAGGATTTGAGATTCCTGGCCAGGCGTTACGCCACGCTTAGGTTTGTGAGTCAGAAGCGCCTTTGCAGCAGCGCCAACCGCCAGAGAGAGGGACGCGGGCAGTTTCCTCTCCAGAATGATCTTGACGATTCCCAGCGCAGCGCGGCGCAAAGCGTACGGATCGCTGGAGCCGGTGGGCACCACTCCCACAGCAAAGCAGCCAACCACGGAATCCAGTTTATCCGCGAGAGCTACGGCGCAGCCGGTCAGATTGCGCGGGATGGGATCTTCCAGTCCGACGGGACGATAGTGATCGTAGACAGCGTCTGCAATTTCATCGGATTCGCCCTGGGCACGCGCGTATAGGCCCCCGACGACACCCTGGAGCTCGGTGAATTCGCGAACCATTTCGGTGGCGAGGTCGCACTTGGCAAGTTCGGCAGCGCGATCGGCTTCCGCAACGTGGGCGTGGACCATGCCAAGATTGAACCACTGCTCGGTGAACCAACGGGCGATGGTACGGATGCGTTCGACCTTGTCTCGATAACTGCCGAGACGCGATTCGTAGGTAACGCGTTCCAGCTTCGGCAAATAGTCGGCGAGCCGACATTTCTGGTCCGCCTGCCAGAAGAACTGCGCATCGGCGAATCGGGCGCGGAGGACGCGTTCATGGCCGGCGCGGATCAGTCCTTTGGAGTCCTTATCCACATTGATGACCGCGAGGAAATGCGGAGCCAGTTCCCCGCTCTTCTTTTCCACCGCGAAATACTTCTGGTGATCGCGCATGACGGTGACAAGGATTTCGTCCGGGAGGCTTAAATACCCCGGATCGAAATTGCCTTGGATGACCGTGGGGTACTCGTTGAGATAGGCCACCAGCTTCCGAAGCGAAGAGTCTTCGTGTAAGCGGTAGCCTCCCCGTTTGGCGTGGGCTTCGAGTTCCGCCGCGATCTTCTCCTCACGTTTGGCGGGGCGGATGATGACGCCGTTGTGCTGGAGTCTCTTTTCGTAGTCCAGGAAGTTGCCGACGGGAATGGCGCTCGAACCGAGGAAGCGATGGCCGCGAGTGGTGCGACCGGCGGCAATGCCGGCGACGGAGAGTTTCAGCGGCTTGCCATCGAGTACGGCGACGATCCAGCGGATGGGACGAATGAACCGAGCCCCATCGAGGCCGCTCCAGGTCATGGAGCGTGGCCAGGTGAGATCGTGCACCGCACGGGGCAGGACGTTGTTCAGGATCTGCTCCGCGGTTCTGCCGAGCTTGATTTGTTTGGCCGCTAGGTACTCGCCCTTGGGGGTCTGCACCAGATAAAGATCGCTGACGTGGACGCGCTGCTTCTCGGCGAAGCTCTGGGCGGCGCGTGTCGGCGCGCCGACGGAATCGTAGGCCACGGACTTCGGTGGACCGGTTACTTCGGTCTCGACGTCAGGCTGCTTGGGGCGAAGTCCGCTGATCCAGGCGGTCAGCCGGCGAGGCGCGCTGAAGGTCTCCACCGAAACACCATCAAAGAGGCTTTCGGCCGTGAGCAGCTTCTCGATATTGGCGCGGAACTCTGCTTCCGCCTTTGGAAGCATCCCGGCAGGAATCTCTTCGCAGCCGACTTCGAAGAGCAGTTCAACGCGCTTTTCTATTGCGGGCGCCTTCATGCCCCCACCTCGCGCTGGGATGCGGGGCCGGCAATCTGCGAGAGATAGGCTGCCGCCGTCCGGCACGCGATGGTGCGCACGCGGGTCATGAGCGCGGCACGTTCGGTGGTGGAGATCACGCCCCGTGCGTCCATCAGGTTGAAGAGCTGCGAGCACTTAAGGCAATGGTCGTAGGCCGCAAGCAATGGATATCGAACGCGCTCCTTCCCTTCCAGTCCTTTGAAACCGTCGAGGAGTTCCTTGGCCTGCTTTTCGTGCAATTCAAATTCAGTCCGAATCGAGGGCGCATCGCTGCGATCGAAGCTGTATACAGAAAACTGCTGTTCTTCCATCAAGCGGATGTCGCCGTAAGTTTTATCTGCGGACCAGCGAAGGTCGTAGACGCTCTCGACACCCTGAAGAAATGCGCAGATGCGTTCGAGGCCGTAGGTGAGCTCAACGGAGATGGGGTCGAGGTCGATACCGCCGCTCTGTTGGAAGTAGGTGAATTGGGTGATCTCCAGACCATCGAGCAGCACTTGCCAGCCGATGCCCCATGCGCCGAGCGTCGGAGATTCCCAGTTGTCTTCTTCAAATCGGATGTCGTGCTCCTTGAGGTTGATGCCGATGGCACGAAGGCTCTTGAGGTAGAGGTCCTGGACATCGACCGGAGAGGGCTTGAGGATCACTTGGAATTGCGTATGTTTATAGAGGCGATTAGGATTCTCCCCATAACGACCGTCGGCGGGCCGACGACTGGGCTGAACGTATCCGACGCGGTAGGCATGCGGCCCGAGCACGCGGAGGAATGTTTCCGGGTGCATGGTGCCTGCGCCCACTTCCACATCATACGGTTGTTGGAGTACACAACCTTGCTTCACCCAAAACTGAGAGAGCTGCAGAACTAAATCTTGGAAGTTGAGGCCCTTCGGTCTTTTCTCAAGTTTTACTTTAGCTTTCAAGTGGTCTCCAAAAGTTCGCGCGTCGTCAACCGCCGCTCCACGTGGTTTTCGATCCAGGCCAGCGCGGCCTCGCGCAATTCACTAAGGCTTGGTTGCATCGACTTCTCGAACTCGATGCGGTCCAGCCGTTCGCCAGCGAAGCGCTCGGCAAGGTTTCTTGCCTCAAGATGCAGAGGCTTCATTCCGGAGCGCCGGCACTTCTCGCAAAAGAGGCCAGGCTGATGCGCGTCGTAATAGGCCGGCTTCGAGCCAAACAGCGTGCCGCAAGCCACGCAACGGTCGAAGCGCGGCAGCCACCCGCCGAGCCTTACTGTCCAGAAAACGAAGTAGCTCAGCGGCAAGGCCCAATCGCCCGTGCGTTCCACCTCGCGCGTCGCCAAGAGAATCAGCCGGAACATCGGCTCAGAGACTTCGTGCTCCGGCAAAATAAGCTCCGAAATCTCGCTGATCACGGCGAGCCCGGTGCTGAGACTGTAATTGCTCTGGGCCTTATGAAAGGACTCAAGCAATTCAGCCTGCTGGATACGCACCAGCTCGCGCGTTTCCTTCTCGACGTACCAGATCTGGACGTGAGAGAGAACCTCGAGCGTCGATCCGTAGCGGTTCTTCAGGCGCCGTGCGCCAGCGGCTACGCCGCGTACCCGTCCCGAGGAGCGCCCCAGAAAGCTCACCAGGCGATCCGCCTCGCCCAGGGGAAATGTCTTCAGGATGATGGCTTCCGTTTCCCGCGCAGGCATGAGCAGTCGGCGCGCCGACGCCGCGCCGGACAAACCGAAACCCGCCGTCCGAAGCGCGCGCACACGCAGAGCTATTGTAATTACCACACGCGCACTCATCGCGCAATGTTCCGGTGGAAAATATCTCACCAAATCAAGCGAACTACCCCGTCGTACGTGAAATCTCTTCCGCTCGGTTCCCAACGCTTTTCCTGCGCGAAGCGTCGTAAAGACTGCAAATGGAGGCGATTGCGGCCGCAGATTTATTCTGTTAACTAGCAGATTTGTCGCGCCAACGTTATCGGACACTGTGACTCATTTCCCCGCCCTTTTCTTTTCCCGCGCGTTTCGCTACTCTGCTGCGGACCTCACCCATGTTCATCCCACTCAAGGACCTCAACCCATCGCGCACCTATCCCTTCGTCAATATCACGCTGATCCTCGCCAACATCGTCGTATTTATCTACGAAATCGGCCTGGAAGCCACCCTTCCGAGGCGAGCGTTCGACGCCCTGCTTCTTCCCTACTCCACGGTCCCAGCCCGCTTTCCTGCCTTCCTGGCGGGACACACCAGCTTTGAAGTTTCCTTCGTGCCCCTGGTTACGAGCATGTTTCTTCATTCCGGCTTCTTGCACCTTGCTGGGAACATGCTGTTTCTTTGGATCTTCGGCGACAACGTCGAAGACTTTTTTGGACACATCCCCTATCTGTTTTTTTATATGGTTTGCGGAGTCGGGGCGGGTCTGCTGCATGTGCTATTCAATTTCCACTCTAACATTCCGGCTGTGGGCGCGAGCGGTGCCATCTCTGGCGTCATGGGCGCTTACATCTTGCTCTATCCGCGTGCGCGGATTCTTACGCTGGTTTTTATATTCCCTTTGCCTGTGCCTGCCGTGATCTTTCTGGGCTTGTGGTACGTCATGCAATTTCTCGCAGGGATCAGCACGATTGGGGTCAAAGTCACAGGAGGAGTGGCCGTGTGGGCGCACATCGGAGGATTCTTGCTGGGAATGCTGCTGACGACGATGGTCAGACGCCGTTAGAAAAATGCATGCGCGCCTGATTCAAGTATTACTTTAGATTAGGATTGAAATTGAAACGAGGATGGCATCGCAAGACTGGCAGCTAGGGTGCGCACTCCAGAAGGCGAACCACAGATTTAGAGATGGGGGACGAGGGCGTTCGCGGATTTAATGGCCAGCCAATCGCCCACTTCTACCGTGCGTTTATCCCCGCCGAGGTCTGGCGTCACGAAGTTCTCGTGCAGAGCCGCCCGCACGGCGGTGCGCAGCGCGGCGGCCTCCGGCTTCCAGCCGAGAAATTCCAGCATCATCGCCGCGGTGAGAACGGAGCCCAAGGGATTGGCGATGCCCTTTCCGGCAATATTGGGGGCGGACCCATGCACTGGCTCGAATAGTGAAGTCTTGCCCGGGTGAATGTTTGCTGACGGCGCAAGGCCCAGACCGCCGGCCAGCTGCGCTCCCAGGTCGCTGATAATGTCGCCGAATAGATTGCAGGTGACGATGACGTCGAACTGGCGCGGGTCGCGGACGATTTCCATCGCCAGGGTGTCTATATACAAGTGGCGGGAATCGATGTCCGCGAATTCCTGGCGGACTTGCTTAAAAACCCTTTGCCAGAGGTCGTGCGCAAAGGTCATGGCGTTCGATTTGTCGCTCATGCAGACGCGCTTCAAGCTGTTATGGCGGGCGTATTCGAACGCGTAACGGATGATGCGCTCCACGCCTTTGCGGGAGTTCATGTCTTCCTGGACGGCGATCTCGTCCGGCGTTCCTTTTTTAAAAAAACCGCCGACACCCACGTAGAGGCCCTCGGTGTTTTCGCGGAAAACCATCACGCGAATGTCTTTTTCTGTGCGATCACGTAACGGCGTGAGGCGGTCGTGGAGCAATTCCACGGGTCTGGCGTTGACGTACAGATCGAGCTTGAAGCGAAGACCCAGCAGAATATCGGCGGCATGCTGATTCGAAGGAACGCGTGGGTCGCCGAGCGCGCCAAAGAGAATGGCGTCAAACTCATCGCGCAGCATCTCGACCGCACCTGGCGGTAACGAAACGCCTTCGCGAAGATATTTGTCAGCGCTCCAATCGAATTCGACAAATTCGATGGGCCGCTTGCCGGGCGCGGCCACAGCTTTCAGCACTCTCACGGCTTGCGGAGTAACTTCCGCTCCGATGCCGTCGCCGGGTACTACGGCAATTCGAGCCGCGGGGCCGCCATTTCGCAAAGGAACGCCGGGCAATGTCTTGTCTCCTCGACGGCCTTCCTCGCGCCGCCCGATGAAATACGTGGACCGAAAAGACCGCGCGCTATTCTTCCATCAAAGCGTGGTTCGCGCCACCCTTACCAGATCCGCGTTTGAATGGACGGATTTCTACTTCAGTTTGGCAAATTCGGCGCGGGCAGATTTAAGTATGGGAATGTCGGGGTCGGCGTTTTTCCAAAGCGCGAAGAATTCCTGGTAGGAGGTCCGCGCCGCGTTGGTGGAACCCGAGAGGGTCTGCGCGCGACCTTGGCCCAAGTGGGCCAGTGCACCAGACCAACAGTTGCCCACCACTCCCCGGCTATCGATGAGCTTTTGGAATTCCACGAGGGCTTGCGGTCCTCGTTTCGCGCCCAGGTACGCCTCCGCGCGGACGTAGACCGGGATCATGCAGGAATAGCTCAAGTTCCCAATGAGCTGCCCGCGCTCATAAGGTTTTACAAGATCGAGCAATTCGAGGGCTTTCACGGGTTTTCCCCCGACCATCTCGGCCTGCGCGCGAATCGTGGGCAACCAGGCAGATTGCACAACGGTATTGGAGACGTTGGCCGCAGCCAGATCGTCGCGCATAGTTTGCGCGCGTCGCACATCACCAATTCGGGTCAGCACAAGAATCGCCAGAATCTGAGCGTCGCGGCTCTTCGGAGCGAGATCGAGAACCTTATCTGCATCCTTGCGAGCTTCCTCAAGGTTGCCGTATACCGCTTCTCGCAACGCGGCCATTCCCTGCCAAATGGCTGCCGGTTCGGTAAGCTGGGCGTTCTGCGCGACCTCGACGGCCCGGCGGGAGAGTTCGCGCGCTTTCTGGACATGTCCTGCGTACGCTTCCGTGTCGGCACGCAGGGCCAGTATCGTATCTTCGCCGCCTGGCTTGCCGGCGGACCAAGCTATCTCACGGTCCATGCCTGCGGGCTTGCCCCGCAAAAAGGCCAGCGCATAAAGATCGGCGTGCATGGAGGGATCATCGAGTTTGCGAGCGAAGGCTTGATCCAGAATGTTCTGCGCTTCTTCCAGGCGCTGCAGGGCGATGTAAGCGGTCGCGAGATTCTCGTACCAGGCCGTGCTGCCGGGATCGAGGCGGAGCGCTTGCTGAGCCAGGGTCGCGGCTTGGTCGTAGTCTCCGATCAGAAAATATTCCGAGGACAGATTGCCTTTCGCAATGTCGTCGCGGGGGTAGAGCCGGACCCACTCCTTGTAGCTCGCGATAGCCTTCTGAACGTCACCGGTGGCCAGGTCGTAGTACAGCGTGGTGATATGCAAGCGGTCGCGCACGGTTTGGCGATCCGCCAATTCGAAAGCCTGCCGGATGTGATCGGCTGCCAGGCCGTTCTGATTGAGATTGTAGTGGGCGACTGCCAGATTGGAGTGTGCTAGAGCAAATCGGGAGTCCGATTCGATGGCCTTCCTGAGAGCGGGCACGGCGTCGATGGCTCCTTTCTCACGCGCCAGGCGGCGGCCTTCGCTGAATGCTTTGAGGGCGTCCAGAGACCCGGTCGCGGCCCGATCAAGGGGCAAATCGAATCTTTGGAGAGAGGCCGCATCTTCACCGAACTTGCCGCGAAGATCTTTGGCCGCCATTCCGAGGGCGCGCACCACATCGCCCTTGCCCGCTGCGTCGCTCTGTGAGCGCGCGACGGCGTCGTCGCTCGAGCAGCGCGTCGCATCCAGTCTCAAGGCATAACCACTACCGTCTTTGGAGATGCTTCCGGTCAGGTAGACCGTGGCCCCCAAACGTTGACAGAGCTGGGGCGCGAGATCGCGCGTTACGACGGTTTCCAGCGGGCGACCCAAGGACCGTAGCGCCTCTGCGACTTTCTCAACGGAAACCAGGTTCAACGACGGTGACTGGGACAGGCTGATGGCCAGCGCTTCCTGGAGGGAACTATCAAGGACGGGCTCACCAGTGGCGTTCGAAAAATTGGCGATCAGGATGGTGTCCGTGTCGGAGAGCTTCGTACCCTGTTGCCAATACCAAAAGAATCCGGCGGTCGCAAGGAAGAGCAGCAGTCCGGCAATGGCGAGCTTGGCCTTCATGATCGGAGACTTCTCCTACCGAGCGTCAGCTACAGCCTCTTGTGGTCGCTCCATGAGCCTGTTTCCGCGCATGAAAGCTGCTGGAATGTCATCGGGAGATCGGGGCTGACTTGTGAAAATAGTAGGCGTTGGGAAGAACCTTAGTCAACGACGGTTCAGCGGAGAGTTTACTAGGTGGCATTATCATTCACGACAGATGCCCGCCCTGACTCAATCCAATACACGCCGCCGAGCGCAAGAACTCCGCCCAGCACTTGGTTCCAGGAGCCTTTTTCTCCTAGCAAGAGAATCCCGAGGACGGTCGCAACGATAGGCAGGAGATAAGTGAATGCGCTCAATTGCGAGGCCTCGAGATACCGAAGCAGCCAGAAGTAAAAGACATAAGCAACCGCGGAGCTGAAGATCGCCATGTACAACATCGCGGCCCAGCCGGTCCACGCGATGGCGCGCCATTGCTCCACGGAACCGAGCGCAACGGCCCGATAGACCGCGACAGGCAGGACGATCACTGCTCCGGCATAGTGGCTGAATGCCGTCATGGTCAATGGGTCGTAGCGCCCTGCCAGACGTTTTCCAAGCACGACGTACACGGCAAAACCGATTGAACCTGTCATGGTGATGGCGTCACCCAGCACGGACGGCGAGTGCGCGGAAATACCGTTTTCCGAAGCCAGGACAGCGATTCCGGCGAACGCAATGGCCATGCCCATTGCCTTGCGCCACGTGGCCCTTTCCAGCCTGAAGAGAACGGCAAGAATCAGCGTATAGATCGGGCCCATCCCCACGATCACCGCCGCGTGACTGACGGAGGTGTACCGCAGTCCGGCGGTGAAGCAGACCTGATTTATCGTTACGCCGAAGAAGCCCATGTACAGGAAGATCCAAATATCGCGCCATGTAAAGTTGCGCCGCGTGCTTTTGGCTGCTTCCCTAAAACTGGGTAGCCGCGAACAAACCAGATAGAAAGGCAGCATCACCGCGCCCGCCAGCACGACGCGGAACGATGCCAGGGTCATCGCCGGCAGAAAACGCAAGCCGATTTTCGCGGCGATGAAGTTGACTGCCCAAATGACGATGACGAGTCCGATGGACGCGCCAAGGAGGGCACGGTCTGGCGCTGGCCCGCTGGAGGTATCGACTCTCACCACTCAAGCCAGGCGTTCTTTTCGCACCGTGAGATTGTCGATGCGGTCCAAGCGCGGTTCGAATCCGATGCCAGGACCGGTAGGCACGCGAATCGTGCCTTGTGGTGACACAGTGACTTCAGGAAGGATGATGTCTTCGTCCCAATAGCGCTTGCTGGCGGTTACATCGCCGGGGAGGGTGAAATTGGGAAGAGTCGAAAGCGCGATATTGTGCGCGCGGCCGATGCCGGATTCAAGCATGCCGCCGCACCAGACGGGAATCCCATGCCGCTGGCAAAGATCGTGGATGCGCCGCGCCGTGGTATAGCCTCCGACGCGGCCGAGCTTGATATTGAAAATTTTGCAGGCGCCCAACTCGACGGCGGCTCGTGCCTGCTCTTCCGTGTGGATGCACTCGTCCAGGCAGATCGGGGTTTCCAACTTTTTCTGCAGCTCGATGTGGCTGTAGAGATCGTCCCAGCCCAGAGGCTGCTCGATCATCATCAGGTAGAAGCCTTCGAGTTGCTTCAGGAGCGGCCAGTCATTCAGCGTATACGCAGAGTTGGCATCGACCATGAGTTTGATGCGCGGAAAATCCTGGCGCAGACGGCGCACCTGCTCCAGGTCCTTCCCTGGCTTGATTTTTATCTTTATGCGCTGATATCCGGCAGCGAGTTCTTTTTGCACCGTCGCGGTGAGCTCGTCCAATGATTCCTTGATGCCGATCGAGACACCGCAAGCGATCTCTTCGTGAACGCCTCCGATGAGTCTTGAAAGTGGGACGCCCTTTTGTTTGGCTTCGGCATCCCATACGGCCGCTTCCAGCGAGGCCTTGGCCATGTTGTGGCCGCGGACACGCGCGAGCAAATCCCAGACGTCGCCGGCGCCAGCGAAATCCTTGCCCTTGATGAGCGGCCAAAGAAAATCGCGCAGGATGTGCCATGCGGTTTCCGCTGTTTCCGGACTGTAGTACGGAGTATCGCTGGCGACACATTCGCCCCAGCCGATGACGCCATCTACATCCGCCTGCACCAGCAGAATGCGGCGCACTTCTATGCGGTCCATGCTGGTTTCGAACGGTGTTACCAGCTTCATTCTTACTTCCTGAAGAGTAATCTCGCGTATTCGCATGAGTTTTTGGCCGATGTGCCTTTCCTAAAAGTCGCTCCAAGGGGTGAGGAGATACGCCCGGTTTCCCGGCGCGGTGCGTAAAGCGACGGCCGCGTAACCTTTGGCAAACCACCTTGTAAACTCTTCTCGCACGCGGGCCTGGACGATGCCAACCTGCGAGGAATCTTCGCGCTGCCAGCGCTCGAGCTCCGAGGGCAACTCGATGATCGCTGGCGCCTCCACAGGGTCTTTCACTAGGTTTTCGATGGCGGCCACGACGCGCGCGGAATCCAGGCGCCATTCCACCAGCAGTCGGTCGGTCTCCAAGCCACGGTGAAGCGGGCTGGTCGTGACGCCGTACAAATTCGGATGATATTCCCGGCAAATGGCGCCAAGCCGGTTCAAATTGAAGTGTGCGTTGCGCAGCTCGAGGGGATCGAACGTCCATTGAATGAGGCGGATCCCGCGGGACAGCGCTTCAGTGCGCTGAAAGAGTTTCAGCATGCGGCCAACGCCGCGGTTGCGGTATTCGCCGCGCACACCGGTCATGTGGGAATGGAGATAAGGTACACGGTCACGAAGGCCAACAACGGCAAGCGTGTAGCCTACGAGACGATCGCCTTCGAAAGCGCCCAGCACTTGACCGCCGGTATGCGCCGCCACGACAAACATGGTAGCTGGCTCGACTTCCAGGTCGGCTTCTCCCCAAATCTCGCGCTGAAGATCTACGCAACGATGGAATTCATCGAGACTTTCGCACTTGCGAACGATGATCTCCTGGCTCATCTTTTCGTTTGCGCTTCGCTCATTTCGGATGCGTGCGGCTCCCTTCGGACTTCTTCGCGGCGTCCCAGAAACTTTCCATCTCTTCGCGCGGCAGGTCCTTGAACTCCCGCCCATTTTTCCGGGCCAGGTTCTCCATGGCGCGGAATCGAAGCGAGAATTTGGCATTGGCCTTTTTGAGCGCGATTTCCGGGTCGACCTTCAAAAATCGTGAGAGGTTTACAGCGGCGAAGAGCAAGTCACCCAGCTCCTCTTCCGTTTTTAGATGATCTTGTTCCCTCAGCGCTTTCTTCAGCTCCTCCGTCTCTTCCTGCATTTTTTCAAAAACGCCGCCTGCATCTTGCCAATCAAAGCCGATGCGGGATGCTTTGCGAGTGAGTTGAAAGCCTTCTAGCGTCGCGGGTAGGCCACGGGACACGCCATCCAGTAAAGAGACTTCCTTCGCGGCGCTGTCGCCGGTCTTCGAATCTCGTTTGTTGTCGCTGGAGCGTCGCTCTTCGGCCTTGATCTGCTCCCAGTTTCTCAATACCTCGGCGGAATCCTTCGCACGCGTCTTCCCGAAAACATGGGGATGCCGCCGGACCATCTTGTCATGAATTTCGCGAATCACTTCGGTTACGGTGAAGCGGCCTTCTTCGCGGGCGATCTGGGAATGAAATACAATCTGCAAGAGCAGATCGCCCATTTCTTCCGCGAACTTGGTGTCGTTCCCGCTTTCGAGGGCTTCCACAACTTCGTAGGCTTCCTCGATGAGGTAGGTTCGCAGCGATTGATGTGTTTGCTCGCGGTCCCAGGGGCATCCATTTGGGGCCCGCAATCTGGCCTGGACGGCCACCAGCTTTTCAAACCATTGGCCTGCCGCCAGTTGCTTCCGCTTCGCCCGTTTATCTTGGTGGCGCGGTTTTTTTGCTCTCTTCAACTGCTTCTGGCGTGTGGGCATGCCTTTATTGACTATTTCCGTTCTGAGCCAAGCGTTCCACTTTACGGTGCAACCGTAGCTTTGACAAGCATGGCCGATTCAGTGGGCGTGCCGCAGCGACTCCGGCAGGCAACCCGTGATAAACTGCAAGCGATACAATTTACTGAGGAAAGTACCTTGTCCGACCGCAAACAGGAAGAAGCGTTTCGCGTTATCGACCGTCGCCCTTTTACTGCCGAGGGGGAATTGCGCAAGGAAGTCGTCGAGGAAGAAGAGCGGGAAGCCAAGCGCGAAGCAGCAAAGGTTCCAGCCGCGCCGCCCGAAGCGCCCAAGACAGGGGCTGCTCCGCTTCCCGCTGTGACCCCCGAGCGCCTCCCCGCCTTTGAGAATCTCGTCCGCATGCTGGGTAGCAACGCCGCCATGGTTCTTGGCGGGTATGCCGACCCGCGCACCGGCCAGCCAATGATCGACCCCGACGCGGCCCGCGAGCTGATCGATATGCTTGACGCTTTGCATCAAAAGACTAAAGGCAATCTTTCGCCTGAAGAAGACGAATTGCTTCTGGACCTCTTGGGCAAACTGAAGATGACCTATGTTGAGATCAATCAGGCGGTTGCCGCCGAGGCCGCCAAAGCCAAGGCCAAAGCTCGCCCTTAGGGGGCACCCGGCGCTCTTGCGCGGCTCCGCATGACGATCGGTATCAATGCTTTTTTTAACATGCCGCCCTCTCCGTTAAAAGTCACAGTACTTGGTTCCGGCACATCCATGGGGGTTCCCACGCTCGGATGCCCTTGCCGCGTCTGCAAGTCGAGTGATCCTCACGATAAGAGGCTGCGTCCTTCTCTGTTGATCTCCCGCGGCAGCCAGAGCGTGTTGATCGATACCACGCCTGACTTCCGCCAGCAGGCGCTTCGCGTTGGGCTGGATCGCCTCGACGCCATTTTGCTGACGCACGGTCACGCTGACCATATCCTCGGCTTTGATGACATTCGCCCCTTCAATATCCGTCAGCGCTCAGCGCTGCCCGTCTACAGCAATGAAGAAACGTTTCGCATCATCCGGCGGGTCTTCGCCTATGTTTTCGATGACAAGCCGACGCTCAGCACGGTGCCGAGTGTGACGCTCAATACCATCAAGGGCCCGTTTGAACTTCTCGGCATCCCCTTTGTTCCCGTGCCTCTGCTTCACGGAGAGATGGAAGTTTTGGGATTCCGTTTTGGCCGGGCCGCCTATCTTACCGACTTCAGCAGGATTCCAGACTCGTCGATGGCGCTGCTGGAGAGGCTCGACGAACTCGTTTTGGACGCTCTGCGGGATACTCCGCATCCCATGCACCAGACGGTAGAGCAAGCCCTCGCGCTCATTCAACAACTCAAGCCGCGCCGCGCGTGGTTCACGCACATCGCCCACGACCTGCCGCACGCCGAAACGAATGAGCGTCTTGTAAAAATGGGCTATCCGC